>ENA-UOJB01000306-UOJB01000306.1-human-gut-metagenome-genome-assembly--contig:-C48-NODE-306-length-61293-cov-8.658235_pt1 | contig 61293 bp, 57 predicted proteins | sample MGYA00242338_ERZ723885 | MGnify/ENA metagenome assembly ERZ723885
GCTGCGCCATGCTGCTGTGCGGCGCAAGCTCCATCCGCGATGTGATCCTGTTCCCGACCATGAAGCCGCTGGACGCGGACAAGAAGCCGGAAACGGCCGAGGCCAAGCCCGCCGAGACCGTGCCCGCAGCGCCAGCAGCGGAGGAGAAGATCGACTTCTCCAACGTGGAGATCGAGCCGTTGTTTGCGGATTTCGTGGACTTTGACACGTTCAGCAAGTCCGATTTCCGTGCCGTGAAGGTCAAGGCGTGCGAGGCCGTGAAGAAGTCGAAGAAGCTGCTCAAGTTCACGCTCGATGACGGCACGGGTACGGATCGCGTGATTCTCTCCGGCATCCATGCCTATTACGAGCCGGAAGCGCTCGTGGGCAAGACCTGCATCGCCATCACGAACCTCCCGCCCCGGCCCATGATGGGCATCGACTCCTGCGGCATGCTGATCTCTGCCGTGCACCACGAAAACGGGGAAGAAAAGTTGCATTTGCTGATGGTTGATCCTCACATTCCGGCCGGCGCGAAACTGTACTAAAATCCATATGCAAAAGCCCTTTGCGTGCAGATCATGCGCACGCAAAGGGCTTTTTCAATTTCGGGGCTGCGCGCGTTACTGCGCGGGCTGGAAATTCGTCTGATAGATCTTCTCGGCGATCTTTTTCGGTGCGAAGTCCACGATGACAACGCCGTAGGCCGTTCCGGCCTGCCAGTCGTAGTCATAGAGATCGAGGTTGATGCGCTTGGCGTATTCCTTCGGGTGGCCCACTTTTCCGCTGCCGCTCGTGGACGTGAAGTTCAGGAAAAACGTGTCCTCCGCCGCCTGACTGTTGTCCAGACAGGTGTGGATGGCGTCGATTTTGTCATCGGTGTCATAGTTGTAGCGATCCTGCACGCACAGCGTCTCGCGGCCGTTGATCACGGAGTTCGCGGTGGGGTCAGACAAAACGGTGCGGTCGCCCTGATCCGCCCAGCCGAAGTACAGGCCGCAGCGCTCGAAGCCGACCGGAAGCTTGTCGTCAAACCGCGTGGCGAGGACGATCTTCCCGCGCACTTCGCCCAGCGTCGGGATCTCGTTTTTCAGATACCAGCGCTCCGGATCCTTGTCGATCGTCTCATACAGGACCTTCTGAATCTCCGCGACATCGTCCTTGCTGTTTTCTGCCTTCATGCACAGGATGACCGTCTCGGTGGGGTGGGCGTCCAGAAACGCGGAAACGTCGCGCAGCACGTCATCGAGTGTGAGCGTTCCGGCAAACGGGGAGTTGGAGGTCTTGCAGCGCGCGATGCTGTGCTTGAGCACCAGCGTCTGCTGGTCGTGCTTCTGTTCGAGCACCAGACGCATATCCAGATAGCGGTAGCCGTAGATCAGCTGCGTGGCAACGCTCGCGTCCTGACATTGAAAAATGTAGCGCATATCCACATACTGCGTGCAGCTGTCGTGCGTACCAGGGATCGACATATTGCTGAGCTTTGTCTCGTCCGGCACGGTTTCCATCCAGTCGGTGCTGGAAATGTTCGCTGCCATGGCCGGCGGCGCGGTGATCCCGGCAAAGACGGAAAGCACCATGCAGACGAGCAGCGCGCAGAGCCAGAAGCGGTGTTCGGTGGCCTTCATAAAGTATTCTCCTCATCATTTTTCTGCCGCACGAGCATACCGTGCGGCGGTCATGTGCCGCCAGTATAGCACAAAACCCGCGTGTTGGGAACGGGAAATCGCATTCCGGGCGCTTGTTCCGGTGCGCGGTGGTAGAAAATGCGCAAATGCTGTGGTATACGATTGCAAAAATATTGAAAAAATGTGTCGCAGAGAGGAGGGGGGCGTGTGCAGCATGCGGGCGCGGACAGCCGCCGCGAGAAAGCGCTTGTGCTGGGCCTACCGGGGGAGTAAGACGCCTCCGCATAGTATTATCCGGCGGATTCCGTAAACAACGGTTGCGGCGCGGCGGGTTTTGCGGTATAATCAAACCAATTTGTGCCTGAGTGCGTGAAAGGAAACAATGTTATGAGTAACGACGCCAACGTCAGCAAACGCGACGGCTTTCGCAGCCGCGGCGGCTTCATCATCGCCTGCATCGGCTCGGCCGTCGGCATGGGCAACATCTGGCGCTTTCCGACGCTGGTGTCCAAATGGGGCGGCATGACTTTCCTGCTGCCGTATTTCCTGTTTGTCATTCTCATCGGCTCCACCGGCGTCATCGGGGAGTTTGCGCTCGGCCGCGCAGCCGGTGCGGGGCCGGTCGACGCTTTCGGCATGTGCACCGAGGCGCGCTGGGGTAAGCGCCGGCCCGGCGAACTGGTCGGCTATATCCCGGTGCTCGGCTCTCTGGCGCTGGCCATCGGCTACACCTGCGTTATGGGCTGGATCTTCAAGTATACGTTCCTGGCGTTTGACGGCGGCCTGTCCGCCATGGGGCAGGACATGGATGGGATCGTCGCCACCTTCAATGCCACGGCCAGCGCGTGGGGCGCGAATGTCTGGGTCGTCGTCGCGGTCGCGGTGAGCTTTGTCATCATGTCCTTCGGCATCGCCGGCGGCATTGAAAAGGCAAATAAGATCATGATGCCGATCCTGTTTTTGCTGTTTGTGGGCCTCGGTATCTATGTGGCTACGCTGCCCGGCGCGTCGGACGGCTATCGGTACATCTTCACGATCAAGCCCGCGGGCCTGCTCGACCCTTATGTCTGGATCTATGCCTTCGGTCAGGCGTTTTTCTCGCTGTCCGTTGCGGGCAACGGCAGCGTCATCTACGGCTCTTACCTCAGCAAGAGCGAGTGCATCCCGAGTTCGGCGCGCAATGTGGCGCTCTTTGATACGATCGCGGCGCTGCTGGCGGCGTTCGTCATCATTCCCGCCATGGCGGCGGGCGGCGCGCAGCTCGACGCCGGCGGCCCCGGCCTGATGTTCATTTACCTCGTCCATGTCATGAACGGCATGGCGGGCGGGCGCATCGTGGCGATGGTGTTTTTCGTCTGCGTGGCCTTCGCGGGCGTCACGTCGATCATCAATCTCTATGAGGCGCCGATCGCGTCCCTGCAGGAGCGGTTCGGCCTCAAGCGCGTGCCGGCCACGGCGGTGATCCATGTGATCGGCCTCGCCGTTGCGCTGTGCATTCAGGCCATCGTGTCGCAGTGGATGGACGTCGTGTCCATTTACATCTGCCCGCTGGGCGCGCTGCTCGCGGCGGTCATGTTCTTCTGGATCGGCGGGAAAAAACTCGTGCTCGAGAGCGTCAACCTCGGCGCACGCAAGCCCATCGGCGGCTGGTACTATCCGCTGTGCAAGTATGTTTACTGCGCGAGCGTGCTCGTGGCGCTCGTCGCCGGCGCGGCGCTCGGCGGCATCGGCTGAAGCGAATATCGAATAAAAATGAGCGGCCCTTCGCATTTGCGAAGGGCCGCTGTGCTTTGCGCGGTTTAGAACATTTTGATGTACGCATCGCGGTCCGGGCCGACGGAGACGTACTTGATGCGGCAGCCGACGGCAGCCTCCAGATAGTGCACGTAGTCGAGCGCCTCCTTCGGCAGGTCGCTGATCGTGCGGCAGCCGGAGATGTCGCAGTGGAAGCCGGGCAGATATTCATAAATGGGCTTTGCCTTGGCCAGCTTCACGCCGATGGGGAAGCGGTCCACGCGCTCACCGTCGATGTCGTAGGCGACGCACACGGGGATCTTGTCCAGATAGGACAGCACGTCGAGCTTTGTCAGTGCGATGCTCGTGCAGCCCTGCATCTTCACGCCGTAGCGGGAGGCGACCACGTCGAACCCGCCCACGCGGCGCGGACGGCCGGTCGCAGCGCCGTATTCGCCGCCGGCGTCGCGCAGCGCAGCGGCCTCGTCGCCGAACATCTCGCAGGTGAACGGGCCCTCGCCCACGCAGGTGGAATAGGCCTTCATAATGCCGATGATCGTGTCGAGCCGGGCCTCCGGGATGCCCGCGCCGATGGGCGCGTAGGCCGCGATCGTCGAAGAGCCGGAGGTGTACGGATAGATGCCGTAGTCAATGTCACGCAGCGCGCCGAGCTGTGCCTCAAAGAGCAGGGACTTGTTGTCCTCAATGGCATCGGTGAGATAATCCGTCGTGTCGCAGACGTAGTCCTTGAACGGCATGGCGTAGGTGTCGAGCCAGTCCATCATCTCGTCGAGATCGATGGGGTCATGGTGATAGCCGTTGACGATGAAGAGATTCTTCCACTCGAGAATGTCGGCCAGGCGGGCCTTGAGCGCGTCGCGGTCGGCCAGCTCGCCCATGCGCAGCGCCTTTTTCATGTATTTGTCCGAGTAGGCGGGGGAGATGCCGCGGCGGGTGGAGCCGAACTTCTTGTCCGCCAGACGGTCCTCTTCCAGGCAGTCAAGCAGCTTGTGGTACGGCATGCAGATGACGGCCTTGTCGCTGATCTTCAGGTGCTCCGGTGTGATGGTGATGCCGCCTTCTCTCAGGCGCGCGACCTCGTGGAACATGTGCTCCGTATCAATGACCATGCCGGGGCCGAGCACGTTCACGGTCTCGTCGCGCAGGATGCCGGACGGCATGAGATTGAGCACGAACTTGCCCTTGTCGTTGATGACGGTGTGGCCGGCGTTGTTGCCGCCCTGATAGCGTACGACGACGTCATACTTCTGGCTGAGCAGGTCGACCATGCGGCCCTTGCCCTCGTCGCCCCAGTTGATGCCTACGATGGATGTCAGCATTGTTGAGAAACCTCCTGTTTCTTTTACACGTTTACGGATGCGTCGCATCCGAGCAGTGCTGTATATTTGTTCAGGACCGGCGCGACCTGCTCGCGCAGGAACGTCTCGGTCTGGTGTACGGCCATGCCGGTGAAGGCATGGGGGTCAACAAGTTTGTTGAGCTCCGCGCGCGTGAGCCCGAAGATCGGGTCAGCCAGGATGCGCTCGAGCAGGTCGTTGCTGCCGCCATGGAGCTTGACCTCTTTGCCGGCGGCGACGCTGTGCTGCCGGATGGCCTCGTGCAGGGCCTGCCGGTCGCCGCCCTTTTCCTTGACGCAGTACATGAGGATGTTCTCCGTAGCGAGAAACGGCAGCTCGTCGGCCAGATGCTTTTCGGCCATTTTCGGGTACACGGTCAGGCCGCGGATGACGTTGAGGTACAGCGTGAGGATGCCGTCGGTGGCGAGGAATGCTTCCGGGATGCTGATGCGGCGGTTGGCCGAGTCGTCGAGCGTGCGCTCAAACCACTGGGCGCTGGCCGTGACGGCGGCATTCTGCAGGTCGCAGATGACGTAGCGCGACAGGGAGGCGATGCGCTCGCTGCGCATGGGGTTGCGCTTATAGGCCATGGCCGAGGAGCCGATCTGGCCGCTCTCGAACGGCTCGTCCACCTCTTTGAGGTGGGACAGCAGGCGGATGTCGCTGGAAAACTTCGAGGCGCTCTGCGCGATGCCGGACAGCACCTGCAGCACCTGAAAGTCCACCTTGCGCGAATAGGTCTGGCCGCTGACGGGGTACGCGCCGGGAAAGCCCATCTTTTCGCAGATCTTCTGCTCGAGCGCGACGACCTTCTGCTCGTCGCCGTCAAACAGGGCGAGGAAGCTCGCGCCCGTGCCGGTCGTGCCCTTGCAGCCGAGGAGCTTGAGATTGCCGAGCTGAAACTCCAGCTGCTCGAGATCCATCAGCAGATCCTGCGTCCAGAGCGTGGCGCGCTTGCCGACGGTCGTCGGCTGCGCGGCCTGAAAATGCGTGTAGGCGAGCGTCGGCTCTGCCTTGTGCGCCTCGGCAAAGTCCGCGAGCGCCTGGATGACGTTCACCAGCAGGCTGCGGATCTGCTCGAGCGCTTCGCGCATGAGGATGATATCCGTATTGTCGCCGACGTAGCAGGACGTGGCACCGAGGTGCAGAATGGGCTTTGCCTCCGGGCAGCACGCGCCGTAGGTCAGCACGTGGGCCATGACGTCGTGCCGCACCTCGTGCTCGCGCGCCGCGGCGTAGTCATAGTCGATGTCCGTGATGTGCGCGCGCAGCTCGCGGATCTGCTCATCCGTGATCGGCAGACCGAGCTCCTGCTCGCTCTCGGCCAGCGCGACCCAGAGCTTGCGCCAGGTGGAAAATTTGTTGTCGTCGGAGTAAATGTGCTGCATCGTGCGCCCGGCGTAGCGGGTGCACAGGGGGTTGACGTAGCGGTCGTGCATGCTTATCCTCTCTCTGCGTGGCGCAGCGCCGCCGAGATCAGGCCCTTGAACAGGGGGTGCGCCTTGTTCGGGCGGCTCTTGAACTCGGGGTGGTACTGAACGCCGATATAAAAGTCGTTTTCGGGGATCTCGACGGTCTCCACGATGTGGCCGTCCGGCGACAGGCCGGAGAGCACGAGCCCCTTTTCCTGCATGAGCGCGCGGTAGTCGTTGTTGAACTCGTACCGGTGGCGGTGGCGCTCGGAGATGTCCAGCGTGCCGTAGCACTCCGCCATTTTCGTGCCGGGCACGATATGGCACGGATATGCGCCGAGGCGCAGCGTGCCGCCCTTGTTGATCTCGTCGCTCTGGTCGGGCATGAAGTCGATGACCTTGTGCGTGCTGCCCTCGTCGAACTCGCCGGAGTTGGCGTCGGCGAGGCCGCAGACGGAGCGCGCAAACTCGATGACCGCGATCTGCATGCCCAGGCAGATGCCGAGATAGGGGACATTGTGCGTGCGGGCATAGTGCGCGGCCGCGATCTTGCCCTCGATGCCGCGGTTGCCGAAGCCGCCGGGCACGAGAATGCCGTCGCAGCTGCCGAGCACTTCCTCTACATTATCGCGCGTAATCGTCTCGCTGTCAATCCATTGAATGTCCACGCGCGTGCCGTAGACATAGCCGGCGTGGCGCAGCGCCTCGGCGACGGACAGGTACGCGTCGTGCAGCTGCACGTATTTGCCCACGAGGCCGATGGTCACGCGGTGCGAGCGGTTGCGGATGCTCTCGAGCATGGCGTCCCACTCGGTCATATCCGGCGCGGGCGCGTCGATGTGCAGCTCACGGCAGACGATCTCGGAAAAGCGGTTCTTTTCGAGCATGACCGGTGCCTCATACAGCACGGGGATGGTCATGTTTTCGATCACGCAGTCGGGCTTGACGTTGCAGAACAGGGAGATTTTGCGGAAGATGGACTCCTCGAGCGGCTCATCGCAGCGCAGCACGATGATGTCCGGGGAAATGCCCATGCCCTGCAGCTCCTTGACCGAGTGCTGCGTGGGCTTGGTCTTGTGCTCCTCGCTGCCGTGCAGATACGGCACGAGCGTCACGTGGATGTAGAGTGCGTTTTCGCGCCCGACCTCCAGCCCGACCTGACGGATGGCCTCGAGAAACGGCTGGCTCTCAATGTCGCCGGTCGTGCCGCCGACCTCCGTGATAACGACGTCGGCGTTCGTCTTGCTGCCGACACTATAGATAAAGTCCTTGATCTCATTCGTGATGTGCGGAATGACCTGCACCGTTTCGCCGAGGTACTCGCCGCGGCGCTCCTTGTTGAGCACGTTCCAGTACACCTTGCCGGTCGTGAGGTTGGAGTATTTGTTCAGATCCTCGTCGATGAAGCGCTCATAGTGGCCGAGGTCGAGATCGGTCTCCGCGCCGTCCTCGGTAACGTACACCTCGCCGTGCTGATACGGGCTCATGGTGCCTGGGTCGACATTGATATAGGGGTCAAGCTTCTGCGCGGCGACCTTCAGGCCGCGTGCCTTGAGCAGACGGCCGAGCGAAGCCGCCGTGATGCCTTTGCCGAGTCCGGAGACAACGCCGCCGGTCACAAAAATGTACTTGGTCATGGTCCACACTCCTCAATCTTCATAGGTACGAATGATATTTTCCGCAATGGTCCGCCGGCGCATACTGGTGTCCATTGCCTGTTTCTCAATGTATTTGTGCGCCTCCGTCTCCGTCATCTGCAGGTGCTGCACGAGCAGGAGCTTCGCGCGGTTGATGATGCGGATATCGGCGACCTTCGCCTCGAGCTTTTCCGTCTTGTGCTGCATCTGCTCGAGCTGGATGCGCACGGCGGTCAGCAGCCGGATGGTCTGCACGATGAGCGATTCCGGCGCGTCATTCGGCAGCACCAGCACGCCGGACTGTTCGAGCAGGGCGGCGTCCGTGTCCGCGTGTTCCGGTGCGGCCAGCAGCAGCACGGCCATGCAGTGCCGCTTTTTGAGCTGCAGCGCCAGCTCCCGGCCGGAGCTGCCGGCGATGGGCTCTGCGATGAGCACACCGTCGATGCCGCCTGCGTCAAACTGTTCGAGCGCCTGCCGCGCGCTGCCGGCGTGATCGAACGGGACGATGCGCGCCCGTGTGAGCAGGGCGCTGATGCGCTGGGTCTGCGCCTCGGAACTGGAGACCAGGAGCGCGCGCACGGTATGCAGCGACGTGTTCATTGCAGTCACCTCGAATCAGAAGTTGGTGCGGAAAAACAAAAAAGACGCTTCCGATGCCGATAAGGGGCACTTTCCCCCAGGTCATCGTGAAACGTCAGCGTTCTCGAAAAGTTACCATATGAACTTATGCCTGCGGCCGCAAAAACAGCACGCAGAATTTTGCCAATCAAAATCCATGTATATAATACACCACGGCATTTGCACGTGTCAAGGATAAAAAAACGGGCAATTTTGCCGAAAAATCTGTGGAATCCGCCGAAAGAAATTGCGTTTTTCCCGCTTGACATTTTTCCGCAACAGGCGTATATTTTGCTACATTGAAACGGCAATGGCGTCGTGGAGAGCACAAGATCTCCGGGCACCAGTGCCGTTTTTTGTTGTTGATACTGATTTGAAATACGGAAAGGGGACCATGCGAGATGGAAAAGATCTCTGACATTTTTGGATCCATGGTATTTAACGATGCCGTCATGCGCGAGCGGCTGCCGAAGGAGACTTACCGGCAGGTGCAGGCGACGATGGAAAATGGCAAGCGTCTTGATGACGACGCCGCGCGCATCGTGGCCAATGCCATGAAGGACTGGGCGATCGAAAAGGGCGCCACGCACTTCACGCACTGGTTCCAGCCGATGACCGGCATCACCGCCGAGAAGCACGACAGCTTCATTTCGCCCTGCGGCGGCGGTCAGGTCATTATGGAGTTCTCCGGCAAGGAGCTCGTCCGCGGCGAGCCGGATGCGTCCAGCTTCCCGTCCGGCGGCCTGCGCGCAACGTTTGAGGCGCGCGGCTACACCGCCTGGGACCCGACGTCCTATGCATTCATTAAAGATAATGTGCTGTGCATCCCGACGGCGTTCTGCTCTTACGGCGGCGAGGCGCTCGATAAAAAGACGCCGCTGCTGCGCAGCGCCGAGGCGCTCAACCGTCAGGCCCTGCGTGTGATCCACCTGTTCGGCAACGAGGACGTGACCGCCGTGCGCACGACCGTCGGCCCCGAGCAGGAGTACTTCCTGGTTGACAAATCCGTGTATGATAAGCGCAAGGATCTGATCTACACCGGCCGCACGCTCTTCGGCGCCAAGCCGCCGAAAGGCCAGGAGCTGGACGATCATTATTTCGGCAGCATCAAGCCGCGCGTTGCGGCGTTCATGAAGGATCTGGACGAGGAGCTCTGGAAGCTCGGCGTGTACGCCAAGACGGAGCACAACGAAGTGGCGCCCGCGCAGCACGAGCTTGCGCCGGTGTTCACGACCGGCAACATCGCTGCCGACCAGAACCAGCTGACGATGGAGATCATGCAGAAGGTGGCCGCGCGCCACGGCATGGTCTGCCTGCTGCACGAAAAGCCGTTTGCCGGCGTCAACGGTTCCGGCAAGCACAACAACTGGTCTCTGACCACCGACACCGGCATGAACCTGCTCGAGCCCGGCGAGACGCCGGCCGAGAACGCACAGTTTTTGCTCTTCCTGTGCGCGGTGATCCAGGCGGTGGATGATTATCAGGATATGCTGCGCATCAGCGTGGCGTCGGCCGCGAACGACCACCGTCTCGGCGCGAACGAAGCGCCCCCGGCTGTCGTGTCGATGTACGTCGGCGATGAGATCGAGAGCATTCTCGACGCCATCGTCAACGAGACGCCCTATGCCGGACAGGAAAAGGAGCTGCTGAAGATCGGCGTGCATGCGCTGCCGCGTTTCCCCAAGGACACGACCGACCGCAACCGCACCTCTCCGTTTGCGTTCACCGGCAACAAGTTCGAGTTCCGTATGCCCGGCTCCTCGGCCTCCATTTCCGGCATCAACGTCGTGCTCAACACGGCGGTCGCCGAGAGCCTCGAGCAGTTTGCTGACGCGCTCGAGGGCAGCAAGGACTTCGAGGCCGACCTGCAGGCGCTCATCCGCAGCGTGCTCATCAAGCACAAGCGCATCCTCTTCAACGGCAACGGCTATGACGACGCCTGGCTGGCGGAGGCTGAGCGCCGCGGCCTGCTGAACCTGCGCACGACGCCGGAAGCGCTGCCGTATTACCTCGCCGACAAGAACGTGGCGCTGTTCACCAAGCACCGTGTCTATACCCGCACCGAGATGGAGGCCCGCTACGAGATCCACCTCGAAAACTACAGCAAGGTGCTCAACATCGAGGCGCTGACGATGCTCGAGATGGCGCGGCGCGACATCATGCCCGCCGTCAGCAGCTATCTGCGCGAGCTGTCCGAGACCGCTGCGGCGATCCACGCTGTGTCCGTCACGGCGGACTGCTCGTATGAGGAGAGCATCATCCCTGAAATGTCCGCGCTGTTGGGCGATGCCTACCGCAAGGTCCGCCGCCTGGATGAGGCGCTCATGGGCGCCAAGACCGTCGAGGGCAGCCAGGCACTGGCCAACTACTACCGCGACAAGGTCTTCTCCGCCATGGCGGAGCTGCGCATCACGATCGACCAGCTCGAGACCATGACGCCGTCCGACAAGTGGCCGGTCCCGTCCTACGGCGACCTGCTGTTCAGCGTGCGGTAAAAAACGCTTACTCTTTCTTTTTTCTCTCTTCTTTCATTTTCATACTTCTGTCAAAAGCATTGACGGAGAAAAGTAGCACGGGCGATCATTCCCAGCGAGTGCGGGACGGTGCGAGCCGCATAACAGAGCCTGTGTGAAGAACACTCCCGAGCTGCAACCTGAACGGGCGAGAGCCTCAGTAGGTGCGCCGTCAAAGCCGGACGTTATCCCGGTGCGGTTTGTTAGAACCCGTGAGAAGTAAAATAGGTGGCACCACGATACGCAGCTACTCGTCCTATTGTCGGATGGTAGCTGCGTATTTTTTGATATATTCAGGAGGAAAAAATCATGTGTTCCATCATCGGTTATCTCGGCTCGTCCATCTCCGCGCAGGATCTGCGCGCCGGCTTTGACAAGACCATTTCCCGCGGCCCGGACGATACGCGCATGCTGCATATCGGCGCGGCGACGCTCGGCTTCCACCGTCTGGCCATTATGGGCCTGCACCCGGAGGGGATGCAGCCGTTCACGCGCGACGGCAGCGCGCTCGTGTGCAACGGCGAGATCTACGGCTTCCGGCCCATCCGCGAGCGGCTCATCGCTGAGGGCGAGACGTTCGAGAGCGAGTCCGACTGTGAGATCCTGCTCCCGCTCTACGAGCGCGAGGGGCTGGACATGTTCCGCGGACTGGATGCGGAGTTTGCCATGGTCATCTATGATGCCAGGCGCGGCGGCCTCGTCGCGGCGCGCGACCCCATCGGCATCCGCCCGCTGTACTACGGCTATGACGCCGAGGGCGCGATCGTCTTTGCCAGCGAGGCGAAAAACCTCGTCGGCCTCGTGCACGATGTGATGCCGTTTCCTCCCGGACACTATTATGCCGACGGCAAGTTCACCTGCTACCGCGACATGACGCAGGTGGATGCCGTCTGCGAGGACGATCTGGAGACCGTCTGCACCCACATCCGTGAAAAGCTCATCGCCGGCGTGGAAAAGCGGCTGGATGCCGACGCGCCGCTCGGCTTTCTGCTCTCCGGCGGTCTGGACAGCAGCCTCGTGTGCGCCATCTCGGCAAAGCTGCTCAAAAAGCCCATCCGCACGTTCGCCATCGGCATGCGCAGCGACGCCATCGACCTGAAGTACGCCCGCGAGGTGGCAGAGTATCTGCACGCCGACCACACCGAGGTCATCATCACGCCCGAGGACGTCATCCAGGCGCTGCCGGAGGTCGTGGCGCTGCTCGGCACGTATGATATCACGACCATCCGCGCGAGCATCGGCATGTACCTCGTCTGCAAGGCCATCCACGAGCAGACCGACCTGCGCGTGCTGCTCACAGGCGAGATCTCCGATGAGCTCTTCGGCTATAAGTACACCGACTTCGCGCCCAGCCCGGAGGCGTTTCAGGAGGAATCCGCCAAGCGCATCCGCGAGCTGCATATGTACGATGTCCTGCGCGCCGACCGCTGCATCTCCGTCAACAGTCTCGAGGCCCGCGTGCCGTTCGGCGATCTGGACTTCGTGCAGTATGTCATGTCCATCGACCCGGCCAAGAAGTGCAACGTCTACGGCAAGGGCAAGTATCTGCTGCGCCACGCCTTTGAGGGCGACTGGCTTCCGCACGATATCCTCATGCGCGAGAAGGCGGCCTTCAGCGACGCGGTCGGCCACTCCATGGTCGACGATCTCAAGGCGTACGCCGAGCAGAAGTACACGGACGAGGAATTTGAGACCCTGCGCCGGAAGTACGACTTTGCGCAGCCGTTCACCAAGGAATCGCTGCTCTACCGTGAACTGTTTGAGCAGTATTACCCCGGTCAGGCGCACATGATCGTCGATTTCTGGATGCCGAACAAATCGTGGGACGGCTGCGACGTGGACGACCCGTCCGCGCGCGTGCTCGCAAACTACGGCGACAGCGGAAAGTGAGGAGCATATGGACGACACTGCGCTGCGCATCCGCACCGCGCGCCTGAGCGACGCGCCCGCGCTGCTGAAAATTTACGCGCCGTATGTGGAAAAGACGGCCATTACGTTCGAGTGCACCGTGCCGGATATCGAGGAATTTGCCGCGCGTATGCGCGCCACGCTCCGCCGCTATCCGTACCTGGTCGCGGAGCGCGGCGGCGAGATCGTCGGCTATGCCTACGCCGGGCCGTTCGGCAGCCGCGCCGCCTATGACTGGGCGGTGGAGATGAGCATTTACCTGCGCGAGGATCAGCGGCACCGGGGGACGGGCAAGCGGCTGTACGCCGCGCTCGAGGCGGTGCTGCGCGCGCAGAACATTCAGAATCTCTATGCCTGCATCGGCTGCCCGGACGGGGCGGACGACGCACACCTGACGCGAAACAGCGCGCAGTTTCATGCGCATCTCGGCTATCGGCTCGTCGGGGAGTTTCCGCGCTGCGGGTATAAATTCGGCACTTGGTACTCCATGGTCTGGATGGAAAAGTGCATCGGCGCGCACGAGGCGCAGCCTGCGCCCGTGCGCCCGTTCCCGGAGCTCAGCCCGGCGGAGCTGGAATCTATTTTGGATCATGTATAAAGAAACGGACCGTTTCCAAGTCGGAAACGGTCCGCATTTTTATCGCTTTTGCAGCAGTTCATACGCGCCCAGCAGCATCTGCGCTGCCTCGGCGCGCAAGATGCGGATGCTGGGGCCGTGCGGCCCGTTCCCGGAGCTCAGCCCGGCGGAGCTGGAAGCCATTTTGGACCGTGCATAAAGCCGCGGGCCGTTTCCGATCTGGAAACGGCCCGTGCTTTTTTATCGCTTTTGCAGCAGTTCATACGCGCCCAGCAGCATCTGCGCCGCCTCGGCGCGCGTGAGGGACGCCGCACAGTCGCTGCCGGCCGGATACACGCCGCAGGATGTCAGACTTGACACGGCGGCGCACGCCCAGTCGGGAATATAGTCGCCCTCGAGCGCGGCGGCGGGGGAGGGGGCGAGGAAGTTGCTGAGCATGACGGCAGCCTCGGCTGCCGTGATGCCGCGCTGTGCATCGAACACGATCGCCGTACCGTCGGAGTAGCCGGTGATGTCGCCGTTCATGACCGCGGTCGCAACGTAGGTCTTGGCCCAGGCGGGGATCTGCTCGTCGTCGCCGAAACCGGTCGAGAGCACGCCCTGCAGCATCGAAGTGCCGGTCAGGTGCGTGCACATGGCCAGAAATTCATCGCGTGGCATGGGGCTGTCGGGGTCGAAGAGATACTGCCCGCCGACCTGCCGGCCGACGCACAGCCCCTGCTCGGCGAGCATGACGGCGGCGTATTCCTCCGGGCGGCCGGCCATGTCGCTGTAGGTGACGGCCGGCTTCTGCTTCTTGATGGAGATGATGACGGTCGCCTCCTGCGATTCGTTGCCGCTGCTGTCGGCGGCGCGGAAGCCGAAGTAGTCGCGCCCGCGCTTGCCGTCGGCGGGGGTATAGACGAACGTGCCGCTGTCGGTGAGCGTTACCGTGCCCTTGATGGGTTCGGTCGTGATGCGGAAGGTGAGCGGGCTGCCGTCGGGCGCATTTGCGCTCAGTGTGCCGCCGATGGACGTGCCGCGGAATGTGGTCAGCTCCAGATTTTCGGCCACGGGCGCGGTGTCGGCCGCGGCCTGCTCGGCAAAGCCGGCCGGGACGAGTGCTGCGCAGAGCGCCAGCGCGCACACGGCCGCAAGAATTTTCTGCTTCATAATGCAAAACCTCCGTGCAAATGTAGGCTGCTCCTAGTTTGCACGGAGGTGGTGGAAATATGCGTTTTGGCCTTATTCGGTTCGCAGGGCGACGACCGGGTCTTTTTTTGCTGCCATGCCCGACGGGATGAGGCCCGCGATGAACGTCAGCGCCATGCTGATGAGGATCAGCAAGATCGCGCCGAGCACCGGCAAAATGGCGCTCAGGGTCGGCAGGCCGGTCAGATGGTGCACGATGAGGTTGATGGGGATCAGCAAAATCAGCGTACACAGGATGCCCATCACGCCGGCTGTGAAGCCCTCAATGAGCGTCTCGGCGTTGAACACGCGCGAAATGTCCTGCTTGCTCGCGCCGATGGAGCGCAGGATGCCGATCTCCTTCGTGCGCTCGAGCACGGAGATATAGGTGATGATGCCGATCATGATCGACGACACGACAAGCGAGATGGCCACGAAGCCAATGAGCACGTAGCTGATGGCGTTGATGATCGTCGTGATGCTGCTCATGAGCAGGCCGACATAGTCGGTGTAGCTAATCTGATCGTTCTCGGCGGCGTCGGCATTGTAGTCGTCGATGCACGCGGAGATCTGATCCTTGTTCTCAAAGCTCGAGGCGTAGATGTTGATGGCGCTGGGGGAGTCCTTATCGACGTAGCCGAGCTTTTTCAGGTTGTTGTTGTAGGTCGAACCGCTGGCCGACGAGGCGACGTAGTTGTCGTACACATCCGCATACTGGCTGCTGCTGATGCCTTTGGCGCTGATGGCGGAGATGACTTCCTGCGAGGTCATGCCGCTGTAGGACTTGACGGTCTCCTGCTGCATCTGCATGGAGAGAATCGCGCGCATATACGGCCGGAAGAAGCGGATAAACGTCTCGTCGTCCATGGCGTCGATCATTTCCTTCATCTGCTGCGCCGTTTTGCCGCTGGCCTCAAAGACGCCGTTGTCGGCCATCTCTTTGGCGTCGTCGCGGGTGAAGGTGGCCATGGTCTGCGTGAGCGCGGCGTCAAGCGTTGCGTCGTCCGGCGCGGTCATGCACTTGCGGTAGACGGTCGCGCGGTCGTCCACGCTCAGCTTGTTGAGATAGGCCTGCGCGGCGGCAACTTTCTGGTCGGTCGTGGCGGTCGCGGCGTTCGGGAACGCAGAGCCGGTGAACACGTCCACGTCCGGGTTTGCCAGCTGCTTCTGGATGATCTCGGTGCTGTCGGCCTGCTCGATGGCGTAGTCCGTCAGGGCGGAGGTGTAGCCGATGGAACCATAGGTGCTGCTGGTCACGCTGCCCTTGGCCGGGCGCACGATGCCGACGATCTTGAGCTGCACGCCCACGGAATCGTTGTTGTAGAGCTGGTGCAGTCCGTCGGCCGTCTGGCTGATGTCCGTGTAGCCGGAGCCGCTGGCCACATAGCCCTCCGACGGGAGGATGAGCTTGAAGCTGCGGCCGCACAGATCTTCATAGCTCCAGCTGCTTTGCGTCGTGTCGATCTGCTTTTTGTTCATGGACTGCATCATGGCGTTGCTGATGTCGTCCATGCTCTCGAGCCCGAGGGCGTAGAGCGTCAGGTCGGAAATTTCATTGTTTTTGTCCACAACGAGCACGACCTCGTTGTAATTTTGCGGCCAGGAGCCATAGATCACGTCGTACTGGTTTTGCGTCGAGGCGCTCACGAGCGCGCCGTCCTCGCCGGACAGCAGCTCCTGCCAGACGTTGAAGCCGGAGTAGAAGCCGCCCATGGAGTCAAAGTAGGACGAGTAGTCGCCGCCGTACATGGACTTCATGACGTTTTGCAGCAGCTCGGTCGTGTCGGCCTTGATGACGGTACCGTTGGGATCCTCGGTATAGACGGCGAAGCCCATGTCATACGTGTACTGGATGCCGCTGATATAGTCGTGGATCTTGTTGTCGGGGTTTTCGAGATATTTCTTGAACTCCGGCAGGTTGTTCGACTGGCCGGTCGCGCTGCTGACCATGGAGTTGAGCATGCTGTACATGACCGTGTTGGCGTAGACCTTATCGAGGTCGTGCGCATCCGCACTGTCATCCTTTGCGCCCGACATGGCCGAGAGCATCCCGGACATGTCCACGGGGTTTGCCTCGATCGTCAGCGGGTAGGACGAGAGCGTCTGCTCCTGCACGGTGTCGATGTAGGACTGAAAGCCGTGCGAGAGCGACAAAATGAGCGCGATGCCGATGATGCCGATCGAGCCGGCGAATGCGGTGAGCAGGGTGCGGGCCTTTTTCGTCATAAGGTTGTGCAGCGACAGGCTCATGGCCGTTGCAAAGCTCATGGACGTGTGCTCCTTGACCTTGACCGTCACGGGTGCGGACGTCTCGGATTCCGTGCAGGGGTTATCGTCGCCGACGATCTTGCCGTCGAGCAGGCGCACGGTGCGCGTGGCGTATTTCGATGCCAGCTCCGGGTTGTGCGTGACCATGATGATGAGCTTATCTTTTGCGATCTCCTGCAGCAGATTCATGATCTGCACGCTCGTCTCGCTGTCGAGCGCGCCGGTCGGTTCGTCGGCGAGCAGAATGTCGGGGTTGTTGACGATGGCGCGCGCGATGGCCACGCGCTGCATCTGGCCGCCGGACATCTGGTTCGGCGCTTTGTCGAGCTGGTCGCCCAGGCCGACCTTTTCCAGCGCCTCGACGGCGCGCGCGCGCCGCTCCTCACCGGAGACGCCCGAGAGCGTCAGCGCGAGCTCAACGTTGGCCAGCACGCTCTGGTGCGGGATGAGGTTGTAGCTCTGAAAGACAAAGCCGATGGAGTGGTTGCGGTACGTGTCCCAATCGCGGTCGTCGTACTCCTTTGTGGAGCGGCCGTTGATAATGAGGTCGCCGGAGGTGTAGCGGTCCAGGCCGCCGATGATGTTCAGCAGCGTGGTCTTGCCGCAGCCGGACTGGCCCAGGATCGCAACGAACTCGTTTTCACGAAAGGCAATGTTGATGCCCTTGAGTGCTTCGACCTGCGTCGTGCCGGCCTCGTAGACTTTGGTGATGTTCTTCAGTTCCAGCATGGGTGGGATGCTCCTTTATATGGATGCCGCGCGGCGGCGCAGCCTTAGATACTAATTAAAAAAGTATTAGGACATAATGATAAGCGCCGCACGGGCATCCGTCAAGCGCCGGCGCGCCGGTTTTGCAGAATTTTAACTATTTATTCACAAACAAACCCGATACTATTTCCCTGCGTCTGCTGTTGAAACATGGGGGAATGTCTGCTATAATATTTGCCTGCCCGGATAAGGGGCCTGAACATGATAAATGGAGAGCTTGGAATATGAAAATTGTGATCGTGGGCGCTGGCCGCGTGGGCTATGCCATTGCGGAGCAGCTCCTGACAGAAGGGCATGACATCACCGTCGTCGAGAGTGACCCGGAGCGCGCTGCCTATATCTCTTCCACGCTGGATGTGATCGTGGTCGAGGGCCGCGCGAATGTGGATCAGCTGCGTATTGCCAACGTTGCGGACGCCGACCTGCTCATCGCCGCGACGACCTCGGACGAGACGAACCTCATCAGCTGCATGGTCGGGCGCAAGCTCGGCGCTACGCATACGATCGCGCGCGTGCGCGACGAGGAGTATTATCAGGACGTGGCGCTGCTGCAGGACGAGCTGGGGCTGAGTCTGTCCATCAACCCCGAGCGCACCTCCGCCAAGGAGATCTCGCGCACGCTGCGTTTCCCGGCCGCCACGAAGGTCGAGCCGTTTGCCAACGGCCTTGTGGAGCTCGTGGAGTTCAAGCTGCGCGAGGGCAGCAAGCTCGACGGCCTGCGCCTGAACGATTTCCGCGGCCGCTACAGCGACGGCATCCTCATCTGCGCCGTGGAGCGCGAGGGCAGCGTTACGATCCCGAACGGCGACTTTGTGCTCGCCGCCGGCGACTATGTCACCGTGGTCGGCGCGCCGCACGAGCTGCATGAGCTGTTTCGCAAGATCGGCGAGTTCCGCCACGAGGCCGAGAGCGTCATCATCATCGGCGGCGGCCGCATTGCCGAGCGGCTGGCGCTGGAGCTGGCGCGTATGCACATCCACTCGACGATCATCGAGCGCGACCCGGCCCGCTGCCGCGTCATGAAAACGCTCCTGCCGGAGGCGACCATCATCTGCGCCGACGGCACAAAGCCGGACGTTCTGCGCGAGGAGGGCCTGCCGGAGGCGGACGCGCTCGTCACGCTCACGGAGTCGGACGAGACGAACCTCATCATCTCCTCCTTTGCCTATCACGAGCAGGTGCCGAAGATCGTCACAAAGGTGGATGAGGATAACTTCATCGAACTCGCGGAATCGTATGGCCTGACGACGATCATTCAGCCGGCGGACGTGACGGCCGGCCGCATCGTGGAGTACGTCCGCTGGATGCAGAACTCCGCGCACAGCAGCGGCGTGGAGACGCTGCGCATGGTGGCCGACGGGCAGGCTGAGGCGCTGGAATTCATCGTGCGCGCCGAGAGCCAGTTTCTCGATGTGCCGCTCAAGGCGCTCAAGCTCAAGGACTCCGTGCTCGTCGCCTCGATCATCCGCCGCGGCAAGTGCCGCGTCCCGTCCGGCAACGACGCCATCGAGCTCGGCGACCGCGTGGTCGTCGTCACTACCAACCATGGTATGCATGAGCTGAAGGACATTCTGAAATAATTGCGGAAAGAACAGCCGCCGCTCCCTGATGGGGAGCGGCGGCTTTGTCGTATCGTGTTTTATTCCGGGCGGCGGAAGATGACGACCTGCGCCGGTGTGTCCGGCGTGAGCGTCATACGGTTGGTGTCGTAGCGCTGGACATTTGCGCCGTTGCCCTCGAAGATGCCGGTGAAGTCCTCCGGCGCGCGCATGCGGTGATTGCTGTGGCCGGGCGCCTGAAAGTGCATCGGGATGATGACGCGCGGCTGCAGCTGCTCGCAGAGGTAGTAGGCGGTGTCCGGCTCGATCGTGTAGATGCCGCCGACGGGGATCATCATCGCGTCGAGCCACTGCAGCTGCTGCATCTGCTCGGGCGTGGGCTTCGCGCCCAGATCGCCCAGATGCGCCACGCGCATACCCTCGGCGGCGAAGATGCGCACGGTGTTCATGCCGCGCAGACGGCCGCGCATGATATCGTGGTACGTCTCCAGCTCCGTGACGGCAAACGGGTTCGCCTTGCCGGTGTTGCGCAGCGTGACGCCCTCGCGGAAGTTGTGGTCGCGGTCCTCGTGGCTGATATAGACGGCGTCCGCCGTCAGCCGCACGTGGGGATAGGCCGTGCCGACGCTGGTGTCCTGAAACGGGTCGATGACGGCGCTGTAGCCGCCGGAGACCAGCTCAAAGCAGGAGTGGCCATGCCAGATGATGTCCATAAGATGCACCTCGATCATCGAATTTTTTCTTTATTTTACTTCCGCACCCTGTGGTTGTCAATCTCCGCGTTGGAAGATGCGGGCCTTGTTTCCCGGGGGAAAATGTGTTAAAATCAAACGCTATGAATACTACCATGACTTTTGAACAACGCTATGTGCAGGCGCGCAGACGCTTCATCGAGGCGGACTTCGCAAACCTGAACGATATGCAGAGAAAAGCGGTCCTGGCCACGGAAGGCCCACTGCTGCTGCTGGCCGGCGCCGGCAGCGGTAAAACTACGGTGCTCATCCACCGGATCGCAAATCTCATCCAGTACGGCCGCGGGTCGGACACAGACGAGGTGCCGGACACGGCGACAGAGGCGGACCTCGCGCTGCTCGAGCGCACGGATCTGACGCCGGACGAGCGCCGGCGCGCGCAGCGGGCGGCGGCGCTCGAGCCGGTCGAGCCGTGGCGCATCATCGCCATCACGTTCACGAACAAGGCGGCCGACGAGCTCAAGGACCGCATCGAGCGCATGCTCGGCCCCGAGGCCGCGGCGGACATCTGGGCCTCGACGTTCCACTCCGCGTGCGTGCGCATCCTGCGGCGGGACGCCGACAAGCTCGGCTATCCCAACAGCTTCACGATCTATGACACGTCGGACAGTCAGGCGGTCGTCAAGCGCATTCTCAAGGAGATGAATCTCGACGAGAAGGCGTTTCCGTACCGCGCCGTGCTCACGGAGATCAGCCGCGCCAAGGATTCCGGCATCACGCCTGAGCAGTATCTGGCGCGCGCGCAGGCGACGCACAACCCGCGCAGCATCCGCATCGGCGAGGTGTACCAGACCTACTGGCAGCGCCTGTTTTCCGCCGGGGCGATGGATTTTGACGACCTGATCTACAACACCGTCCGCCTGCTCGACGAGCACGAGGACGTGCGCGAGCACTGGCAGCGCCGCTTCCGCTACGTGCTCATCGACGAGTATCAGGACACGAATAACCTTCAGTACCAGCTCGCGGCCCTGCTGGCCGACGGCTGGGGCAATATCTGTGTCGTCGGCGACGATGACCAGAGCATTTATAAGTTCCGCGGCGCGACGATCGAGAACATTCTCAACTTTGAAAAGCAGTACAAGAATGCCCGCACCATCCGCCTCGAGCAGAACTACCGCAGCACCGGCCGCATCCTCGACGCTGCCAACCACGTTATCGCCAACAACACCGGCCGCAAGGGCAAAACGCTCTGGACGAAGGCCGAAGCCGGTGACCCGCTCACGCTCTACTGCGCCACAAATGAGAACGACGAGGCGCGCTATGTCGCCACGAAGATCATGGACGACTTTGGCCACGGCATGAACTTCCGCGATCACGCCGTGCTCTACCGCATGAACGCGCAGAGCAACCAGCTCGAATATGCCTTCAAGCGCAACGGCATCCCGTACCGCATCATCGGCGGCACGCGCTTTTTCGACCGCGCGGAGGTCAAGGACATGCTGGCCTACCTGTGCGTCATCCAGACGCCGGGCGACGACCTGCGTCTGACGCGCATCATCAACACCCCGGCCCGCGGCATCGGCGCGCGCACGGTCGAAACGGCCGCGCAGCTCGCACATGAGCAGCAGACGAGCCTCTTTGAAGTCATCCGCCACGCGGACGCCTATCCCGAGCTGCAGCGCAGCCAGATGCGCCTGCGCCAGTTTGCCATCCTGATCGAGGAGCTGCAGGCCGCGGCCAAAACCATGCCGCCGGACGAACTCTACGACCTCGTCGTGGAGCGCAGCGGCTATGTCCGCGCGCTCGAGGAAAAGAACACGGCCGAGGACGCCGCCCGCATCGAGAACGTGCAGGAGCTCAAGTCGAACATCATTGCCTTCGCCAAGGAGGCCGATAACCCCACGCTCGCGGGCTTCCTCGACGAGGTCGCGCTCTATACCGACCTCGATAACTACGACCAGTCCATGGACTGCGTCACGCTCATGACCATGCACGCGGCCAAGGGCCTGGAGTTTCCGACGGTGTTCATCGTCGGCTGCGAGGAGGGCATTTTCCCCGGCCTGCGCTGCATCGGCGAGCCGGAGGAAATGGAGGAGGAGCGCCGCCTCTGCTACGTCGCGCTCACCCGCGCGCGCGAGCACCTCATCCTCACGTGCGCCCGCCAGCGCATGCTCTTCGGCCGCACGACGGCCAATCGCGTCTCCCGCTTTGTCGAGGAGATCCCGGAGGAAGATATTCAGAAGCTCAACGTCCCGCGCGGCTACGGTTATTCCGAGCCCAGCCGCGACCAGCAGCAGTACCCGCCGCGCCAGAGCGCGCCGCGTGCCTATACGGTCTCCGCGCCGGAACCGCGGCGCAAGCCGCCCGTGCGGCCCGCGCCGCCCGCGGCAAAGCCGGCGGGCAAAGCTGCCCCGGCCTTCGCCGTCGGCGACCGGGTCACGCACCGCGCGTTCGGCTCCGGCGTCGTCTCGAAGATCCAGCCTATGGGCGGCGATGCGCTGCTCGAGGTGGAATTTGAGACCGCCGGCACCAAGCGCCTCATGATGCGCGCGGCCGGACAATTCATGAAAAAGGAACCCTGATCTCTATGCCTGACCCCGGCGCAAGCCATGCTTATACCCGTCTCGGCCGCTTCGCCCTGATCGTGACGACGCTCCTCTGGGGCAGCTCGTTCACGATCATGAAGGACGCACTTGCCACCGTCCCCGCGCTGTGGCTGCTGGCCATCCGCTTTTCCGGTGCGGCCATGCTCATGGCGCTCATCGGTATCCGGAGCCTGCGCCGGCTCGACCGCGGCTATCTCACCGGTGGGGCGTGCATGGGCGTGTGCCTGTACCTGGCCTACACCCTTCAGACGTATGGCCTCGTGCACACCACGCCGGGGAAAAACGCCTTTCTCACGGCGACGTACTGCGTGTTCGTGCCGTTTTTCTGGTGGCTGATCCATAAGCGGCGGCCGGACCGGTACAACCTCGCGGCGGTGCTTTTGTGCCTGGGCGGCATGGGGCTCGTGTCCCTGCAGAGCGACCTGCGCATCGGCCGCGGCGAGGGGCTGACGATCCTCAGCGGCGTGTTTTACGCGCTGCACATCATCGCCACCGCCAGTGCGGCCAGAGGGCGCAGCCCGGTGCTGCTCTCGTTCGTGCAGTTTGCTGTGGCAGCCGTGCTCAGCTGGGTCACGGCGCCGTTCGCCGCGCCTGCGCCGGAGGAGATCCCGGCGGATGTGTGGCTGCGTCTTGGCTACCTGTGCGTCATGTGCACCGGCCTGTGCTTTCTGCTCCAGACATTCGGGCAGAAGTACACCCCGCCCACGACGGCGGCGCTGCTGCTTACGCTCGAGAGCGTGTTCGGCACGCTGTTTTCCGTTGCGTTCTATCACGAGCATCTGGAGCCGCGCGTGATCGTTGGCTTCGCGCTGATCCTCGTTGCCATCCTCATCTCGGAGACGAAGCTGAAGTTTCTGCGCCGCAGGATGGCATAAAAAATCCGCTGGTTGATCCCAGCGGATTTTTTCAGCCCAGAAGCGCCTGCAGCTGCGCGATGTCGGCGGCGAACTGCTGCGCGCCGGCGCGCTCGAGCACGTCCCGGTCACGAAAGCCCCACAGCACGCTGATGCACGGCAGATCTGCTGCGCGCGCCGTGGCAATATCGACCTCGGAATCGCCGACAAAGACCGTCTTGTCAGGGTCGGCGCCGAGCTGTTCCATGGCGGCCAGCAGCATGTCCGGCGCCGGCTTGCGCCGGATGGCTGCCGTCTCGCCGACAGCGATCTGGACTGCGTCGGCGAAGAAATCCGCACGCAGTGCGCGCACGGCCTCGTCCGGCTTGTTGGACACGATGGCGAGCTTGCGCCCCTGCGTGTGCAGCGTGCGCAGCAGCGCGGCGACGCCGGGGTAGGGGGCGGTCTCAATGCGGCAGTGGGCGGCATAGTCGGCGTTGTATTCCGCCAGCAGCGTCTCGAACAGCGCGCTGTCCGTGCCCGACGGAACGGACAGCTCCATCAGCCGCCGCGCCCCGTTGCCGAGCGCGGTGCGCATCTGCTGCCGCGTGCGCTCCGGCAGACCGTGGCGGGTGAGCGTGCGGTTCATGGCGGCGGTCAGGTCGCCGAGCGTGTCGAGCAGCGTGCCGTCGAGGTCAAAAAGTACGGATGTGTAGTGCATAGACGTATCTCCTTTGTTCTGGCACACTTATAACGCATTTTGCGCGCGGTGTCAACCAAAAAACAAGTTGACATCCGCTGCCGAATATGCTACTATAATGCAGCGCGCTGGCCGCGCGTCCATATGGAAAGTGGAATTCGGCTTGGAGAAGTACCCAAGTGGCCGAAGGGGCTCCCCTGCTAAGGGAGTAGGCTGTGATAAGCGGCGCGAGGGTTCAAATCCCTCCTTCTCCGCCAAAAGAAAGAACCGTTGAAGAATCAAGAAATCTTGGTTTTTCAACGGTTTTTCTTTGCTTTTTGTTTCGGAATGTTTCGGAACATTTCGGAAGGTTTCAGAGGGTCTACGACACAGAAACTACACAGTGAAAAGGCTATTTTTTGCGCAGCTTCTCGTTGATCTGCTGCGCGACTTCGGTGCGATGTGTATCGCGGATATGTGTGTAAATGTCCTGTGTCATGGCGGCGGTGGAGTGGCCGAGAAGATCCTGCGCATCTTTTACGGGCACATCGCACTCAAAAAGCATCGTTGCATAGCTGTGCCGGAGCTGGTGGGCCGTGCATTGGATGCCGGTGGCCTCGACGAACTGCGACCAATGATGCTGATACTGCATCTCGGAGAGCGGCGTCTGGCCGCCATCGTCCGAAAACAGATAGAGGGACTTCTTGCGGGAGCGCGGAAGCTTCGGCAGGAGCGGATCGAGGATCGGCACTGTGCGAACACCGGCAGCCGTCTTTGGCTGCTTGATGTACGGCTTGTTATTGACGACGTAGACGCTTTTCGAGACGTGGATAACATTCGCGGTCCGGTCGATGTCACCATACGTGAGCGCCAGCGCCTCGCCCTTGCGGAGGCCGGTGTAGAGGATCAGGTAAGGCAGGAGCCACACATCTGCCGCAGCCTTAACTTTTTGCTCGTCTTCTGGGCTGGCGGCCTCTCGCCGCTTTTTTGGAAGCGCCTTCGGGACGGTGACATTTGTGCAGGGGTTATACTCGATCTCACCGTTTTCGGCGGCGTAGCGAAAAATTAGGGATGTGACGAGCAGCTGATTCGTGACGGTCTTCTGCGCGCGGCTGGCCATGCCGCCCGGGTGCGCAAACTCCGTGATGAAGCGCTTGATCTCCGGCGCTTTGATATTCCGGATGGGCGTGTCGCCGAAGCGGTCAACGGCGCGCCTGGCTGCGGGCCGGTAGCCCTTGAGCGTGTTCGCTGTGAGCGTTGGGAAATGCTCGGCCTCCCATTCCTCTTCGACCTCGCGGAAGAGACGGCCACGCGCGATCTCGCCCTGGTAGGCGATCATCTTCTGCTCGACCTCATGCGGCGTGCGGCCGCGGAAGGCTTTGCGCTTTCCGTTGACGACGCGGATGGCCTCATACAGGCCGTCCGGCCGCTGATAATATTTCTTTTTTGCCATAGGCATCTCCCTTCCTTGAAAAGCAGGGAGAGATATGCTACTATGAGAATGACAGGATCCTCTGCACATCTCTGCTTTTCAGAATGTGTTCCCGGAGGAACGGTTGGCCGTCTCGGTGTTCCAGCACCGGGGCGGCTTTTTTTATTAAAAGATGAGGGCAATGGCGATTGCGAGCGGCACATACATGAGATAAAAGCATCTATGATATAGCTTTAACTGCTCCTCCATGGCTTGTATGCGCGCATCAATTTTATAAAATGCTCTCTGTGATTCTTTTTCGAGCCACTTCTTCCGGTCCGGCAATGGAAGCGGCAGGCCAAAATCGTCTTTCGGCTCAGGGATACGGTGCTGCCTCTCTGCATCTGGCTCTTCCTCGTAGTCAAAGCCATACCACGGGATATCAAAATGAAAGTACCCGCGCTTGATGAGCGCGTTCGCCTCGAAAAACATGGCAAAAAACAGCGCAACTGACGCAGCCAAAAAGACATAAAGCAGGATGCCTTTTACGGAGTCCGGGACCAGCTTTTTGCACACTGCGGCGGAGAAAGCGGCGCAGCCGAGCAAGCACGCAGGCCACTGGGAGTTCTCCTCAGCCTCCTGTACAAAGGACGTAAGCCTTTTGAGGCGCACACATCGATACAAAAGCCAGAAGTAGTCGTCCGAAAAAACATCGTATTCCGAGAGACGCGGCAGCTCAAAATCCTTGTCCAGGTCGATATGGATCTCCCCGGCGCGGTAGAGGAACGCGCAGACGAATGCGGAGAGCGCTACGGCGCAGAGCGTGAGAACAATAGGCAGCACCATCCACCACATTGAGACCACACCTTTCAAATGTTTTCGCTTAATTTTACCATGCTGCACAGGATATGTCCACTGAATTACACTGTATTACATGGCATGTTTTTTGGCATTCTATCTATACGGACTCGCGTTTGAAGAAAATAACAAAAAGTGTGCAGTATCCTGCACATTTTCAACACGAGGCCGAAAAAATGTGATAGGATTGCGTCAAATGATAAATCATGTGCGCGAATATCGGGAGTACAAGGGCGTCAGCCTGCGATGGCTGGCCAGAAAGGTGGGGTGCGGGGCAAGCACGATCAGCGCGATCGAAAGGGGGAAATGTGTTCCCGGCGTGTATCTGGCGCTGCGGATCGCAAAGGCGCTGGGGACATCTGTCGACGACCTATGGGGAGAGGGGTAATTTGAAAAAGCGAGATTACATAATAAAATGCATCATCGCATTGCTACGGGGCTTGCCGGAAGGAAAACTGATGACAGTGCTCTCGTTTGTAGAAAATATGTAATGGAAAAGGAAGGCACGGCTCAACCGTTGCCTTCCTTTTTTGCGGCGTCTGCTACTTGCGCGACGAATGTTTCCACAACAGGCCACATCTCGTCCGGGAGATCTGCCATTGTACGGAGGGCACGCTTTTGCGCGCAATCACCGCGATTGAGGGCTTTTGCGACAAACGCAGAAATAATACCGTCGTCATCCTGCGGCGCGTCATCAATCAAATAAGAGACAGGGACACTAAAAAGCTGTGCGATCGCCTTTACCTTTGACGCGGGGATATCATCAACGCGGCCGCATTCCCACTTGCTTACTGCATTCTTTTTTACGCCTAGGCGCTCTCCGAGCTGCGTCTGCGTAAGCCCGAGCAGTGTTCTGTGATATTTGATTTTTTCTCCAATCGTCATTGCCGTTTTCCTTTCACAACATTGTATCTTAATAATAACACAAAAAATTTGAAAGTCAACAAAAAGTATCTTGACAAGGTTAGAAAAATGCGTATAATGGAAGTATCCTGAAAAGGTGAATCGCAAAGCGCGGAGGTGATACTATGCAGGCGAATATGTTAAAGGGAAAGCTTACCGAAAACGGGATGACCCAAGCGAATGCAGCCGAAAGAATCGGGATCAGCCTAAGCCGATTTAACGCGAAGCTCAACGAAACGCGAGGCGCTGAATTCTCGCTTGGCGAGGTTTTGGCGCTGAAAAACGTTTTGAATCTCAGCCCGGAACAAATCGACCAAATTTTTTTCACCTAAAAGTATCTTGAAAAGGTGAAACGATAAGATTGTTTGCGCCTTTGCTGAGGGGCTGGCGATTGCGCTAGAGCACAGCAAGCGCGCGTCGTAAGGCGCGGCGGGGCGAACGCCATATTGGGGAGACGAGGACTATGCCACGAGAAAAAGAAGGATTCCGCGAGCAGCTGGAGCGGCTGTGCGAGCTGTTTCCCGAAAGGGAGACGATCTCCATGCCGGAGGCGTGCAAGGTCGTTGGCCTGTGCCGCGACACGCTGCTGCAGGATAAGACATTCCCGGCGAAGAAGCCGGGGAACCGAAGAAACGGAAAAATCGTTGTGCCGCTGGTCGCGCTGGCCAGATGGATGACGTGAAAGGGGAAACGACATGAAGGTATTCGGCAATCCGGCCACGAAGGCCAAGATCCGCCGCTACATCGTGTGGGGCATCGAGGACGGTATCGTCTGCGCGGCCTTTTTGGGCGGCATCACACTGGCCGGGTGGGTGTTCCACGTGATTTTCGCGGCGCTGGGGGTGGCATGATGGGCCTGACGGGTGAAGCGCGCCGCGCATATATGCGCAAATACCGCGCGGCGAACTACGAAAAGCTGTCTGCGTACTACAGCGACAGACGGCGCAAAAAATCGCGTGACACCGCTTTCGGCGCGTTTTTGCGGGAAAACGGTATCACGCAGACTGCAGCGGCAAAAATGCTTGGCGTGTCTGTATCAACGGCCAACTGCTGGGCGAACGGCATCACGACCGCACGCGAAGATAAGATCCGCGCAGTGTGGCCGGAGTATGGGGGTGCGGAATGATGCAACACCTCGGCGACATCACAAAGCTCGACGGCGCTGCCATCGAGCCGGTGTGGTGCGTGACGGGCGGCAGCCCGTGCCAGGACCTGAGCATCGCTGGAAAGAGAGCCGGTCTTGCAGGCGCGCGAAGCGGCCTGTTTATGGAGCAAATCAGAGTGATAAAGGAGATGCGGGAGCATGACAGACAACTTGGCCGGTCAGGAGAGCTTATTCGCCCGAGATACATGGTGTGGGAAAACGTCCCCGGAGCACTCAGCAGCAACAAAGGCCGGGACTTCGCGGCCGTGCTCGAGGAAACGATCCGCCTCGTCGAGCCGGAAGCCCCCAGTATTGAAGTGCCTGCAAAAGGCTGGCCTACCTGGGGGGGGATACCGCGACGTGGACGGACGATGGAGCGTGGCTTGGCGAGTACATGACGCGCAATACTGGGGAGTCCCCCAACGCCGCCGTAGAATCGCGCTTGTCGCAGATTTTGGAGGCGACACCGCCCACGAAATACTGTTTGAGCGCAAGGGCGTGTCAGGGGATCCTGAATCGCGCGGCGAGACGCGGGAAAGACTTGCCGGATATGCTGAAGCAGGCGCTTCGTATGCAGTCCGAATCAGGGAGGGCTGTGAAGGCGGCGGAAAAGGCGCGCTGATCCAGACGGAGAAATCCGGAACGCTGGGGACGGGAAACGACCAGACGATTTCCTGCTATGGAATCTCTGCTTACGAAAGCAACGCCATGAAATCCAGCAATCCGAAAAGCGGTGTGTATGTGGCGGACACCAGCCGGACGCTTGACCTGAATGGCGGGAATCCGGCTTGCAATCAGGGTGGCATTGCCGTGGTGCAAAGGGCGTATCAGATGCAGGGCTTTGGCGATTACCGCGAAGCTGACGTCGCCAGCTCCTGCAAACAGCGAGACTACAAGGGCAGCACAGATCTGGTTATCGGAATTGACGGAGAATGCAATGCCTATATAGAACAATATGGCACACTGCGAGCGCACGCGAGCGGCGGTGCGGAAGAAACGCTTATGCATCGCATGGTCGTGCGGCGTCTTACCCCGCTGGAATGTGAACGGCTTCAGGGATTTCCGGATGGCTGGACGGACATCGGCGACTATACCGACAGCACCGGCAAAAAGCGCAAGACATCCGACAGCGCACGGTACAAGGCGCTCGGCAACAGCATCGCGCTTCCGTTCTGGCGATGGATGTTCGGGCGCATGGCGGCCTATCTGCCGGAAGGTGCGACACTCGGCAGCCTGTTTGACGGCATCGGAGGCTTCCCGCTGTGCTGGGAGGAGGTACATGGTGCTGGGACGGCGATCTGGGCAAGCGAGATCGAGGAGTTTCCAATCGCCGTGACCAAGAAAAGATTTGGAAGCGAAAACATGATCCACTACACGTTGAATATTGAACCGCCGGTCGAGCCGCCAGCCTACACCTGCCCGATTTGCCCGGTGTGCGGTGCGGAGACGGACACGGTGTACAAGAACGTTTATGGCGATCCGGTTGGTTGCCCAGAATGTGTCACGGAGGTGGACGCATGGGCGGAATGACGGACACCTACATCAAAGGCGGGATGCTGCAGAGCCGCCACTGCGACGGCTGCGCGCACTACCGGCCGCTGTACGAATCCACGCCGAAGACAAGCCCGAGGGTGTGCCTATACATTTTAAATTTTAAGCGCTCGCGCGGATGCCCGGCCGGAGCCGGATGCCCGCACCGGATCACGCCGGAGGACTGGGCGAAAGAAAAAAGCGGCATGGAAGCCATGCGCGCCCGGATGCGCAGCAGCCGGGGCGGGGCGAAAAACCGCGGGAGAAAGAAGGAAAGCACATGATCACGAAGACGACGACCGTCGGCATGACGGACGAGCAATGGCACGCCGAGCGGCGCAAGAGCATCGGCGGCAGCGACGCCGGGACGATCCTAGGGCTGAACAAATACAGCTCGCCCTATGCGCTGTGGGCCGAAAAAACCGGCCGCGTGACGCCGGAGGACATCAGCGACCGCGAGGCGGTGCGGCTGGGACACGATCTGGAGGACTACGTGGCAAAGCGCTTCGCCGAGGCGACCGGAAAGCGGGTGCGGCGGGAAAACCACTTTCTCGTCAACAGCGACTATCCGTTCGCGCACGCGCTGCCGGACCGCATGGTGATCGGCGAAAATGCGGGGCTGGAATGCAAGACGACGTCCAGCTTCGAGATTCCGAATCAGTGCGCAGAGGGCGAATTTCCGGCGGTGTGGTACTGCCAGATCATGCACTACATGATGGTGACGGGCGCGCCGGTATGGTATCTCGCGGTGCTGTGCTTCGGGCGGGGCTTTTACTGGTTTCGCGTGGAGCGCGACGAGGGCGAAATTTCGGCTCTTGCGGCTGCCGAGCAGGAGTTTTGGGATTATGTGCGGAGCGGGACAGAGCCACCTGTGGACGGAACGGACGCGACAGCGGAGGCGCTGCGCGCGATCTACCCCGACAGCAGGGACGGCGAGACGTGCGACCTCGGCGCGGTGCAGTCCGCAGTGCGCAGCTACACGGCGCTGGGCGAGCAGATCGATGAGCTCAAGCGACTGCAGGCGGAGCAGGCGGCGACCATCCAGCAGTTTATGGGCACGGCGGAGAAGGGGCTGTGCGGCGATGTGGCGATTACATGGAAGACGCAGCAGCGCAGCACCTTCGACCGCAAAAAATGGGAGGCAGCGCACGGAGCGATCCCGCGCGAATACTTCAAGACGTCGCAGGCGCGGCCGTTCCGGGTGACGTGCCGATGACGCCATCGACACCATGCAGGGAGTGCCCTGGCCGGTATCCCGGATGCCACGCACGCTGTGACCGCTACGCCGCATTCCGGCGCGGGAGGGACGCGGCAAATCTGGCACGGCAGCGCGACAACAATGTCCTGCGCTACATACGTGAAAACCACGAAAAACGAGTATATGTGAAAAAACAACCATAAAAAAAGAAAAGGGGAAAACACATGAATCGACAGGGAAACACGGTTCAGATTAGCACTGAGCGGCTGCGCCTGTTTTGCAGCAAGAACGGCGGCCAAACGGCCGTGATCGAGACTCTGGGCTACGGTAAAAGTTTCATCAGCAACGCGCTGCACTCCGGGAAGATGAGCCGGGCGGCGAACAAACTGCTGGCAGCCACATATGGCATTCCGGAGGGCTTTTTCCTCGCGCCGGATCCTCCGAAAACGGCGCAGCCGCCGGAGCCGAAGGCCGCGCCGCAGGCGAAACAGATGGGATACGCGCTGCGGCTGCAGGCGACGGACAAGCAGGTCTTCCTGCTGCTGGAGCACGACGGCGAGAAGGTCGGCAGCGCATACTCGAGGCGCAAAGACAGCAGCGAGCTGGCGCTGACGCAGGCGATCAGCTACGCGGCACACATGATCTACAAATTCTGCGAACAAAAAACGCTGCAGGAATCTATGGAGGGTAAGTAAACATGGAAAAGAATCTGATCCAGAAGCAGGGCGGCCAGATGAGCGCCGCGAAGGCCGAGAAGAAGACGATGCAGGCATACATCAAGGCGATGGAGCCGGCGATCAAGAAGGCGCTGCCGAGCGTGATCACGCCGGAGCGGTTCACGCGCATGGTGCTGTCGGCCCTGTCGGCCACACCGAAGCTGGCCGAGTGCTCGCCGCAGTCGTTCCTCGCGGCGATGATGACGGCGGCACAGCTGGGCGTGGAGCCGAACACGGCGCTGGGGCAGGCGTACCTGCTGCCGTACCGCAACCACGGGCAGATGGAGTGCCAGTTCCAGCTCGGCTACAAGGGGCTGATTGACCTGGCATACCGCAGCGGCGAGGTGAGCGTGATCCAGGCGCACACGGTGTACGAGAACGACGTGTTCGAGTATGAGCTGGGCATGGATCCGAAGCTGCGGCACGTACCGGCAAAGGCCGACCGCGGCGAGGCCGTCGCCTACTACGCGATGTTCAAGACCAAGGACGGCGGCTATGGCTTCGAGGTGATGAGCGTGGACGATGTGCAGCGGCACGCGCAGCGCTACAGCAAGAGCTACGGGAGCGGTAGCAGCCCGTGGCGCTCCAACTTCGACGAGATGGCCAAGAAGACTGTGCTCAAGCGCGCGCTGAAGTATGCGCCGCTGAAGTCTGACTTCGTGCGCGGTGTGGCGCAGGACGAGACGATCAAGGCCGAGCTGAGCGACGAGATGTACGCCGTGCCGGACGAGACGGTGTACGAGGCCGAGGGCGAGGAGATTGGCAGCACGGCCGTGGACGCGGAAACGGGCGAGGTGATCGGCGATGCTGAATAAGATCGTGATCATGGGCCGCCTGACGCACGACCCGGAGATGCGCCAGACCGGGAGCGGGACGTCGGTGACGTCCTTCTCCCTCGCAGTCGAGCGGGACTACAGCGGCAGGGACGGCGGCGAGAAGCAGACGGATTTTATCGACGTTGTGGCATGGCGGCACACGGCGGAGTTCGTCGACAAATACTTCGCCAAGGGCGATATGGCCGCCGTGAGCGGCCGCCTGCAGATCCGCGACTGGACGGACAAGGACGGTAACAAGCGCCGCAGCGCCGAGGTCGTGGCGGACAGCGTCTACTTCGGCGGAAGCAAGCGCAGAGATGCAGACGCAGCGCCTGCTGCATACGATGCGCGCCCGGTCGCCGTGCAGCCGACGGAGGCCGACATGGAGCGGCTCGACGAGCTGGTGAGCGCATACGACAACGTCGCATACGCGGGCGACACCGACGGCGGAGATCTGCCGTTTTAAGGAGGGCGGAGCACATGGCATGGATAGAACTGCATCAGACGCTGCCGACGAATCGCAAGACGATGCGGTTCAAGCGCCTGCTGAAAATCAAGACGCCGCAGGCCGTCGGCCATATGTGTATGCTGTGGCTCTGGGCAATCGACAACGCGCCGGACGGGGATCTTTCCCCGTTTGGCGCTGACGAGATTGCAGAGGCCGGCGGATACACGGGCAAAGACCCACACGCATTTGTGGATGCACTGGTCGGAGCGGGGTTCGTGGACGACGACGGCACATCCCTGATGATCCACGAGTGGTATGACTACGTCGGGAATCTGGTGGACAAGCGCGCGATCACAAAGGCGCAGAACCGGGAGCGTGCGCAGAGATACCGCGACAAGCGCAAGCAAATGTGCGTGACGGAAAGCGTGACGGAGCGTGATGATGTAACGCAGCGTAACGCTGACGTAACGCGTGACGTGAGCGAACGCGCAGCGTTACGTAACGCTGACGTAACGACCCTATACAGTACAGTACCGTACAGTACCTATACAGTACCCTATACTCCTGAAGAAAGAAAGGTAAAAGAAAGAACCCCGGAGGTGCAGCCTGTGACCGACGTGACGCCTCCGGAAGCTGTCCGGCCTGACGTGATAGAGGCGAAAAACAGATTGATCGTGCAGGCGGATATGCCGAAGGGCCGGAAGCTGGACGAACTGCCGGAGGGGATGCGCCTTGCAGACCTGCCGTTTATCCGGCTCTGGCGCGGCAAGGGACGCGACGTTCGAACGGACACGGTAACGCTGGCCATTGATACGTACCTGCGGGAGCGGCCTGCACAGCCGGACGAAAAGGCGGGTGGGGCGCGTGCCGAGCGGTAGCTACCGGCAGGTGTATGTTAAGTGCCCTTTTTACCTGTATGACGACGGCGCGGGGCGCATCTGCTGCGAAGGGATCGCTCCGGAGACGACGGTGGCGACGATGTTTCGACACCGAAGCCAGATGCAGCAGCATATGCGGATCTTCTGCGAGGACGCATACACCTGCTGCGAGCTGTACAGAGCGGTAATGGCCGCAAAATACGAAGACGAGGAAGGAGACCAATGATGGAAGGAAAAGAACGAAAGCGCGCGGACGATCTTCCGGCCGGCGCTGTGGAGCAGGTAAGAGAGATGCTGCACCGGCCGCGCTCGAGCGCAGATTTCACACCGGCAGCACGCTACGCTGTCAGCAGATTGTGCGACTACGCCGAGCAGGAGCATGAGCTGCGCGAAAAAGCCGAAGTACGGTGCGACAAGCTACAGAAGCAGGTGCTGGGCGCGAACCGGCAGGCGGCATCGGCAGCCCGCACAAACAATGACCTGCAGCAGCAGCTGTCGTTTATGCAGCAAGCGCTGAAGGAATTGCAGCACGCGGGGGTGTGAGGCATGGACGTGGCAGAATTTTTTAGTGGATTTAGGCGGATGTGTAAATCGTCCAGTGATTGCGCAAAGTGTGAGTATCACGGCGACAAATGCAATAACGTCATCGATTTTCTTGAAAAAACCGTTGCTGCGGTGGAACAGTGGTCGAAGGAGCACCCGCGCAAGACGCGGCAAAGCGTGTTCATGGAGCAATACCCGGAGACAGTTCTTGACGAGCATGGGGTACTGTCGGTTTGTCCGCTGTGTATTTCTGCTGCTCACAGGGATAGTAACGGATCATGCAAAGAACCGGAAAAACTGTGCACGGACTGCCGCCGCGAGTTCTGGATGCAGGAGGTGGAGTGATGGAGAGGCTTACGTTTGATGGCAATTTCTGCGACATCTCGCAGTGCCGGGAGATGCCGTGCCCGCACGGTGGCAGCTGCACACAGCGGAAGGTGTGGGAAAAGCTCAAAGCCTACGAGGATCTCGGCTTCGAGCCGGAGGAGTACAAGCGCGCCATGAATGCAGACATCATTGTCCGCGCAGCGGCTGTTGCGCTTGGCGTGCCGGCCGAGGCGCTGCGTGATATGGTGGAGCTTGGGAAGGCTGGGCGCTTGATGGTGCTGCCGGAAAGGGGGGAAAGAATTGGAGGCAATGAAGGATGAGTAAGGCTGTCATGCTGAGCATCCGTCCAAAGTGGTGCGAAAAGATTGCCAGCGGCGAAAAGACGATCGAGGTGCGAAAAACCAGACCGAAGCTGGACACGCCGTTCAAATGCTACATCTACTGCACGATGCCTGACGCAAGGGACCCGTACAACATTCTTGAGCTGCACGGTGCAGACGGGAAAATCCGCAAGGCTAACGGCAAGGTCATGGGTGAGTTTGTGTGTGACAAGGTTTATGAGCTCGCCCCTATTAACCATGCACCAGAAGATGTGGAGCAGCAAGCTTGTCTGACACGGGAAGAGATCGTTCGGTATCTCAAGGGCGCCGGTTGCGGCTGGCACATCTCCGACCTTAAAATTTACGATAAGCCGCGAGAGTTACGAGAGTTCAAGAAAAGCAACCGCGACTGTTTTTATGCTGATCTTGGGCTTGCAAAAAGAGACTGCCCTGATTGCAAAAATTCAGGATGCTTTTTAGAGCGGCCGCCTCAAAGCTGGCGTTACGTGGGGGAGGGCTGATAATGGCTGACCTGACGTACATGGACTGCTGGCACTACATCGCGCCGCTGATACCGATGAGCACCAATACATCGCAGGAGGTTTACGTGATGGTGTTCCAAGCGCTGAAGGAAGCGGAGGAGAGGAGGAAGGAGAATGGCTGAATACATCGAGCGGAAAGCGCTGGATAAAGCACTGACGGCCGCCGCGGTAAATGACAAGGACAAAAACCGCCGCACGTGGGCAAAGGCAATCTGCGTTTTGCATGATCTCCCGGCTGCAGACGTTGAAAAAATGTCAGACGGATACCATACTTTCGCAGACTTGTATGAACAAAGGCTCATTTTGTCTGCTGCTCTTGCCAAAAATAATCCGCATGCATGGAAAAGCAAGCGGCATGAGGACGGCAGCGTTCCTTTCGGCGGGGGATGGTTCATCATGGGGTTTGACACCGACGAAGGATGTTACACATACCACTATGAGTTAAAAGACTGGGATCTGTTTCAGTGCAAGGAGCTGGAAAAAGGAAAGCCGTGGGACGGTCACACGTCAAAAGATGTTCGGAGATTGCTTTCAATTCCTGCCGCCGACGTTGCGCCGGTGGTGCATGGGCGGTGGGAATACATCCCGCAAACGCTTAACACGCTCAGTCAGTTTAGGTGCCCGTTTTGTAGGTGGTGGTCTCTTGACCCGTCTATTGACGGCGCTTACAACTACTGCCCCAACTGCGGCGCGAAGATGGACGGTGCTGAAAATGGCTGAGTGGATGGTATTTGAGCACGATACTCCGCAATGCTCCAGTTGCGGAATGTGGATGCCGTTTGCAAGATACCGGCGTGGTCAAGGGACGGATGCGAGAAAAATCACAGACTATTGCCCAAACTGCGGTAGTAGGATGACGGCGATGCCAATGTGTGGCGACTGCGAGTACGGGCAAGGCTCGTGGAAAGAGGACGGGATATGTTACGCCTGCCGCGAGCAGGTATGGATTCCGGGTGCGCCGCACAGAAAAGCCGGAGAGGAGGACTGACGATGCCAAAGCGGATTAACCCGCGCCGGAGACCGGCGACGATGGCGGACGTGCAGCGCGCAAAGGACACGGCGACGGCGGATGCCTGCCGCGTGACGCTGGCGATCTTTTTTACCGCTCTGCTGGACAAGGAAGGCATGGGCACAGAGCAGCTCCAGCGCATATGGCGCGAGGTCGAGGCCCTAAGTGAGAGCGTGCGGGACGGATATGTCTCCGCGCCAGACCTGATCCGCGTGCTGCGCGAGGAATATGAGATCGACATCATAGGAGGATAAAGCGATGAACAGACTGGACACCCTGAAGGCCGCCGCCGAATGCGTGTGCGGCAGCCGGGAAGAAGACTACGGCAGCCCGGAGGACAACTTCGCCGTGATCGCGGCGCTGTGGACGGATACACCGGCACGGACGTCACGCCGAAGGACGTGGCCATGATGATGGCGCTGTTAAAGATCGCCCGCGCGAAAGCGGGCAGCAAGCCGGACACCTACGTCGATCTGGCTGGCTACGCAGCGTGCGGGGCGGAAATTTCGGCGCGTGAGCCGAAGCCGGGCGCGAAGCGCACAGCCAGCACGTCTGGCGCGGCCGTAGGCGCAGAGGCCGGAAAAACGGCATCCTGCGTGAAGCTGCAGCGGATGGACGGCTACTATCTGGTGGACGTGGACGGGAATCCGCACCGCTTTACGCTGTGGGAAACCGCGATGCAGTTCATCCGCGAGCACGCCGGTGAGCTGACGTGACGGCGGAGTTTGTGATCCCGACGAGGCTGCCGGGGATGAACGAATACACGGACGCCTGCCGGCGGCACGCGCAGGTGGGCGCGAAGATGAAGCACAACAACCAGGAGATCGCCGCGTGGGCCATCAAGACGCAGCTGCGCGGGGTGAAGTTCGACCGGCCGGTAGAAATCACATACACGTTCTTCGAGCCGAACCGGCGGCGGGATAAATCGAACGTCGCGGCGTTCGGCATCAAGGTGATCGAAGACGCGCTGGTGATGTGCGGGGTGCTGCGGGACGACGGCTGGCAGTACATACAGGCGTTTACGTCGCGCTTTGCGCTGGACAAGGAAAAACCGCGCATCGTGGTGCGGATCACGGACGAGGGCGCGGAATAAAGGGAAAGCTCCGGGGCGGAAGCCTCGGAGCTTTTGCTGTATTTTGTTACTGCATGGCTTCTGTCATCTCGGCGATCGCGGTCTCGGCAGCGGCACGCGCCTGATCCAGATGGATGCAGGCCCAGTCCATGCGGATGTACTGCGGCGACTCGATCAGGTTCTCCGGCATGCTTGCCTGCGCGCGGTCCTCTTCTGCGGACAGATCTGCAAGCTGGTCGCGCAGAGACTCGCATGCGGCGATCAAGGCGCGAAGCCGACGGCGGCGGGCGTTATTCATTGGCGGATCGTCTCCTTTTGTAGCAGATGAAGGCGCGCAGCGGTTTCGCGCTGTTATGCACGGCCGCTGCGCTTTAAGAACATTTTTCCTGATGTTGGTACTATAGCAGATCCTGCAGGCATTGTCAACCGCTGCCGCTTTCGTCGTCTGTTGGTTTTGCGTACTTGTCGATCAGGGGCTGAAAGTATTCTTCCTCAAATGCTGGGATAGATAAGCGCGGGCGGCTTGGTGTACGATGGGCACGGAGGTGCAGCGATGGTGTACCAGGACTGGGATGCTTTAAAAATGGAATATGTCACCACAAAGACGACCTATGCGAAGCTGGCCGAAAAGTACGGCATCAGCATCAGCCAGATCAAAATCGTGGCTGCACGTGATGGGTGGACAAATGAGCGGAAAAAGTTCACCGCACGCGTACAACAAAAGGCGTACCGGAAGGCGTGTAACCACGAGGCCGACCGGCTCGCGCGTCTGATCACCGCCACTACGGGCGCGATCGACGTGGCGATGCGCGCAATCGGCGATGACGAGCAGTTTAACCGCTACCTGGTCGAGCGGCGGGAGAAGTACGTCACGCCGGTGCTGGCCTGCGAAAAGGACGGCGGAGAAGATGCGGACGTGCAGCTGGTGACGGAGCGACAGTGGACGGAAGAGCGCACGTACCAGAAGGTGGACACGAAGGCGCTGAAGGACCTGACGGGCGTGCTGAAGGATCTGACGGGGCTGGTGCGCGATCTGTACGGCATCCCGACGCAGGCGCAGGCCGAGGCACAGCGAATCGCGGCCGAACGGCTGGAGCTGGAACGCAAAAAGGCCGAGGCGGGCAGCGGCGGCACGCAGGAGACGCTGGAGATCGTGGGCCTGCCGGAGGAGTACAAGCGATGACTTTGATCGACGCGAGCAAGATCAGCGACAAGCAGGACGCTTTCCTGCGCGACGAGCACCGGCACGTGGCCTATGGCGGCGCGCGCGGCGGCGGCAAGAGCTGGGCCGTGCGCACGAAGGCCAAGATTTTGGGATGCGAGTATCCCGGCATCAAGATGCTGATCGTGCGGCGCACGCTCGACGAGCTGCGCAACAACCACGTGAAATTCCTCGTGCCGGAGCTGGCGGGCGTGGCGCGGTACAATCAATCGACCAAGGAGTTCAAGTTCACGAACGGGAGCACGCTGACGCTGGGATACTGCGACACGGACAAGGATCTGGGGCATTTCCAGGGCAGCGAGTACGACGTGGTGTTCATCGACGAGGCCGGGCAGCTGATGCAGGAGTGGATCCGTGAGATCAACGCCTGCGTGCGAGGCACAAACGGCTACCCCAAGCGGACATACTACACGCTCAACCCGGGCGGGCCGTCGCACGGGTACTTCAAGCGGCTGTTCGTCGACCGGAAGTTCGAGGGCGCGGAGCGGCCGGAGGACTACAGCTTCATCCAGGCGCTGGTGACGGACAACAAGGCGCTGATGGAGGCGCAGCCCCAGTACCTGGCCGAGCTCGAGAACCTGCCGCCGAAGCTGCGCGCGGCGTGGCTGTACGGCTCGTGGGACATCTTCGAGGGCCAGTTCTTCGAGGATTTCCGCACGGTGCCGGACATCAAGGCGGCGCACGAGGCGGGCGTGGACGCGGATCCGGAGGAGCTGCGGGCGCAGCACAGGTGGTGCCACGTGATCAAGCCCTTCGATCTGGCGGCCGGAGCGTGCCGGGGATGGCACATCCTGCGCAGCTACGACTTCGGGTACGGCAAGCCGTTTTCCTGCGCGTGGTGGGCGATGGACTACGACGGCGTGCTGTACCGCATCATGGAACTGTACGGCTGCACGGAGACGCCCAACGAGGGCGTGAAGTGGTCGCCGGACGAGCAGTTTAAGCGCATCGCGGAGATCGAGGACACGCACCCATGGCTGAAGGGCCGGAAGATCACGGGCGTGGCGGACCCGGCCATCTGGGACGCATCGCGCGGCGAGAGCATCGCGGACACGGCGGCGCGGTACCGCGTGTACTTCACGCCGGGCGACAACAAGCGCGTGCCAGGGTGGATGCAGTGCCATTACCGGCTGCAGTTCGACGCGCAGGGATATGCGCGGATGTACGTCTTCGACACGTGCAAAGCCTTCATCCGCACGGTGCCGCTGATGATGTACAGCCGGACAAATCCGGAGGATCTGGACACGACGCTGGAGGACCACGTCAGCGACGAGTGGCGGTATCTGTGTATGTCGCGGCCGGTAAAGCCGATGCTGGCGACGGAGGAGGAGCCGGTGCTGTCCGATCCGCTGAATCAGATGCAGAAACCGGGGCGCTACGGCGCGATCTGGTGATAAAAACGGGAGGTAAGTATGGACAATATCGCTATCAGCGGCGCGCAGCCGGGCACAGAGGCGCAGGCGCTCGGCGGGCAGGTGATGCCGCCGGAGGACGTGATCACGCGCGAGCAGCTGCAGGAGTTTTCCCGCGTGCTGCACGAGTACAAGGTTGGCAAGGCCAGCACAGAGAGACGCATGATCGCGGCCGAGCAGTGGTGGAAGCTGCACAACCAGCCGGAGGAAGAGAAGGCCGGAAACCAGATGTACAGGGGCTTCCGCAGCCGGAGCTCGTGGCTGCACAACGTCATCGTCAATAAGCACGCTGACGCGGTGGAATCGTACCCCGAGCCGAACATCTTGCCGCGCGAGGAAGGCGACAAGCAGGAAGCGAAGATGCTGTCGGCGATTGTGCCGTGCGTGCTGGAGCAGAACGCCTTCGACGCGACGTGGAGCGACGCGATGTGGGCCAAAATGAAGTACGGCACGTGCGTGTACAAGATCACGTGGGACAGCGGCAAGCTCGGCGGCCTCGGCGACATCAGCATCGAGCGCGTGAACGTGCTGAATCTGTTCTGGGAGCCGGGCATCACGGACATCCAGAAGAGCCGGTACGTGTACCACACGGAGCTAATGGACAACGATGCGCTCGAGGAGCAGTACCCCCAGCTGCGCGGGCAGCTCAAGGGCAACGACTTTTATGCATCGAAGTTTTTGTACGACGACAACGTGCCGACCGACCGGAAGAGCACGGTGATCGACGTGTACTACCATCGCGGTGGCGTGCTGCACTACTGCAAGTACATCGGCGACATCGTGCTGTACGCGACAGAAAACGACCCGGAATACCGCGAGCGGGGGCTGTACGATCACGGGCTGTACCCGTATGTGTTCGACGCGCTGTTCCCGGTCGAGGGCTCGCCGTGCGGGTACGGATACGTGGACATCTGCCGCAATCCTCAGACGGCCATCGACAGTCTGGGCACGAGCCTCGTGCGCAACGCTGTGGTGGGTGCGACGCCGCGCTACTTTATGCGCGAGGACGGCAGTGTGAACGAGCAGGAGCTGCTGGACACGGAGAAACCGCTGGTGCACGTGGACGGAAACCTCGGGCAGGACAGCATCCGCCCGATCGACTACAACGCGCTGCCCGGAAACTATATCAACGTATGGAGCACGATGGTGAACGAGCTGCGCGAGACCAGCGGCAACACCGACACGGCGACCGGCAACGTGACTTCCGGCGTGACGGCGGCGAGCGCCATTGCCGCGCTGCAGGAGGCAAGCGGCAAGGGCAGCCGGGACAGCACGCTCGCGGCATACCGCGCGTACAGCAAGATCGTGAATCTGTGCATCGAGCTGATCCGGCAGTTTTACGATCTGCCGAGATCCTTCCGGATCGTGGGCGAGCTGGGCATGGAGCAGTTTGTATCCTACAGCAACCGGGGGCTGCAGCCGCAGGCGCAGGGCATGGCCTTCGGCGCGGACATGGGGATGCGGCTGCCGGTGTTCGATATCAAGGTGTCGGCCCAGAAGAAAAACGTGTATACGCGCGTGAGCCAGAACGAGCTGGCGCTGCAGTTTTTCCAGATGGGCTTCTTCAATCCGAGTGTGACGGACCAGGCACTGGCGTGCCTGGACATGATGGACTTTGACGGCAAGGACGGCGTGATGCAGAAGATCCAGCTCAACGGTGTGCTGGCGCAGCGGCTGCAGCAGTACCAGCAGCTGGCGCTGTCGCTGGCACAAATCGCGCGGCCGGACATGGTGCAGGGCATCGCGGCGGACATGGGCATCGCCATGCCGGCACAGGCGGGCGCAGGCGCAAGCGCCGCGCCGAAGATGCAGGAAAGCGACGAGATCTCCGGCATCAAGGCAGACGAGCACCCGATCGCCGCGAAGGCGCGGGAGGCAAGCGAGAACGCTGCCCAGCCGGGCGGCGGAGCCGTGATCAAGGGGGGCAGCAAGGCATGATCGAGATCGTGTACGACCGGGTGCGGCTGCGGCTGACGGCCGACGGGCACGCGGGCTTTGCCGAGGCGGGGCAGGACATCGTATGCGCGGCGGTGACGATCCTTGTGTACACGCTGGCGGCCGCCGTGGGCAGCATGGACGCCGCCGGGCAGGCCCGCGGCTCGAGCGTGGAGCTGGGCAGCGGGCACGCCGAGATCGTGTGCGCTGCATCTCCGCGATGGCGCGCGTGCGCGAGGATGATCTGCGACCAGATCTGCGCGGGATTCGATATCCTGCGGCAGATGTACCCGGAGCGCGTGCGCTACGAGGTGCGCGGATAAAAAAATTTCAGAGATCCGAGGCCGAGGGATAGAGAAAGCCCTCGGCCTTTTTGTATGCTGGAGGTGCGAGGGTGCAGGGGCTTTCGCGTGTGTACCTCCTTTCTTTTCCCATTTTCCCATCTCCTTTTCTCTTGGCACCCACGCAGCGGGGGGGCTGCTGCGTGGGTATCTATGCCGCCGCGAGGCGCACTGCAGCGATGGACTGCAAGTGCCGGTGCAACTCCGGCTGACGGCGACAGGGTCGTGGCCTACCACAGATTTTTGACGGAGGCATCCTTATGCGATTTGACATCAAGGCACTGGCTATGCTGCATGGCCTGCAGGTGTTCGGCGGCGAAGGCGGCGCGGGTGGCGCGGCCGGAGGCTCTACCGGAGCGGGCGCAGGTGCAGATGGCGCAGGCGCTGCGGGCGTAACGGCTCCCGACGCCGGGGAGCGCATCCTGACCGGGCTTGGTGTCCCAGCGGACAAGATCAGCAAGCGGTCGAGAGCGCGCGTATCGGCCATGCACCGTGACGACGGGGCAGCGGCAGAGGCGGCGCAGACGCAGGACGACGCTGCAAATGGCACCGATGACGGGCAGGAAATGCCGAAGCGCCTGACGTGGGACGAGATCATGGCAGATCCCGAGTACAACGAGCAGGCGCAGAAGATGATGCAGAAGCGGCTGGCAAAGTCGAAGAAGTCCGAGCAGGCGCTCAAGGACCTGACGCCGGCATTGGAGCTGATGGCGCGCAAGTACGGCATCGACGCAGATGATATCTCCAAGCTGGACGTGCAGGCACTGAACAAAGCTGTTACCGAGGACAAGGCGTACTACGAGGAGCGGGCGGACGAGCTCGGGATCCCCGTCGAGGAGGCCATGCGTATCGACCAGCTGGAGCGGCGCAACAAACTGCTGGAGCACCAGAACGATCAGACGCTTGAGCAGCGCAGACTGCAGGAGCATTTCGACGGGCTGGTGCAGCAGGCGGCAAAGCTGCAGGAGATGTATCCGGGCTTTGACCTGCAGACGGAGCTAGAGAACCCGGTCTTCGCGCGGCTGACCGCGCCGGGCAGCCTGGTCAGCGTGGAGGACGCCTACTTTGCCGTGCACCGCAAGGAGATCCAGACGGCGGCGATGCAGGTGGCAGCGCAGAAGACCGCGCAGCAGATCAGCAACAGCATCCAGGCTGGGCAGCGCAGGCCGGCAGAGAACGGCAGCGCATCCCAGGCGGCATCCATTTCTGCCCCGATGACGATGTCGCGCGCGAGACGCGACGAGATCAAGCGCCGCATGCGCAGCGCAGCGGCGAACGGGGAGAAGCTCTATCCCGGCACGTTCTGACGACGTGCGGCGGCTCCTCCCGGACGAACGACATTTTCTGAAAGGGGAAGCTATTTTATGAAGACCATTCTTTATTCCATGCTCGGCCTGCAGCTTTTCGCGGACGCGGGCACGCTGGTCAATGCGACCGGCAACTACGTCAACGCCTCGACCGGCACGACGACTGCGTTCGACGCAACGCACACGCTCGCGCCGGAGCTCAAGACCTTCTACGACACGGAGCTGCTGGAAAATGCCCGCGCCGAGATGTTTTATGCCCAGTTCGGCAAAAAGCAGGCGCTGCCGAAAAACCACGGCGGCACGGTCGAATGGCGCAAGTGGAACACCTTCGAGAAGGCAGGTAAGCTGACCGAAGGCGTGATCCCGACCGGCCAGAAGTTTGGCGTGACCAAGCTCGAGGGAAGCATCACCCAGCACGGCACGTACACCAGCATCACCGACCGCCTGGAGCTGCGCGCCTACGACGACGTGATCCTCGGCGCGACCGAGGAGATGGGCGCGAGCGCGGCCGAAACGCAGGAGACGCTCATCCGCGACGCGCTGCTGACCAACACGAACGTGCTCTACTGCGACAACATCAGCGCGGCCGGCGCGTATATCTCCACGCCGACCTCCTGCGCCGAGATGGGCGCCGGCGGCGGCACGAGCGCTGCTGACGGCTACGCCTACCTGACGCCGGACATGATCGCCAAGGCGGTCACGAAGATGAAGAAGGACCGCGTGCCGACCATCAACGGCAAGTATTACGCCGTGATCCATCCGTCCGTCGCCTACGACCTGCGCAAGTCCAACGAGTGGATCGAGGCGCACAAGTATGCCCAGCCGGACGAGATCTATAACGGCGAGATCGGCGAGCTGCACGGCGTGCGCTTCATCGAGAACACCTTCGCGCCCGTCCTGACCGGCACGGGCTACAAGAATAAGAGCGAAGGCGCGACCTACGCGACCTACTTCTTCGGCAAGGAGGCCTTCGGCATCATTGATCCGGAGGGCGGCGCGCTGGAGATGATCGTGCACGACAAGTCCGAGATCGGCGGCCCGCTGAACCAGTTCAGCACCATCGGCTACAAGTTCGAGACCAATGGCGCGACCGTGCTCTACCCCGAGCGCCTGCTGCGCGTGATGAGCACGTCTGCTTACAGCGCCACGGACGAAGCCAACTGAGGCGAAACCAATACGGCCGGAGGCGCTTCGGCGTCTCCGGCTGATGTGAGAAAGGAGCGTACCCATGGCAACCGAAAAAAAGACTGAGGCTGCGGCTGAAAAGCTGCCGGATCCGTATGAGCTGGAGGAGATCTTCATCCCGCGCGCCGGCGCGAGGGAAGACCCGAACCTGTTCGTGAGCGTAAACGGCAAGAATTTTCTGATCCCGAAGGGCAAGAAGTCCAAGGTGCCGCGCTACATCGCCGACGAGATCCGCCGGTCTGAGCGCGCGCGCGACGCCTTCGAGACGGCGGCCGCGCGGCAGGCAGAGTAAACCAAAGGGAGGCGGCAATCACGCCTCCCTTTTTCAGTACAAGGAGCAGATACTATGACGATTTCGGACGCGATCACGATGGTGGACGCCCTGCGGCCAAACCAGTATTCGCGCGACATGAAGATCCGGTGGCTGTCGCGCCTTGACGGGATGATCTGGCAGGAAGTGATCCGCACGCACGAGGGCGGCACGGAGACGTTCGACGGCTACGACAGTTCGTCGATGTGCGACACGGAGCTGCTCGTCGGCAGCCCGTATGACGAGGACGTGTACAACAACTACCTGCAGGCCATGATCGACCGCGAAAACGGCGAGGCGGGCAAATACAGCCAGAGCATCACGCTGTTCAACGCGGCGTTCGCGCGCTGGCGCAACTGGTATAACCGCGCGCACATGGCGGAGGACCCCGGAGCATTCCGGTTTTGATGGAGGGATGACAGATGCCGACATATCCGACGATTCAGGAAACGGCACGCTCGCAGCAGGTGACGGATACCTTCGGCGGCTACAACCACAACCTCAAGATCCCCGAAGGGGAGTTTTACGAGATGGAGAATCTGTGCGGCGACGATTACCCGCTGCTGGCAAACCGTGACCGGCGCGACACGGTGCTTGGCAACCTGAACAACCTGAACGCCATGACGGTGCAAAACGGATCGCTGTATTACATTGCCGGGGTGGACAGCGACCCCGGCAAGACGATGACTGGGCTGTACTGCGACGGAGAAAAGGTGATGGAGCTGGCATTCACGGGGCGGAAAAAGCTCGTGAACATGGGCGCATACCTGCTCATCTGGCCGGACAAGGTGTGGTACAACACGGCCGACGGCACGCACGGGAACATGGAAAAGAAGTTTTCCGCTGCGGCCGGGACGTATCTTGACCACAGCCTGACATCCAGCTCAGGGCCGGATGGGCAGGAGGTCTACGACATCTATGTATTGTGGTATATTCACCCGTGCAGCCGGGACGGGAAAATCGTATACACGACAGGCGCGAACTATGGCGAGAAACGCGTCGTGGTTGTCGACGGAATCGAATACCACTATTTGAACTTCGTGAAGCCGAAAGAGCCCAAAAATGGCGATGCATACATCGACCGTGAGACGAGGACGCCCTACATATATAACGACATTTCGAAAGACTGGAGCGCGCAGGATGTGCCGGTGATGCGGCTGGAATGCAAAGGCATCGGAAGCTATTTTGCTCCCGGAGACTATATCAGGGTATCCGGCATTGACCCCGGCACGTACTCCGGCCTGAATGTCGGAGACAACCCGTCGGACGGCGTATACCGCGAGGTGCTCGTCACCGGAGAAAACTACATCGTTTTGGACGCTTACGCGCCCACGGAAGCGCATGGAATTATGAACGACACGCCGCCTGCCGAAGGGTATGTCAAGGCCGCGATGGATCTGCCGGATATGGACTACGTCATCGAGGCGCAGAACCGCCTCTGGGGCTGCAAGTACGGCACGGTGAACGGGAAACTTGTCAACGAAATCTACGCGAGCGCGCTTGGGCGCTTCGACGTATGGCGCAAATATGCAGGCGTGAGCACGGACAGTTACGCCGCGTCGATCGGGTCTGACGGCCGCTGGACGGGCGCCGTGAATTATCAGGGCTACCCGCTGTTTTTCAAAGAGGACCGGATGCACAAGGTGTATGTGTCCGCGAGCGGCGCGCACAGGATTCAGGAGTACACGATGCGCGGCGTGCAGCCGGGATGCGCAAGGAGCCTCGCGGTGGTCAACGGTGTGCTGTTTTACAAGGCGCGCGACGGCGTGTTCGCCTACGACGGAAGCGGCGCGCCGATTGACGTTAGCGAAAAGCTGAACCTGAAAGAGCTGCACTGGAGCGGGAACATGAGCGCAATCGCTTCGGCGTGGCGCGACAAATACTACCTGTATCTGCAGATGAGCACGCCTCCGGGAAACCGGCTGCTGGTGCTGGACACGAGCCGGGGCACATGGTATCGGGAGAGCCTACCAGTAGGCGGTGTTGTGGACTTTGCAGAGCTGGAAGGAACGCTGCTGTGCGCGACGAGCGGAGACGTGCTGGAGATCGCGCGCGACCAAACGCTGGCCTTTCGAGCGAGCGGCACGACGGAGGACACGGTGGCATGGAGCTGTGAGACGGGGCTGATCGGTTACAGCACGGTGGAGCAGAAATACGTCAGCCGGTTCAATATCCGCATGAGCCTCGCGCGTGATGCGTACATGGATGTGCTCGTGCAGTATGACTCCGACGGTGTGTGGCACAACCAGGGCCGCATCCAGGGCGTGGGAACGCGCACGTTCATGCTGCCAGTGCGGCCGAGGCGCTGCGACCACTTCCGCATCCGGCTCGAGGGCAGCGGGGACGTGCGCATCTACAGCTTCGCAAAGATATTCGAGGCGGGGAGCGATGTGTATGCTGACATTTGATTACCCGCAGACGTATGCAGTGACCGGCAGCGCAGAGGAGCAGCTTGCCCAGCTGCGCTCGTACATCTGGCAGCTCGTGGACGTGCTCAATCAGGCAGACGACGGGAACGAGGCTGGAATCGGCGCTGCAGATACTGCCGCGCTCCGTACAGAGCTGAAAAAGCTGCGAAAGGCGTTGCGGGATCTGGAAGCAAAGAGCGGGCACGGCCTCCCGAGCGGCGGAACGGCCGGGCAGACGCTGACGAAACTATCCGAAAGCGACTATGACACGGGCTGGCGCACTCCGGCCGGCGGCGGAAGCGGCGGAGGCGTAGACTATGTAACCGAGCAAGGCTTGACCGGCAAGTGGACGTGGCGCAAATGGGCATCCGGCATCGCCGAGATGTGGGCAACGTTCGACGTGGGCGAGTTGGAGATGAAAACGCAGACATGGGGTGCACTGTATACCGCATCGTGGATGGGCCTCGCGGTAAATAAGGCAGCACGCCAATACCCGTTTGCTTTTGTCGCAAACCCGGTCGTGTCGGCGACGCCAACGGTTGGTAGTGGCAACATTTGGCTCGCCACAAACACGGAAAACGATACAGGTACGCGGCTTACGCATGCCCCGGCGTATCAGTGCGTGAGAGCATCTGACGCGACGGTTAATAGCCCGCAGATCAGCTACTACGTCGCGGGCAAGTACAAGTAAAGGAGGCCACGCATGGCAAAGAAAAATTACAACGGTGTCGAGTTCGACGACAGCGTGGATTATGCCGCGCTGATGGGGAAGGCTGCTGCTGCCGGGAACAACGAGAAGGCAGCCGTCCTGGAACGAAAGCGCAACGCGAAGATCCAGTCCGGCGGCATGGACTACGAGACGACAAACCAGTACGCGCAGTACCTGCCGAAGGTGGACACGCCGTATGACACACAGACGGACTACGCCGCCCTGATGGAGAAGGCTGCGGCCTCCGGAGACTACACGAGCGCGGCCAGGTACGAAAAGCAGCGCAACGCGAAAATCAAGGGCGAGGGTCTGGACTATGAGGCGAGCGATTACTATTCGAAGTACCTGCCCGAGAACCGGTATACCTACGACCCGAGCAAGAACGACGCATACCAGCGCGCGAACGATCAGGCGACGGAGATCTACGACAAGATCATGAACCGCGGCGAGTTTTCCTATGACGTGAACAAGGACAAGCTCTACCAGCAGTACCGCGATCTGTACGCGCAGATGGGGCGCGGCGCGATGGAGGACACCATGGGGCAGGCGGCGGCGCTGACCGGGGGCTACGGAAGCACCTACAGCCAGAACGCGGGGCAGCAGGCGTATAACGCCTACCTGCAGAAGCTCAACGAGGTCGTGCCTGAGCTGTATAATGCAGCCTACAACCGCTACAACCAGGAAGGCCAGAACCTGATGAACCTCTACACCATGGCGCGTAACAACGCCGACAGCGCTTACGAACGTGACTACAACCAGTGGTACAACCGGCTGCAGCTCGAGCGCAGCGACGAGGACACGACCTACAACCGCCAGCAGACCGAGGAGCAGAAGAAGCTCACGCAGGAGGAGACGGACTACGAGCGCAAGCAGAACGCATGGAGCCGTCTGTCGTCCCTGATCACGACGACCGGGTACCAGCCGTCGAACGAGGAGCTGGCGGCGGCAGGTATGTCTGCCAACGAGGCGGCGTATCTGCGGCAGTATTACCAGCAGCAGAAGGCAGCAGCGTCAAATAAGAGTGGGGGGTCGGGCGGCGGAAGCAGAAGAAGCAGGAGCAGAAGCGGGAGCGGATACGGAGGCGGCGGAACGCAGCCGGGGAAGACGGATTCACCGTCTCCGTATGCACACAAGCCCGGCAGCGGGATTACGCACAACGACATCGACTACACGGACACGAGCGCAGTAAAAGACTCTGCGGCCGTGGCAGGCAGAGTGAAAGAGATGATCAAGGAAGGCGTACCGATCGCGGACGTGAATACATTCATCCGCAGCGCGTCGGAAAACGGCCTGATTTCGGACGACAGCGCCCGCAGGCTGAGATACATGAACAACTCCAGGAAGTGAGGGGCACATAGATGACAGTCAAGAAAGCAGCAATCTCCATTGGCGATTGGCTCAAGAGCACGGGATTCTCCGCCGAGAAAACGCTTGCTTCGGCGCAGGAGCAGCGGAAAAACCTGCTGCAGCAGATGGACAACGCGAATGCATCGTATCTAACCGGCGAGAATCGCGGCGCGCTGCAGAACGCATTCAGCAACTATCAGGCGACCATGAACGTGCTTCGCGGCGCCGGCTATGACACCGGAAATGACGTCGACGTTCTGCGCAGAGCCGTGCACTCGTCCTTCGACTTCCAGAACCAGTTCAAGGACCAAGACGACTTCAATGTGTCATACGCCTACCCGAAGAAATACAAGGGCAAGACCCGCACGGACGTGAATGCGGCGCTCGCGCAGCTCAAGAACACGCCGGGGGCCGAGGCGGAATATGACTGGCTGAACAAGAACCAGATGAATTACTGGTCTGCGGACGAGCTGAAGGCGCAGATCGGCGCGTGGCAGAACGAGATTTCCGGCATCGAACGGCAGCGCCGGAATATGCCGCGCATGGCAGCTGGGAGCACAGACGCAGACTATGCCAAGCGGCAGCAGGAGGCGCTCGCGCTCTCGGGGCAGATCGATGAGCGAAAAGCGAAGATCGGGAAAGCGCAGAGCCTGCTCACGCGGAAGACCTACGATGACGAGATCAGCAAGTGGGACACGCAGATGCAGAGGGCGCTCTCCGACTACAGCAAGGCGCTGAGCGTGAGCGAGAGCGCGAACACGGAGATGGCGATGGCCGGGAACTCCGCATTTGTGGTGCAAAACAGCGACTACGCCAAAAACGCGCGCAACACGGTGCGCAGCTTCGAGCAGCAGCTGCGTGATTACGGCTACAGTGACCAGCAGATTAACGGCATCCGCAACTACGCGCTCACGCAGCAGCACGCAAACGAGGCTGCGGAAATGGCACAGCAGGTCGCACAGGAGGCAAAGGAGCATCCGTGGCTGGCCTCCGCCATGTCTGTCGGCACGAATATGATGGCCGGAGCGGGTGCGCTCGACATCGCTGCACAGAATGCGCTGAACGGGGCAGACCCGTTCACGGGCGAAAAAATGGCCGTCGACCGCTATACGAAATCCATGGTGCCGAGCACGGTGACGAACACCATCCGCGGGAGCGTTTCCGAGGATATGAGCGGCATCGGGTCGTTCCTGTACAACACCGGCATGAGCATGGCCGACAGCCTGGCGACGCTGGCCGTCGGCGGCGCGACCGGCCTGCACGGCGCGGCGGATGTGATCCTCGGCGGCGCGGCGGCATCTCAGGCAATCACGGATGCGTATGACCGCGGTGCTTCTGACTCGCAGGCCATGTCGGTCGGCCTGCTCTACGGAACGGCCGAGGCACTGTTCGAGCACATCAGCCTGGACAAGCTGCGTATGTTCCACACGTCGGCGGCCGCAGGGAAGAAGACCGCGAAGACGCTGGTTAAGGATATGCTCAAGCAGAGCTTCGTGGAAGGCAGCGAGGAAGTCTGCACGGACATCGCAAACGTCATCTCCGACGCGATCGTGATGGCCGACAAGAGCGAGATCAACCAGACGATCGCCGCTTATCAGGCAGACGGCATGAGCGAGGACGAGGCAACGCGCAGGGCGTGGCTTGACTGGCTCGGTCAGACGGCGCAGGACTTTGCCGGCGGCGCGATCTCCGGCGGCGTGATGACCGGTGGCGACATGGCGCTCAACGCCGGGATGCGAAGCGCGAATTACCGCGAGACCGGCCGGCAGATCACGGCCAACGACTACGCGGACATCCTCCGCCACGCTGCAGAGGAAAGCGGCGACGAAAACCTCCGAAAGCTGGCTGGGAAGAAGCAGACGAACCGCAACACCGGCAAGCTCTACGAGGCGACGCAGGAAGCAAATCTCACGCAGGCGGTCTCTGACCGTCTGGGTGCGCTCGGCACGCCAGAAAACGACGTGCAGGAGCTGACCGGCCTCGTGGTCAAGCAAATCAAGGGGCAGGAGCTGACGGGCAAGGAACAGCGAAAATTTGACGCCAGCAAGCAGGCACAGCGCGCAGCGAGCGAGTATGCGTCCCTGTTCACGCGGGATGCAGACCGGACCACGAACGCATGGGCGCGCAGCCATATGCGTGACGCAGCCGAGCTGGAGCGCAACGCGATCTATGGCGGGGCGCGCAAGACTGACGCAGGGCAGACGCAGACGCATCAGGCGGAGAAGAACGCCGAGGTGCAGGTAAACGGTGAGACAGCGCAGGTGCAGGCGCTCCGATATGACCAGGAGAACGGCAGCGTGGAGCTGTCCGTGAAGGCCAAAAACGGCGATGTGCAGCGTGTTTCCGTGAAGGACGCCAAGCTGCCGGAGGGCACGCGCCTGCTCGCCGAGAGCGCGGAAAAATACGGCGAGACCGCGCCGCAGATGTACGCCAACTACCAGAACGGGCAGGACGTGGAGCGCTACGCCAGCGCCTACGAGGTGGCATACTCTTACGGCCGTGCGGGTGTGAAAAACTACGCCGTGCTCGAGAACAGCGGCGCAGCATCGTATCTGACACCGGAGCAGCGGAAATTCGCCTACGAGACCGGCCTTGCCGCGGCGCGCAGGGAATCTGACGCAAAGAGCGCGGCGGCCAAGAGCGGCGAAATTCATGCCGGCAGCGTGACGCTGGAAGGCGGAAAGCTCGGAAACGTGACGCTCGCCGCTGTGAACACGGCCGGCCTGACGCGCAAGCAGACGGCGTCGATCGACGTGGCACGCAAGGTGGCCGAGGCGACCGGCGTGAATGTTGTGTTCTTTGAATCGCAGACCGGAGAGGACGGCAAATACCTCGGCATGAACGGCGCATACCGCGATGGCACGATCTATCTGGACGTGAACGCAGGGAAAAACAACGTGGACACCGGCGAGACGGCTATCCTGAAGACGATGTCGCACGAGCTGACGCACTTCATCCAGCGCAACAGCGGCCAGTATGAAGCACTGAAGGAGTTCGTGGCGAACCATGTGCTTGAGAGCGGCGACAGCATCGAGCGCCTCGCCCGGCAGAAGCTCGACAACGACTCGACCGGCGAGCTGACGATGGACGGCGCGATGGACGAGGTCGTGGCCGATGCGTGCGAGATGATGCTGCGCAACACCGAGGCCGTGCAGCGGCTGGCGAACGAGAACCGCAGCCTTGCCGAAAAGATCCGCGACTGGATCGGGGATTTCGTCAAGAAACTGCGTGCTGCGTTCAAGGGAGACCGCGCGACGCACGATGAGGCGAGAGCCATGCTCGACCGCATGGTGGAGCTGCAGAAGCTCTGGGACGATGCGCTGGTGGACGCGGCGAAGGTGAAGGCGGGGAACGGGTCCGCAGTCAAAGCTGTTGGTGAAGAACTACGACATGACGCCGGAGGAGGTCTATCAAACGTCGATAGAGACGGTGGAAGAGACAATGTAAAAGAGCAATTCTCCCTACGCGAACCGGTGGAGCAGGTGCGCGATCTTGTCGCCGTGCATGGCCTGACGGAGCAGAACCTGCGGGGCGCGCTTGCGCTCGGTGGATTGCCGATGCCGAGTATCGCGGTCGTAAAAGCTGCGCAAGGGCACAGCAAGTATGGCCCGATTTCCATGGTGTTCGGCAGGGAGAGCATTGACCCGCAGGTTGACCCCAGGAACAAAATCTACGGCGGGGATGCATACACGCCGACAGCACCGGCAGTGGAATATCCGGTGAACTACGACCGGATGCGCGCCGTGGAAAACCGAATCTCTGAGCTGAGCAAAAGCGTCGCCGGCGGTGTGTTCTGGAACAGCACCGCGCTTCAGCGCGCCGGTGCCGGCGAAGAGAGCAGTATAAGCGCCGAAGAGATGGCACAGAAACTTGCCAGAGACGACAGCGTGCGCGCGGCCTATCTGGCCGATCATGGGGAAACGCTCGAGCCGGTCATGCAGACAAAGGAATTCAACCGATACGGCAATGACGCGCTGGCGAAACTGGTGCAGAAAATCGGCGTGCAGGAGCTCGCCCACGTTGAAGCGGACATGGAAACCGGGGACTATCAGTCTGCGCGAGAGATCGAAGACACGGTGCGCCAGATTATCCGCGACAGCTACGAGGAACAGCACCGCAGATTTCTGGACCGAAAGCCGGAACTGAAGGAAAAGCGGCTTGACCACTTCATGGATAACAATGTCCATAATTCCACGGTTGAGGATTTCATCCAAGATGCGTGGGCATTTTACGAAGATCAGGGCGCTACAGCGGACGAAGTAGACCGATTGGCTACCAGCGACAAATTGCACGAGGCGACGGATACTGAGGACGTGAAGGCGTGGCTGCTGCCACAGCTGAAATCTGTTTTTGGCGAGCCCGGCATTTACAACGGGAAGGAGCGCTATACCGCTTCTGGAGACAGACGCAGCTTTTCGCAGCTTCATTGGGAATACACGCTCGAGAACATTGTGAGTGCGATGGCGGAAACCCAGAAGGAGCGCGGCGGCCAGACGTGGGGGACGTCGGCCGGAGCTATGCAGGCTGTCAGCGCCGAGGACTTTTCCAGCATTGATGAAGTGAAGGCTGCGAGCGGCAGACTCGGCAAAGTGGAAGGTGAGCAGTATGAAGCGGCGAAGAATGCTGTTGAAAATCTGATCGATCAGGCGACACGCGCCGTTATGCGAGAGACGCGGCCGCACGCCGACAATTCGTTCGATGAAAGAGAAATTATCGGCGATGTTATGATGGAAGCGGCGAAGGGCAAGCGGACGGCGCGGGCCATTCAGCAGGCTTTTGCGAAAGAGGGATATTCGGTCAGTGAAGAAACTGCTCGCCGGATTCAAGAAGTGTATCAGGCGGCGGCTGCACTTTCGACGGAATATTTTGAGGCGAAGCCGCAGAGAGCGGTCGGCTTTGACGAGGTGAAAGTGGCCATTGTGCCGGACAACATCAACGCAGAGCTGAAACAGCAGCTTGAGGCCGCCGGTGTGCCCGTGCAGGAATACCGCGCCGGTGACGAGGGGCAGCGTCTTCGGATTCTGAACTCGGATAAATCGTGGCAGTTTTCCGAGCGCGACTATTCCTACGAGATACTGACAGCAAAGCCGGATATGCGTGTGACGAACGTGGAAGACCGTGTGTCATACCGGCCGGCACGCGAGGCACGCAAGGAAATCGTCGCGCGCGCGATCGCAAATGCGAAGAAAATCGGCCGGACGAACGAAAACGGCAATGCCGTGGTGCGCGTGGCAGACACGGGCGACGAGGTGATCTTGAGCGCGAAAGGGCTGCGGCACGGGCTGGACAGGCGGTTCTCTGTGAATGCGCCGGTGACGCTGAAAGCCGGTGAAATCATCCGGAATGCCATCCGCATCAACGAATTCACGCCGGAAAACGCGCAGGTGGATGCAAGCTATGCGCTGATCGGTGCAGCCAAAAACGCAAAAAACGAACCGTACATCGTACAGTTCGTTGTAAACCGCATTTCCAATGAGGTGACAGACGTGGACGTGCTGTATGCAGTGAATGCAAAAAAAGAGCCGGGTGCATTGCTGCCAGACGTCACCGGCACGGATGTGCCAGCTATTCTTACCGACTCTGCTATCAGTATACGCTCGCTCCTGGACTATGTCAATCGGTATTTCCCGGATGTTCTGCCGGAAAGTGTGCTCCGGCATTATAGCTACGAGCGCAGACCTGCTGGGAAACTCGGAGAGAGTGCGCTTTATCAGCACCGCGACGACACGCGGACAGACCGCGACGTGCTCTCCGATGCTGCGGACGGCGACGCGGCAAACGTGCGCGAGATGGAGATGCTGCGCGAGTACCGGGAGAAACTGCAGAAATACAGCTCGCTCACACGGAGGCTGGAGCAGCAGCGCGAGCTTGCACAGAACGCGGAAAGCAAGGAGGAGCGCCTGAAGGCGAGAAACCGCGCGGACAACCTGGCTGCGCAGGTGAGCCGAGCGGACGCGCAGCTCACGCGGATGCAGAACGCGAAACCGCTGCGCGAGCTGGTGGCGCGTGAACTGAAGACGCGCGACAGCCTGGCTAAGGAAAACGCCATGCTGCGCGACCGCGTGGAGTATTTGCGCGGGCAGATGCAGCGCACGAAAGAGGCAACCACAGACCCGAAAGCCGTGCGGGAAGCGGCGCGCGCGATCATCGAGCAGACGAGCAGCAACCTCGACGTGGATGAGGTGGCCGGGCGGCTGCAGGAGTTGTACGACGGCATCGCCAGAGGCAACGAGGCGAGCTACAGCGAGATCCGCGCGCAGGCCGAACAGCTCGCCAGCGACATCGTGAGCGACGCGACGGCTGTTGACGATGAGCAGTACCGCGAGTATGAAGACCTTCGGAAGTATTTCAAGAACCAGCAGCTCGTCGTGTCTGCGGCTGACCGCGGGGATATCCCGGACTTCGGGGATTTCCGGCGGCGGAACATGGGACGGATGCGGCTGAAAAACGGCGAGCGGACGAACGTTGACCAGGTTTATGCGGAGCTGAGCGAGATGTACCCGGAATTCTTTGACCAGACCCGCGAGAGCCAGCCGAGCGACCAGCTCTACCGCATTGCCGATGTGCTGGACGCGGTGTATGCCGTGAACGAGTACAACCCGAACGCACAGTATATGCGCGAAGCGACGCAGAGCGTGGGCAACGAGATCCTAGAGCAGTTTTTCGACCTGCCGCAGCAGAGAACGTTTGCCGACCGGCAGGCGAAGAAGGCCGACCAGCAGAAGACGCACTACCTCAACCAGATCAACGAGCTGCGCAAGGCCAATGACACGCGCATCGCGGAGCTGCGCGCGCAGAACCGGGAACGGCTGCAGGAAGCCGTGGCCAGAGAACGCGAGAAACGCGACGAGCAGATTGCGCGGCTGAAAGAGCACTATGACGAGCGGGACGCAGCCGATAAGGCACGTAGGGAGGAAAGCGCGGCAGTGGCGAAATACCGCCCGCGCATCGAGCAGAAGGCGAAGCGCCTGAGCGATTGGCTGCTGAAAAACAGCGACAAGGAACACATCCCGGAGCCGTTGAAGCTGGCGGTAGGCGAGTTCCTGGAATCCATCGACTTTACGAGTAAGAGGGCGCTGGACGGCGGCGCGCTGACGAAAAAGGACATTCGGCGTTCGCTCCGGTATACTGACCGGATGCAGAAGCTGCTGGACAGCCTGCGCGGGCAGAACGATGACGGGACGAACGACCTCGGACTGTATCTGGACATCCCGGATGGATTCCTCGAGGAGATGCAGAAGCACATCAACACTGCGTCCGACATCGTCAGCCAGAACCCAGGCGAGAACGTTGTAAACCGGATGAGCGGAGAGCAACTGCAGCAGCTCGACCAGATGCTCACGATCCTGACGCGCAGCATCCAAAACGCGAACAAGCTCAAGGCCAACGCGCACTTTGAGACCGCGCGGCAGGCGGCGCAGGCGACGGTGCTGGAGCTCGACCGGCTGGGGCAGGCCAAAGGAAGAACGAAGGCCGGAGAAAAGGCGGCCGGTTTCTTCAACTGGGAGAACACGACGCCGTACTATGCTTTCCAGCGCTTCGGCGAGGGCGGCAAGGCGATATTCGAGGCGCTTTCCGACGGCTGGGACAAGATGGCCTTCAACACGAAGGCGGTCATGGACTTCACGGAGCAGACCTACACGCCGAAGGAAGTGAAGGCGTGGGCAAAGGAAACGCACACGTTTAAGCTCGAGAGCGGCGAGAGCGTGAGGATGACGACCGCACAGATGATGGCGTTCTACTGCCTGTCGAAGCGCGAGCAGGCCGTCGGCCATCTGCTCGGCGGCGGTATGCGCGTGGAGGACATCCAGAACAGCGGGCGCAAGGAAAACGTCAAGCAGCCGGATCCGTTCCTGCTGACGCAGGAGGACATCGCCGCGATCAATGGCGCGCTTACCAAGCGCCAGCGCGAGGTGGCGGACAAACTGCAGAAGTACATGAACGATCAGGGCGGCGCGTGGGGCAACCGTGTGTCGATGGAGCGCTTCGGATACCGCGCGTTCACGGAGGAGAACTACTTCCCCATCGAGACGATGGACTCCAACCGCGACGCGAAAGACCCTGGCGCGAAAGAGAACGACATGTTCCGCCTGCTGAATATGTCCGCGACGAAGAGCCTCGTCTACAAGGCAAACAACGCGCTCGTTGTACGCGACATCTTCGACGTGTTCAGCAACCACATGGCGGACATGGCAAAGTATGACGCGCTGGCGCTGCCGATCCTCGACGCGATGAAGTGGTACAACTACCGCGAGAAGCAGAAGCTCGAGAACGGCCACGTGCTCACGACGACGGTACAGCGGTCGATTGAAAAGGCATACGGCATGGATGCCAACAAGTATTTCACGACGTTCATCAAAGACCTGAACGGCGTGAACGAAGGCGGCCGCGGGGAGGGCTTCGCAAAGAAGATGCTCTCCAACTACAAGGTGGCGGCCGTGGCTGCGAACCTGCGCGTGGCGCTGCTGCAGCCGACGGCGTATGTGCGTGCGGTCGGTGTGATGAGCCCGAAGTATCTCGCAAAGGCGTTTACGGAGGGAAAGAGCGCCTACAAAGAAGCGGAGGCGCACAGCGGCATCGCGCTGTGGAAGCACATGGGCTTCTACGACACGAACATCGGCATGAACATCCGCGACCAGATCAAGAACGCCGGAACATGGAAGGACTCGACGGTCGAATTCCTCATGAAGGGCGCGGAATGGGGCGACCGGCTGACGTGGGGCCGTTTGTGGAACGCCTGCAAGGCGGAGGTAAGGGACAAGCAGAAGCTGACCGGCGACGCGCTGCTGAAGGCGACGGCCGAACGCTTCCGCGAGGTCGTCTACTCGACGCAGGTGGTGGACAGCACGATGACGCGCAGCCAGGCGATGCGCGGGAAGAGTGTGTACGGCTCCATCTCGACGGCCTTCATGTCAGAGCCGACGCTGTCGTACAACCTCGTGCTCAAGGCGTACACGGACTACACGACGGAGCTGCGCACGACCGGAGACAAGAAAAAGGCGTGGAACAACGCCAAGGGCAAGGTCGCGTGGGCGCTGGCAACCTACCTTGTGTCTGCGGCCGCCTCCGGCCTTGTAGAATCTGCTGTGGACGCTTGCCGCGACGACGATGAGTACGCCACGTGGCTGGAGAAGTACCTGAACGCGCTGATTGGCGCAAACTATGAAGAGGGCAAGTTTTCCGGCGTCCGCCCGTTTGACAACAACCTGTTCAGCGACGTGGACATTCTCTCGAAGCTGCCGATCCTCAAGGATTTCATGTCCATGATCTCCGGGCACGGGAACGACCGGATGGACACGGAATGGATCAGCAACCTGATCGACGCATATCGGATCTGGGACGAGACAATCAAGCTGGCGACCGGGAAACTGGATAAGCCGACGGACGTGACGTACAACGGCAACATGACGCTGTACGGAAAGATCTACAAGACACTCAAGGCCGTTTCGCAGGCGACCGGCCTGCCGATCAGCGCGGCGAGCCGCGAGGTTGTAACGCTCTGGAACACCATCGCCGGAGCTGTCGGCAAGGGTGACGAGTGGACGATCCATACCTATGACTCCGGGCCGGAGAGCCAGATCAAGTACGGCCTGATGGACGGTTACCTCACGCGCGAAGAGGCGCAGCAGCTGCTGGTCGACAAAGGACTCGCGGACGACGAGGATGATGCCTATTGGAAGGTTGACAAGTGGGCGACCGGCGAAGGAAAGTACGACGAGGCGCTCGCTGCGGTGCTCAGCGGCGACAAGGCTGCCTTTGATGCGCAGGCCAAGGAGCTGAAAGAGCACGGCATCGGCGAGAAACAGCTGCAGTCTGCGGTACGCTCGCAGGCGAAGGAGTGGTACGTCGGTGACGACGACGGAAAGCGCTCAATCATGAAGGAGCAGGCGCTGAAGATCCTGCAGCAGTACGGAGGAAAAGACGCCGACGAGGCGCAGAAACTGGTGCAGAAGTGGACGTGCGAGGTCGTGACCGGCACGGACTACGACGACATCAAGGATCTGTATCTCGACGGGAAGCTCACGCGGTCCCGCGCGGTAGATATGCTGGTGCGCTACGGCGGGATGAAGCAGGAGGACGCGCAGAACAAGATCGACACGGCGGACTTTGTGAAGGCACATCCGGAATGCGACGGCATCAGCGTCGAGGCCGTGCAGAAGTACAACGAGCAGGCGAAATCGGCCGGCCTGGACGCGGGGACGTTCTGGGAAACATATCAGTTCAAGAACGACGCAAGGGCGACGCGCGACAGCAACGGCAAGGCCATCAGCGGCCAGGGAGCAATGGACAAGGTCGCTGCGTATATCGACGGGCTGAACCTTAGCAGAGAGCAGAAAAACGCGCTGTTCCTGTGCTTCTACAGCCAGAAATCGCTCGGGAAGATCCGCTGGAGCAATTAAATCTGGGGAGGGATAGAAATATCCCTCCCTTTTTTATATTGTAGAAGCAGTGGAAGGGGGCAACCACATGAAAATCTCAATCGCAGACGGACGCGGGGCGCTGTGGCAGTGGGACACCGGGCGGCGCTTGCGCGTGGGCAGCGGCGTGGATCAGATCCACTACCAAAATCGCGCGCTTGGCCGCAGCGTGGACGTGGACGTCGGCACAGACGGCACGGCCATCATCCCGGACGAGCTGCTGCAGGACAGCCACACGCTGACGGCCTACGCCTACGTCACCGACGACACCGGCGCGTACACGATGGTGCAGCAGGATTTTGCGGTCCATAAGCGCGCGAAGCCCGCCGGGTATGTATACACCCCGACGGACCAGATGACGCTGCAGATGATCCAGCGTCAGATCGGCGACCTTGCCGGCCTGACGACCGACGCCAAGGAGGATCTTGTAGCGGCCATCAACGAGGCGGCGAGGACAGGCGGCGCGGGAAGCATGGCCTTGCGCGTAGCGGGCGGCTACATCCAGTACAGCGCGGACGGCGGCAGCACGTGGCAAAATTTGATCGCCGTGGCGGACCTCAAGGGCGCGAAGGGCGACAAGGGCGACCCCGGCGGCAAGGGCGACCCCGGCGCAAAGGGCGATCCCGGCGATAAAGGCGACACAGGATCGCAGGGTGCGAAGGGCGACACGGGCGCAACCGGCCCGCAAGACCCGAAAGGCGATCCGGGCGAAAAAGGCGATCCCGGCGCAACAGGCCCAGCTGGCCCGCAAGGCCCTGCTGGCGTTCCGGGCAAGGACGGTGCACCAGGTAAGGACGGCGTGGATGGCAAACCTGGGGCTGCTGGCACGGACGGCATCACGCCGCACATCGGCGATAATGGCAACTGGTACATCGGCAGTACAGACACCGGCAAGCCGTCTCGCGGGGCAACCGGAACACCGGGCAAGGATGGCGCAAAGGGCGACCCCGGCACTCCGGGCGCTGCCGGACCTGCTGGTGCTCCGGGCAAGGACGGAGCGCCCGGTGCGCAGGGCGCGCAGGGCGAGAAAGGTGACAAAGGCGACC
>ENA-UOJB01000333-UOJB01000333.1-human-gut-metagenome-genome-assembly--contig:-C48-NODE-333-length-57994-cov-19.145032_pt1 | contig 57994 bp, 47 predicted proteins | sample MGYA00242338_ERZ723885 | MGnify/ENA metagenome assembly ERZ723885
TCTATGCGGGCGTTGATCCAAAGACAGTACAATACCTTGCCGGACATGAAAACAGTAAAACAACTATGGACATCTACGCAAAGGTAAAGTACAATAAACCTGAAGAACTTTTTGATGTAGTGAATCAGGCGTTTATACAGGATAAATAATATATTTGAAATGCCAGTTTGACATTTCAAGTTTTAAACAGGAATTGCCGCACACAGTATTCTGGTACGGATATGAGGGATGGATATGGATAAATTAGTAGAAGTGGATGCTCAATATAGAGAGTGGATTTCCGAAGTGAGTAAACGCTTTCATCAAAGCCAGATTAAGGCTGCGGTGAAAGTGAATGATGAGATGCTTCGATTTTACTGGCAGTTAGGAAAAGAACTTCATGATAGAAAAGATAAGTTCTCTTATGGACAGAGCTTTTACAAAACAATCAGTCGTGATCTGCGTAGAGAACTGCCGGATGTAAAGTCATTTTCGGAGACAAACTTACGATATATGCAGAAATTTGCAGAACTATATAGCGAAATTTCAAATCTTCCCCAAGTTGGGGAAGATTTCAGAAGCGAAGAAATTGAGCCGCTTTTTGCAATTCCGTGGGGACATCATAAGATTATTATTGATAAGTGCAATGGAAATCCGAAAAAAGCATTGTTCTTTGTAAATCAAGTGATTCAAAATAATTGGTCGCGCGCAGTATTGCTGAATTTTTTAGATACCGATCTTTATGAGCGGCAGGGAAAGGCAATCACAAATTTTAATCTGACACTTCCGGCCATGCAGAGCGATTTGGCACAGGAGATCACAAAAGATCCATATAAGTTTGATTTCATTACCTTGACCCAAAGCTATAACGAAAAGGAACTGAAGGATGCACTGATGGATAATATTCAGAAGTTTCTTTTGGAACTGGGCAATGGATTTGCTTTTGTGGGACGGGAATATCGAATTGAAATTGGCTCAACAGAGAACTTCATTGATATGTTGTTTTACCATATTCGCCTACATTGCTATGTAGTAGTTGAGGTAAAGGTCACAGAATTTGAATCATCCTATGCTGGCCAGCTGGGAACCTATGTAGTGGCAGTTAATCATCAGCTAAAAACAGAGAAAGATGAACCGACGCTTGGCTTGTTAGTGTGTAAATCCAAGGATGATATAAAAGCACAGTACGCATTGGAAGCAAGTAGTCAGCCTCTGGGCGTGTCAGCATATGAATTGTCAAAACTGATACCGGAGAATTTTAAAGGTTCGTTGCCTTCGATTGATGAGATTGAAAGTGAACTGCGGAAAGATACGGAAGGCTGACAATAAAGGTGTCTAGCTATTCATAAAGAATCGGGACAATTTTTGTGGTCCGCACATCGGATAACTGAGAAGCAGAAAGCCGGAAAAGCCCGGAATATCAAGGAAAAACAGCTCAAAAACTCGCGCAGTACGGCCTCAAAGCCGCAAGAAGAGCACCCCAGTTCAGCAAGCGCTGATTTTGGCCGATTTTACAACTTCAAAGCAATCAAAATCCCGGAAAACGAGCGTTTTCCGGGATTTTTCTATATCCACAGCATTTGTTCTGCTTTCGAAAAATCTGATAGAATTTGACAAGGTTTGACGTGATTTTTACATGTTAACGATGGGCTAAATGCTGTTTTTGACCCCGAAACTGTTAACGGATGGGCTAATTTTCGAGGGCGCTCATGCGGTCATCCGGAGCAGGTCGCCTCTGCATAGAAAATGAATACTGCGCCCCGCTTTTCGGAAATAATGGCTTTGGCACGGTTTGAAACGGTTTGACCAAGCCGAATGAACTTTATCGTTTTTCTCCTCTCAAACACCATTTGCAGAATGGATGATCCGGTCGCAGTTTGCTATACTGGCACCATAAGGAGGACTGACACATGAAACGAAAATACTGCACGCTCTATCTCAGCGAGGACGAATACAGCGTTACTCTGGATGCGCTCATCCGTCTCAAAAACAAACTCATCCGCCAAGGGCGCTATGCCGACATCGTAGACGAGGTGATTTTGCTTCTGGTGGATGCGAAGATCAAACGGATCCGTGTCTGAAAACTACATAGGAGAAGCCACACAGTTTTTACGTTCAAAACTGTGTGGCTTTTTTCATATCTAAACGCATTACATAGCCGTCCGAATCTCCGGGCGGCTAAATTTACGAAAAGGAGGAACCCAAAATGGCAAATTGCAAAGTGATCGCCGTCGCCAACCAAAAGGGCGGCGTCGGCAAGAGCACCAGCGTCTATTGCATCGGTGCGGGGCTGGCTATGGACGGCAGGAAGGTCCTGCTGGTGGATGTGGACCCGCAGGGAGATCTCACGAAGATGCTGGGTCAGCGCAGGCCCCACGACCTGCCCCACACCCTGTCCGAGCAGATGAACGCCGTCGTGCAAAACCAGAGCGGCCCGGAGCATCCGGAAATCCTGCACCACCCAGAGGGCTTTGACTTCGTTCCCGCCAACCGCAGATTATCGGCGGTGGAGGTGGGACTGGTCAATGTTATGAGCCGGGAAACCGTGCTCAAGCGCTATCTGGAGGGCATCAAGGGAAATTACGACTATGTGCTGCTGGACTGCCGCCCGTCGCTGGGGATGCTGGTCATCAACGCTCTGTCGGCTTCGGACTATGTGCTTATCCCCGTGCAGGCGGACTATCTGGCCGCAGAGGACATGACGGAGCTTGTGGGCACGGTACAGAGCATCCGCCAGCAGATCAATCCCAAGCTGAAAATCGGCGGCGTATTCCTGACGATGGCCAATGACACGAACTTCCGCAGAGACATTGTGGCCGGGGTCAAGGAGAATTTCGGCAAATACCTGCCCGTGCTGGAAGCCGTCATTCCGTCTACCGTGCGGCTGGCAGAGATCAGTACAGCGGACAAGAGTATCTTCCGGCACGAACCGCGCGGACGGGCTGCCGCAGCCTACAGTGCGCTGGTAAAGGAGGTGGAACGCATTGGCGAAAAGCAACGCATCCGAGATGCTGACATCACTCGATAGCCTGTTTACCACGCAGGAGCAGCGGGACGCAGCCAAGCGGGATGTGGTGCTGGACCTTCCGCTGGACCAGATCGGCGACTTCCCGAACCACCCCTTCAAGGTGCGGCAGGACGAGGCCATGATGGAAATGATGGAGAGCGTGCAGCTGCACGGCGTTCTGGTGCCGGGGCTTGTGCGGCAGCTGGCGGACGGCAGCTATCAGATGGTGTCTGGACACCGGCGCAAGCTGGCCAGCAGACTGGCCGGTCTGGATACCCTCCCCTGCATCGTGCGGGACCTGACGGATGATGAAGCGATCATCGTCATGGTGGACAGCAACCTCCAGCGGGAGAAGGTCCTGCCGTCAGAAAAGGCGTTTGCATATAAAATGAAGCTGGAAGCCATGCGAAGACAGGGAAAACGGACAGATTTAACTTTGTCTCCACTGGAGACAAAGTTGAGAACAAGCGAGCTTATTGCCCAAGGCACCGGAGATAGCAGGGCGCAGGTAGACCGCTACATTCGTCTCACCTACCTGCTTCCGGAGATTCTGGCAATGATGGATGACAGCAAAATCGCCTTCCGTCCCGCCGTGGAGCTATCTTACCTTGCCGAAAAGGAACAGCGCATCCTCTATGATGCAATGGGTCACGCAGACTGCACCCCATCGCTGGCGCAGGCCATCAAGATGAAATCCTTCAGCCGGGAGGGCAAGCTGTCGGAGGCGGTGATCCGGTCCATCATGGCGGAGGAAAAGCCCAATCAGAAGGAACAATTTCGGATACCCAAAGAGCGTATCAGCAAGTATTTCAAGCCGGGGACGCCCGCACGGACTATGGAGGATACGATCGTCAAGGCGCTGGACTATTACAGAAAGCGTCAAAGAGAGATCGAACGCTGAATCTTCCGCCCAGGGGAAAGTCTGCCCATTGGACGGGCCGTGTGCCGGAGCCGGTTTTGCCGCTCCCCCCTCTCCACACCTCACCCCCTTCCTACCGGCTGTACCGGCTGAAAAAAGAACATCTCACAAGTCAACACCGTACAGAAAGCAGCATCCTTTTTCGGATGGTGCTTTTTATTTTTACTCTCAGGAGGTCAAACAAATGAAAAAACTCTATCGCAGAAGCATTTCCGGGCTGTTGGCCCTGCTGATCTGCTTCACCGCCATTCTCGGCAGTGGCGTGACAGCTTTTGCCGCTGCACCCACCGGAGAAATAGCGGATTCGTACTCGGTGGCGTTCCCCAGAGACGGGGACGCTGATCTGGATTACAGCGGCACATGGGGCCACGACGAGCTGCACTACATGAACGGCTGGACATCCGGCGAGGCAACATGGATGACCACGCTGCACACCATCGGCTCCTTCGACGGCCCGGCCTGCTACTGCATCGAGCCAGGCGTTCCCCGAAACCTGTACCGTTCCTACGAAAGCTATGGGGAGGACTATTGGGACACCTTCCCCGCCGAATATAACCGCGCCATTGATGGCCGAACCATGAAAACGCTCCTTGGCCGCATCATGCAGTACGGCTATCAGGGAAATCTCTCCCTCGACTGGCGCTCTCAGAATGATGCCGACGCCGACAAGCTGGCCCACATGATGGCCACGCAGGTGCTGGTGTGGGAAACGGTGGTCGGGGAGCGGGATGCGGACTTCAATCACGTTGACCCCGGCAGCGCCGATGCCGTGAAGTCCGTCTACCGCACCTCCCATCCGCTCTATAGTCGGTTCTCTGCCTACTACGCCAGCATCGAGGCCAGCGTGAAAAAGCACACCGTCGTCCCCAGCTTCATGGACCGCAGTGAGGAAGCTGCACAGACGGTTGAACTGAGTTGGGACGGCGGCCGCTACACAGCTACCCTGACGGACACCAACGGCGTTCTGGGCGAATATGCTTTCTCTTCGGCCCAGTCGGATATGACCTTTGCAGTCGATGGGAACGACCTGACTATCTCTGCCGAGACGGCTCCCGCAGATGGTGTGACCATTACTGCCGTCAGAAACAACACCCGGCAGGGCGTGGTGGTCTGGAGCGACGGCCACTATGGCCCCGACGGCACCATGCAGGATGTCGTCACCTTCCGGGATACCGTCAGCGACCCCATGTACGCCTACCTGCACCTGAAGGTCGGCTATGGCAGCGTCAAGATCATCAAAACCAGCGAGGACGGCGAGGTGTCCGGCATCTCCTTCACCGTTTCCGGCAACGGTACGGAGCAGACCGTGACGACCAATGCAGACGGCGAAATGCAGCTCGATGATCTCCGCCCCGGCGCTTACACCGTGACGGAGCAGAGCAGTGACCGGTATGAACCCCAAGAGGTGCGTCAAGTGACTGTGATCTCCGGTCAGGTCGCCACCGTGACCTTCCATAATACGCTGAAGCGGGGCAGTCTGGAGGTGGTCAAAACCGCCGAGGACGGTCTGAACGAGGGCGTGAAGTTCCATCTGACCGGCACCTCCCTTGCAGGGCTTCCGGTGGACGAATACGCCGTGACCGGCAGCAACGGAAAAGCGGTGTTCACCGACGTGCTCATTGGCACGGATTATATCCTCTCCGAGATGGATACGGACATCCGCTATGTTGTCCCGGAGGACCAGACGACGGCGGTGGAGTGGAACATGGTCACGCAGGCGGAGGTCCACAATGTCCTGAAAAAGTGGAGCGCCACCGTCACCAAGCGGGATGCCGAAACAGGTCTGCCGCAGGGAGACGCTACGCTTTCCGGTGCCGTCTACGGCGTTTTCAAAGGCGAGGAACTGGTGGACACCTACATCACCGACGAAAGCGGCCAGTTTACCACCACGGATTATGTCTGCGGAGACGATTGGACCATCCGGGAACTCTCCCCCAGCGAGGGTTATCTGCTGGACAATACCGTGTACCCGGTCGGCGCAGAGCCGCAGCGCTATACGGCAGAATATAATCCCATTGCGCTGGATGTGACCGAACAGGTCATCCGGGGCGACGTGAACCTCACAAAGGTGGACAAGGACTACCCGGAAAATAAGCTGGAGGGAGCCGTGTTCGAGGTCTACCGTGACAGTAACCGCAATCAGGAGTTGGATGCCGAGGACGAACTGCTGGGCACGATGGAAGAACTGGGCGGCGGCGAGTACACCCTGACCGGTCTCTGCTACGGTGGCTATTTTGCAAAAGAAGCCAAGGCCCCGGAGGGCTTTTATCTGGACGAGAGCGCCTACTATTTTGCCATTACCACGGACGGCGAAACCGTGACCGTGGAAAATGAAGCCGGAAAGGGCTTTGTCAATGCGGCGCAGGTGGGGTCGCTCCGGATCGCCAAGACCTCCTCGGACGGAAAGCTGGAAGGATTTTCCTTCCGAGTTACCGGGGCCAACGGCTATGACCGGGTGTTCCAGACCGATGCGGAGGGTGTCATTCTCATCGAGGGCCTGCGTATCGGGGACTACACCGTGTCTGAGGTACAGGACGGCAGTTCGGACGGGTATCTCCTCCCGGCTGACAAGACGGCATCCGTTTTTGAGGGAGCCGTAACGGAGGTGGAGATGCACAACGAAAAGAAGCCCACGCCGGAGGTGCCGCAGACCGGAGATAGCAGCCATGCGGCGCTGTGGATAGGCCTTCTGGGGCTTTCCAGCATCGGCGCTGTGACTGTGCTGCTGATGCGGAAGCGTAAAAAATAAGCGCCAAGGAGGCGGCCAGATCGGCCGCCTCCTTGGACTGAAAAGCACTTTTTAATGCGAACCGATAACAGCAGGCGGGTATTCATTAACATGTTGTCGGGATGCTGCTTATTTGAATGTTTCACTACCACATGACAAGTTTCATTTGCACCGAAACAATAGAGGAAAAGTTGAAACAAAAGGTAGTGCTGGAAACGCTGCCCCCCATGCTGGACATTCAGTGTGGGGGCAGTTTCATGGAGTGGAACAAATCGTCGCAGTGTCGGTCTTGTGTTTGCACTCCTGCATTTTCAAAGAACGAATCCCAAGGGGGCGGCCGCATTGGCCGCCCCCTTTTTACATACCGAAGCGAAAGGAGACGGAATGGGTATGAGCAATCAAACGGAAGAAAAGGAACTGTTCCATGCGGTATCCCTGTCCGGCGGCAAAGACAGCACCGCTATGCTGCTGCTCATGATTGAGCGAGGACTGCCGATTGATGCGGTCCTGACAGCAGATACGGGCATGGAATTCCCGGAAATGTATGAGCATTTACAAAAGCTGGACGACTATCTGTTTGCAGAGCGAGGGTTGCATCTGACGTGGCTGCGCCATCCAAAGGGCTTTGAGTGGCTAATGTTTGAGGAAAAGAAGCAGCGACCGGCCAGCATTGAAAACCGGCAGCGGCTGGGTGTTTCTCTATACGGAAACGGCTGGCCCGGTCCCCGTGTGCGCTGGTGTACGGGGCAACTGAAAACACATCTCATCCACAAGGAGATCAACCGGCTGAAAGGACAATACAAGGCCGTGAGTTATGTGGGGATCGCCGCAGATGAGCCGAAGCGGATCAAAAATGAGCGCTATCCGCTGATGGATTGGGGAATCACGGAGAAAGAAGCCCTGCGAATCTGCTATGACCGTGGCTACGATTTTGGCGGACTGTATCAGATCTACCGCCGCTGTTCCTGCTGGTGCTGCCCGTTGCAGGGCATCGGTGAACTGCGAAAACTCCGGCAGCATCACCCGGAGTTATGGGAGCGGCTACGGGAAATGGACAAGCGGGCGTTGGCACAGTTCGGCCCCGGCCCGCTGGGGCAATTCAAGAGGGATTGGAGCGTGGAACGATTGGAGCAGCGATTTGCAGCAGAAACGCAGCAGCTTTCTATTTTATCCTTGCAGGAGGAGCGTGAACGATGATGTATCGAAAACCGAGTGATTCCCCTTGGGGCCTTGTTGTGCGCTGCGACACCCTTTGTCCCGGTGTGTATAGCGTGTCCACGGCAGGCCACGGAGGGATCATGGTCCAAATTGACGCAGCTCGGCGGTTGCTGTCCCCGGAGGCCCAGACCGTCGGCTTTCAGGCAGGCGGGTATCTGAATTTTGAGGAGGACTGCGATGCGCCGGTGGTCCTGCGGGAACTGATGGACAGCGGTATCATCGCACCCCGGACGGATAACTACTTCCGCCCCGGCGAATATGAAGCCTGCATTGACCGGAGCCTGCAGCACTGGAACCCGGCCTATTGGCAAGCACGGCAGGAACGGCTCTCTGTACGGGAGGCAAAAGCGGCAAAGGAGCGTGAACGGTAATGGACTATGTAATCAAGATCATGGCCCCGGCGGAGCGCAATTACTGTTATACCGACAGCCAGCAGCTCGACAAACAGACCGGCTGCATCGGCCATCTGCGGGGCGATATGGACAAAAGCGGCAACGGCTTTTTCACCTCATGGTGGGATCATTGCCCGGAGCTGAAAACACAGGTGTTCAAGGACGAATTTGACGATTTTATCAATGCCCTGCGTTTTGATGATCGCTATGGCGGCATTTTCAAAAACCGCAGCAGCCTTTCCAGATACTGTTATGAACATAAAGAAAGTGTGTTTGCCGAGGATTTCATTCCGCAGTATGGATTCCGGGTGGATACACCGGAGCACGCTTATCTCCTGCGGCTGAACCCTATGCAGGGGGATTATAACCTGTATGTCTACTGCTATCGCCGGGAAGCACTGGACCGGCATTTGAAAAACGCCGAGCGTGGCATCTGCTTTGTGGACCCGCAGGGAAAGACCCTGTTCCGCATCCCGGATGGGGACAGCATCCGTGTGCTCAGGCCGGATGGCACGCAGCATGACCACATCTGCCGGTATATCGACGACCACCGGGCCGAAATCGGCAGCGGGCATCTGTATGGCATGGTGCAGTTTGCCCAGCAGATGGAGCAAACGGGCAGCACCTTCGTGCCGCTTCGCTCGTCACTCCCGAAGCAGTGCTACTCACTCCTGCTGGACACCGGAAATGTGGTGATCCTGAAACGGGGCGAAACCGGCTATTACAAGACGGACATTCCCCACACCTCAAAGGAGGAAGCCCGTGCCATCGTGGAGGAATATAACCGCAAGCTGGGCGTGACCCGTGCGCAGGAGGAGGCCATGAAGGGCGGCTCCATGTTCGGTTTTGATAAGCCCATTGCCGACCCCGCCAACTACGATGCACAGGGACAACCGTTGAAGCGCAGGGAGAAAGATCGAGGTGACGCAAGATGAACGAACAGAAGCACATTATCTGGAGCAGCGATGTGGACTACGAGGACTGGCGGGCGGATCTGGAGGAGCAGTACCCCGACCTCTCCGAGCAGGAACGGATGGAGTTGATGGTCGAGCAGAACAACGACTATCTCGATGACGAGCGATGTAATCTGAACATTCAGCTTTCCCGTCCCATTCTGCTGATCGCAGACATCGGCCGCTGGGACGGGCGCTATCCCGGTTATGCCGAGATCAAAAGCGGCAACATCCGGGATTGCCTGTACTCCGAGATGGACGATTCCACATGGTATGTGGACCGGCTGGGCGACCTGCGCTGCGACGCCGTACACCACGACGGCACGAACCACTATCTCTACCGGGCCTATAAGGAGAATGCCAGCGAAGCACAGATCGACCGGCTGAAAGAAAAACTATACAGCGGCACCGCCACCCGCAGCGACGTGACCCGTGTGACCAAGCGCCTGGGCGACGAGATCGGGCGGGTCTACGGCTGGCAGTTTCCGTCCAGCCGGGAAGCGATGCGGGAACGATAGGAGGAGAACGCTATGACCGTTGACGCAAGAAAAGAACGCTTTGAACTGGTGGAGGTGTTGGGCCACCCTATGCTCTTTACCTGCCTTCGGGTAGACCGCAGCACCGTCCCCAAGGGGCTGTATCTTTACGAGGTGCGGAACGATGATGACCAGTGCGGACTTCCCGTGGAGATTGGCCGCTGGGTCATGGTCAACCATTGGGGCACGCTGCTGTCCGCCGTACCCATTGCATTGGAACCAAGTCCCCATATCAACAACGCCTACCGGAGCATCGACCCGGAGAAGGATTGGAACTACACCGGAGAGCCGTGGACGGTACGGGAATATATGGACAACTACCTGCCGAAAAAGGAGCGGGAGAAGCCGAGAGAACGATAGGAGGGCCTATGGCACGCAGATTTCAGGAGATCACCGAGGTTTACCGGCAGGAGCTGGCCGCACTGGCCCGTGGGGACAAATGGACGGCGTTCCTGCGCTCCGCCTGCCGGAACTATAAGCTGCACTTCGAGGAGCAGGTATTGGTACACGCCCAGCGCCCGGATGCCACGGCCGTTCTGGAAATGGAGCACTGGAACCGCAGATTCGACCGCTGGGTCGATCCGGGTTCCACCGGCATCGCCGTGTTTGACCGGGATACCCCCGGTCGGGCACGGCTGAAATACTATTTTGACATTTCCGACACCCATGAGGGCCGGTTTCACCGCCCTGTACCCTTGTGGCAGGTGTACGCCGAGCAGGAGCCGGAGATCGTGGAAGCGCTGGAGCATCGGTTTGGTGCTTTGCCCCGGAAGGAGACGCTGGGGGACGCCATCGTATCCGCTATGGGAAATGCCGTCACGGATAACATGGCGGATTATCTCGCAGACCTGCAGCAGAGCCGGGACGGCAGCTTTCTGGAGGAACTGGACGAGCTGAATGTGAAGGTGCTCTACCGCCGTCTGCTGGAAAACAGCACGGCCTATATGCTGCTATGCCGCTGCGGTCTGGAACCGGATGCGTATTTTGAACCGGAGGATTTCTCCGAGGTGTTCAACTTCAACACGCCGGAGACCATGAACGCCTTGGGCGTGGCCACACGGGATATTGCCGAAAGCGGTCTGCGGGCCATTGCCCGGACGGTCCAAAGCCGCCAAAAGCAAATTCGCACAGTTGCGCCGCCTGCAGAAACTGCGTATCCTATACACGAGCAAACAAACCTACAGGCTGAAAGGAGCGAAAAACATGGACATGACCTACACGATGAAGGACGGTTACCGGCTGCCGGATCTGCTGCCGCCGCAGGAGCCGGAGACAACCCTTGGGAAATACGGCCTGCTGCGCAGGAAGTATCTGAAAGCGCACCGGAAGGTGCTGTTCACGAATCTGCTGACATCGGGCAAGCTGAACGAGCATCTGGCGGAGATCGACCGGACGGCAAAGGAGCGCATGGAACAGTTGGTGACGGAGATGGCCCGGACCGAGGGTGTGACAGAGGAACTGAAAGCCGCCGACCCGATGAAATGGTTGGGGCTGATGAACAGCCTGAGAAACGCCGCCGAGGAGACGGTGCTGGCGGAGCTGATCTACAACTGAACACCGAACCCGAAGAAGCGGACAGTGCGGAGGAAACATCCTCTGAACTGCCCGCTTTTTTGGATGAGAAGAAAATTTTCGCCATCATCGAAAACCGCAATGATGACCTGATCTACAAGAAGGCGCAGATCGAGTTATTTTTTGACACCCACCCGGATGAAGATGATCGTGCGAAGTATATTCGCTCTGCTTATCAGAACCGCTGGACAGAGATCCTTGCAGACGGCTTACGGCTTGGCTATCACCCGCAGGAGGACGGCCTGCTCATGTGGGAAGGGTCCTTCCCGTCCCGCACCAGCGAGAGCGTATTTTCGTGGAAGCTGGTGGCGGGCTTCACGGCGCAGCTCATTGACAAGCGGGAATATTTCATCAATACCAGCATCAAGCCGTTTGTTCCAAAGGACCCGCAGCAGCTCACCTTCTTTGACCTGCCTGCCCAGCCTGCGGACGCTCCGCTGTTCTCCCATCCGAAGTTGCCCCAACAGATCATTGACGAAGCCCTTTGTGTTGGGGCCAATGACGAGCACAGTCGGCTCATCATCTGCGCCTACTTTATGAAGGATAAGCCGGACAACGCCGCATTTCTGCAAAGGCACTACGGAGAAAACGGCGCAGGCTTCTATTTTGACGGGGAAAAGATTTCGCTCTGGTATGACACCGAGGGGATGCGTATTGCCCGTGGCACAACGACGCAGCGCAGCAGCGCTACACTGCTTTCATGGGAGGAAGCAGCGAAGCGCATCCGGGAGCTGCTGGATTTGGGGCGGTATATGCCGCAGAGCGAACTGGATGAAGTCGAGCATTACGAGCGGATGCAGCTGGCGGACAGCATCGCCTATACCAGCCGGGACATAACGAAGGAAGCACGGGAAGCGGGCTTTCTGCCGCTGGCCATGCTGGCCCATTCCGTCAAGGGCGGCTATCCGGAAGTGCAGAAGCAGATCTATGGCCTTCTCTGCGAGGCGGATACCCTGCAAAAATGCGTGGATGAGTGGGGAGCGTTCAACGATGCGCTGGACGCCGGGCAAAACCTGCTGCGCTTCCGGAGCCACCGTCCGAAAGAGATATTGCAGCGGCTCCGTGACCTTCAGCGAGAGCCGCTGCATTTTACCGTTGCCGACGGGTTTGCTCCCGACCGGAAGTTTTTTATTTCCGCCGACGAGATCGACAAGGTGCTGCGTGAGGGCAGTGGAAACACCGACTACCGTCTCGGCGTGTACGCTTTTTACGCCACCCACAAGGATAAGGCCGAGCGGGAAAAATACCTCAAGGATTATCACGGGGAGTACAGCGGTCACTGCGGCGGGAATGACAATATCACCCGCAGCCGTGGCAAGGGCATCGAGTTCAGCCACGGCAGCATCACAGCCCCCTATGCCAAGGTCACGCTGAAATGGCCGGAGGCGGCCAAACGCATCGGAGAACTGATCTCCCAGAACAAATTCCTCTCCGAAGCCGACCGGGCGGCCATGCCGAAATATGAGCGGGAACATCTGGCCCGGAAGATCGTCAACTTCTTCATGGATACGCCGGAGGATGTGGTGCGGCCGTTTTCCCAAAACGCCATTACAGACTATTGGGAGTGCGTAAAAACCGTGGCCGCACAGCTTTTGGATGCTGACCGGGTGCAGGAAATTTATCAGAATATGCTCCCTGCCTGGGAATCCACCAAGGCAGACGACCGGCACTATAACCTGCGGAAGCAAGGGCTGGAAGCCATGCGGGCCTATCTGGACGGCACCTATTCCGTATTTGGCCTTGAAAAACCGCTGCAAATGCCAATGGCACAAGCAAGCCCGGTTTGGCAGCAATATACCGCATTGAGCGCACAATATCCGAATGCGCTGGTACTGGTACAGGTTGGAGATTTCTACGAGGCGTTTGAAAAGGATGCCCAGGCACTGCATGACCAATTCGGATATGCCACAACGAAACGTCGAGTCAGCGGCGGAAGCGGCTCCTATCTGATGGCCGGATTTCCCATATCTTCGTCGGAAACTGTGCAGAGCAAGTTGGAATCGCTCGGTATTTCTGTCGTGGTCTCCGGCGAAAGTGGGACGGATTATTTTCCTGCCGAACTGCCGCCAGAGGAACCAGAAATGGAGCCGGAACCGCCCACAGAAACAGAAGTGGAGGTATCCGGGCCGGAAGTACCCGCCGAAGAGGAAACCGCTCTCCCCGCACCAAAGCCCATGCAGGAACGTGTGCGCTTTGCACCGCTCCACCCGGAAATACCAGCCCAGCAGCGGCATGACTTCCGCATCACAGATTGGGCGCTTGGCGTGGGCAGCAAGGCGGAAAAGTATGCGGCCAATGTGGCCGCCATCCGCACCCTGCAGAGGGTCGAGCAGGAAAACCGGCTGGCAACGCCGGAGGAACAGGAAACCCTTTCCCGCTATGTGGGCTGGGGCGGCCTTGCCGACTGCTTCGATGAAAAGCACAGCCGGTATGCCGAACTGAAAGCGCTGCTCACCGAGGAAGAATATGCCGCCGCCCGTGCCAGCAGCCTGACCGCCTTTTATACCCCGCCCGTCCTCATCAACGCCATCTACCAGGCGCTGGCGCAGATGGGCTTGGAAAGCGGCAACCTGTTGGAGCCTGCCTGCGGCGTCGGCAACTTTATGGGGATGCTGCCGGACAGCATGAGGGATTGCAAGGTTTACGGCGTGGAACTGGACAGCATTTCCGGCCGCATCGCCCGGCAGCTTTACCAGAACAGCCGTATTGCCGTTACCGGCTATGAAAAGGCAGAGATACCGGACAGCTTCTTTGACGCAGCGGTGGGCAACGTGCCTTTTGGAAATATCAAGGTCGTTGACCGGCGCTACGACAAGCATCACTGGCTCATCCACGACTATTTTCTCGGAAAGACGCTGGACAAGATACGTCCGGGCGGCGTGATCGCCTTCATCACCTCAAAAGGCACGATGGACAAGGAAAGTCCCGCCGTGCGGAAATATCTGGCCCAGCGGGCTGACCTCATCGGGGCGATCCGCCTGCCGAATACGGCCTTCAAGGCCAGCGCCGGAACGGGAGTCACCAGTGACATCCTCTTTCTTCAAAAGCGTGACCGTATCGTGGACATCGAGCCGGATTGGGTGCATCTGGACACGGATGAAAACGGCATCCGTATGAACAGCTATTTCGTCCGGCACCCGGAAATGGTGCTGGGCGAGATGGTCATGGAGAGCACCCAATACGGTGTGGACAGCGTGTGCAGGCCCCGTGAAGGGGACGACCTTGCCGCCCTGCTGAATAAGGCCGTATCCGAACTGCACGCCCGGCTCCCCGCCTATGAGCAGGATGGGCCAGAGGAGGAAGATCTGTCCATCCCCGCCGACCCGAATGTGCGTAACTACAGCTTTACCAGCGTAGACGGCAAGCTGTATTTCCGCATCGACAGCCGCATGGAGCCGGTCAATTTGCCGCTCACCACCGAGAACCGGGTGCGGGGTATGATGGCGCTGCGGGACTGCGCCCGTCAACTCATCGCCTATCAGATGGAAAACCACCCGGACGAGATCATTTGGCGGGAGCAGGAAAAACTTGGCAGTCTGTATGATGCCTATGTGAAAAAATATGGGCGGCTCTGCACCCGTGGCAACCATCTGGCCTTTTCGGACGACAGCAGCTATCCTCTGCTGTGCTCGCTGGAGGTGCTGGACAACGAGGGCAATTTTGCACGCAAGGCGGATATGTTCACCAAACGGACCATCCGGCCCAATGCGCCGGTGGCGCAGGTGGATACGGCTTCGGAGGCGCTGGCGGTATCTCTCTCCGAAAAAGCGCAGGTCGATCTCAGCTTTATGTCGGAACGCTCCGGGAAAAGCGAGGACGAGCTGGTGCAGGAGCTTTCCGGGGTCATCTACCGGAATATCAACTGCGGCCTTACACCGCAGGAAATTTCCCCGGCGCAGCTTGACCTTTCGGCCTACCCCTATGTCACCGCCGAGGAATTTCTGTCCGGCAATGTGCGCAAAAAGCTGCAAATGGTGCAGGCCCTGCAAGCGGCGTTACCGGCTGAAAAGAAGCAGGAATTGGCCGACTATGCCGCTGCATTGGAGGCCGTGCAGCCGCCAGACCTGACCGCTGCGGAGATCGGTGTGCGGATCGGCGCATCATGGGTGCCCGCCGAGATTTATCAGCAGTTTATGTTCGAGCTATTCGGCACCAGCGTATATGCCCGACAGAAAATGCGGGTCGTCCGCTCCGAATACAGCGGCGAGTGGAACATCAGCAACAAGAGCATGGACGGCGGCAACATCAAAGCCGTCACCACCTACGGCACCAAACGCATTACGGCATATCACATTCTGGAGCAGACGCTGAATCAGCGGGTAGTCAAGGTGTTCGACACCGTTGTGGAGGACGGCAAGGAGCGGCCGGTACTGAATGTGAAGGAAACCGCCATTGCGCAGGACCGGCAGGAACTGATCAAGTCCAAATTTGCCGATTGGCTTTGGCAGGACATTGACCGGCGGGAGCGGTTGTGCCGTATTTATAACGACACCTTCAACTCCATCCGCCCACGGGAGTACGACGGCAGCCATCTCCGCTTTGTGGGGATGAACCCGGAGATCACCCTGCGGAAGCATCAGGTAAACGCCATCGCCCATGTGATCTACGGCGGCAACACGCTGCTGGCCCACGAAGTAGGGGCAGGGAAAACTTACGAAATTGTTGCCGCCGCTATGGAAATGAAGCGGTTAGGGCTATGCACCAAGTCGCTGGTTGTGGTGCCGAACCATATCACGGAGCAGTGGGCAGCAGAATGGCTCCAGCTTTACCCGGCTGCCAACATTCTGGTGGCCACCGAGCGGGACTTTGAAAAGCACAACCGCCGCAGGCTATGCGCCCGCATCGCCACCGGCGATTATGACGCTGTTATCATCGGCCACAGTCAGCTGATGAAGATCCCCCTATCCCGTGAGCGGCAGCGGGAGATTCTGCAGCGGCAGATCAACGAGGTGCTGCTGGCCATCAGCGACGCCAAGCGGCAGAAAGCAGAGAACTTCACCATCAAGCAGATGGAGCGCACCCGTAAATCGCTGGAGACACGGCTGGAAAAGCTCAACGACCAGAGCACCAAAGACGACACGGTGACTTTTGAAGAATTAGGCATCGACCGACTGTTCATCGACGAGAGCCACAATTTCAAGAACCTGTTCCTGATGACGAAAATGCGGAACGTCGGCGGCATCGCACAGACGGAGGCACAGAAGTCCTCAGACCTCTTTGCCAAGTGCCAGTATCTGGACGAGCTGACCAACAGCCACGGCGTTATTTTCGCCACCGGCACCCCCATTTCCAACAGCATGGTGGAGTTATATACAATTCAGCGGTACTTGCAGTATCAGACTTTGCAGGAGATGGGCCTTGTCCACTTCGACGATTGGGCCAGCGACTTTGGAGAGACGGTGACGGCCATCGAACTGGCCCCCGAAGGCAGCGGCTACCGCCCGAAAACCCGCTTTGCAAAATTCTTCAATCTGCCGGAACTGATGGCGACCTTCAAAATGGTGGCCGATGTGCAGACGGCGGATATGCTGAACCTGCCGGTCCCGAAAGCCAATTTTCACACCGAGGTCATCCAGCCGAACGAATTGCAGCGGGCGGTGGTAGCGGAACTGGCAGAACGAGCCGAGCGTGTCCGTGCCCGTGTGGTCGATCCCAGCACAGACAATATGCTCCGCATCACCAACGATGGACGCAAGCTGGCGCTGGATATGCGCCTTATCAACCCGCTGGCCGCCGATGACCCCAACGGCAAGGTCGCAACCTGCGCCCGCAATGTCGCCCGTATCTGGGCGCAGACCAAAGATCAGCGCAGCACCCAGCTGGTTTTCTGCGACCTGTCTACGCCGAACAAGAATACGCCGATTGAAATGCAGAAAAATGCAGAAGGAGTCTATGAAATGATACCGGATCAGTTTACGGATGTGTATAACGATCTGAAAAAGAAACTCATGGCAGAGGGCATCCCGGAGGAGGAGATTGCCTTTATCCATGATGCCAAAACTGAGCAAAAGAAAAAGGAGCTGTTTGCCAAAGTGCGTGGAGGCGAGGTGCGCATCCTCATGGGCAGCACGGCCAAAATGGGCGCAGGCACCAATGTCCAGGACCGGCTTATCGCCTTGCACGATCTCGATTGTCCCTGGCGGCCCAGCGATCTCCAGCAGCGCCTTGGTCGCATCGTGCGGCAGGGCAACCAGAATCCGGAGGTAGAAATCTTCCGCTATGTCACCGAGGGTACATTCGACGCCTATCTTTATCAGCTGGTGGAATCCAAGCAGCGGTTCATTGCCCAAATCATGACCTCCAAACTGCCAGCCCGTGCGGCGGAGGATGTGGACGAAACGGCGCTTTCCTATGCCGAGATCAAGGCGCTGGCCACGGGAAACCCGCAGATCATTGAAAAGTGTAATCTGGATATGGAGGTCAGCAAGCTGAATATGCTCCGTGCCAGCCATCTAAGCCAGCGGTATGCGCTGGAGGAACTGGTGCTGCGGAAGTATCCGGCAGAGATCAAGGAGTTGAACGAACGCATCGCCGGATATGAGCAGGACAGCGCACGGCTGGCGGAGCATCCGAAGCCCGCTGAGGGCATTGCGCCGATGGTCTTAAATGGCGTCATCTACACCGAGCGTGAGAACGCCGGTAAAGCCATCATCCACGCCTGCACCCACATGAACGGGGTGGAGACTGTCCCCGTTGGCAGCTACCGTGGATTTGATATGGTGCTCTCCTATGACAGCAAAGCCAACGAATTTCACATGACGCTGAAAGGCAGTCTCTCCCATCCGGCTGTGCTGGGGGCAGACGCAGGCGGCAATGTGACCCGCATCGACAATGCGTTGGAGAAAATCAATGAGCGTTTGGAAAACGCTCGGTCACAGCTTGCCCATGCCACCGAGCAGCTTGAAAACGCCCGCACAGAGATGACTGCCCCCTTTCCGAGGGAGGCAGAACTGGCCGAAAAGACACGGCGGCTGAATGAACTGAATGTGCTGCTGAATCTCAATGAATCGGATCGTGTCGTTATGTCAGAGGAACCGGACGAGGACGATAAGCCCCGGCCGAGAACAGCAGACCGGGAACGGTGATCTGCATCCTTCTGCTTTTACCGGTCGAGGAAGAGAACAAGGCAGCAGGCTGTTTCGGCCTGCTGCCTTGCTCTCTCCGACACTCCAAAAAGTTGCATATTTTCGCAAGTTTTCACTTTGCGGTTGTGGGCGCTGCTTTAAGATTGCTGGCTGTTCAGATACTCAACCAGCTCGCAAACCGTTGTGACCGGGTTACTATCTCGGCTGAGAATAACTACATTGTCCTTGTAAAGGCTATCCAAGCGTTCCCTGGCACGCTGCATTGCCTCTGATTGATGAGGTAACAGGTCGGCAAAAACATCCAGATTCTTTTCGTATTTTTCAAGCCGTCCTTTGCTTTGCAGTTGGTGCAGCACTTCTTCGGCCCCGTTTAAGTAGCTGTTCTGCTTTACAAAATGAAGCAGATACCAGTACTCAAAGCAAGGATTGGAATAGGCAATTTTATACCCGTGTTTCTCAGCGTAGTCGGCGGCATTTTTCAAGTCGGAGTTCTTGTTATCATCGCAATCGAAAACGCACCACAGTTGGTCTCCGTCCTTTGGAAAATAATCCGATTGAGAAAGCAGCCCTTTTGCGTGCTTCACCAAATGCTCTGCAGCCTTGTGCTTGGAAGAAATCGGCACAATATCTACCAGGCAGTTGCGGGAACGGAAATGCTTGAAATATTTGATCTCCGTTTCTTTTCCCTCACAGATTATATAAATGATGGGCCTACGTTTGCGACGGCCTGCTTTATTTGGGTCGTATTCTTTCCTCATTCCTGCCATAAGCCGTCACCTCCGATAAACGGGATCGCACCGAAGCGCCCTTGCAAATACCCCTTGCGGATGTTCTCTCCCTTTCTCGGAGAGAAGGACGCCAGCGAATACAGCTCAGTTGCACAGGACCGCTCGTCCTTTTCTGCAAACCAGATCTGATCTCTGCGGAAGAAGGTAAGATCAAGCAGCATCGCATCATGCGTCGTAAACAGAAGCTGCGCTCCCTCTGTGTTGATCGTATTATCCTGAACCATCTCTATCAGCCGCTTTGTCAGGAGCGGATGCAGACTGTCCTCGATCTCGTCAACGACAAGCAGTGCGCCGTCCTCCAGCGCTTGCAGCCAGCCGCCGATACGGGAGAAGAACCGTTGCGTTCCGGAGGACTCCTGATCCATAAGAAGCTGGAAGTGTTCCACGCTGCCATCCGCACCGATGACACGGTGGGTGGTCGTAATGACCGGGGCCTTGCCGGAAATGTTCTTGATGGTCACATCAGAAATGCCGAGGTCGGCAAGCAGCAGCTCCTTCAGGATACGAGCCTTCTTCTCATTGCCGCTGACGATCTGTGCGACTGTTTCCGAAGCGGCAGGTGCTTCCTCCATCAAGAATGTCAGCTTTTCCAAGAACCACTTGTAGGCGTTTTCCGTTTGCGGCAGATTCCAGTCGTTTGAGGAAACCAGATACAGCTTATTATCCGGCGTGCGGTTGCTGAGTGTGATTTGCTCATTGATATTCTCTCGGAATTCATATACGCCGTTTTCTCTTGAGAAAATCAGCGCCTCACGCCCATTGGGCCAGTGGTACAAATACTCCGTATAGATCTTCTTAGCATCGAAAGAATAGCCGTAAGCGTAACGAATGCCATGATAGATGAATACGATCTCAAAAGATGTAGGCGTTGTGGTGCCTCCAAACGGTTCCCACGGCAATTTTTGTCCCTTGGATATTTTGGCTGCTTCTCCGACAACCATATCCTTCATCGTCATCAGTGCGTGCAGCACATTACTTTTACCGGCAGCGTTCGCTCCGTAAATAGCAATAGCAGGTAAAAGCGCCCTTTTTTCATCTGGGTGCAGCAGATAAGACTCCAGGGACTTATCCTTTGATGCTGCAAAGCTGATGACTGCACTATCTTTGATTGAGCGATGGTTTTCAATCGAAAATTGAATAAGCATAAGCGGATACCTCCATTCACAGTATAGTCTCTCCATTCTTCGCCCATATTATAGCAGTTAAAATCGCCTGCGTCAATATTTATATCTCGATTTCGCAGAAATAACGCAAATTCGGGCGATAAAATTGCTTCAAGCGGCAATAGATATAATTTAGCCGCAGGAAAATTGATAGGGAAAATATCCGATAATGGCTCGACTGCTCTGCGTCCCCCGCTTATAATATAAACGAGATTATCATAAATTAATTTATCATAATGGGGACATCTGAAAAGCATATCCAAACTACACCGTTGTGCCAAAAAGTTGCACCTTGTCGTAAAAGTCGTTTGAAAAAGTTGCAGCTTGCCGAGAAAAGTCCCTTGAAAAAGTTGTCTCGATGGAGAGACGCAGAAATTTATCGCCATTTCGCAATGAAGGTTTCCCCATCAATCTTCCACGAAGGATTGGTGGGTCAGAAAAATGGGGTGCAAAACGTTACATAGCCGGACGGCTTTCATTCATGTGAAAACCGTCCGGCTTATTTTTATATCAAGGAGATGATGAAACGATGGGCTATGTGACAAGAGAGATGATCGACCGGGCGAAGGAAATGGACCTACTGACCTATCTCCAGACCTATGAGCCGCAGGAGCTGGTGCATTTTGGCGGCAGCACCTACTGCACCCGTGAGCACGACAGCCTGAAAATTTCCAACGGGAAGTGGTGCTGGTTTTCCCGTGGGATTGGCGGCAGGACGGCACTGGATTATCTGATCAAAGTGAAAGAGATTCCCTTTACCGAGGCGGTGGAGCGGATCGTGGGACGGGCGGCTGGGCAGCCGCCCATTTCTTGTACCCGCCAGCAGCCGGAGCAGACAAAGACACTGCTTTTGCCGCAGGTCAGCCGCTGCGCCGCCCATGCCGTCGAGTATTTGCACAGCCGAGGAATCGACTATGAACTGATTGATTTCTGCATCCGAACCGGTCGGCTCTATGAGAGCTATCCCCACCACAATGCCGTATTTGTCGGCAAGGATAAAGACGGTCAGCCCCGCTATGCCTGCCTGCGGGGAATCGGAACAGACTTCAAAGGGGAAGCGACGGGCAGCGATAAGCGATTTTCCTTTTCCATCCCCGCCGAGGAGTCGTCACAGGTGCTGTATCTGTTTGAATCGGCCATCGACCTGCTTTCCTTTGCGGCGATGGCGCAGGAGGACAGACTGCCGTGGAGGTCGCAGCACCTGTTGTCTCTGGCCGGTGTGTACCAGCCTAAGAAGAACTTGACGGAGCGGCATCTGCCGCTGGCTCTGTCTCAGTATCTTCGGGACCACCGGGAAATCCAAACCATTTACCTGTGTCTCGACAACGACCTTGCGGGCCGCAGCGCCGCCGATGCGATCCGGCAGCAGCTGGCAGGCAGGTATGTTGTGCTGGACGGCTTTCCTTGCCAGGGCAAGGATTATAATGATTGGCTCTGCCTGCGGAAGGGGCTGCCAATCACCAGAACAGTATCAAAACCAGAGAGGAGTATGGCACGATGAGCGAATATAAGGTTCTTATTACAGAGACATGGAAGCGGGCAGTTACGGTAGATGCCGAGAGCCGGGAGGAGGCGGAAGCAGCCGTGCGTTGCCAGTATAAAAACGGCGAATACGCTCTTGCATCGGTGGATTCTGATGGCGTCTCTTTTTCAGCACAGTATCCGGAGCAGCAAGTCGAATTGTCCTACGGAAAGCTGCGGGAGCTGTTTCGCAAAGCAGAGCGAGGCGGCATCCATGTGAGCGGGTATATCACCTTCCGTGCAGACAGCTTTTCTACAGCATACAGCGAGCGCTCCCGCACCTATGCGGTATCCAGCGATAACAAGGCATTTCAGCCCAACATGGGCGGTTATTCCATTTACGCCCGCTGTCTGGACGGGACGGACCCCTGCGTCCGACTGGAGCAGTATATGGCTGCGGAATACGGCGGAGAACGTGGGTGGAGCGTAGAGCGCTGCTATATGCTCCGGGAGGACTACGACCGGGTGATGACCCTTCCGGAGCGAGGCAGGGAGCGAGGACGATAAAGTAACACTCAAAATTATACCCGAAATTATAATACTTCACGGTATAACCTTAAATGAAAAACAGAGGGGGCTTGCGGTATATTGTGTGCCGGGATTCACGCTTGATTTTCCATAACGGATGTTCTTATCAGCAGGTACCCCCGGACGCACGCCCGCAGGGCGTGCAGGAATGTACTATACCAGCAAGCAACGCCTTTTGGGGACAAAAGGCAGCTTGACAGGGGCATCCCCTGTAACCCCTCGCCGCCAAGTGCGGCAATTTTGACCTTTGGAGGAACGGTAATGACCAAGCGAGAGATAGAGATCAAGGTGCGGCTGAATGAGAAGGAGGCGGAGCACCTGAACCTGCAGGTGGAGAAATGTCGCCTGTCCCGTGAAGCCTACCTGCGGCACCTGATTGCCGGAGTGGTGCCCCGTGAGGCCCCACCGCCGGAATACTTTGCCTTCATGCGGGAGCTGCATTATGTGGGCAACCTTCTCAACCAAATCGCACAGAAGGCCCATGTGCTGAATGTCATAGATGTCAAACGGTACGATGAGGGCAGCAAGCAGTGGGAAGCCTTTATCCGGGAGGTCACGGCGGCAGTCATCCTTCCGGCAAAACGGGAGTAGCGCTATGGCAACGACTTCTATTTGGGCCGTGAAGGGATGGCTCGGCAAAGTGGTGCTCTATATCGAGAACCCGGAAAAGACGGAAAACCCGCAGTTCTACCGGCAAAAGGATATGACCGATGTGCAGACGCAGAATTTATCGGATGTCATTGACTACGCCGCTCGCTCGGATAAAACGACGGCGGCGCTGGACAGCGAAAGTGTCCCCATACTGCGCCAGCTGGTCAGCGGCATCAACTGCCTGCCCGCAACGGCACGGGATGAGATGCTGGCGGTCAAGAAGCGCTTCGGCAAGGAGGACGGCGTCGTTGCCTATCATGGGTATCAGTCCTTTGCCCCCGGTGAGGCTACGCCGGAACTGGCCCATGAGATCGGCGTGAAGCTGGCCCGGAAGCTGTGGGGCGAGAAATATCAGGTGCTGGTTGCCACCCATTTGGATAAGGAGAACCATCTGCATAGTCATTTTGTGGTGAACACCGTATCCTTTGTGGATGGCATCCGCTACCACCGTACCGGGAAAGACTACTACGAAATGCGGACAGTCTCCGACGAACTTTGCCGGGAATACAGCCTGTCCGTGGTGGAGAAGCCCCAGCTGGGAAAGTCGAAACACTACGGGGAATGGCGGGCCGAGCAGGAGCAGCGCCCCACATGGCGTGGCCTGATCCGCAGCGAAATCGACGAGCTGATCCGGGAAAGCGTCAGCGAAAAGCAGTTTTATTACCTGCTGCGCCAGAAGGGCTATGCGGTGAAGTTCGGCAAGGACATCTCCGTGCGACCGCCCGGAAAGGAGCGCTTTGTGCGCCTTGCCCGGAACTTCGGGGCGACATACACCGAAGATGGGATACGGCGGCGTATTTTGTCCCAGCCCCTGCCGCAGGTTCCCCATCCAGAGGCTCCGAAAGAGCGGAAGAAGTTCTATTCTATGGGCAAGTGGCAGAAGATGCGCAAGATAACCGGCTTCCGGGCGCTGTATCTGTATTACTGCTATAAACTCGGTGTATTTCCAAAGCGCCGCCCGCAGAACCGGGCACGGCTCCATTTTCTTCTCCGGGAGGATCTGATAAAACTGAATAATATCTCACAGGAAGTACGGCTGCTCGCACGGCATCACATTGATACCGCCGAGCAGCTTGCTTTATATCAAAAGGAACAGGAGGTGCAGATCACGACCCTTTCCGCCCAGCGTCGGGCGCTGCAGAAGGCGCTGCGTACCAAGCCCGTCCGGGATAGCCCGGAACAGGCCGATGCACACAGGGCGCAGATCCGGGAGTTGTCTGAACGGCTCAAAGCGCTGCGCCGGGAGGTGCACCTGTGCGACGACATTGCAGAGCGCTCCGACGTGATGGCGGAGAAACTGAAGGCCGTCCGGGAGGACGAGAAAAATCAACAGAAGGAGGAACAGCAACATGAACACATCCGGTGACGCCGCCGAACAGGTCGTCCGGCTCAGTCTGGAAGGCGTGGAGGTGGCAGCCAAGATCACAGGCAGTGCGGCCAAGGAGGTATCGGCGCTGCTGATCGCCGCCCTGAAAAACCGGGACAAGAACAAGGTCAAGGGGCGGCAGCGTCTGACCGCCATGCTCCGCAGCGGCAAGGAATTGACCATCTTTACCGTCAAAAATCAGGACATGGCCCGTTTTGTGGCTGACGCCAAGCGCTACGGCGTGGTCTACTGCGTGCTGCGGGAGGCAAAGGGCAACCCGCAGGGCATCAGCGAGATCATGGTGCGTGCCGAGGATGCCGCCAAAATCAACCGAATCGTGGAGAATATCAAAATCGCCACGGTATCCGACCCGGAGGCCATCCGGGAGAACTTGTCCGGCAAGGAGAAAGAGGGTTCTGGCCAGCCGGTTCCGGAGCAGACGCATCCCCAGCAAAGCGAGGATGACCGGCTGCTGGATGAGATGCTTTCGGGTCCCGCCGACCGGCAGGAGACGCTTCGTGAAAACCCTACGGCGGCTCGCACGGAGCGCTCCCGTCCGTCCGAGCCTTCTTCCAAAACCAGAGAGAACTCCGAAGGGGCGTCTAAAGATGGTCGTCCTTCCGTCCGGGAGGAGTTGCGGGAGATCCGGCGTGGACAGGAGGACGGCACCATCCCCACCCAGCGGAATGAGCCGGAGCAGGAGAAAAGGCCGCAGCAGCCCATCCGGCACAAGCAACCTCCGCAGAAGAAGCGGAGCAGAAAAAGTAAGGAGAGATAACGATGGCAAATTTTGACGATCTGTTTACTACCCCCGCTGCCCCGGAGCCGCCCAGCGCCCCGCCGCAGCTGACAAAGGAGGAATACGCCGCCAAGAAAAAGGCCGAGCGGGACGACCTGTATGCACTGGCGGATGAAATGGCGCATGAGATCATGCAGGATGGAGATGCCTTCCGGGGCTTTCTGGATGTGCAGGCACGCTTTGACCGCTACTCGCCCACCAATGCCCTGCTGATCTACGCACAGAATGACAAGGCCACCCGTCTACGGGACTTTGACGGCTGGAAGAAGCAGGGCGTATATGTCCGCAGGCATGAGACGGGCATTTCCATTTTGGAGGCCGGGGACAGCTATGTGACCGAGGACGGCCGCACGGGATATTATTATCATGTGAAAAAGGTCTTTGACATTGCACAGACGGATGCCAAACGCCAGCCGCAGGTCCATTATGATGACCGCCTGCTGCTCTCGGCTTTGATCTCCAAGCGCCCGGTGCCCATCGAAATGGCGGAGAATGTCCCAAACGGTGCGGCTTATGATTACACCCGCAGAACCGTCGTTGTCCAGCGTGGCATGGATGGACAGGACCTGTTTCGCTGCGTGTCGCTGGCAATGGCCCGTGCGGAGCTGGACCAGACGGAGCACGCTGACCCGCAGGCGGATGCGTTCCGGGGCTATTGCGTCTCCTATATGCTCTGCCGCAAATATGGGGTGGATGCCCGTGGGTACGATTTCAGCCGCCTGCCGGAATCCCTGCGAGACGCCGATTCGCAGACCATTCGCAGTGAACTGACCGACATCCGGGATACGCTTCAGACCATGACCGGCAGGATGGAGCGAGCGCTGGAGCAGAGCCGTGCCGCCGCACAGAAAAGCGCCAGAAAGGAGCGGTAAGCGATGGAGAAACCGAGCAAGCGGGTGCTGACCCTCGATTCGTACCAGCATGGAGTGGTCATTCATGCGCTCAATGAACTGCGAAACGATTTAATCCACGAGCAGCGCCCCACGGATATTGTGGATGAGGTGCTTGTCAAGACCATTGATGCGCCGAGCAAGTCCCGGAAGGGCAAGTGCAGGGATGAGCGATAAGCAAAAATGGCCGTGGTATGCGCTGGGCCTGATTCCTGCGGCGTGGCTGGGGCTGCTGGTAGCCCCGGCCGCATCCGGCGGACTTTTTGAGATCATCCGGCAGTTCCCAGTGGCGATGCAGCATCCGTTTCATATCATCTGGTGCGAGGACAGTGGAAAGGCTGTCCTCTTTTTTGTCGCCGTCTATGGTCTGCTGGTGGGAGCGGTGCTGTCCACCCGGCGCAACTATCGGCGTGGCGTGGAACACGGCTCCGCCAAGTGGGGCAGCCCGGAGCGGCTGAACCGGAAATACTGCGCCAAGCCACCGGAGCCGAACAAGGTGTTCACCCAGCACATCCGCATGGGGCTGGATGGACGGAAGCACCGGCGCAACCTGAACACGGTCGTGGTCGGCGGCAGCGGCGCAGGCAAGACCCGCTGCTACGCAAAGCCCTGCCTGTATGAGGCGTGCCTGTCTCCAAAGGGGCCGTCCTTTGTCTGTCTTGACCCCAAAGGCGAGCTGCTGCGGGATTCCGGAGGACTGCTGCGGGAATCGGGCTATGATGTCCGGGTGCTGGATCTGCTGCACATGGAGAAAAGCTACTGCTATAACCCCTTCGTCTATCTGACCAATGACAATGAGGTACAGATGTTGGTGACGAATCTGTTCAAAGCGACAACGCCCAAGGGCGCACAGACGCAGGACCCCTTCTGGGATTCCACCGCATCCATTCTTCTGTCGGCGCTGGTCTATTATCTCTATCACGAGGCCCCACCGGAGGAACAGAATTTTCCGATGGTCATGGAGATGCTTCGGGCCGGAGAGGTCCGGGAGGATGACGACAGCTATCTCTCCCCGCTGGATGTGCTCTTTGAACGGCTGGAAATGCGGGACCCTGAGCATATCGCCGTGAAGTATTACAAGCAGTACCGTTCCGGCAGCGCCAAAACGCTGAAAAGTATTCAAATCACGCTGGCGTCCCACATGGAGAAGTTCAATCTGGATTCCCTGATTGCCCTGACGGCCACGGATGAACTGCATTTGCAGGACATGGGTGAAAAACGGGTGGCGCTGTTTGCGCTGATCCCCGACAGCGACACCAGCTTCAACTTTTTGGTATCGATTCTGTATCAGCAGCTATTCCAGCAGCTGTTTGACAGCGCCGACCATAAGCACGGCGGCAGCCTGCCGGTCCCGGTCCATTTCCTGATGGACGAGTTTGCCAACATCAGTCTGCCGAACGACTTTGAGATCAAGCTGTCCACCATGCGCTCCCGCAATGTGTTTGTGTCCATCATCCTGCAGAATATAGCCCAGCTGAAGGCGCTGTTTGAAAAGCAATGGGAAAGTGTGCTGGGGAATTGCGACGAACTGCTGTATCTCGGCGGCAACGAACAGGGGTCGCACAAGTATATCTCGGAACTGCTGGGTAAAGCCACGATTGACACCAACACCTACGGAAAATCGTCCGGGCGCAACGGGAATTACAGCACAAATTATCAGATCACGGGTCGGGAGCTGATGACACCGGACGAGGTGCGGATGCTGGATAATCGCAAGGCGCTGCTGTTCATCCGTGGTGAATTGCCGGTCTGCGACGACAAATTTGACATCCTGACCCACCCGCTGGTGTCCCGCACACCGGATGGCGGCGGCCTGCCCTATGTCCACGGCGGAACGGAGCAGGCCGTTGCGTCCATCCGTGTGGACGGCTGGCAGTGGGGACCCGACGAGGAAATTCCTGCGGCCGATCTATCCGAACAAAAGTTTGAACTGCTGTCCAGTGAAGAACTGGAAGCGATTTTTATGGAGGGAAATTATGATGAAGCATCCTGATAAAAGAAAACATCTGCAAACCCGGCCCCTGCCGATGGGGAAAAAGAGCAGGGTATTTCTGGCGGTCTATTCCGCCGCTGTCCTCTGCGTGTGCTGTATGCCTGTGACGGCCTCTGCTGCAGGCGATCCACTGACGGTCATCAACAACCTGTCCGATTTTATTTTCGGCGTGATCCGTGCGGTGGGGCTGATCCTTCTCGGCTGGGGCATTGTCCAGATCGGTCTGTCCTTCCAGAGTCACGACCCGTCCCAGCGCAGCAACGGCTTTTTGACACTCGCTGGCGGCGTGATCGTGACATTTGCCAAAGAGATTCTGTCGCTTATCACGGGCTGAGGAACGGAGGAACATCATGGGAAAATGCGAGTGCTATATCCATTCTCTCAAGCAGGGCGAAAAGCACGTCCTGGGGGAAGCGAGGATCATCAAGCGCCTGGGCGACAACGACTATCTGGCGGAATACAACGGCGTGAGATGCCATGCGATTTTCAATCCGTTTGTCGGGAAGTTCTTTGTGGACGATGTGTACGGGATCGTTCGCAAGTCCCCGGCAGACCGTACCCGATAAAAATGGCAGCAAGAGGCAGGCACAAAGCCTGTCTCTTGCTGCCGGGAAAGGAGAACGCAATATGAGTGACAACTGGGTCGTTCAGAATCTGGAGAACGCCCTTGCGACTTGGAACGAAAAGCTGGCGGAGATCTGGCAGCTCATCACGCAATCGCCGGAACAATTCAAGGGCGGCACCATCTGGAACGTGGTCCTGCTCATCCACGACACGATGCAGGCCATTGGGCTTGCGCTGCTGGTGCTGTTTTTTGTGGTGGGCGTCGTGAAAACCTGCGGCTCCTTCGCAGAGATCAAGCGCCCGGAGGCGGCGGTAAAGCTCTTTATCCGCTTTGCACTGGCCAAAGCCGCCGTGACCTACGGACTGGAACTGATGATGGCCCTGTTCACCATTGTGCAGGGCGTTATTTCCTCCATCATGTCGGCAGCCGGAATGGGTGCAGCGCAGGAGACGGTGCTTCCCGCCGAAATCGTGACCGCCATTGAAAGCTGCGGCTTTTGGGAGAGCATCCCCCTCTGGGCGGTGGCGCTGATTGGCGGCCTTTTTATCACGATTTTGTCTTTTGTCATGGTCCTCACAGTATATGGCCGCTTTTTCCGCCTGTATATCTACACGGCCATTGCCCCGATCCCCCTTTCGACCTTTGCGGGGGAACCGAGTCAGCAAATCGGCAGGAGCTTTTTGAAATCCTATGCCGCCGTGTGTCTGGAGGGAGCCATTATCGTGCTGGCCTGCATCATCTTCTCGCTGTTTGCATCCAGCCCGCCCGCCGTTGATCCCAATGCGGCGGCAGTCACACAGGTGTGGACGTATGTAGGAGAACTGATTTTCAATCTTCTGGTGCTGGTCGGGACGGTGAAAATGGCAGACCGTGTAGTACGAGAGATGATGGGACTTTAATTTGAATAGGAGAAAATGCAATGATGCAGAACCATGTGATTTACAGCGACGATCCCCAGGCAGTGGAAAAACTGCAGGCCAAGCTCGACAAACTGACCGCAATGCACGCCCGCATGAAGGAGATCAACGCCTATTTCCGCAAGCACGCCACGGCGCTGGGCTGCCCCGGCCTTTCGGATGAGGATGCCGCCAAGTTGGACAGGCGTGTGCAGGAGGGATATTCGTGGGAAAAGCAGCCGTATCCGTCCTACATCCTCAGCGGCAATACGGCGGAGATACGGCGGCTCCGGCAGCGCATCGAGGAGGTATCCCGGACGCAAAGCACAGAATATGTGGGCTGGGACTTTCCGGGCGGCCGTGCCGAAGCAGACAAGGAGGATAACCGCCTGCGGCTGTATTTTGATGAAAAGCCCTCGGAGGAGCAGCGGAGCACACTGAAATGCAACGGCTTCAAGTGGGCACCGTCCGTAGGCGCATGGCAGCGCCAGCTCAACGACAATGCCATTTATGCCGCCGCACGGATAGACTTTCTGCGCCCGGAGAGCGGCGAAAGCCCCACGGCCATCCAGCCCAAGCGACCGGTGAAAAATGCACCGGAGAGAGGATGACGGCAATGGAGATCAAAATCAACCGGGAGATACGGGACTACAAGGAGAATATCTTCTTCGGGCTGTCGCTGCGGCAGCTTATTTTTTCGCTGCTGGCCTGCGGGGTGGCAGTAGGCATCTATTTGGGTCTGCGGGATGCGCTGGGGACGGAAACGGTCAGCTGGCTGTGTATCCTCGGCGCAGCGCCCTTTGCCGCTATGGGATTTGTGAAATACCACGGCATGACGGCGGAAAAGTTTTTCATTGCATGGCTGCGGTCGGAATTTCTCGTCCCCAAGCGGCTGACCTTCCGGCCGACCAATTTGTATTGGGAAGCTATGCGGGAACAGCGCAGACAGGAAAAGAAGCACTCCGCCGTAAACTTTGGTGCATTTGCCCCGAAGTTTACAACGGCACATGGAGCAAAGAGGAGGTGCAGCAAGAAATGCTGAAAAAGTTAAAAGAGCTGCTTCGCAGGGACCCGGAGCAGTTCCGTATTCCCCGCAGCGTGCAGGAGGTGATCCCCATCCGCACAGCCTGGAAAAGCGGTATCTTCCTTGTGGGACCGAACCGGTACAGCCGCACATGGCAGTTCTCTGACATCAACTATGCGCTGGCCGGTGAGGAGAACCAGAAATCCATGCTGCTGGGGTACAGCGGCCTTCTGAATCTCTGCGACAGCAATGCGTCCACAAAGTTCAGCGTTGTCACCCGGAGGCTCAATCGCCGTGATTTCGAGGACTATATCATGATTCCCTATGCAAACGACGGACACGACCACTACCGCAGGGAATACAACGCCATGCTGCTGGAAAAAGCGTCTCATGCAAGCGGGATGATCCGGGACCTGTATATTACCGTAACGGTTACACGCAAAAGCTACAAAGACGCAGAGAACTATTTTGTTCGTGCCGGAGCGGAGTTTACGCTGGCGCTCTCCCGTCTTGGCTCCCGCTGCACAGAACTGGATATGATGGACCGCCTGCGTGTCCTGCACGGCTTTTATCGCTACGGTGAGGAGGCGGACTTCCACTTTGACCCGGCGCTGTCCATGAAGCTGGGCCACAGCTTTCAGGACTATATCTGCCCAGACAGCTTTGAATTTGACCGGGACCACTTCCGCACGGGCGACCGCTATGGCCGGGTGCTGTTTTTGAAGGATTACGCAGCCTATCTGCGGGACGATATTCTCTCGGAGCTTTCCGGTATCGACAGGCCCATGATCCTCTCCATTGATGTGGTGCCCGTTCCTATGGACAAGGCCATCCGGGACAGCGAGAGCCGCCTGCTGGGCGTGGAGCGGAACATTGTGGATTTCCTTCGGAAGCAGCAGGCCAATAACAATTTCTCCGGCACGGTTCCCTATGACATGGAAAAGCAGAGAGCGGAGATGAAGGAATTTCTGGATGACCTGACCATCCGTGACCAGCGGATGATGCTGGGGATGCTGACGCTGGTGCATACAGCGGACAGCAAAGAGCAGTTGGATGCCGACACCGATTATATAATGAACGCCGCCACCGGGCGAATGTGCCAGATGGCAACGCTGCGCTTCCAGCAGATGGATGGACTGAATACGGCGCTGCCCATCGGTGTGCAGAAGCTGGATATTCTGCGTACCTTCACCTCGGAATCTCTGGCGGCGCTGATGCCCTTCCGGGTGCAGGAGATCATGGAGCCGGGCGGCATCTATTACGGAGAGAATGCAATCTCCGGAAATCTGCTGCTGTGCAACCGGGCCAATCTGCTGAACCAATCCACCATTATTACCGGCGTCCCCGGCAGCGGCAAATCCTTTTCGGCAAAGGAACTGATCACGTTCCTTGCGCTGGCCACGCAGGACGATATTCTCGTCTGCGACCCGGAGCGGGAGTATTATGCGCTGGGGCAAGCGCTTGGCGGCGAGGTCATCCGCATTGCGGCGGGAAGCCCCGACCATATCAACGCTATGGACATGGTGGAGGGCTACGGCGACGGCGGCAATCCCGTGGTGGACAAATCCGAGTTTATCCTGTCCCTCTTTGAACAGCTGGACCGGGGCGGCATCGGCCCTCTGCAAAAGAGTATCATTGACCGGTGCGTGGATGCCGTGTATGCGGCCTATAAGCGGGGTGGACCGGTCCCAACGCTGTGCGTTCTGCGGGAGAAGCTGCTGGAGCAGCCGGAGGAGGAAGCCCGTGATCTGGCGTTGGCGCTGGAGCTGTTCACTACCGGCAGTCTGGACGCCTTTGCCCATGAGACGAACGTGGACACGCAAAACCGCATCGTTATCTATGACATTATGGACCTGGGGCGGCAGCTGAAAACAATGGGGCTGCTGATCATCACGGATGCCATGCTGAACCGTGTGACGGAGAACTGGCGCAAGGGCAAGCGGACACACCTTTTTATAGATGAGTTCCATGTGGTCTTTCAGAATCCGTACAGTGCGGATTTCTTTGATTCCGCATGGCGGCGCTTCCGCAAACGTGGGGCCTACCCCACTGCCATTACGCAGAATGTGGAGTATCTGCTGGACAGCGTGCAGGCCAGCACCATGCTCTCCAACTCCGAAATGCTGATCCTGCTGAATCAGGCACCCAGCGACCGGGAGAAGCTGGCGGCGCTTCTGAACATCTCTCCGGAGCAGACCAGCTATATCACCAACGCACCGGCAGGCTGCGGCCTGCTGCGCTACGGCGGCGCACTGGTGCCCTTCAAGAATCAGTTTCCGAAGGACACAGAGCTGTACCGCCTGATGACCACCAAACCGGACGAGAGCATTATTGTGGGAGGTAAGACGAAATGAGCGAGTTGAAACTGATGCAGCACCCGGAAATCACAGAACTGCTTTCGGTATTGGAACAGAACGGCCTTCACAAAGAGCAGAACGAGGTAAAATGCCTTGCCGCCTATATCGACGAGATGGAAGGTCAGTTATCCGCCATGAATGAGGAACTGATGCAGATGCACCGGGAGATCAGCACCATCCGGGACAGTTCCCTGAAGGTTCGGTGCGAGAAACTGATTTCCGGTGCAGAAAAACAGCTGCGGCAGGTAGTAACAGCCATTAGGACGGTCAAGGATAACTGCCTTTGTATGGCGAGAAATGCGATGGACACTTTTAAGGCAAATGGCAAGGCGGCCCTGCGCCGTGCAGTCTTTGCTATGAAGATTCCCAGCATGTTGGCCTTGCTGCAAGATATGTTGGAGCGGCAGGCGGCAAGCGCCAAAAAGGCAGCCGAGCGGCTGGGGGAAATTCAGACGGAATTGCAGGAGGCCGGAACCCATATACAGCGGGCGGGCCGCACGCTGCTCGGAAGGCCGGAATTGGAAAATGCTGAGTATGAGCAAAGTCGAGGGCTGCTTGGCAAGGCGCAGACCTTTATGGGGCGAATGCGTGACAGCCTTTCAAGTATGGCCGCCCGGACAGCGCAGCTGGTGGACCGGCTGACCGCTGAGCGGGAAACGCCGGATTCCCGCCAATCCGTCAAAGAAGCACTGCGGGATCTGCAAGCGGAGCAAAAGTACGGGGAGGATTTCCCTGCTCCCGCTGAACCGATTCGGTAAGGGGGCGCAATGGCAGACCTGAAAACAAGAAAGGCCGTTAAGGGAACTGTTAAGACCATTGACCGTGCGGCGGTTGCCGCTGAGCGCCTGAAGTCTGCCGCTGTCCGCACAAAGAATGCTGCCGAGCGCAGCGCTACTCCTGCGGAGACTTCTTCGCAGGAGTACGGCGCTCAGAAGCTGGAGCGCACGGCGCAAGGGACAGGCTCCGAGTTGGGCGTCCAATTCCGGAAGCGGGGCCGCCGTGGTTTTTCTGATGCACGGCGAAATGCGGACAAGGCAAGGGCGCAAATGCAAAAATGCAGGGACGTACTGAGGGAAAACAAGCCGAAGAAAGCGGTGCAGGCTCCCCATGCGCCCAAGCCCGCAAAAACAGTGCGGACAGGTGCTCGCCCCATACAGCGGACCGGCCGCATCGTCGTAAAGCCACCTGTCGGTTCCGGAGCGGCGCAGACGGTCAAAGCTGCCGCAAAGACGACGCAAAAGGCGGTTCAGACGGTCAAGGCTGCGGCAAGGGCCGCTGCCCAGACGGTTCGGAACACTGCCCGGGCGACACTCTCTGCCGCAAAAGCGGCTATCGCCGGGACAAAGGCTGTCATTGCCGCTATCGCAGCAGGCGGATGGGCGGCAGTGGCAATTATCCTCGTTCTCTGCGTGGTCGGACTGATTGCCAGTTCCTGCTTCGGCATCTTCTTCTCCGGAGAGGACAGCGGCACGGGACAGACCATGCGGCAGGCAGTGCAGGAGATCAACGCCGACTACCAATCGCAGATCGACACCGCAAGGGCAGATAGCCACTACAACGAACTGGAAATGTCCGGCTCCCGTGCGGTGTGGCCGGAGGTGCTGGCGGTGTATGCCGTGAAAACCACTACCGACCCCGACGATCCGCAGGAGGTCGCCACGGTGGACGATGCCAAGAAAGCCATCCTCAAGGATATTTTCTGGCAGATGAACGAAATCTCTTCCCGCACGGAGAGCAAGACTGAGGATGTCATCACTGAAACCGACGACGGCCACGGAAACATTGTGGAAACCGTCACGACGGTCACACGCACCTATCTCTATATCACGGTCAGCCACGAGACCGCCGAGGAAATGGCTGAGCAATTCGATTTCACCGCCGACCAGCGGCAGCAGCTTTCCGAACTGCTTGCCGAGAAAAACCGCAAATTGTGGTCATCCGTTCTCTACGGCATCTATTCCGGGGACGATGCCATCGTTACAGTGGCGCTGTCGCAGGTCGGAAATATAGGCGGCGGACCATACTGGTCTTGGTACGGATTCGGCAGCCGTGTGGAGTGGTGCGCCTGCTTTGTCAGCTGGTGTGCCGACCAGTGCGGTTATATCGACACCGGTGTCTGCCCGAAATTTTCCGGTTGCGGAAACGGCGTGCAGTGGTTTCAGGAGCGTGGGCAATGGCTGGACGGCTCCGCCAAGCCTGTTCCCGGCATGGTTATCTTCTTCGACTGGGACAACAAGGGCGGCTCCGGCCCCCAGGATGGGGAGGCTGACCATGTGGGCATCGTCCAGAAGGTGGAGGACGGAATCATCTACACCGTAGAGGGCAATTCCGGAAACCTCTGCCGGGTGAACCGCTATCCCATAGGACATTACGAGATTCTGGGATATGGTGTTCTGTGCCCGTAACAAAGAAAATGGTGTCACCCCATCGGGTGGCACCATTTTTCTGAAAAGCAACGCAACAAACGAATTGACGATAATGTGCTAAATAGTATAATGAATTTGTAGTAAACTCACGGAAAAGGAAAGCGACTGTAGATTTCGTAAATTTACCCCATTTGCGATAGCGCTGCCAAAAGCTGTTGATATTGGAGCGTTTCCGGAAAAACTGACGGAGACGGTGACGGCGCAAATTCTGCGGCCAGCGCCGGAGCAAGGAAGCAAATGCTTTGGATCACCCGCATTTTGTGCTCCAGGGACGAATGGACATAGACTTGAAGTGTGGTGCGGACATCCGCATGACCCAGCATCTCGCTCAGGCTCTTTACATCTATCCCACGCTCCACACAGCGGGAGGCGTATGTGTGCCGCAGCGTGTGAAAATTTCGGTACGGGATACCCGCTGCTTTCAGCAAAGCCCGGTACTGATATTGCATTGTCCGTGGCTCCATCGGCACATTTTTCCCAGTCAAGAGATAGTTTTCGCCGTTGGGATGGGACTGGACCAGCTTTTGCAGAAGGGCGGCCATGTCCCCCGGCAGCGGGATAGTACGCCGGGCGCTGTCACTTTTGGGCGGCAGCACCATCAGACTGGTGCGGTCCCCACTGCGGATGCGCTGTACGGTTTTGCGGACATGGACTACCCCATTCCGCAGGTCAATATCCTTATATTGCAGGGCGCACAGCTCCCCAAGACGCAAGCCGGTGTTCAGTGTCAGCAAAATGCCGATACCGGTTGTCGTCGGTTCGTCCATGATCATCTGTGCCAACCGCTGGATCTCGTCCGGATAGAAGATGTCGATCTGCTTTCGTCGATACGCTGGCAGCTCCACAGTCATCCCCGGACTGGGGCAGTCCAGCTTTTTGGCGCTGTATCTCAGGATGGACTTCAATAACACCCCCACGTCTCTGGCGCTCTTCCCGGAAAGACCGTTTTTCTGTAACCGACGAAGAAATTCGGAAATTTGGTTCGCCGTCAGTTGGCTGAGAAGAACGGCCCCAAAAACGGGCAGAATATAGTGTTTCAGTACATAGGTGTACCTGGCAAGGGTGGACCGTTTCAAGTCATCCTGCTTGTCCGCAAGAAACCGCTCCGCAGCCTGATTCAGTGTGAGCGAGGAAGCTGCTACCGGCGCTTCTCGACAGGCGTCCAAACATTTCTGCCGTTTCGCACGGCACTCCCGATAGCTTCCGGCATAAACATAGCCGTACTCGGCCCGGCCGGAGGGCGACCGTCCCCGGATATACCGCCCCTCCCACCGGCCATCTTTTCGCTTGTAAATGTTCTCTCCACGCTTCGGCATATAGGCTCCTCCTTGACGATGTATTTGACGGCGTATTTTACTTGCATTTCCCTTTTTAACCGATACAGTTGGCACAAATGCGCTGAAACCGAGTATAACTATCATGCGTATTTGTAATTTGCATGAGATTTTGCTAAATTCCGGCAATACGGTCATTGACTTTTGCGGTGAGTGCCGATATAATATAGATGGTTAGATAGATTTAGGTATCGCAAATGGGGTAAATTTACGAAACCCCATTTCCGGAATTCCTATTCTATCATTCCCCATCAAGCCTAAGTTGATTCTCGAAAATAAAATAATTGAATCCGATGATGCGACACGGCGGTCATCCGAGCCGGAAACGGCCAGGTGATTGCCTAAAAGGAAAGGGGTGTAATGCCCCATGCGGTCGGCACTGTAAGCGCAAGGATATGATCGAGGCGGGAAACCGCTGGGGCGAAAGCCCGTCATTGCGAGAAATCGTGAGAAGGTAGATCATGGACGCAGAGGAAAATCCTCGTGGCGCAAGTCAGTAGAATTGTGTAGTTTAGGATTCCGGGCAGCGGGCGCTCTCTCCGTGGTGCTATATGGCAGGAGTGTACGCTGATGACCCATTATGGGTTTATCGGCGTATTATTTTTACCATTTACGAACACGGAGGAGGTGTGCCCCTATGGGGAAGGTCGCAGGCGCTCAGAATTTTGACGGCAGGAACTGGCACGAACAGCATATCGCAAAGCGGACACGGGCGGCTCTGGACGAGCAGGACCGGGCCTTTGCGGAGCGTCATGCCGGGGATACGCTGGCGGAATTGGCCTGTTATCTGCGGCGCTGCGCCGAACATTGGGGACGGTCCCCTGCCCCATGTGAGATCGTCGGCGGAAGCTACATTGCCGAGCGGTTCGGCAGTTGGTCGGACGCTCTGCGGGCGGCGCACCTGAATCCTGCGTACAGCCACCCGCATAACCGGTCCAATGGCCGGTATCAGCGGGAAAAGAAGCGCCAAATCGAACTGTACCGGGTGGAGCGGGACGCAAAACGGGCGGAACGGGAAAAGAAAAATCTGGAGCGCCAGCGGGTCAACGCCGCACGGGCGGCGGCCAAGCAGGCGGACGATCCTTGCGAAGCCGAGCCGACAGAGGCCGCTCTCTGAACGGCAAGCAATTTCGGTAAGCACGTTGCCAAAGCGGCAGCGAGTTTATAATAAAAATGCTCTAAGGAGGAAAACAACATGAAGAAAAGACTTTTGTCCCTGATCATGGCTGTCATGATGGTCGTTGTGCTGGTCGTCCCGGCCGCAGCTGCCACCACGGACACGACCAGCGACCCCAAGGTGACCGTCTACGTCACCTACGGCATGTTCCAGAACAAGGGGATCGGCACCTACCCGGCCTATAAAGGCGGCCTGCCGACTTCCAACAACATCAACTCCAACTTCTACATTGACGGTATGGAGCTGAGCATCAGTGACATCCAGAACTACTACATGGAGACCACGCAGACTGTTTATGGGGTTCCCGATACCAGCGCATCCTATTTCAAGTCCCCGAACCTGCTGGATGCGATCCTGACCGCTTTCTGGACGAACGAGAAAGAGGGATACTCTGTTGACATCATGGATGCCGATGTCGTGAATGCTGGCTGGGACAGCAATCCGAAGTATGGCAATCCCGGCGGTTATATCAACAGTGTGGCTCCCGACAATACCACAGTCACTGTCAACACTGGCGTTGAGGTTGATGGCGTCAAGTACACTGTCTATGAGGGCACTGGCTGGAACATCGCCTACGGCACTGACGCAAGCAATATTGCTGCGGCAACTACTTACGGCACCAGTGTGGAACTGACGGGCGGTATGATCATCGTCTTCGATTTCAGCCCCTATACGATTTACGAGGCCGAATAACACAAACTGCAAAGAGGGGTGGGGCGGACATCCGTCCGCCTCATCCCTCTTCTTGTGTAGAATTTAGATGGGAGTGTAGGTGACACATATTTTATGAAAAAACGTCTTTTTGCAGGCTTGCTGGCAGCGGTCCTGTTGCTTAGCTTGCTGCCGACAAGTGCCTTTGCCGCAGAGGAGACGGACAGTGCAGCTTCTGACACCGAGCAGACAGAGACGCTGCAGCCAAGTGAAAATACGGCAGATGTCCAAAATACTTCCGGCACGGAATTCTCTCCAGAGAACACAGCCAGCAATGGCTCGTCTTTTTCCGTGACGGATTTTTCTTTTTATGCGGTCCGAAGTTGGAAAGGGCCAAACTCTTCCCAAGAACATTCCGAGTATCCGATTCAGCTTGTTCTGGTGGATGGGGAGTATGTTCTTTATGCACCGTTCACAGGATTGGCCCGACTGGGGAAAACCTGGGATTTACGTGTTGAGGCTCCAGAGAGCTATATTGACACATTTTCTTTATACTATCTTACATACCGTGACCTGAGCGGAAATGCAAACATAAGTAACACCGCTTATTCCGTGAATGCATCTTCTACCCCGCATACAACAGAGGATGGAAAAGAAGTTCAAAGCGTCCAAACGGACTATATGTCTTATAGAGGCGTAGGGTCTGCAGAAGGAACGGATTTTGTCTGGTCCGAAACCATGACCCTTACATGGACAGAAAATGGAGAGCAGAAAACCTGCGACATTCATATTCGCCCCTACTGCGATATGGAACATCCTACTCAGTTCCATATCATGAACCTTACCGATAAAGAGAATTGCGCTCTTGAGCAGGTAGACGAAACTACCTATAAGACGCAGGTTGTTGTTGGAAAAGAAACGATTGTGCAGCTGCAGTCGTTAGATAATCGAATTGCAGTGCGCTTTAACGACATCGATCGAACTGGAGAAGCACTTTCTCTGGATACCACAGAAGTTGGTACAAAGACCTATACGATTGAATTGAGCGATAAAAAGGGTGAGGTTGAAACCCGGACTTATCGGTTGATCGTCGATACAATTATTTTAGAATACGATTATACTCCCAAGCTGGATGTAAATAAATCAACAAATAAGGGAAAGGTAACACCGCCCTATCAAATCACGACAGCGGAAAAAGCCACCCTGAAAATGGTGCTTGATGAAACGCAGGCCCAGAAGATTCAGGAAGCAGGCGGACATACCAGCTATAGTTGGACATTGAATGGAACAGAAGTGTCCACAACCGATACCTTCGTATTTGATACGACCTATAAAACAGGTACATTGCGGGTAAGCTGCACGATCACCAATACCGTCTATGGTATGGAATGGTCCAAAGGTTTTGGCATTATGGTCGTCAACAAAATGCCGAATGCCATTGACTACACACCGACAGTCAAAGTAACCAACACAGGCGCAAGTGAATACACCGTAGGGCACCGTGCGGGCCAGTTGACTGCAGAGGTCATTCGGGATGTCAATATGCCAGGCGAGAATATGCTGCGCTATCAGTGGTACAGCAAGGGTGAGAATGAGACAAACTGGACCGCAATTGATTCCGCAACAGCGAAGGTGTATTATCCCCTGACAAACGTGGAGGGGGCAACGACCTATTGCTGCGTTGCACGGATGGCCTACTCGGCCGCCAAAGTCCCCACCACTGTCCCAGAGGAAGCCTGCGTCACCATCACCGTGAAGGCCCGTGAATGGGCTCCTGAAACGGGTATCACCGGCAGCGGCACAGCGGACGATCCGTATATCCTGCGGAATGCGGCGAGCTTTGCAGCCGTGCGGGACGAGGTGAACGCCGGTATTTCCTTTAACGGCGTTTATTTCAAAATGGCAGCGAATGTGACTCTGCCTGCAGACTGGGAGCCGATGGGCGGATTCCGGGATTCTTCCATTATTGGCACTACCTATGACAAAGCGGATATGGGCAGAAATCTGTATCCCTTCAGCGGCACACTGGATGGCAACGGTCATACTCTGACCATCAGCAAGCCGCTTCTGAACTTCGCACGGGAAGCAGTCGTCAAGAACCTGAACATTCAGGGTGAGCGCATTGAGGGCAACGGACTGCTGCAATACTACACCGTGGACTATGGTGACGATGGCATCTATGCCACCGGTGTTCCCGACACCATCACCATCGAAAATTGCCATATCATCGGAAAAACCAATATTACGCAGTCCGGCTTCCTGGGCGGCTATGCCTCTGGAGCGAACACGGTCGTTATCAGCAGCTGCTCCGTTGGCAAGGATGTAGTCATCGGCTGCGACAAGGATCAGGACCGTATCGGTTCTCTGGCAGGCGACTTCAACGGAACCGTCGTGAACTGCACCAGCGCCGCCACCGTTTACGGCGTGAACCGTGTGGGCGGTCTGGTCGGCGCTAAGGGCCAGTCTATGGGTCTGTGCGAAGTCATGAGCAGTTCCTTCACCGGCAAGGTCATCGCCACCGGCAACTATGTGGGCGGCATCATGGGCTCTGGTTATGTGGCCGATTCCGCACCCAACTCTCCTTGGGCACGAATCATCGGCTGCTTTGTCAGCGGCAGCGTGGAAGGCAAGGACTATGTGGGCGGCATTACCGGCGGTGAACCCGGCGTGCTCCAGTGCTGGGGCAACGGCGCAGGCGTTATCTGCGACAATGTGTTCTACGGTACACTTTCCGCCACCGGCAAGAATGTCGGCGCTATCGCCGGTAAGATCCGCTCTCTGAACAAATATACCGAGGTAGATAACAACTACTATTTAGCCGACTGCGGGGCCGAGAAGGGCATCGGTGCCATTGACTTGGTAGATACGACCAGCAAGAACTTCCCTGCTGACGGCAGCACGAAATATGTCTGCTCGAACGAGGGATATTCTCAGTCTCCCGGCTTTATGGCTGGCGATTACAGCCGGGACGATGATCCCGTTGGTGCGGATGCGGATAAGCTGACAAAGGCTGTAACTACCGAACAGCTGACCAACGGAACTGTCGTTGCAAAGCTGAACAACTCTGACACCAGCTATCACAACTGGATTCAGGGCGAAAACGGCCCCATTATCAGCGATAAGCCCGTGGCCTATGCGCTGGCCGTTTCCGGCGATTACAAGACCACCTACACCATTGGCGACGAGCTGGACCTGACCGGCCTTGTACTCACCGCCACCTGGACGGACGGCTCCACCACGGAGGTCGATCTGGCCGACGTGGAGATCACCGGCTTTGACACCAACCAGCGTGGTGAACAGACCGTGACGCTGGCCTACGGCGCTGCCAAGGCGACCATCACCGTCACCGTGCTGCTGCCTGCGGGCAAGGATATTACCGTGTCCTTCATGCTGCTGGGCGACTCCGCCCACGGCGACAGCGGCGACAAGCACACGCTGGCTGACAACAACCTGGAAACCTGGATCGACACCACGAAGGTCACGGTCAGCAACAACGCCACCGTGCTGGATGTGATCCTGGCCGTCGTTGGCGACAGGTTCGACATCAAGAACGAAAGTGGCAACTACATTCAGGCCATCACCCCCAAGGACGGCACGGAACTGGCTGAGTTCACCAACGGAAAGCTCTCCGGCTGGATGTACACCCTCAACAGCGTACACCCCAACCTGGGCGTTGCACAGCAGTACCTCAACGAGGGCGATGTGATCGTGTTCCACTACACGGATGATTACCTGAAGGAATACGAAGCCGAGCAGAACCGCACCAAGACCGCCGAGGAGGTCATCGCCATGATCGACGCCATCGGCACGGTGGACCTCAGCAAGGCCGGTGCCATCAGCGCCGCACGTTCTGCTTATGACAAGCTGACCGACGCTGAAAAGGCTCTGGTCACGAACTACAACGTGCTGGTGGCCGCCGAGGCTGCCTACGCCAAGCTGGTGACCGAGATGGGCGAGAAGCTGGATGAAATTTACAAGACCACCGGCGACTTCATGGCCACCCTGGGCACCCCCACGGTGAACTCCATCGGCGGCGAGTGGATGGTCATCGGCCTGGCCCGCAGCGGCCGCCCCGTGCCCGCCGGGTACTATGACAATGTGGTGGAGTATGTGAAGGCCAAGGCTGACGCAAATGAGCGTCTGCACCCGGCCAAAGTCACCGACAACGCCCGGGTGATCCTGGCCCTGACCTCTATCGGCAAGGATGTCACCAATGTGGGCGGCCATAACCTGCTGAAGGGTCTGGATAACATGGACTATATCCAGACCCAGGGCATCAACGGCCCCATCTGGGCGCTCATCGCTCTGGACAGCCACAACTATCCGACCTCCGGTGATGTGACCCGTGAGAAGCTGATTCAGGTGATCCTGGATGCCCAGCTTCCGGGCGGCGGCTGGAACCTCAGCGGCAACGACGCAGATCCTGACATGACCGCAATGGCCATTCAGTCTCTGGCTCCCTACTACAAGGAGAACGAGGCTGTGAAGGCCGCTGTGGACAAGGCGCTGGATGTGCTGTCTGAGCTGCAGCTGGCTACCGGTGGCTTCGGCAGCTGGGGCACCGAGAACAGCGAATCCTGTGCTCAGGTCATCGTGGCACTGACCGCTCTGGGCATCGACCCGGCCAAGGACAGCCGCTTCATCAAGAACGGTCTGACGATTCTGGATGCGCTGGCCAGCTACTATGTGGACGGCGGCGGCTTCCGCCACATTGCCAGCGGCGACCGTGACGGCATGGCCACCGAGCAGGGCTACTACGCTTTGGCTGCCTACTATCGCTTCATCAACGGCCAGACCCGGCTCTATGATATGAGCGATGTGACGATCAAGGCAAACGACCAGCCTGTCCAGCCCACCGACCCGACGACCCCCGGGACGCCTGCGACCGGGGATAATCAGCCGGTCATGCTGTGGTTTGGTTCTGTGCTGATTTCCGGTGCTGCGCTCCTTCTGCTGGCTCAGAAGAAAAAGAAAGTCCGGTAATCCCATTTAGGGCCTTTGCGCCGGGGCGCACTCATGCGTCCCGGCGCAATTTCAAACAACGTGCTGGATTTTAGGAAATGCCTATACAAATGAAGAACGTGAACTATCCCTAAGACCCATCATAGAAATCCATATTGGAATGTAGCGCAAACTGCCCGAATGGTGCGGTTTCTGCACTTACGCTTTGAACCGGCTCTGCTATGCCTTTGGCATGGCAGAGCCGGTTTTTGCTTTTGCGGAAGAAACTCTGAGGTGGTTCCCCAACCGGTTTAGAAAAGGCGTGCTCATTCACACCTTCCGGCGCAGGAGAATCCTTCCGCCTGTGCCGCTCCATGCAGACTGCAGCAAAGGCAGAAAATCTTCTGATTTTTCGGTATTTCGTCCCATAGCAAGCAGAAAATGTGCGGCCAATAGGTGCCGTGGCCCTCCTCCCTCAATATGAAACCCAAAATTCATATTGAAACGGAGGAAAATACTATGGATGGAAACCATCCGAAAAACAAAGGCACGCATCCACGCCGTGCAAAAGCGAAAGACAACCCCTACACGATTTACACAACCGGCTTCGATAACGACCATCCGAAGTACATTCTGGAGTTTACGGACGGCCAGAAGCGGCCGCTGCGGCTTGAAATAGATCAGGCGCTCTACGAGCTGTTTGACCAATTTGAACTGGAGGACAAGCGCTTTCTGAACGAGGTAGACCGGCACTATGAGCACATTGACCTGACCGAAGCCGAGATAGAGCATCGGGCGGCCTTCCCGAAAGAATCTCTGGAGGAAGAAATCGGCCGGGTGCTCCTCTATGAGGAATTACATAAGGGAATCGCACAGCTGACGGAAACGCAGCAGCGGAGATTAGCGCTCTACTATTTCCACGGGCTTACCTATGAGCAGATTGCGGCAGCAGAAGGATGCCGGCATCAGGCCGTCCGGGATTCGGTGCGGTCCGCAATCCAGAAATTGAAAAACTTCATGAGTGAGTAACCTAACAACCTAACTATGGGGCGGCAGAAATCTTCCGCCGCCCCATCCCTGCATAACGAAAACCAAGAAGGGGCTATCTCACTTAGAGACAGCCCCTTTTCGTATACCTAAATTTGATTGCTATTTAGCCACCGGCAGCATAACCGCCGCCAATATCTTCGCCCAAACCTACGCAGGTATACATCCAGCAAATCTCATCCCCCTGCTGCAGCGCATAGCGGGAGCAGCCGTAGTTGGGGAACCAGCCATTGACCTTGTACATCCAGCCGGATTGGCTGCCAACATCGAACTCATACAGATTCGCAATTCCTTCGACATAGGCACTGTTGTAAATCGGCGTCCAACTTGATTCCATGTGTATGCCCCGCTCCCGGCAGGTGCGCTGCAGTACGTCGAAGACGCTTTCGCCCTCGGAGAATGTTACCGTGGTCGTGTCAAGAATGATGCCATCGGAAGGAACGATTCCCTTTTTAGATTCTTTCACCTTGTCCATGTTGTCAAGAATCGTTTTGCAGGTAATGGAGATCGTGCAGGTATATTTCGTCGATGTATCGACTTCGGCATCTTCCGGCTCCGCAGGTGCGGGCTTTCCATCCGGTACCGGGTCGGTTTGGTATTTATCCTTTCCCGTTGAGGGGTCAATCTCCTGTTTACCGCTTGTAGAAGGCGTTTCCTGCGCACTGTCAGACGGCGTCGTATCCTCCGGTTTCTCCGTATCAGTGGATTCATCTGATGGAGTATCCATATCAGAAGGTGTCTGCACTTCCTCCCGCTGCGGAGGATCAGGGACATTATCAGCAGGCTTACCGCTCTGACCAAACGAAAAGACCACCACAGACGTGACCAGCACCGCAACGATCAGTGCAGCACCGATTCCAATGGACAGCAGTTTTTTCTTCTTTGGCTTTTCCGGCTCCGGCTGCGGTTCCAGATGCGGTTCTTCAAACAAGCTCATACTATGTCTCCCTTCTGCAGGTAGATTTTCTGCTACACAGACGCTTTTTAGATTGGACAGCAGTTAGGTATAATAATCAACTACTATTATACATATTCTAATAATAAAATCAATGTTAATGCTGTGGTTTGCAAAGAATTCCTGCCTGTATTGCATGGCAGATAAAAATTTTTCAAATCGTGCCTTGTAAAATGGGCTTTGAGTGAGGAAGAAGGTAGAGAGACAGAAACTCTCTACCTTCTCTCTGCTTGTGCGGCGAGTGGTCAAGTGTACCTTGACAACCCCATACCCATTCATCAAGTACATTCCCATAGGCGATGCGATGAGCAGAAGCTACCTTAGCAGCTGCGCCATGACCTGCCGGATGAAATAACCAGACCGCACCTCATGTTGATTTTCTGTCTGCGTTTTGCTTCTGCCGGTAGCGAGCGAGAAAAGCGGCTATCAGCGCACGGCGGCTCCGTGTGTGGCCATGACCGCCTGTGGGGGCGATACTCCTGTCCGGCCATAAAGTCGAGCGTTGAAGCGGTTTCTGCCGTAGTCCGTCGTAACAAGTGGGGGCAGCTCGGAGAGATCCTCGGAGGGGTGCAATTCCCGTGGAGCCGACAGCCATCGGCCGCTTGATGATTTCCTGTGCAGGTGGGGCGTCGAGGACAAATGACCTGCAGCAATGATGTATAACCGGCTGGGAGAAATGCTACTTTCTCCCGGCCTTTACTTAGCCGGAGCGAATACGGCATCATTTGTGAAACCGGAGGTGAACCACCTTGACCAACGAAGAACTGAACACGGCCTTATATGAAAAGATGTTTTCCGAACAGGAGACTTACCGGGCGTGGCTGCTTACCCAACCACCGGAAGAAATCCTGAATCACACCTATGAATATACCGTGCGGGAAGATATTCTGATGTCTCTGGAATACAACAGCCTGCCGAACACACAGGTGCGGGCTTTACTGAAATCCCCCAGCCCTCTTGCGGACGTGTTTGCGGCGTGGGAGGACCGGGAGACAAGCTATATGGAGGAAATCTGGCAGACTGTCACGGACCGGGCCAGGACAGAAGCGCAGAAGTCCCGGAACACACAAATGGAGCGATAAGAACAAAGTCCGGTTGGAGAACCCAATCGGACTTTTTACATAGCCGCAGCAAACGGCAAAGAAGGAGGTCCTATACATGTGTCGAGCAGCTGGAGAATACGCAGGTTCAGCTTGAAAATGGAAAGGCCGAGGTACAGAAGCCATTCCCCCAGGAGGAAGAGCTGAAAACCAAATCGGCACGGCTAAATGAACTGAATGCGATACTCAATCTCGACAAAAGAGAGAATGAGATCGTTGACGGTGAACGAGCCGATGCAGACCCGAGCCGTTCCAGCGATGACCGGGAGCGATGAAATGATCCGCACATTTGCAATACGGCATTTCCGTCGCTACAATGAAACCAGATCAAAGGACGGAGGTGCCTGATATGTTCAGACGCAAAAATGATAAGCGAATTGTTGAGTTAAATCCGGAAGAGCTCCAGCTCGCTAAATATGCGCTCCTGGGTTTCCGAAACAAGCTGGTCGCACAGGGCAAACCGACCGAAGACGTCAATGAGCTGTTACTGAAAATCATGAAATAACCAATGATAGCCGCAGGGAATCAACCCCTTGCGGCTATCATAAACTAAGGAGGCCGATAATCTAAAAATGTGTGCAGGGCGACTTTTATTCGCCCATGAAATGTGCTAAGCGGATTGACAATCGTCCATGTTTTGTGTATAATGAAGCAGAAAACTCATGCTGGAGAGTGATTCAGATGTATTTGAAAAGAAAAGTAGATGCTTTCTTAGAGGAATGGAAAGCAGATAAAAACAGGAAGCCCCTTATTGTCAAGGGGAGCCGTCAAATAGGCAAAACGGAATCGATCCTGCATTTTGCTGCCGATCATTACGAAAATGTGATCGAGATCAATTTTGTCCGTGATGAGAAATACAAGGGAATCATCGCTGACGGATATGAAGCTGCTGACATTATCAAGAATATTTCACTCATTGACCCGACAAAGAAGTTTGTGCCCGGAAAGACGCTGATCTTCTTCGACGAGATTACGGAGTTTCCGGAAATTGCAACATCACTCAAGTTCTTCTGCATAGATGGGCGGTTTGATGTGATTTGCAGTGGGTCAATGCTGGGAGTCAATTACAAGAAGATTGAAAGCAACAGCGTAGGGTATAAAAAAGACTATGAGATGTTTTCGATGGATTTCGAGGAGTTCCTGTGGGCAAAGGGTTATGGAGATGGTACGGTAGAAAACCTGCTTTCCCACATGAAGGAATTTAAACCTTTTAGCGAGTTGGAGATGAATGTCTTCCATTCACTGTTTCTGGATTACAATATCCTTGGTGGAATGCCTGCTGTCGTCACGGAGTATATCAAGCGAAACACCTTTGAGGGATCGCTTGATACGCAGAAGCAGCTCATAGCGGACTATAAAGAAGATATTCGCAAGTATGCCGCCGGAATCGATCAAACAAGAATTATCAATGTGTTCAACCGGGTCGCACCGCAGCTTGCAAGGGAAAACAAAAAATTCCAGATTTCCAAGGTGGCATCCGGCGCAAGATTCCGGGATTATCGAGGATGCGCAGAGTGGCTTTCGGATGCAGGTATGGTCAACATCTGTTACTGCATGGAGTTTCCGGAGCTGCCGTTGGGAGGTAATTACGAGCCTGACACATTCAAGCTGTATTTTGCGGATACGGGTCTTTTGGTATCCATGCTGGATGATGAATCGCAGGAGGATTTAAGAGCCAATAAGAACCTGGGTGTTTATAAGGGAGCCCTCTATGAGAACATGGTAGGAGAAGCTCTCATCAAGCAAGGATATAAGCTGTTCTATTACAAAAAAGAGGATTCCACTCTGGAAGCCGATTTCTTCATTCGTTCAACCGAATCCTTGATTCCTGTTGAAGTAAAGGCGAAAAGTGGAAGGGCAAAATCAATGAAAACATTGATTGCCTCTAATCACTACCCGGATATCAGATATGGGATTAAGTTATCAAAGAACAATATTGGGCATGAGGATAGGATATACACCTTCCCGTACTTCTGCACATTTCTGCTGAAAAGATTTATGGTTGGTTTTCACGCCGAAGAAGAAGCGGAATAACAAAGACGGCCTGGGGAACAAACAGCAGAAAAAATCTGGCAAAAGTTCCCTACAAAACTGAATACAACCTGATTCGACCGTTCATTGAAAAAGTGGACGGTCTTTCTTTTTGTCAAAGTTCACTTCCGTTGAGAACTTGGCTAAAAATATGTTCAACTTCTCAATTGGAATGTTACATAGCCGCCGGTGATTCCCTCATCGGCGGCTAAATCTTTATGAAGGAGGGTATGCAAATCTGGCAGACTGTCACAGGCCGAGCCAGAGCGGAGGTGCAGAAGTCCCGGAACACGCAAGAGGATCGATGAGAACGAAGTCCGGTTGGAGAACCCAATCGGACTTTTTACATAGCCGCAGCAAACGGCAAAGAAGGAGGTTTTACATGAGCCGCACATATTTACGGGGCGAGATCTACTACGCAGACCTTGACCCTGTGGTTGGATCGGAGCAAATGGGAACACGCCCTGTGCTGATTCTTCAAAACAATGTTGGGAACCATTTTGCAAGGACGGTTATCGTTGCACCAATCACCAGCCGCATCCATACAAAATCAAAGATACCCACACACAGCTACATCGGCATAATCGGCAGAATGAAATATCCCTCGGTGGTCATGCTGGAGCAGCTGCGCACCCTGGACAAGCGCCGCATCGGTTACTATATCGGCAAACTTCCCGAAGAAAAAATGCAGGATGTGACCAGAGCGCTGTGCGTCAGCCTTGCCATCCGCCAGAATACAGCGAAAGGAATGTGAACCGCAATGGAAAAATTGTTTACCCGGAAGGAAGCCGCCGAACTGCTGGGAATCAGCATCACAACTCTGGATGCGGCAAGGAACAACGGTCTCATCGCCTATGTGCAGTATGTTCCCAATGGCTGCGTTTTCTTTACCAGCGCCAGTCTCCAGGAATATGTTGCCAAATGTACGCACAGAGCAAAGCCTATGGAGAAGAAAACGACCTACCGCAATGTGCGGAAGGACCATCGGCACGACTGATGCCCAATTACCTGCGCCCGCCCTTCCATAGTTTTCTCCATTGAAATGCAGCACGTTAAATTCGGAAAGTTTTCAGTGGAAGATGATGTCAGTCCATAAGGCAAGCCTACTATTCCTTCTGCCCCGTAAAGTTCAATCCCAATTCGATGTAGAGATAAACCGGAGCGATTGATTAAGGGAATATCTGTATCAAGAAATATTTTTTATTTTTCTTCATATAATGGTGAAAACAGTATGTTCGCTTAAATCTTCTGGAGCAAAAGTGTGAATTTGACGAAAAAATTTTATAATTTTTTGCGCCAATATATTGCATAAAAAATTATGATGTGATATTATTACGGTGAGGTGATGACTATGCTCCTGAAATTCACAATTGAAAACTTCGAAGTCTTTCAGAAGCCAGTTGAATTGAGTATGGAGGCAAATCTGCATACTCGGAAGTTTCTTTCTAACGTCATACAGAGCAGTCAAGGAAACGCACTAAAAGCATTGGCCATATATGGGCCGAATAACACAGGTAAAACCTGCACCATTGAAGCTATTGTAGCTTATCGTGATGTGCTGCTCAACCGCCCATTCCGATTTAGTGCCAACGTATTCTCAGGATCTAACGTAGTGAGGCTTGGAGCTGAATTTCTATCAGATGGGACAAGGTTTACCTACTCCTTTGATTACGACACAAACGCAGAAGCATATCAAAGAGAACATTTTGGGCGTATTGAGATTGATGAATATGGCAACAGAAAAGAGATCGTGTACTTTGAACGTGACACCCAAAGTAAAACATCCTATAGCATTGATGCCAAGCTAAGAGATATCATTGGGTTATCTTCAAAAGACAGCATTCTAATTTATGCCTTTGACACAAGCGATTTTCCTTTACTGGACGAGGCAAAACGTGTGCTTAGAAAACTTGCAGATAGCATTGTATTTCTGAACATGAACCAGATCAGTCCACTTAAAACAATCGAGGTCCTAAAAAAGCCGGATACCATTGAAGCAAAAAAAGTTGTCAGCTTAATCAAAGCTGCAGATTTGGATATTGACGATTTCCAGTATGCCGAATCTATCGAAATTGAATTCAAATCTGATGACGATAAGGACGAGCGGTTGAAAAAGGCAATTCAAAATGCAGACCAACTGATGGATCAGTTGCGGCTTATTTCTGTTCATCGAGGCAAACCGCTGCCGAGTATTAAATTTGATTCGAGTGGAACAAAGAAAATTGTTGCGTTGGCAAGTTATATTGTTGAGGCCCTTGAAAAAGGGAAAATCTTAATTATAGATGAGCTTGATAGTGGATTGCAATTTAAGATCTCCAGAGAGATCATTTCTTTGTTTAATAACTATATTAATGCGTCCGCACAATTGATTTGCACGACTCACGATGTCAGTTTGCTGGATATTAAAACGCTGTTCAGGAAAGACCAAATATGGTTTACAGATAAAGATATTCATCAGGCTTATTTGTACTCCCTGGCCCAATTTACAGCGGAAAAAGATGGCGTTCGCTCCGAAAGTGATATTATTGACAAATACAGCAAGGGGGCCTTTGGCGCATTGCCAGATCCTTCCTTAGTAGAGGCATTGCTAAGCGTCAGCGAAGAGGGGGAATAACAATGGGGACGCTTCCTCCGACTTTGCAAGAGAAAAAGCTACGTAACATTTGTCTTATTCTGGAAGGTTTTGAAGAATACTATTATTTTAAGCGTATTTTAGAGTTCCCCTGTTTTAATGGCACATATAATGTGGATATTCGCAATGCAAAAGCTGCGAGCAACATACCAAGTTTTTTTCAAGCAGCGTATGCTAAGAATTTTTATGAGATCGTCTTTGTTGTATGTGATAAGGACAGAAATCCTGAGCAATATGTGAACATTATTTCAAAGCTGGATGATATTCTGGGACCTGGCAAAGCGAAAGAAATTGTGATTTTTACGTGTCCATGTACATTGCAAGTCATTCTGTCCCACTTTGGAGATGTCCAGTTGACCACCCAAGCAAAAAAAGCAGCACGAGATGATGTGCAGCGACTTACCGATGTGGCAAACTATGATGCTCATCAGGATCAGCTGAAAACGATTTGCAGTAAAATCCATTATCGCTCGTATGAGAAAATGAAGCAAAGGATTGCCCAGCTAAGCACTTGCCCGGATGACATTCCATCGACCAATATATTGTCCCTATTTGGGTATCTTGAATCCCAGAATCCACAGTGGATCGACGGTATTAATGAGCGTCTTTCTGCCGAAGACTGATTCAACTATGCATGGAAGCCATGCTGCTAACAAGAGCGTATAGCAATACCCCTTAGTCGAACAAAGCACCCTGGAATCAGCCAGGGTGCTTTACTTTTACAATTTTCTGCATTTTAAGAAAAACCAGTTCAACAAAAATGATTGTACCACCATCCCTTGTGCCCCGTATCCCATTTTGGCAAAAAAATAACGCCCACATTTTCTGTGAGCGTTATTGTTGCCATATTGATTTCAGATACAAAATGCGGCATAGAGAGGAACGATTTTTTTATTGTCCTCAAAGCCGAAGTTCTTTGCAGAGAGCTTGATAGCATAAGCGGGCTTGTAGGTGTCCATATAGACCTTTAAGCTCTTGGCTCTGGTGTTGTCAGCAGATTTGACCTCAATAGGAATGAGCTGACCGTCACGCTGAATGATAAAATCAATTTCAGCTCCACGCTCGGACTCCCAATAGTAGGTGTGGTAGCCGTTAATGGTAAGCTGCACATTGACATAGTTCTCCGCCATACCGCCCTTGAAATCGTTGATTTCCTCGACCATATAGAGGATGTCATTGGCGGCTAAATCCTTCTTGGCGCAAAGCAGCCCTAAGTCAGACACATAAATCTTGAACGCATCAATATCACGGTAGTTTTCAAGCGGCTTTTTGATTTGCTCGACCTTGTAGACCTGTGACACGATACCAGACAGGCAAAGCCATTCAATCGCATTTTCAAATTCGGAAGCCCGTCCGCCTTTCTTAATCAGCTTATATTGGAAACGGGTATTCTTCTTTGAAAGCTGAACGGTAATGTTATCGTAAGCAAGTCTGGTTTTCTTGATTTCATTCAAGTTGTTATACTTGCTCATATCGTTGAGATAGCTTGCAAGTATTGTATCCTGCGTATGACGGACAAGGATATAATCCTTGGTTTCGGCAAACTGCATCACGCACTCTGGCATACCGCCGACCACAAGATACTGACGGTAAAGCTGCATTGCGGCATCGTGCAAGGCAGACGGCAGCGGCGTATCGGTTTGGAAGCACTTTTTAATCTGCTCTACCAAATCGTCCTCACCGAGCGCCAACATAAATTCCTCCATATCCATAGGATAAAGCGTTTTCATATCGACCTTTCCTACGGGAAAAGAGAATTTTGCTCTGTTGACCGCAACGCCGAGCAAGCTGCCTGCGACGATAATGTGATAATCTGGAGCGTTCTCACAAAAGTATTTGAGCGAGGTCAAAGCCCTTTCGCAGAGCTGTACCTCATCAAATACAATCAGCGTTTTTTCCTTTACGATGGTCTGACCTGCGATATGGGACAAAATCGGTATCAGATAATCGGGGCTGATGTTTTCCTCAAAGGTTTCGTTCAACTTTGGATTAGTTTCAAAGTTGAAGTATGCCACATTCTCGTAGTGGGTGCGCCCAAACTCCAGAATGGAGTAGGTTTTTCCGACCTGTCTTGCACCCTGTAAAATAAGGGGCTTGCGGTGTTCGTTTCCTTTCCACGCTTCCAAGAAGCCCATAATCTTTCTATACATAAATAGTCCTCCTTAAAGGTACTGACCATAGTATAGCAGATATTCGTGTAAAAATCAATGAAATTTCCTTGAATTTTCACACTAATCAACACGATTATTTTTAGCAACCTCTCACGATACGACACGAACACCGCAATTTCTGCATTTTATACCTCTCCAAACTTGGTCGTCATCAGCTTGTAAAACTCGGTATTTCGAGGGACGACCATTACCAAATGTGCGAAAGGATAATTCGCACATTTGAAGAATTGCCGCCCATCTGATAAAACAAAAGCAACGCAGCAATGCGTAATACTTGGAGGTGAGATAATGGCAGGAAAACGAAGCAGGATCCCGAAGTACGGCACGGTCGAGATCAATGGACACACCTACTATCGGACGAACATAACGGATAGTGAGGGAAAACAGCGCACCCTCTATGCCAAAACACGGGAGGAGCTTTATGACAAGGAGCTGGACACGCTGTCACAGATGGATGATGACCGGCAGCGGAGAAAATCACCTACGGTGGCGGACTACTGCGAAAAGTGGCTGGTGATGCAGTCCGCCCATGTACGCACAACGACGCTGACAGATTATAAGTCTAAGGTACGTCGAAACATCATCCCGTACCTTGGAGATAAGAAGATCGCAGAAGTGACTCTGGATGATATTCAGCTTGCCCTTGTGCCGGTCTCCAAAAAATCCGCCTCGGTGTATAAATCGGTCATTGTAATTTATAAGTGCATTTTCCGGGCAGCAGAGGAAAGCCGGATCATCAAAAAGAATCCCACGGTGTACCTGTCCCCAAAGGGAGGCGGCGTACCGCAGGCGGAAAAACAGCCTTTGACAGACGAGCAAGTACAGCGGCTGTTGGATGCGGTCCGTGGATTGCCACCCTATATCTTTATCATGCTGGGGCTATACGCCGGTTTGCGGCGGGAAGAAATTCTCGGACTGCAATGGGATTCGGTCTACTTGGACAGTGAAGCGCCGTATTTGGCTGTACGCAGAGCGTGGCACACGGAGCACAACCGGCCTGTTGTTTCAACGGAGCTGAAAACAGCTGCCGCAAAGAGAAATATCCCCCTACCGGATCATCTGGCGGCTTGTCTGAGAGAAGCAAAAAGAAATTCGACCTCGGATTATGTTGTGGCGAATCGGGACGGCGGACCGCTCAGCTATACGCAGTTTAAGCGGCTCTGGCAATATGTTGTGACCCGGACGGCAAAGCCGAGGATCGCCCGCAAGCAAGTGGACGGGAAATATGTGAAGTATATGCTTTACCCGGAGCTGGGAGAAAAGGCACGGAATAATGGCCATGTGGTGTATAGTCTGGACTTTGAGGTGACGCCGCATTTGCTGCGGCATACCTATATCACCAACCTGATCCATGCCTCCGTCGATCCCAAGACGGTACAGTATTTGGCAGGTCATGAAAACAGCAGGATCACCATGGACATCTACGCCAAGGTGAAATACAATCGACCTGACGATGTGGTAAAGGCTATGACCAGCGCCTTCGCTGAATGGGACGCTTCATAAATCGAGGCGGCCACACAGCATTAAACTAAAAAGAATGTTAAATGTAAAGGCAACCGGGCAGTCACTTAGGACAGCCCGGTTGCCTTGATTTCACATAGATTCATTATAGATAATTGATGGGAATAACACGGTCATTGCCCTTCAGTGTGATAAGCCTGTCATAAAGGCAAATCACTCCGCCCGGGCCACGCTTTGTGCCGGGAATCTTGTCGAGCAAATCGAATGCATCCATATCCTTCTTCTGTGGATCCGCATGCTTTTTCATTTCGAGAGGATACAGGGTTCCGTTTTCTTCAATCACCAGATCGATCTCGTTCATATCTTTGTCGCGGTAGAAATACAGCGGCGGTTCAACGATTCCCTTGTTATAATAACTCTTAATGACTTCGGCGATCACGAAGCTCTCAAAGAAAGCACCGGCCATAGCGCCGTTTTTCAGAACATCCGGCGTATTCCACCGCGTAAGGTAGGCGGCCAGCCCGGTATCTAAGAAATACAGCTTTGGAGTCTTTACTGCACGCTTGGTAATGTTGTTTGAGTATGGCTTCAACAGATAAACGATGTTGGAGGCTACGAGAATCGAAAGCCATCGTTCCGCCGTCGGCTGACTGATCCCGACATCCCGTGCCATAGAGGCAAGGTTGACGAGCTGCCCGGTGGACGCTGCGGCAGCCGTCATAAAGCGAGTGAATTTCACGGTGTCCCCGATCTCGGACAGGTCACGGACATCCCGTTCAATATAGGTGCGCACATAGGCGCCATAAAACATCTGCCAATCAAAATCCGGATTCTCACAAAGCTCCGGCATAGAGCCGCGGTGGATCATCTTCCATACATCCTCGTATGGAATGTTGGCAAGCTGCTTTTTGCGCTCATCAAAATACGCATCCGTCGGCAGAAACGGTGTGTCGTTGGAAACGCCGTACCGCTCACGCAAGGAAAAACCAAGCAGAGTTACCAGCCCGATTCTGCCAGACAGCGATTCGCTGACGCCCTTCATCATTTGAAACTGCTGAGAGCCACACATGAAAAACTGCCCTTTTTTATGCTCCCGGTCTATAAGCATCTTGATCTGAGAAAACAATTCCGGTGCCTTCTGGATTTCATCAACAAATACCGGAGGCGGATTGTCTTTGAAAAAGGTGCCGCTTTGCTCCTGTGCTGTCGCACGGATGATCGGATCGTCGAGAGCTGCATAGTTCATCCCTTCCGTAATGCGCTGAAGCATGGTGGTTTTACCGACCTGCCGCGGGCCGGCAACAAGGATCGCACCAAACATTTTGGAAAGCGTATTCACCGTTGCTTCTGCGTGCCGTTTGATATATTTCATAAAGCCCCTCCTTTCGGCTGATTTAATATCCGATATTATTGTAGCCTGATTTCTCGAAAAAATCAACCGGTTTCCCAAAACTTTTTGATTTTACTGTTTGTACGGTCTGACGAAAAATACACGAGTGGTGCTTTCGCTGAATGGGACGCTTCATAAATTAAGCTATACACGCTAAGGGCGGGGAAGAAATTCCTCGCCCTGTTTTCATGCCGGTTTGTACCTTTGCGGCCAACACTGATTTCTGGTAAAACGGATATGTCCCCGCAAATACATAACGCCAAGAAAGGAAGAGCAATATGGCAAAGAAAAAGCAAAACATACCGTCATACGGCACAATCGAGATCAACGGTGTCACCTATTTCCGTACCAGGATCACTGACGCCGACGGCAAACGGGTTCCCCTTTATGCTTCCACCTGTGAGGAGCTGTACAAGAAGGAGCAGGACGCACGGCAGCAGGTACAGGACATCCTTTTTCGGAGGCAAAACCCAACCGTAGAAGATTACTGTGAAAAGTGGCTGCTGATGCGCTCGGCAACTGTAACGCAGGATACTTTACGAAATTATAGGGCGCAGATGTATAAGTACATCATCGATCCTCTTGGGGATATGTATCTTTCCGATGTGACGGCCGATGACATCAAGCTGGCACTTGTTCCTGTGTCCAAAAGAGCAAAGCACACCTTTGATACCGTCAATATGCTCATCAAAAGCGTGTTTTACTCGGCGGAGCGCAGTGAGGTCATCGACTACAATCCTGCCGCTAAAATCAGTGCCAAGGGCGGTGTACCAAGTAAATCGATGGATGCCCTAACGGATGAGCAGACAAAGACTCTGGTAGATACAGTCAAGGCACTGCCTCCGTATGTGTTTGTCATGCTCGGCCTGTATGCTGGCCTGCGGCGTGAGGAAAGTCTTGCTTTGCAATGGGACTGTGTGTTCCTGGACACACCGACCCCATATATTTCTGTCCGACGGGCATGGCGGGGAAGCCACCGGAAAGAGCCGGAGATCTCTACCGTATTAAAAACTCCGGCATCCAGAAGGGATATTCCCATTCCAAAGTGTTTGGTAGAGTGCCTGCGAGAGGCAAAACGATCTTCCAAATCTGCCTTTGTGATTTCAAATCGTAAGGGTGGCCCCCTTTCTGAGGGGGAATTTGTGGGTGTTTGGTACCATGTCAAAAGTCACACCGCAGGAGAGAAAATCAGCTACAAGTATGTGAACGGAGAACACATCCGTTATATGACCTACCCCATTCTCGGAAGCCATCGGGAAGGCTTCCCAAACCATGTGTATAGTCTGGACTTCCATGTAACCCCGCACCAGCTCCGGCACACCTACATTACAAATCTTTTGTATATGGGCGTAGACCCCAAAACCGTTCAATATCTCGCCGGGCATAAAAATAGCAAAACAACTATGGACATTTATGCAAAAATCAAGTATAATAAACCTCAAGAACTTCTCCCTGTCATAAACGCAGCATTACGGCCTGTCGCAATGTCTTGAAAATACCCGTTTTTAACGATGTTTTCTGTTAATGCACGGGCTAAGTCCAGTTGCGACATCCTCAAAAATGTAGGAATATCAATGGAAATTGGGATTTTTTCAGCCCAGTACGGTCTCAAAGCAGCCCGTCGCGCTCCGCAGTTCAGCAAGCGCTGATCGACTGCTCAGACTATATCAAAATGGTTCAAAAACCCCGGAAAATCAAGGCTTAATAGTGACAAGTAACTATTTTGTCGCAGAGAACGGTGTGACCCG
>ENA-UOJB01000377-UOJB01000377.1-human-gut-metagenome-genome-assembly--contig:-C48-NODE-377-length-53197-cov-16.783203_pt1 | contig 53197 bp, 44 predicted proteins | sample MGYA00242338_ERZ723885 | MGnify/ENA metagenome assembly ERZ723885
GGTGTGAGATGGAGGATTTGAAGCAGGAGGCGGCGCTGGCGCTGCTGGACGCGGCAGGGCGCTTTGATCCCGCCTACGGAACAAAGCTGCTGACCTATGCGACACCCGCGATAGAAGCGGCGCTGCCCGACTATGCCGCGCGGTATTCTTCCTCTCTGTCCATTCCCATCAGCCGGTACAATCAACTGCGCAGGGTGGCGCACCTCTGCGCCGAGGGATGGAACTCATCTGATGCTAAGCTGGTCAAGGTGGTGTGCGGAGAACTGAATGTATCTGCCAAGGTGGCTGGGGCGTTGATAAAAGAATACCGGACGCTGTTTTGCGTCCGGCAGTTAGGTGACGATGTGTTCTCCGTCAGCTGCGGCGGCGATCCTGCCGTTGCCTATGACCGCCTGATGCGCCGGACGCTGCTGATGCAGCGGATGGAGCAAGTGTTGACGCCCAGAGAGCTGAATCTGGTGCAAAGTTACCTCGGCATCGGTCAGCCGGACGAGGTTGGCATGACCTTTCAGAAACTGGCGATCTATCTCAACTACAACGGCCCCAGTGGTGCGGAGAAGGCGTACAAGGCTGCGCTGCGGAAGTTGAAAAAGGACTTGTACGGTGGGGCCTATGGCCGGTGGCTCTCCGCTCAGAAGGCCATCCGCGCCGCCAAAGCGGAGGCGGAGGCTGATCCTGGGCATTACACAACTCCTCAGACCACATGGTTGGATGAAAAGGAACTGATGGAGCGGTTTATCTGCGAGGTCGTTTCGCTGATCCGTGTTCATGAGATTTTCAGTGACGCATTGGAGAATATTGCTGCAAAAATTTTTGAGGAGTCTTGAAAATTGTATGTTTTCAAGACTCCTCAAGATCATTCCAGCTCAAATACGCCGGTATAAAGCTGATAATAATGTGCGCTGTCAGGTTTTACGGTTACTATCAAAGTGCATTGACGGTTCCTGATTTCTCAGATATTCTGTTTCAGGCAGGTCTTAATGTCATCCTCAGCATTGGTAATAAGCCGCAAGTCGAATGTGTCCACTAAATACTGAAGCACATTCGGGCTCAAAAATGCCGGCAGGGTAGGGCCTAAATATATGCCTTTAATTCCCAGACTCAATAATGCCAGCAAATCAGCAACAGCCTTTTGTTCGTACCATGATACGATCAACGACAAAGGCAATCCGTTTACATCGGTACCAAAAGCATCTGCTAAACCTGTTGCGATCCCAAGCGGCGCACTTCTATGATAACGAGATTTTAGGGTATCAAGCACAATCTTATCGAGGAAAATCGAGCAAAAAAGAATGGTGGTATGTGGCGGCCAGTAAAAATTGCCCCGACACAGGCAGACGAGGGCCATCTACAATTTCCCTTAAAAACCTTTGTTGAGTAAGTTGCTTGCTATCATTGTTACTATCCCAAATTGAAAAAGGTGCAGAAAAAAGAAGAAAGCGGGTGGAAAGCCCGTAGTCCAGGCGCTCCGTAAGGGGCGCCTTTCTTTTTGCCCAATGGAGGTGAGAACGTGGGCAAGCAAGCATTTGACTATTATTACGGCGACGAAAGCAATCAATTTTCGTTCTACCGTATCCCCCGCCAGCTTATCACCGGCGAACAGTTCAAGAAGCTGTCTACCGACGCCAAGCTGCTCTATGGCCTTCTCCTTGACCGCATGGGGCTGTCCGCTAAAAACGGCTGGTACGACGACCAAGGCCGTGTTTATATCTACTACACACTGGACGAGATACAGGCAGACCTGGGCTGCGGGCATGAGAAGGCCGTCAAGCTGCTGGCCGAGTTGGACACAGGCAAGGGTTTTGGCCTGATCGAGCGCGTCAAGCGGGGCCAGGGCCGTCCTGCAAAAATCTATGTCAAGCGGTTCACCACCGGCGAAAAACCGCCGCAACCCTCCCAGCCGCAGGACATTCCCAGACTTCCGATTTTCGGAAGTCAAGACTTCGGAAAATCGGAAGTCAAGAGTTCCGAAAAGCAGAAGTCAAGACTTCCGGTTTTCGGAAGTGCAGACTTCGGAAAATCGGACGCAATCTATATTGAATCAAATCAAACTGACCCCATTCAGCTTGATCCATCTGTCCATCCATCCCCCTCCCCTCCGGGAACAGGATGGATAGATCGGATTGATTGCGGGAGAGATGTGCGGGAAAGTATTGACTACGCTGCCCTCTGTACCCAGTTCAACCGTGAGGACGTGGATGAGGTGGCGGAGTTGATAACCGATGTTCTATGAAGGCGAAGCATGCAGTGTAGATAAGGTAATCGAGTTACCCGCCCAGCGATTCAAGCAGTTCAGCCGCGCACTGCTGGCTGATTACGATTTCATCGCAGAGAATAAAAACGCCATCCGGCACGATGAGGATGCCAGGCACTGTCTGCTCATCCTCGACGCGGATGGAACGGACGGTTTCCTTGTTGACCCACAGGGGTACAACTACGCCCGGTACAGTGCCTTTGTCCCCAACGCCCGCAGTTTGCTGACACTGGATATGGGGATCGACCGCAGCTACCTTTCGCCGGTAGAGCCTTGGCGGGATGAGAGCAGGGATGAAATGCTCCGCATGACGCTGCGTGTCGATGGAAAGCCCGACTACACCCTCGTCCTCCCCGCCGACGAGGAATACCTCGATGCTGTGAAGGCTTACCTCGATATTGATGTTTTTGCGGATGCCATACTCTGTGATATTCGCTTCAAGGTGCCTTACATCGGCGAGCTGATCCGTGATACGGATTGCCCCGCCGTGGAGGATTACAACGATTTTGCCGAAGCCTTGGAGGACATCTGGCAGAAGGACGGGATGCTTCTGACCTACGCCGCCGTGCTGGAGGCAGAGAAGCCGGAAACCCTGCACCGTGCCTGTGAGCTCCTGCAAGATTTGGATAACTATCAGCGCATCACGGAGGATGCCTACGGTTACGGTCAGCAGCGATTGCAGGAAACGCTGGGGCTGGACGATGAAGCCATCTATGAATTGGATGGCTACATGGATTTTGAGAAATACGGTCAGGACTGCATGGAAAATGACTGCGTGACAAAAACAGAGTTCGGCTTGCTGCGCCGCTTGGACCCGCCCTTCCCGGAGCAGACGCAGGGGCAGCAAATGTTTCAGTAGACTTTGCGGCAGATGTGTAGTATGTTTGCCGTTACCAAAAATGAAAGGAAGGAACACCGAATGGCTGTAAACGCAAGAACAGAGAAATTCCAACACATTGAAGTATTTGATAAGCCCGCGCTGTTCACCAACGGGCGTATCGCCCGTGATACCGTGCCGAAGGGCTGGTACTGCTATGACATTCGCGGCTCTGACGATGATCCCGGCGAGCTGTGTTACATGGAAGAAAATGTTGTGGTCAACCACGCAGGCTCGGTGCTGATGCCGGAAAAGCTGGCGATGCCTAAGTCCGGGCGGCTGGATGTGCGGGATGAGCTCGGTTTTCTCGATGAAGGCAACATGACGCTCCGTGAGTTCTGCGAGGCGCATCAGCTCCCCTATCCCGCGGAGAACATGAAATTTCATATCCGACCTGCCCGCCCGGAGGAGGCGGGCTTATTTTATACCCCGCACCCCGAAGAAGATAAGCGGCTGGGTACCGTTGGCCATGTCCGCATGGATTTCGGGCGCAGCGGCAATGAGTTCTGGCATACATGGTGGCCCCGTGGCCCGGAGGAGCTGAACAGCCCTGTGTTCAAAGCGGAGCTGCAGGAGGTCGTGGACACGCTGCGGGAGAGTGTGCTGAAAAACCGCTTTGCCATGGAGCGTTTCTGTTATGCCCGCGGTGGCAAAATCAGTGGCGGCTGGACACAAAACTACGGTTACATCGTGGAAACGGAGCATTACCGCTACTGCCTGCGTTGTAATCCGTCCCCTGGTGACTATAACGGGTATCTGACGGCCTATGATCTGGATGTCCAGCGGCAGAACATGGCGCGGGAAGAAGCATCCCGCATGGAAATGGGCGGCATGGCATGAGTTGGAACGGAGCTCGTGCCAGAGGGCCTCCCGTTTTCTATGGCAGCTGCGCAGATTCCCGTTGACTTGTGGGCGATCCTGTGGTAGTTGTGTTGTGTACCAACACAGGACGGAAAAGAAAAATAAAAACTGGAGGTACAAAATGAAAAAACTGCAAATCATGGCGGGTATGCTGAGCGTGCTTCTCCTCGCAGGCTGCGGCGGAGCCGGAGCATCTGCGAAAACGACAGAAGGAGATCCGCCGCAAGTGGCATCTGCCGCCGCTTCCGGGACCACAGCGGCGCAAAATGGAAACGAAAACCCTTCGGAGGTCGTAACACAAGATGAGGCAGAACGCCCCGGCCCTGTCGATGCGGAGCCGTCGGGAGAAAAGAAAACCAATTCCTCTGCCGGAGAAGCGAAGCCTGCGGCGGAAGTTCCTCCGGTGCAAGTGCTGCCTGCCGAGACTGTGCCGCCTGAAACTCCGCCCACAGGATCCGCCCCCTCTGAACCCGTGACGGATGAGGCAGCTCCACAGCCGGAGGAGAAAGCCTTTGCCATGGACTACTGGCTGGCCTACGCCAAGGACTATGCCGTGAGCATCGGGCTGGTGCTGGATCCTGCGGCAACCGGCACATGGGACACTCCCATCCGGTGCAGCAGCAAGACGGAAGATGTTTTGGCCGCCTATATCCGGGATGATCTGACGTACTATAAGGATCAGGAAGGCTGCACCGCCGTCTGGATCTGGGCAGACCAGATCGGAGACGGACAGTACGAACTGTTCATCGGTCGCGGATAACGGCAGCCATATTAGAGAAAAGGCTCTCATGGAGGGCCTTTTTCTTATGTAAAAATTTAGGAGAATAGGAGGTCTATTTTGAAACGAATCATCAAGTGCGGGACGGCTTTTCTGCTGGCGTTGGTGCTGTGCCTATGCCTGCTGCCTACCACAGCCTTCGCCGCATCCAAACAGGTGTATATCTGGAATTTTCCCCTGTCAGATGATACCTTGAAGTCCAGCGGTAACTGGGGCCACGGTGTACTGAATTTGCGGTTTGGCTACCGGGTAGGGGCTTCCAGCTACACGCAGTTCCGGTGTCTGGACTCCTGGCAGGGCGAGGTAGCTTACTGCATCGAACCCGGCGCACCGCAGAAAAACTACGATTCCATCACAGACCACGACGATACCTGGTGGGATCACCTGAGCCTGCCTGACGGGCATCCCCTTACGCCCCGTGAGGTGCAGCGGCAGATCGGCCGCATTATGAGCTACGGCTATCACGGCACCATTGGCGGCGGCTGGTGGGCAGATGTAGAGAGTACAGCGGAGAAGATGGCCTGGGCCTATGCCACGCAGGTCCTCATTTGGGAGGTGGTGGCCGGTGAGCGGGACAGCAGCTTCCACCATATTGATGTGAAATCTATGGGCTATGACGAGGCCTTGGAGCGGGTGGATGCAACCCACCCCCTGCGGAGCAAGATCCTCAGCTACTATGATTCCATTGTGGATTCTGTGCAGACCCATAGTAGGCGCCCCAGCTTCTGCGCATCTACTGCCACCAATGCAGAGACGCTGGAACTGACTTGGGACGGCAGCAAGTTTACCGGCAGCATCACCGACACCAACGGGATGCTGGGAAAGTATAGTTTCAGCTGTGAGGACGCCAACCTGACTTTCAGCAAGAGCGGAGATGTGCTGACCATCTCAGCGGAAAAGCCTATCTCGGATGCCGTTACCATTACCGCCGCCAAAGAGGGCACCACCAGCGCCGGTATGGTGGTATGGGGCGATGGCGTGTGGGGCGAACCTACCGGTATTCAGGATGTGGTTACCTACTCTGCCAGCGTCCGTGACCCGGTAACGGCTTACCTGAAAATCAAGACTGCTGACATCCCCGGCAGGATCACGGTGAAGAAGGTGGATGCCGAGGGTGATCCTCTGTCCGGGATCCGGTTTCTGCTGGAATCCTCTGCGGATCAGGTGAACTGGCAGGAGGTGAGCGCGGCGGAAACAGGTGCGGACGGGGCGGTTTGCTGGGAAAACCTGACAGCAGACGGCAGCACCTACTACCGGGTGACAGAGGTGCAGACGGCGGAGGGAATGACGCTGCTGACGGAGCCGCTGTTCGTGGGAACGCTGGACGCAGGCAGCCATGATATCACCATTACCGCCTGCAACAATGCGGGCTTTGCACTGCCCTTTACGGGCGGTACAGGCTTCACGATTTATATTCTGTTTGCAGCACTCATGCTCTGCATGGGTGTTTATTTTTGCAAAAAATCCACGACGAAAAAGGAGAACTGAACGATGAAGAAAACGAAACGACTTTGGGCGCTGCTTCTGGCCATGGTCATGGCCTTGGGGCTTATCAGCACAGCGTTCGCAGCGCCGACCATTGACTCCGGACGGAAAGCGTCCCTTTCCCTTTATAAGTACGACATCACGGCGGCCAGCGAGGACGGGGCGTGGAATACGGCGTCCTATGTCAGCACCGGTGTGCAGGACGATACCGTTACCGACAAGCTGGCGCAGTACGCTATTCAGGGCGTGGAGTTCACCTATCTGCGGGTAGCTGACATCGCCATGAACAATGAACTGGTGGACGGGCAGCGTCAGGTAGGTGTGCTGTACGGCTTTGCCGAGGGTACCGTGCTCCAGGCCATCGGCCTGACCGCTGCAGATGCACACAAGAGCGAAAACGGCACCCGCTACTATACCGCCGACAAGCTGAACAAGGCCATGAGCGATGCACTGACCGCCAACGCCACCACCGTCAAAAATGCGCTGGAAGCTGCTGCCCGAAATGGCGGCAAGGCCATGCCCGAGACGGATGAAAACGGACACAGCAAGGTCAGCGGACTGGAGCAGGGGCTCTATCTGGTGGTGGAGACCCGTGTACCGGAGAATGTCACCAGCACTTGCAATCCGTTCTTTGTCTCTCTGCCTATGACCACCATCGACGGCAAAGGCTGGAACTATGATGTGACCGTGTACCCCAAGAACCAGACCGGCAGTCCGAACCTTGAAAAAACTGTCCGAGAGGATAAAAACAGTACCGGCAAGAATACCGGCAGTCTGACCGACATTGCGGATGGCTATGCACATACTGCCACCGCTTCCGTGGGTGATGTGGTGGATTATCAGATCATCAGCACACTGCCCACTATTACCTCTAAGGCTACCAGCCTCACTACCTATACCTTTGCGGACACGATGAGCGAGGGCATCCGCTACAACAGAAGCGATGTGATCATTGAGTTCTTCCGGGATGCCGGATGCACAGATCAGATTACGGCATGGGACGAGGATTCCGGCAAGTTCGCCGTCAGCTATGATGACGCTGCCAACACCATGACCATTGGTATGACAGAGACCGGGCTGGCGGAGATTAATGAATCTGAGGGCGTCTACACGGACAGCGTGAAGCGTGGATACAGCGACTGCACCATGCGGATCACCTATGCGGCGACCCTTACCGCCGGCGCACAGCTGGGAGACAGCGACAACCCCAACGAGGTGGTGCTGACCTGGAAGCGCACCAATACCGGTTACTTTGATACGCTCCAGGACTGCTGCCATGTGTATACCTACGGCGTGGATGTGATGAAGCAGTTTTCGGACGGCAAGGGCGACCTGGCCAATGTTCATTTCCTGCTGCACAACGACACGGACGATGTGTATGTCATTGCCGAGCAGAGGGATGGCATGTACTATGTCAAGGGCTTTACCGGCAAGAAGGCCGATGCAACCACTTTTGTTCCGAATGACAGCGGTCATATCATCGTGAACGGTCTGGAGGACGACACCTATACGCTGACGGAGACAGACACAGACAAGGGGTATGTGCTGCTGAAGGATGGCATCGAAATTATCATTACCGCTGTGGAGGGCGAGAGCGCCTGCGAGACCTGCGGCGTGAAGCTCCTGACGGCCAGCGGCAGCGTCAACGGCGACGCAGTGGACCTGGAGAGTGGCAATGCCATCGTGCCGCTGACGGTCATCAACAACCCCGGCTTTGACCTGCCTAAGACAGGCGGCTACGGCACCTGGATGTTCTCCGTGGGCGGCTGTATGCTGCTGGGCGTGGCGGCGTTTATTGTGGTCCGGGGGCGGAAGCACAATAGGAACGGCCAGTGAAGTGGCGACTGCTGGCGGTAGCCTGCGGAGTCATTGCGCTGGGGCTACTGCTTTACCCGCTGCTGGGTGAGCTGCTGAATGAACGGTATCACTCAGATGTGGAAACAGTCTATACCAATGCCATCGAAGACGCCGACGACGCGGAGCTGGCCGAGCAGCGTCGGGCGGCGGAGGCGTATAACGCCTTGCTGCGGGGCGAGGCGGCAGTCGGTGCGGGAGGGGCTTCGGCCTCTCCCTTGGTCTATGCGGAGCAGCTCACCGTGGGCGGGGCCATGTGTACTATCGACATCCCGAAAATCGGCGTGTATCTCCCGGTGCGGCACGGCACGGGAGCGGAGACGCTGGAGCGGGCCGTGGGGCATGTGGTGGGGACTTCCCTGCCTGTGGGCGGGGCGGGAACCCATGCGGTGCTGTCGGCTCACAGCGGGATGGCCAGTGCAAAGCTGTTTTCAGACATTGACCAGCTTGCGGAGGGCGACACTTTTTACATCCATGTACTGGGTGAGGTGCTGGCCTACGAGGTGGACCGGATCGCCACGGTACTGCCTGGGGACACATCGCTGCTGCAAATCGAGGACGGGCAAGATCTGGTGACGCTGGTGACCTGTACGCCCTTTGGGGTGAACACCCACCGGCTGCTGGTGCGGGGACATCGGGTGCCGTATGTGGCAGAGCTGGTGGTAGAAAATGGAAAAACTCCGAAGGCTGCTTCTTCGTGGACGCAGCACTATCTCACGGGTTTGGGCATCGGCCTTGGTGTGTTGGCTGCGGCTGGCGGTATCTGCCTCTTTGCAAGGAGGAAACGCCGTGGGTAAAAAAGCTGCTTTGTTGGCGGTGGCGCTGGCCGTGGCGGGGCTTTGTATTCTGCTGTGGCCGGTGGTTTCCGGGCATAGGCTGCAAGCGGACATGAGCGCGGCGGCACAGGGCTTTTTGGAGGAGGCGAGACAGTCATACCCCGAGTTGCTGGCAGACTTGCAGGGATATAACCAGCGCATTTATACGGAGCGGCAGGCGGGACTGGCCGACGCTTTGGCCTGTGAGGAGCCTGCTGTATTGCTGAGAGACTACGGCGTGGAGGACGAGGTCATAGGTGTATTGGAGATACCCACGCTGGAGCTGGTCATGCCAGTCTACTTGGGCGCGTCGGATTCGCACCTTGCCGCAGGGGCGGCGGTGCTGGGGAACACTTCGGCGCCCATTGGCGGCGTAAGTACCAACTGCGTTATTGCCGGGCATAGAGGATGGTATGGCGCAGATTATTTTCGGCACATAGACCGCTTGCAGGTGGGCGATATGGTAACGGTTACAAATCTGTGGAAAACGCTCACTTATACCGTGGTTGATATGAAGATCATCCAGCCGGACCAGGTGGACAAAATCAAGATCCAGCCGGGGCGTGACCTGCTGACGCTCATCACCTGCCATCCCTATGCCAGCGGCGGGCGGCAGAGATTGGTGATCTATTGCGAAAGAAGGAAGTGATGTAATTATGGAGCCTATTGGCAAGGCCACATTTGTCGGGGACGATGACATCCTCTATTACGATGCAGAGTCGTTTCTGGACTGTATCCGGGCGGAACTGCCCTACCGGGATACCACCGGGTTTCGCTACGAAGTCCTGACGGACGATCCTGCCATCCGCAAGGCGGCAGATGATATTTTGCTGGATTTATTCGGTGAGGAAGATTCATATACACTATCCGAATACACACAGAAAATGGGAGGGATCTAAAAATGTTTACATCCGAGAAAATGGTGAAATTCCTGCGGGAAAAATACCCGCCCGGCACCCGCATTCGGCTGGTTTCCATGGAGGACCCCTATGCGCCGGTAGCACCCGGCACAGAGGGTACGCTTGTGTGCGTAGATGACGCCGGACAGTTCCAGATGAAATGGGACAACGGGCGGACTCTGGCCCTCATCCCCGGCGAGGACAGCTTCACTGTCCTGCCGCCCGAATGCAGCGTGCTGAAGTTGTATATGCCGCTGACTGCCGAACTCTACGAGCCGGATGAGTGGGGCGATATGCCGGAGGAGGCGGAACGGCTCACCGGCGGCGAATTGGCATCGTATGAGGAGAAGATCCGCAGCGCCTTATTCAAAAACCGCATGCAGGAGGAACAGATTCGGGGCATCATGCACTGGTACAGAAAGCCGGACAGCGTCAACGACAAGGTGCATTCCGTTGTCTTCGATGTGGAGCTGCGGCACGGCAGACTGTGGGGCGTGGCGGAGTGCCAGATCAGCGGCGAACTGTCGGCCGGAGAGCTGGCTGCGCTGAAGAAGTACATCTCCGGTCAAGCCTCGGACGGCTGGGGCGAGGGCTTCGAGCAGCGGGAGATCGAACTGGACGGTGGCCGGGAGCTGTATGTGCACCTGTGGCAGGATGAGGACTGGAGCATCCAGACGGAGCAGGAGCAGTTTGAGCCTTACCGGGACAAGCTGCCTCAGCTGTGCTTTACCCTGCTGCCGGGTACGGGCCAGCTCATCTGCGTGAAGCGTGGGGAGAGCGGGTACTATCCCAGCGACTGGTCTACGCCGGATGCACAGGAAAACCGCCGCATTGCGGATGAGCAAAACCGGAAGCTGGGTGTGACACCCGCTCAGGAGGAAGCTATGAAGATCGGCAGCATGTGCGGCTGGGATGTCCCCGGCGCAGACCCGGATCACTGCATGGACATCGTGCAGCAGAGAGGAGGTATGGAACTTGGGTAAAAAGGTTTTTTCCGTATATATGGGCGATCCGGATAGCAGCAGCCACTCAGAGCTGGATCTGCCCGCCACGCCGTGGGAACTGATAGACGCACTGGATAAGCTGCGGCTGGAGGATGGGCGGGAATCCTATTGGCAGGTGGAGGACATTGGACGGTACGGATTTCTTGCCCCGCTCCTTGATGACAGTGACCTGTATCAGTTCAACGCCTTGGCGGAGCAGCTGAGCACATTCGACCATGTAGAAGCCATCGCTTTTGAGGGACTGGTGCAGATGGAGGTCGACAAGCTGTGCCAAACCAATGGCGGTGAACTGACCCTCCAGCGATTGCTGGATCTGGCATACAGTGTGGATGGCTGCCATGTGGTGCCGGAGGTCCGGGATGATGCGGCATTAGGCCGGTTCTATGTGGAGAACGATTTCCTGTCGGAACTGGAACAGGTGCCGGATAGTGTGCTGGAGCTGTTGGACTATGCCAAGATCGGCGAAAAAATGCGCAGGGACGAACACGGCGCTATGACCCCGAACGGCTATGTAGTACGGGAAGCCGAGCTGCGGCAGGCCCCGCCCAACTTGGGCAGGCCGCCCCGGAAGCCGCCGTATATGATCCATTTCCTCTGCGTCAGTGATGTCCGTGCTGTAAAGTTGTACCTGCCCGCAAAGCAGGCGGAGCTGGATGCCGTGCTGGATTGTCTGGAGGTGGATAGCTGGCAGGAGGTGCAGCTGGAGGAATGCGACACCGCCATGCCGGAGATGTGGGCCTTCGTAGATATGGCTCACACCAGCATGGAGCAGGTCAATCAATTTGCGCAGTGTCTCGAAATGCTGAATGCAAATGGGGAACTGGCGGCGTTCAAGGCAGTGGCCAGTCAGCTGGATATTTACAAGCTGGAGGATGCCATGGCGCTGACAGAGCACTTGAGTGAATACGCCTTCGAACCGAATATCCACTCGTTGGAGGATCGGGCACGGGAGGAACTTTCCCTTATGGCAGACGGGCCAGAGCTTGACCTGCTCATCCGGAATTTGAATCTCACCGCCTACGGCGCAGACCTGATGTATAGAGATAGGGGCATCCTCAGTGACTATGGCTATGTCCATCGTCCGGATGGACAGCCTATGCGCAGTTATCCGTGTGGCGGGGCCGTGCGGTCACGGCGGAGGAACGCTCCAATGCCGTGAAGATCTATTCCATGGTCATGGGCAGCGCGGGCGGCGGTACCTATAACGGGGCCTATGAGCCGGGCGGCAATGCGCCGATGGAACTGGAGGCATCTCTGTTTACAGACCCTGCCACAAAGAACAGTGCAGACCTGGCCATCTATGCCGCCAACGCATGGAACTCCGGCTGGGGCTATGTATGGGGTACCTTCGGCCAAGTGCTGACGCCGGAGCTGCTGCAATATAAGATCTCGCAATACCCGGAGGGCGTAGGGGATGAAGCCAACTTCATCCGTTCCCATTGGCTGAACAGACGCACCACCGACTGCGTGGGGCTCATCAAGGGGTACGGCTGGCTGAACACCGAGACCATGGAGATCCAGTACGGCAGCAATGGTATGCCCGATGTGGGTGCGGACGGTATGTACTATAACGCTGGGCGCAAAGGCAGCATTGAGACCATGCCCGACACGCCGGGACTGGCCGTGTGGAAGTCCGGGCACATCGGTGTATATATTGGAAGCGGTGAGGTCATAGAGGCCATGGACACACGGTACGGCGTGGTAAAAACGAAGCTCCAGGGCCGGGGCTGGAGCCACTGGCTGGAGGTGCCGGGGATCAAGTATGACTAAGGAGGAACGGAAATTGGAAAGTAAGAATATCACCATTGGATTTGACGCAGCCAAATTGGATGCGCTGGAGTTTGTGCTCCGCAAGCAGCGGTCTTCCGTGCAGCGGCGCATGGAGGATGTGCTGCAGCAGCTCTATGAATCGGAAGTCCCGGAAGCGGTGCGGGAGTATGTGGACAGTAAGTCTGCTCCTGCGGCCAGACCCAGGCGGCCTGCAAAAGCATCCGTAACGAAGCAGAAAGAGGGCGATGAGCATGGCACAGCATGAAGAAATCGTCCTGTGGCTGGACCGGAGGTGGAAGAAGGCCATTGAAAAGCACCTCAAGGGTGAGACGCTGCAGGAGCATTTGGAAACTGTGCTGGACGAGCTTTGTAATCAGCTTCCGCAGCGTGAGTATGAGCGCATCAGCCGTGCAATCCAGTCGGAAGCTGCCGCACAGCGTGCGGAGGAAGAAGCTGCCCGAACTTATGCCGCCTACCATGTGACGGAATGCGGCCAGGAATGGTACTTCAAAACCTCGCCCGGTGAGGAACTGTTGGCGGTCGGGAAAAAGCTGCGCGGTTATGTTACGAAGGGCAACGGCGTGGCGCCAGACAAATTCATCGGAATGTTTTTCGGCGGGCAGCCCATCACAGCAAAAGAGTTTGATGCCCTGACAGCCCCTCGCATGGAGAACACCGGAAAGGTGCGCGGCGTGTTCGATGTGAACTTCGACAAGCGGGAGTTCTCCGCTGTTCACATTATAGATGGTTGGCAGACCTGGGCAATGCGTGATGTATCGGTGGCGGTCTATCACGCCACCCGGTCGCAATTCGCATCTGGCGATGATAAGTGGCGCAAACTGTTGGATCATCTGAATGGCAAAGAGATCACCTCGGCGGGACATCTCTCTGCACGGAATTTTTCTTTCGGTGAGGAGATCATCGAATCGGATGGCAAGCTCAGCTTTTATCTGCAGGCGGACTTCGATGTGGATGCCGCCTTCGGTACATTCGTCTGCACCGATCAGAACGATGACTGGCTCAACATCTATGCCAACTACGACATCGAGAAGGGCCGTCTCTGTGATACACTGGAGCTGAATCTCTGCAAAGGAGATGGCACAGAAGAGAACTGGAGCTATCACCTCAACGCCGCTGAGCAGGAGGTGTTGGCACGCAAGATGGAGGCGTTCTACCAGCAGCAGACCGGCACGAGCCTGCACGAGTACGCCCGGCAGCTTCGGGAGAGTGGATCACAGACTCCTGAAATGCAGATGTAAGCATGGCAGGCAGAGGTTTACAAGGTTTTCTCTTGACTGATTATCGGCGCACCGATATAATAAGAGCGGTGATGTATATGACGATCCAACAGATACTGCGGGAAAAGAACCTCTCCCGCTACCAGCTCTCCAAGAAAAGCGGTGTGCCTTGGGCAACGCTGGCGGACATCTGCTCCGGCAAGACAACGCTCTCCCGATGCAGTGCCGGTACACTCATGAAGCTATCCTCCACACTGGATATCCCGATGGAACAGCTCATTACGCTGACCGTGGAGAAACCACAAATGCATGGCGGCAAGCCGACTGACCGAACCTATTTGGAAAAGAATCTGCCTGCCAGTCTGGATAAAGCGCTTCGTGAGTACATTCAGGGCGAAAAGGACAAGGTGTCTTATATGGACTGTCTGTGGGGAGAATTGTATAGTGCGATTAACTCCAATCAGTGGAGCAATGCCATCACGCAGGAGCAGGCTGATTATCTTCGCGCAAAATATCTATTTTGAAAATGTCCCGGAACTACTGCCGATCCAGCGTGAATTCTACCTGACCATGCTGACCGAGCGCAAGGAGAAGATTTTGGATTACAGCTTGGAACTTCTGATGGAGCAGGAGCAGCACACTTCGCCAGTGCTGGAGATGTGAAACCGAATATTCTATTTGGAGAGTCGTGCCAATTGGTGCGGCTCTCTTTTTTCGCCTCCGATATATGTCGGCTGAGATGCCGAGCAGGAGATGCCCCGTGTCCACCCCTGTGGGCCGCTGTGTGGCCTCGTGGGAGCGCGGGAGGGTAAGGATAGCGCCCTGGCAGGTTGAGCGAGGTTTTGGGCCGATTTTCGGTGCGCCGAAATCGGGGCAGGAGAAAGCCTTTGGCGCTTTATTGCGCCATTGGCCCTTACGGCAGCCCGCAGTGCGGACTGCCACGGAGGTTTGTGCCACTTTGAAATTGACGCTGATCATGCGGAGACGAATATGCTTTGGCGCTATTTCTTGTAAAAATGCCTGTTTGCCCCGTGTTTGCAGGGCCTTTGGGAGGCTCTGACTCTCAATGGAAGGAGGTGCAGTTCAATGGATAAAAACGGAAAAAACCGACACTCTGTCTGGCTGTCAGACGAGGTGTGGCAAGAGGTGGACGCATTCTATAAGCTGGATAACTGCCCTACTCGCAACGAGTTTGTGGAGAAGGCGCTGCGGCAGTATTGCGGTCGTCTGCACGCCGAGCGGACAAGTGCGTATCTGCCCCGTGCGCTACAGGAGATGCTGGAGGGCACACTGGGTGTGTTCGGCGACAGGCTGGGCAAGCTGCTGTTCAAGCTGGTGGTGGAGCACAACATGACCAACCATCTGCTGGGCGGCGACATAGACATGACCCGGGACGAGTACAACAAAATGCGCGGTAACAGTGTCCGGGAGGTGGCGGGTACGCATGGAAACATCTCTTTTAGGGATGTGCTTCTGTTCCACCGGGAGGAGTAACCGATGGCACGGCTGATACAGAAAAGCGGGTACATCCAAGGAGGTCGTGCGGCAAGATACATGGAGTATGTTGCCAAGCGAGACGGCGTGGAGGTCCTTCAAAGCACCGAACCGGTGACTAAAAAACAGATGCAGTTCCTCACAAAACTGCTGAAGGACTTCCCGGACGCAAAGGAGCTCTTCGAGTACGCCGACTACCTGCAGACACCCAACCGGGGTACGGCGTCTGCGTTTATTGTTGCAGCGCTGGACACGCATCTGCATGAATTGGAATCCGAGAGCGGCTATATGGCCTACATCGCCAACCGACCCCGGGCGGAAAAGCGCGGCGGTCACGGGCTATTCAGTGCAGAAGATGTCACGGATCTTAAGGCGGCAAAAAGCGAACTGGAGACTCACGCCGGAAAAGTGCGGACCTTCATTTTCTCCCTGCGGCGGGAGGATGCGGAGCGCCTGGGATACAGCAAAGCAGCCGCATGGCAGAACCTATTGAAGCAGGAGAGCCACTCCATTGCGGAGGCCATGCGTATTCCACCGGAGAAGTTTCGTTGGTATGCGGCATATCACGACGAGGGACACCATCCGCACATACACATGATGGCGTGGTCGGACGATCCCAAGGTGGGGTTTCTAACGCAGAAGGGGATCGCATCGATTCGGTCCAAGATGACGAACGAAATTTTTCGGGACGAGATGACGGAGCTTTACATTCGGAAGGATGCCGCCTACAAGGAGAGTATACAAACCGCCAAGGCATTGTTACTAGAGCGCATTCGGGCGTTGGAAACCGGTGCCGCCGATGACCCCGGGCTTGCGAAAGAGCTGCAAGAACTCTCCCAGGCACTGGCGCAGGTCGGCGGCAAACATGTCTATTCCTATCTGCCAAAATCGGTCAAGGCACAGGTGGATGCCATTGTGGAGCGGCTGGCGCAGCTCCCGGAGGTGGCGGCTTGCTACGACCAATGGTGGCAGCTGAAAGACGAGATTGCGGGCTACTATGGGCAGAACACGCCACCCCGCCAGCCGCTAACGCAGCGGAAGGAGTTTCGCTCTCTTAAAAACTGGATCATCCGAGAGGCAGAGGATATCTCGTTTTCCCCGTCTGCTGACAGTGTGGAGCCGGGGGAAAAGCAATCGACAGAGAAAACGCCGCCCATCCGTGGCTCTGCTGATGTGCAGCCAGTGGGAGAAGCTGTGTCTGCAAGGCATATTCCGGCAAATGCGGTCATGCGGCTGCTGCATCATATGGGGCAGATATTTAGGACGAGTATGCCGGTCATCCCACCTGCGCTGCGTATTGACTCCAAGCGCCGCAGGCGGTTACAGGAGAAGCGCATGGCCATGGGCCACAAGCGGAACGATCATGAGGACGAGCAGCTCCACCATGTCAACGACAACACCATGCGATAATGCAAGGAGGGAAATGCATGGGCAAATTTGTATATTTCACATCCGCAGAGAAACGGCAGGCCAACGAGGTTGACCTGCCGTCTTTTCTGTTGGATCGAGGCGAGAAACTCATTATGGCCGGACGGGAGTACCGGCTGGTCAGCGACCACAGCATCACCGTGCGCGGACCGATGTGGTATGACCATGCCGCACGGAAAGGCGGACGCGCCATCAGCTTCGTGCAGCAATTCTACGACAAGACCTATCCCGAAGCGGTGTCCATACTGCTGGGCCGGGACGGACAGGGCATTATTCCCATCGCAAAGCAGGAACCGGAGCCGCAGGAGCCAAAGCCCTTTGCCCTGCCGAAGCCTTACTTGACTATGCGCAGGATGTATGCCTATCTCACCAAGCACAGGTGCATTGACCGGGATGTGGTCACGGCGTTTGTGCAGGAGAAGATGCTCTATGAGGACGACCCACACCACAACTGCGTGTTTGTCGGTCTGGATGAAAACGGAGAAGCCCGGCATGCACATCTGCGCAGCACCGGCTCCCAAGGCAAAGTATTCCGCATCAATGTGGAGAGCAGCGACATAAAACACAGCTTCCACAAAAACGGGACGGACCGTTCCCTCTATGTCTTTGAAGCACCCATTGATCTACTGTCTCACATTACCCTCTACCCGGCAGGTTGGCTGGAGCACAGCTATGTGGCCTGCTGCGGCACCTCCATCCAGCCCGTACTGGAGCGCCTGCGGCAGAACCCGAAGCTGGACACGGTGTACCTCTGTTTGGATAATGACGAGGCGGGTGAGGATGCTTGCGACGGTATGCTGGATACCCTGGAGGATATGGGCTACGATGTGGAGCGTCTGCGCCCGGAGGGGAGGGACTGGAACGATGACCTGCGGGCAAAGCGGGGCAAAGCGAAAACCCCGACAGCATAAGGCTGTCGGGGTAAATTCATTCATCCAACATCAATTGCCCATCCAGCGCCTGCTGTTTTAGTCGCTGGAGCTGTTCTTTTTCTAGCTGGGCAATGCTCTTTTCGGGTGTAGGCAGATCTTCCGGCATTGTGCCGCCGATTTTTTCGATAGCCTCGCGGACCTCACTGCCGACTTTGTAATGCACGGCAGTGGCGGTATCAGCGCTATCCACGCCATCCTTCCGAAGCTTTTCCTCTGTTTGGGAAATACGGAACAGATTTGCGATCAGTTCCGTGCTGCCCATATAGTCAAGGATCTTCTGCCCTACTTCCAAATTTTTCTTCCGATGTATGTCGTCCACGGTCATGCCGCCGTACAATCCCATGTACCCGGCGTTTTGGAATACGGCAAACTCATCCGCTGTGATCACGCCGGCATTCCGTGCGGCCTCGGCCAACAGCTGATTCCACTGTTTTATATCGCCGCGAACGACCAACCGACGGCTGTCTTCGTCCAACTGATTAAGTCGACAATGCTTTTTGTCGTTGCGCCGGCTTTAACGATTTTCCTAACCTCAGGAAAATCGGCAGCTGTGTCGTGGCCGCTGTTTTCACAGGCGATCATAGCGCGTTTGATGACCTTGGCAAAATTTTCCCATTTTGCATAATCCAAAACCGGGGCCAATTCTCTGGCACACCAGTATTCAGACCCGTCGGGACGGGTCCTGCGTATATCCTCAAAACATTTATATTCAGAGGCAACGAGATGACTCATGTACTGTCCCTCCCTTAGTTTTACACGATAATAGTAACATAGATCCATAAAAAAGGAAAGGAGAAAACTCGTGACAGATGCTCTATGGATCCTCCTTGCAGCGGGCGGCGTCATGGCGGCGGTCATAGGCTGCCTGACGCTGCTGAACAATCGCTACACCCTCAACAACATTAAATCCAAAACCGTAGGCGACGGCCAGCATGGCACGGCCCGCTGGGCCACTGACGCAGAGATCCGCAAGACCTATGCCCTCGTGCCGTTCCAAGCGGCAAGTTGGCGCAAAGGGCTGCACCGCCCGGAAGTGCAGGGGCTGGTGCTGGGCAGCATCAGCCATAAGCACGGCATCACCGCACTGGTGGATAAGGACGATGTGCATTGCCTTATGATCGGCGCATCCGGCGTGGGCAAAACGGCCTACTTTCTATATCCCAATTTGGAATACGCCTGTGCCAGCGGCATGAGCTTTCTGGCATTGGATACCAAGGGTGACTTAGCTCGCAACTACGGCGCCATTGCGGAAAAATACTACGGCTACCATGTATCCGTGGTGGATCTGCGAAATCCTACCCGCTCAGATGGCTACAACCTCATGACGCTCATCAACCACTACATGGATGCGGCGCAGGCCACCGGCAGTCTTGCCGCCCGTGCCAAGGCGGAGAAGTACGCCAAGATCCTGGCCAAGACCATCGTGTCACCGAATGGGGATGCAGACTACGGCCAGAACGCCTATTTCTACGATGCCGCAGAGGGACTATTGACTTCCGTGGTGCTCTTGCTGGCAGAATTTCTGCCGCCGGAAAGAAAACAGGAGCGGCGGCACATCGTGTCCGTGTTCAAGCTGGTGCAGGAACTGCTGGCTCCCTCGGGGGTACGGGGCAAAAACTGGTTTACCATCCTCATGGAAAAGCTGCCCCCGGAGCACAAGGCACGGTGGTTTGCCGGGGCGGCGCTGAACACATCCGACCAGGCTATGGCCTCGGTCATGAGCACGGTATTGTCTCGCCTCAACGCCTTTCTGGACTCCGAGCTGGAGCAGGTGCTGTGTTTTGACAGCACCATGAACGCCGAGCGGTTTGCGTCGGAGAAGTCCGCTATCTTCCTGATCTTGCCGGAGGAGGATCAGACCAAAAATTTCATGGCAGGCTTGATGATCCAGACGCTGGCACGGGAGCTGTTTGCCGTGGCGGATGAAAACGGCGGGCGGCTGCCTGGTCGTGTTGTGTTCTTCTGCGACGAGCTGGGGACCATGCCCGCCTTTGACATCCTGCCGCTGTTCAGCGCAGGACGCTCCCGTGGGCTGACCATGGTGCCTATCATCCAGGCGCTGGCGCAGCTGGAGAAAAACTATGGGCGAGAGGGGGCAGAGATATTGACCGATAACTGCCAGGATACCATCTTCGGCGGCTTCGCCCCCAACAGCCAGACGGCGGAGCAGCTCTCCAAGGCACTGGGCAGCCGCACGGTATTGTCCGGCTCGGTCAGCAGAAGCAAGAATGATCCAAGCCAGAGCTTGCAGATGATGGAGCGGCCCCTCATGACGCCGGACGAACTGAAATCCATCCCCAAGGGCAGCTTTGTGGTCATGAAAACGGGGACGCATCCTATGCAGACAAAGCTGCGCCTGTTTCTGGACTGGGGCATTACCTTCGGTGCGCCATATATTACCCCGGAGCATGCCTCTCGACCTGTAACCTACGCCAGTCGACAGGAGCTATTCCTCCGCATCGACCGGGCCTACGGAAAGAAGGGCACCCAACCTACGCAGGTGCAGCAAGCACCTGTTGCCGAGAGGAGAAGCCCCTATTCGGCAATGGGACTTTACAATGAGGACACAAAGACATGAGTTACTTTGGAAGCATCTATGCGGATCAGGAACTATCCCATCGGGCCAAGACGGTCTATATGTACCTCAAGGACCGCTCCAACGCCGACGGCACCTGCTGGCCCAGCGTCCGCAGGATCGCGGAGGACTTGAAGCTGTCCCGCCGCACTGTGCAGCGGGCATTAAGTGACTTGGAACATCATGGTTTTCTGGAACGCACCCACCGCCGTCGTCCCAATGGCAGCCTGACCAGCAGCCTGTATCGCATCAAATGAACGCAGACAGAGCGCACCTCCCACCAAGGGAAAGGTGCGCTCTCGAGTTGTCACGAGGGTAGCGTCACCATGGCGCATCCAGAAGGACTCACTCTATCGGAGGGTATTAAGACAGAGAAAGAACAAACAATAGCTCCTATGATCAGAATCTTCCGCCCTGGAGAAGCATGATGAGCACCCCGAAAAGCACAAATGCAAGTATCGGGAAAAGAGCTCGGAGGGTATTGCCTATCCTCACTTTTCTCTCGTATGCCGCATCCTCGGCGGACATGCCGTCTTTCGCTTCCTTCTCGTCGGAACGATACTTTAGCCTTTATTAGCTACTGTAATTTGTAACTGTCATCCAGTACCAGTTACTGACTCCTGAGCAATGTGTCAATCTCAGCAATGCGATTCTTCGCCTTGCTCAGCTCCCGGTGCCTGTCAGCAAGCTGCTTAACCTTGTATTCTACATCGTGTGATGATATAATTAACGACATATAATGACATCATTATTGTAGGAGGGAATTTCGTTGATTATCTACTTACAGATGATAGAAAGCGACGAAGATAAATCCAAGTTTGAACAGCTTTACATAATGTACAAGGGCTTGATGTTCCATGTTGCCATGAAAATTCTGAAGAATGAATTTGATGCCGAGGATGCAGTACATCAGGCGTTTCTATCCCTTATTGAGAATCTGAAAAAAATATCGGATGTCAAATGTCCAAAAACTAGAGCTTATATCGTTATTATTACAGAACGGAAAGCAATAGATATCATTCGCAGCCGATCAAAACTGGTAGATATGGAATTTTGGGAGAGTACCTATGGCATCGAAATCCCATTGCCTGGTGATCATGGTTTGGCCGATGCTATGGCACGATTACCGGCTGCCTATCGTGATATCCTATTGCTGCGCTATTATAATGGATACTCTGTACGAGAAATATCATCTATGCTGCATATAAAAAAGGATACCGCACAAAAGCAGCTTTGGAGAGCCAAGGCCGCTTTGCAAAAACATTTGAAAGGAGATGCGTAAAATGTCAAACATTGCATGGTCAGAACAGGAACTGGCCAACGCGGCAAAGCGTGTAGCAGAGTCCATGCTTACTTCATTCCCGTCTCCCAGTGAATGCGAACATGTATTTTCCGATGATTTTGAACATAGCATGGAGATATTACGAAAAAAAAGCAAGCGTAGGGTTGTTGCGCATAAAATATGGCAGCGGGCTGCGGTAATATTAATTGTGACGATTCTGTCTGTCAGCACATGGCTGACAGTTGATATACAGGCAAGAGAGCGCGCCTTCCAATGGATAAAAGAAATCTACGAGAGCATAACGATCTATCTTTTCAATAGCGAAGATAATGAAATAGATCACATCTGTTATGAGCCGTCGTGGATACCGGACGGATTTTCGCTGGTAGATAACTATCAAGATAGCGATTATTGTCTTCGCGTATATGCCAACGATACCGGAGAAAAAATGTTTTCTGTTGAATATACCTTGATGCAGCATACCAGCATGAGCACAACAGCACAGGAGTATAGCGAAGTAGTCAAAGTCGATATCAACGGAATTCCAGCGGATTTATACATTGGCAATGAAACTTCACCAGAAAAAGCTTTAATATGGGTGGACGAAGCGAATCAGGTTGTGTTTAATATACAGGGAAATATCAGCAACGAGGACATAGTGCACATAGCGCAATCCCTTATTTTGTCGATTCCTACAAAATAATAAAATCATGTAATTATGGTGTCCAAAAAGCACCCCCTTTCTCCGTCCTAATGCTTAGAAGAATAGAGAAAGGGGGTGTATTTATGAAAAAAAAGACGATTTCTCTCATCCTTGCATTGATCCTGTTGTTATCCTGCTCCGCGACAGCGCAAGCTACATCCGTACAAGCAGCTACGCCGTCGGCTTCAATCACCATCAATGGAACAACAGCTACATGCAGAGTGTCTATCGCCAAGCCTGGAAAAACCATCCATGCAACACTTCAATTATGGCAAGGCCGTACGATGATCGACTCCTGGAGCGGTAACGGGACATCGTATCTGCTTATCACAGGCTCTCATGAGGTAACAAAAGGGAAAACATATACAGTAAAAGTAGTATGCACAGTTGATGGGCAAAGCTTTTATGTGAATCCCGCTACTGCAACAGCATAATAGGTAACTTGTAATATAGATGAATATTCTATATTACAGTCCATGTATACAGCGGTTGACAGAATGAGGGTGATTCCAATGATTGAATCATATTAATTACATAAGTACATAAGAAACCCAAACATGTACAAAGAAAGGAAATAAAAATGAAGAAGATTATTACCTTGATTATGGCGTTTCTCGTATGCGCAGCAATGGCTGTTCCTGCGTTTGCATCTACAGCCGACACAACAATCACTGGTTTTAGTGTAAATGTGTATTCCTACCATCGTCTTACACCCAGAACAAAAGATGATTCATCAGCTGTGTATTTTTATTATCGTGACGGAAAGCGCGATCACATCAGAGCAAGAGCCCTTGGTGGATCCGCACAAAACGGATCGATGAATAACTGTACTGTATCTGGCGGAACTCGCGTGAATTATGTGACATGTCACAACGGGAATAAGTACAGTATCCATTCCTTCATTAATGAGGACGGCTATCGCTGGGCAACGCTCTCCTTCTCGTGCCCCAATCTTTTTGGTGAAACCATGTCCGGTGAATGGAGCCCTGATAGCGCAAACTCGTATAAGGATGCAACGCCCTGACAGTAAATCAAATACAAAGCGTTCAAAACAAGCCGAGATGGAGCAGTAAACATTAGCGGAGGAATAACATAATGGGGAACTGTATTAGAACCGAAATGTGGAAAGCATTTCACAACAAAATGATGCGCAGTGCATTGCTGATCGGTTTTATTCTTGTCATAGCTGATTTGGTTCAAACTGCAATTACCGTCAGTGACTTAGGCGCATCCTATGCACATTCCCCGGGCGGATATGATGGGTGCAGCTTATTTGTCAATTGGATCGGCGTCAACGGAGTCACCGTCGGGGCTGTAGTCTTCTATGCCGTTTGGCCATTTTTGGCTGCTATGCCTTATGGGTGGTCATTGTATGAGGACAACAGGTCTCATATGACAAATAATATTCTTACCAGAGTTCCGTATTCTCAATACCTAACAGCCAAAATGGCGGCTGTATTTGTTAGTGGCGGCATTGCTATTGCATTGCCGGTAACTACGGATCTGTTTGCATCCGCGATGGTATGTCCCGCCTGTATTCCTCGGGTTGCACTGCCTATTACAGGATTCTGTTCAGGCACAGCCTTTTTGGCGAAGCTATACTATACCCACCCTTGGCTGCATGCAATCATCTGGTGCGTTATTGAGTTTTTCTGGGGCGGCGTTGCGGCCAGTCTGTGCATTATCGTCGGGCATAAGGTAAAACACCGATTCTTTGTGACAGCAACTCCACTTCTGCTGTTCCTATTACTTGATTTCATTACCCCCATGCTTGCCGACGCAATGAACTGGTATATAGAGCTCTCGCCTTTAAGGCTGTGCAATTTGGCAAGTACAAATCCCAGTCCCACATGGATCATACTTGCGGAACTTATTCTTTTGACATTCGTATCTGTTCTTACGGGGATATATAGGAAATACAGACATGAGGTTTTATAGGCTGTTGCGCTATGATCTGCGGCAGGGATTGCAAAGGAGAAACTATCTGATTGCCACTCTCCTCTTTTCCATGCGCTTATTCGCAGTATATCGCTCTGTGCAATTCTATTGCAATGTGGAATCCATTTCAAGCCGGGGTTCAATTGGCGACTATATGCTGTGTCTATTTCGCGGCATGGCAATCATACAACACGGCTCTATGGAAGAAAAGGTGTCGGTCCCCATCGAATGGCTGATTGTGTGCGGCTTTTGCCTGTATATAACAGCAGCATATCCTGCGCAAGGTATCAGTGTACAAGGTCAGCAAGTTTTCCTACGCACATCGCGTGGGAAATGGTGGCTGTCTAAGTGTATATGGTGCATAGCAAGCTGTACTTTATACTTTGCCTGTGAAATGATTGCCATAATAGGCACAGCGATTCTGACACCCGTTACCTTCGGCCTAAACAACACGCCCGAAATCACCGCATTCTTGTTTTCGGAGGTCTTGTGTGGAGAGACAATTTCACTCACGCCGGCAAGTGTTATCCTATACGCTTTGCTCCTTCCGTTTGTGACGCTTACGGCCGTATGTATGCTGCAAACACTCTTAAACCTTGTGGCCCGTCCGGCCATCAGCTTTCTAATATGCTTTGTCACATATATTGCTGCCGCATATTTCCCCATTGAATGGTTGGTCGGCAACGGAGCGATGGTGATGCGATACCAGCTTTTTGATGCAAATGGATTGAGTTATCGTAAAGAACTGGTGTTTACACTGCTACTGTTGCTCTTATCAATAGGCGCAGGATATTTACTGATACAAAGAAAAGACCTCATATCTCTTGAAAAATAGGACGGTGATACGATGAATATTGTGGTGGATCATGTCACAAAAACCATTCACAGAGCGGTCGTGCTGCAAGACATCAGTTTGAATTTTGAAAGCGGAAAAGTCTACGGATTGCAAGGGGAAAATGGATCGGGTAAAACGATGCTTTTACGTCTGATGTGTGGGTTGATCTATGCGACAGAGGGCAGTGTTTCAGTAAATGATCGTCGCCTGGGGAAGGATCTGGATTTCCCTGAATCTGTGGGCGTGATGATCGAGAGTCCCGCATTTATTGACGAGTATACCGGGCAAAAAAACCTGGAGTTGCTTGCCGGTCTAAAACAGCTGATCTCGGTCTCCGACATCCATAACACCCTGCAGGCGGTTGGCCTGGACCCGAATGATAAACGGACTTTCAAAAAATATTCATTAGGCATGAAACAACGTCTGGGTATTGCTGCGGCCTTGATGGAAAAGCCCGATCTGCTGATTTTGGATGAACCCACAAATGCACTGGATGAGCAGGGCGTTGCTATGATCGCACAGTTGATCCGTAAAGAATGTCAGCGCAGTGCATTAGTAGTCGTTGCGTGCCATGATGCTGACTTTGTGCAGAGCGTATCGGATGTTGTTATTCAAATGCAAGCGGGAAGGGTAACATCGGTGATAGGCAAATGAAAGACAAAAAGAAATTCTGGCTGATTTTCTCCGTTGCGGCAGTAGTGCTCTTTGTTTGGATGATCCGCTATAAAGCAATTAATCAGGATTATCGTCAACGATGGTCTGCCAATACAGAGAAGACATACTCCGTTGGAGAAATCGTTCCTATTGCGCCGGATTTTGTCGGGTATAATTTGGCGGCTGAAGGCTATATGCTTCGGGTCAACCGTTTTGAAATTGTAGATTATCGTGCCTATACTTCAGCTTTGCAGTATGACGGGGCCGATCGAAGTCGGATCCCCGATAAGGTCGCATTGGTCAGCGTTACTGTTTCGCAGCAGAATAGTCCCGCAGAAGGATTCCCTTTAACGGAACTATCATTATACACCACGGATATGCTCATGAATATGGATTGGGATCTCTTGGGTGTGGTCAATCCTATATTGGACGGTGCCACCGGGATTCGGTTACAGGATGGCGCCTCATGTGATATTTTGCTGCCATTTGATCTGTATAGATATCGCTTCACATCCGCTGAATGGAATCGTTTAGAGCAAAGCAATATCTGGCTGCAAGTGACAAATTATCCTACCAGAAAAATCGTTCGAGTGAATATAGGTGAGGAGTAACTGTAGTTCCGGATTTTCGTATTACTAAATAGATGTTGCCATCCCTTATCTGTGCATTAGTAGAACATACACCATCCCGCAAGGGTAGTGTATGTTCTACTTTTAGAATATTGACAACTTGGGCTGCTGTTTTACAGGCTGAGTCATAAAGCATTCTTCCAGGACTCTCGTGAAAAGCCGCTTTTCAGCCCTTGCTTCATCAGTTCCACTCAGAACCAGTACTTCTTGTAGAACTCGCAGCAAATACCGCGGTATTGGTTCACAATAATTATTCTTTGATTTGTCCTATCAATTCAATCATTCCGACGGATTCTAAAAGTCGAAAGACTTGCTACTTTCTCATGCGGTCTCCCTTCCGTTGTCCTGTTTTCTTATTTAGAGGTATCCAAAATGAGGAAAAAGAAGTTATGTCTAAGCCGTTTGCTGCCTGTTATAGCGGCGCTGCTTGTACTCGTTATGTTTCGCACGGTTTTTATCCTGGGCTATGTGCCTACTAACTCTATGAAACCGACGCTCGAAGCTGGTAGCTTGATCCTCGGTGTACGAATCAAAGGCAGCTTTGAAGTCGGAGACGTTGTTATCTTTTGCCATGGCGGGAATCTTTTTGTCAAGCGTATTGCAGCGGTTGGTGGGAATGTGGTCATGCATAACGGAATCAACATGTCTGTACCCGAAGGCTCCTACTACATGCTGGGAGACAATGCGGATGACTCCTATGATTCCCGTTACTGGGACGAACCATTTGTACCAGTAACAACAGTCGTTGCTAAAGTATGGCTCCCGATAGGAAGTCGATAATAGAGGGGCAATCGCACGATTAGGTTGGCCGTGTGATGATGGATGCCAGTTTTTCCAAACCGTGCCGTTCAACAAAACGATAGGCATCAAAAAGATCGGAGAATTCCAGTGCTTCACTATAATATTCAGTGTAGCCCTGCGCTGACCTCATCAATGGATGTTGGCCGTTTACATTGATGGAAATATAGTATATGGGCAGAAGGGGCTTAGCCAGCCCCTTCCGCCCAACCTCTTAACGAAAGCACCTTTCGCCTTGGACAGATCGGAACGCGACACCAATTATAATAGGGTGTCGCGCCCCTATATAACCTTGTTATTTTCTTATTGGATGCGAAAATGTGCTCGCAGCTAAGGTAATAATGCCGGCAGGCCTTATTATAAAAAAATTCTGAGAGGAGATTGGAAATGCAAAAGACAGCGAAAAAGTTCCTTTCAATGCTGCTTGCGCTCATGATGGTTCTATCCATCCTTCCCACGGCAGTCTTTGCAACGGAACAAGGCACAGTAGCTGCGCCGCTGGATAGTATTGTTCCCTATGGTGCGAATGACCAGACCACAGGAACGGCAACTATCAGTGTGCAGAACTCTGTGACCTTTACCGGCTACTCTGCTTTCGAGAATGTGCCCTACTACTTGGTCACCGTTCCCGCAGGCACGACCTATGTAAAGGCCACATACAAAGACGCTGCCATACTGACCAATGCCACAAGCGGTGTTGCATCCGGCTACTACGCCGATGTGCCGCAGTGGACTGGCGGCGGTGTAGAAATGGCCTATACGGAGAGCGGTGGGGATATCACAATTACAATTCCCTTGAACTACTCCCGTACCGCCGAGGATGGGACTACGGTCCAAAAGAGCTTTGTGCTGGGTGCAGATGGTAGCGGAACTGCCTATGCGCCGGAGTATGACGGCAGCGCCAGCTATGCGCCCGTCCATTTCCTCGCCTTCACCTATGAAGGCAAGTCGGCACCTACGGTCGCTCCCGGTGCAATTGCCACAGCTAATGTAACACTCGGTAATGCCTGGACGCTGGATGTGGCTGAAATGTTTACGGATGCCGATGGCGATGCGCTGACCTATACGGCAACCGTCAACGGCGCTACGCAAACGCTGAACGGCTCTACCTTGAGCTATACCCCTACTGCGGCTGGTGAGTATACGATCGTGCTTACCGCTACCGACGACAGCGGCACGGCCACCCACACCATTGTTCTGACCGCTGCGGAGGGCACACAGGTCCCGCGGCTGAAGAGCGGCGTCCCGGTCACCGCAAGTGCAACCGTTTCGGTAGGATACGCCTATAACCTGTCCGATCTGCAGGCTGGCAACATCTTCGAGAATCCGGACGGTTCTTCCTTGAGCTACACCGACTACTATTATTATAGAACAGCCGGGACTGGCGAAAGGAAGGGGCCTTACTACTTCTCCACGGCTCTGTTCGGTGCTACCACGATCCAAATCACGGAGAACACCGCCGATACATATGTCTATGAGTTCCATGCCATGAACTCTGCCGGTCTGTCCACGGACACCTGGACGCTGACACTGACCGTAAGTGACTCGATCGAGCAGCACTATACTTTCCATGTTGGTCAGGATATGAACTATTCCACCAATGGCAGCCAGTATCCGCTGATCAAGCTCTACAAGACGGCTGGTCTTGACGATAAGGGCGCTGACTACCTGGCTTCCTATGAAGTTGATGGCAAGACCCAGTACATCTATGAGGACCATGACCAGTCCATCGCCGTGGTTAACGGCAAATACATGATCACTGTCAAGGGGCAGGATTATGAGCTGAAAGGTTACAGCCCTCTGACCTTTAAGGCCAGTGATTTTACCACGGCTGACCCCAATTCCACCGGCACGCTGGCAGATAACTACAACAATTTCTATGCCAGCCTGGCCGCCGGCAGATATTCCTTCCGCGCCTATGGCTACAAAGCTTCGGAAACCAGCGCAAATGTTTACCTGGGCGGCCACAGCTTGACCCTGCCCACAGAGACCAATGTGGACGGCGGCACCGGCGGCGGCGCGGATATTTATCTGCGCCTGCACTCCATCTATACCACGAGCAAAAAGAACAGCAGCGACTATTTTACTGCTGATGACTATACGGCTCGTGTGGTCATGCCCAGCATGGGCGGCGATGTGCAGCATGGTACGCCCTATCCTTCCGGCAATTATACTTACTACCCCTTCATGCTGTACTCTGCCGGAAACGCAGCCCTTTGGAATGCCTATGTGGAACCCATCGGCACCTGTGCCGAGGACTACATCTTCACTCAGGCGATCAACAACACGACTGCCGCCGGATACACGGTTGTTACAAAGAGCCTGGCGCTTTCCCAGGCCATCAACCTGACGGTGACGGTTCCTGCCTATGCGGACTTCAACCTGTTTTTCCAGCATAATAATTTCAACACACAGATTATTGAGCCGAAGACGGGCAGCACCAGTGGCGATGCAAGCGCATCCGCTGACGCTACCAGAACGCTGACCTACAAAATCAGCAAGAGCAATTCCAACTACACCTGGCGCTTGAAGGACATCCGCAGCGGCACCACTTATGTGACCAAGGCCGGATGGCTCCAGAGCAGCACCACCAGTTTTGCGAAGGAATTCACCTTCAATGCTGGAGACTCCACGGATCAGTATTCCCACAGCTTCTCTAATCTTGGCACGATAGCCAAGACCCGTGACGAAGCGGAGATTCAGACCTTCTTGTCCCCCAGCGGCTACAAGTACACGAGCGGGACAGAGCGTATCCGTTCTTACCGCCTGTGGCAGATCATCAACTCTGACGCGGCAAATATCATGATCGAGCCCGAGTTCAAGGTCAAAGTGCTGAGCGGCGACGAAAACGCTGTCACAGCAGTGACCGGCGGCAACGCCAAGGGCAACTGGCTGGATGTCACACCCAATGGCACAACGATCGTTGCCGTGAACTATAAGGCACTGGATGTCTACACGACCGCTGACGAGCACGGCACCCACGGCGGCCTCTACCCGGCCACCAATCCCGAGCGCACCAGCGTGTTCGTGCTTACCAACGACAAGGATGAACACGGCAACGCGAAAGCCAATATCGCCTATAATTCCAATGGTCTGACATCTTCCCGTCCGTCGGCCTGGGATTATAACTACGACAACTGGTTCTATCTGAGTAACGACACCGCTCCCACTCTGGACTTCTCGGTGTCCAGCAGCGGCACAACGACGGTCCAGTACGCCATCGTCACCACCGATGCAAGTGACCTGGATACCCATCTTTCCGGCTGGACCACCTTGACGGCGGACTCCAGCGGCAAGTATCACGCAAGCCTCCTGGGCTTCCGCGAAGCTGGGCTGGCTGGCGGTACTGTGATCATCAAGATGCATGATAGCACCGGCACTTCCTACAGTCTGGCTCGTGTGGCCGAAGTGACCGCCACGGTCACCAACGCCTCCAATCCCCAGGAGACGGAGATCATGCCCGGCGATAAGGTGTCTCTCACCTTCGAGGGCAGCTACCGTGGCATCTACAAGTACAGTGGTATCTTCAACCCCACTACCTACAACCTGTTCTATTCCATCGGCGATACGGCCTATAAGACCAATGTCGCCCAGTATCAGCAGATGGATCAGGCCAAGCTGGAGCTGACAATCCCGACGAATGTGGACTTTGGCTCCGGCAGCACCGCCAATGTTCAGCTCACCAACGGTTATACCTACGGCTCCATGTACTCGGCGGCGAACCCGTTTGCCACCCTGTATAACATGTCGAATACCGGCGTGGGCACGAACTTCAATGCGGTCACGGTGAACTTCTGCTTGAACCGTTTCCCCAATGTGAATGTGGAGGTCACTCCGCGCTATAACTTCAAGCTGAAGCTGAATATTACCAATCCCACCACCGCCACGCCCACTGTGACGCTGACGGATGCCGCAGGCAATGTCCATACCGCCAACAGCAATGGCGAGTATGAGAACCTGCCTTACGGCACTTACACCTATGCGGTGCTCTGCGCCGGCTGCGACTATGTCTACGGCAGCTTCTACCTGGGCAGTGCAGACAAGGCCAATGTGTCCGGCGGTGTGCTGACCAAGACCATTCCGCTGACGGCCTCTGCTGCCGGCGCATGGGACGGCACCACCAAGACGCAGCCCACTCTGACCGACGGCGTGTATCAGATCGGTAACGCAGCGGAGCTGGCTTGGTTTGCGGCGCAAGTCAACGGCGGGAGCTATGCCATCAACGGTGCGCTGACGGGTGATATTGACCTGGCCGGCTATAACTGGACGCCCATCGGCGGAACTACCGCCAGCACAGCCTTCAAGGGCAGCTTTAACGGTAATAATCACACCGTGAAGAACATGGGCATCTACTATAGTGCCACCACTACCTCGGCTCCGTATAAGGGACTGTTCGGCTATGTGAACGGCACCAGCAGCAGCTACGCCACCATTCAGAATCTGAAGGTGACCGGCAAGATGTACCTGACCTCCACGGGCAGCGTTGCCAACGCCTATTCCGGCGGCGTGGTGGCCTACGCCAACTATACCAACATCTCCGGCGTTGTCTCCGATGTTGACATCACCGTTACCCGTGTGAATGGCAACTGGAGCAGCGTGGGCGGCGTTGCAGGCCGTCTGGTGAATTCCAACGCCACCAACTGCGGCAACGAAGGCACCATCCGTGCCTACCAGTATGTGGGCGGCATCACCGGCTACGCTACCGGTACCATCACCGGCTGCTACAACGGCGGTGCGATCACCGGCAACGGCTATGTGGCCGGCATCGTGGGTCAGACCACCAAGGGCGTCACCGCTTGCTACAACACCGGCAGCATCACCGGTGCCGGCAACTATGTGGCGGGTATCGTGGCCTTTGCCTCCGGCGCGTCCGCTTCTGTCAAGAACTGCTACAACCGAGCCTATGTGGAGAGCACCGGCAGCAATGTGGGCGCTGTGGTCGGCATGACCAACAACGCCTCCGCTGCGATGTCCAACCTGTATTATCTGGACTTCACCTGCAGTCAGGGCATTGGCAGTGCCAAGAGCACCGCTCAGACGGCCACTGCTAAGACCAGAGCAGAAATGACAAAGAGCAGTTTTGTCAGGGCAATGAATACCGGCTTGACTACTGCCGCATTTGTTTCCAGCCGGTATAGCCCCGCCCTAAGTTGGCAGACGAATCTGAAGGGGTTGAAAACGCCAAAGGTTGGCAATGTCGATATGGATCCTTTCGGATATGTGGACAGCAAAGATGTAGAACTGCTACGGAAATATTTGGCGAACACAATTACACTGAACGATGACCAACTGGCGCAGGCAAATGTGAATGGCGACACTGTAGTAAATCAGGCGGATCTTGATCTCTTGGAGCAGTATGTTGCAGGCACAATTACCGTATTTCCTGTTGGCTGATGAGAGGTTAATCTATGAAAAGAATACTGGCATTATTTATGGCAGTGGTTCTTGTAATAGGGCTTCTCCCCTCCGCCGCTTTTGCGGCGGAGGGCGACAGCCCTATTGTTGTATCCACAGCCGACAAGACAAATGTGAAACCTGGAGAAAAACTCACTATAACATATACACTTGCGCATGATTTGGATTACATGACAGCGCTTGATATTGTTCTAAGGTATGATGCTACTCTCTTTCAATTCGTAAGTACGGATATAGATGGTAGCGTTTGGTTTGATAACCCCACTCAAAATGGCGCATATGGAGCCGACAGTCAAGCCCTTGTTAGAATAAGACAGTACAATGATGACAATGAAGAAACTATTGTTGCGGGTAAAATCTGTTCCGTTACCTTTGCTGCTTTAGATAATATTAGTGGCGCCCAAACGGCATCTTTTTTCAACGGTACGACAGGAGTATCGCGTTCAAGCATTGAGGTGGATGAAGAAACACTTTATGTCAAAGATGGTGCGTTTAACCATGGCGAGAGCGACCCGATTAAGGTGACTATTACACCTGATGGGGCTGGCCCTATCCCCACAGCTACCGGCTATACTGTTTCCATGGGTGCTGACCAGCAGGTTGCTGCGGGCCAGCAAGTGCGTATCCCTGTGACCGTCGCCTCCGGGGAAAAGGGCATCACCGGCTTCAACGCCTATGACATGACCTTTACCTATGACCCGGCAGCCTTGACCCTGAACACCAAGACCGGTGACGCCGCCAATCTGACGGTGGAGGACAATAACGGCACCGTTCGGGTCCGCCGCTACGGCGATGCCGTGCCCTTGGGCGAGGCACTGGCTCTGGACTTCACCGCCAACAAGGCCGCCTCCAGCACCGTGACGCTGACCAACGCCAAATTTGATCTGGATGCCAACTCCATCAACTTCGACGCCCCGGATGCCGCCATTTCCGACGCCGACACCGTGGTCAACGCCAATAACTTCACCGTGACCCTGCCGGATGCGTTCACCTCTGACGAGACCCGCCTGGTCCCCAACGGCGGCAGCTTCACCTTCAAGCCCGTGGACAGCCACTATACCTACACCTTCACCGTGAAGATGGGCGACACCGTCACCGAGGGCTTGACCTTCGGCGCAAATGACACCTACACCATCGAGAAGATCTCCGGCAATGTGGAGGTCACCTGCACCGGCAAGACCCCCAAGCAGTACGATGTGAAATACAAGATTGACGAAGATGTGGAGCAGGATGTGACCAAGGGCCCGGAGACAGTCACCTATCTGAATGACTACTCCTTCGTCGTCACCCCGAGGGCCGGCTACTCCTACCGTGTAATTTACAGTGTAGACAACGGGGATCCCTTTGTCCATACAGTCATAGCGGTCCCCACTGCCAATGACGATGGCACCCTCACCTACACGATCCCTGGAAAAGAAATCGTTGGAGGTGTGGAAATATGGATCGACGCCAACACAGAATCTGGTATTCCGGTCGTGTTCACCGGCAACGGCGTTGAGGACGCAGCCTCCGGGAATGCAAGCTCTATGGGCAAGAATATGCCCTACTACTTCACGCTGAACCAGCGCGAGAGCTGCGACTACACCGTCACGGCTTACTATCAGCCCCTCGCCTCTTCCACAGCTTCTAAGAGGCCCGCCACCGTGCGCAGCCTTGGCAATGGGAAATATGTGGTCGAGGCCGTGAATTATAACGACTATCTGTATGTATACGCCCACAGCTGGAACCTGGTCGTGAAGGTGGAAAAGGTCTCCCACAGCGCGGAGGAAGTGACCGTGTCCAAATATCTGGAGCTGAACGACAAGACCATGATGCTGGTCACGGTCAAGGGCACCCCCGAGGGCGGCAGTGCCTTCACCTATGACGGCAACACCATGTATAAGGTCGAGGGCTACGGCACGGACCGGTATGCATGGCTGGTGATCGTGGACAAGGGTCAAACTCTGACCCAGGAGGAGGCCGCCGCCAAGGTCGCCATCTCTGCCGCAGACAATGTGGTTACCATCACCCCGAGCTTCGATGTGAATAGGACCGGGAAGGTGGATGTCAACGATGCGCAGTTGGTCTACGATATGTATAACGGCACATACAGTAACTTCACCCAGGTTTCCGTGGAGAAGTTCCTGCGGGCCGATGTAAACGCCACTAAGGTGGTGGATCACACCGACGCTGTGGCCATCGTGAAGCAGTTTAAGTAAGGTCCTACCAGCCTCCCTTCCCCGGCGGGAGGGGAGGCTATCCCCCTTTGGGGGCTTCGCACCGGCCAGGCCGGGCAAAAAACGGCCCAACCGGTCGGAGAAAGAAGGAGATCAGCATGAGAAAACGCATTTTTACACTATTGGCAGCCCTGTGTCTGCTGCTGTGTCTGCTGCCCACCGCAGCCTTTGCCTCGCAGACAGGCAGCAAAACAGACGAGAGCCGCAGCTACAATTTTGACCTGTCCGTAGGCGGTGCATCTGAGGTGCGGGCCACCACTGGCGAGACCATCACCGTGACCCTGGTGCTCAAGCGCACCGACGCCCAGGAAAGTGCCGATATGTACGGTATGCAGACGGAAATCGAGTACGACGACACCTTCCTCCAGCTGGTAGACGGCAGCGTCATGACCGCCCCCGGCATCCGCTGGAGCGATTTAGGCCGCCGCACCGGCGGGCGGGCCTTCTATCTGAACTTCGTGTCCTTTAAGGGCGGCGAGGCTTGGGAGCCGGAGGTGGTAGTCGGCAGCTTTCAGATGAAGGTCATCGGCACGAAGGGTGTGTCGCAGCTTATCCCCACCAACACCCTGGTTTCCACCCAGGACGGCATGGCCGGATACACCGTGAAGGATAATAGCGTGTCCGTCATCGTCACCACGGACTGCACCGTTACCTTTGAAAGCAACGGCGGCACGGAAGTTCCCTCCCAGACCGTCCAGTACGGTGAAAAGGTGAAAAAGCCCGAGGACCCCATCCGGGAGGGCTACCACCTGGAGGGGTGGTACAGAGACCTGGACCGCACCCAAAAGTGGGACTTCCACAAGGACACCGTTAAGGGCAACATGACCCTCTACGCCAACTGGGCCGAGGGTGCCGCCGCAGGAAGCGTCACCTGGTGGATCATCGGTGGCGTGGGCCTGCTGGCCCTGCTGCTGATTCTGCTGGCTCTGCTGGGCAAGAAGAAGGTTCGCTTTGAGACCAGCGGCGGCACAGAGCTGGAGGCCGTTTCCGTGAAGCGAGGCAGCGTCATTGGCGAAGTCATGACGCCCACGAAGCCCGGCGCAGTGTTCGGCGGCTGGTATGCAGATCAGGCGCTCACCAAGCCTTGGGATACACAGAAAGACCCGGTGCGCAGCAACATGACGCTCTACGCACGCTGGATGTAATCTACGCATAGATGAGGTAAACAAATATGAGAAAACGCATACTATCTCTGCTGCTGGCACTGACTTTGGTTCTGTCGGCAGGCGTATTCGGCGTCATACCGGCGCTGGCTGCGGATTCCTGCGTTTCCGTGAAGGCGGATGCCGTCACCACCGGTGAGGTTGTGGCCGGCAGCCTGCTGGAGATCAAGCTGACAGATGTCTTTGAAGATACGGACGGCCATACGCTGACCTACACGCTGACCAACGCAGCGCAGTTCAGCGTCCAAACCAAGGTCAAGGACGGCTCACTCTATGTATCAGAGAAAGACCCCGGCACCTATACGCCGAAGGTCAAGGCGACCTGCTCGGACGGCAAAGAGCTTACAGTGACCTTTACCATCACGGTCACGGAAGCTCCCCACGGATTGGACGCACAGTATAACTACGATGAGACCCCCGCCAAGGAAGTCACGGTGTATGTGACCATCTCCAACGACGGCGTGCCCATCCGAGGCCGCGACGGCACGGTGCTGTGCCACAAGGCCATCACCGTCCCCTACTTTGACTTGGGCCGGTACAACTTGGACGAATACTACCGCTATCACACGGAAAACGGAGAAGGCAAATACATCGACGAGAACATCGTGGAGCGGCCCACCGGCCTGCACCTGTATCTCTATCTGCTGGAGCGCTACTTCATCGGCCTGCCGGAGGAGCAATGCTGCAAGGGTGCCTATCCTCGTGACGCGCTGGCGAGCTTTAAGCTGGGTGAAGATGTTTGTTACATGGATGAAACACCGGCCTATACGGCAGACAGCTTTGCCGCTCTGACTATCACCGGCTCGCCCACCAGCCTGTATATGGCCAACTTCTGGGGTCATGATGAGAACCTGATGTACTACCGCAACCACTGCTTTCCCTACATGAGTCCCGGCTGGGGCTCCACCTCCGACTACATCGTGCTGTCGGACGGCGATACGTGGGATGTGGCCATGTTTACCAACTGGAGCTTCTGGTCCAGCGGCGGTGCATTTACCTGCTTTGACAAGGACGCGTACAATGCCCGCCCCGGCATGGAGATGACGATCTCCTCTCAGGCTTACGGCACGACCTTTGAGGGCAGCGACTTCTATCCCTTCTCGAACCTGGATGTGTTCCTGTATAACGACAAGTGGGAGCAAATCGAGCAGTACAAGGAAGCGGCTGACGGAAAGAGCACTTTCTCCTTCACCGCCCCCACAGAGGAGGGCACCTACTACCTCGTGGGCATGGACCCCAACCGGACGATCCCCAAGGACGACAGCGGCGGCACGAACTATGCCAAGATCGCACCGGCCACAGCCATCTTGAATGTGGCGGCGGACGCCGAGCTGGAGCGCCCCTTCCAGTCCATCTCTGTCAACGGCACGAAGCTGAATGCAAAGAACATTTCCTATGAGGGCATCGTTACCCTGGGCAGCGAGGACAACGAGGAGTTCAAAAATGTCTACGAGGAGATTCCCAAGTACCATGTGATCGTTCCGGAAGGAACAGAGAGCGTTGACATTACCTACAACGAGGGCGTGGATATTTACCACGCAGACGCTACTGCATACGGCTACGAGACGGACCTTGCTGTAGATGTGGTGTCCTCGGCAACTATCCGCTCTGTTACCTTGAAAAACAGCTACAAGGCCAACAGTGACGGCACCCAGACTGTCACCACCCCCGTCACCCGTTATATCCGCAATGCGGACGGAACAGCGATGGCGGTCACACTGGAATCCAGCAGCACTAATAATTTTAGGCCCGTCGCCCTGTTCACCTTTGAGTATGCAAAGGCAGACACGAAGCCGGATGTGATATATGGGGATGTGAACGGAGATGGCATCATAAATTCCACGGATGCAGCAATCGTCTATCGCTCGGTTAATGGAAGATACACACTGACAGATTCTCAGAAGTTGTCGGCAGATGTTAACGGCGATGGTGCTGTAAACTCCACAGATGCTGCGTTGATCTATCGTTATACAAACGGGAAAATGAGTAAATTCCCCGCAGAATCCTAAGTACCATAAGGAGGTTAAACACAAAATGAAAAGAACTCTTTCCATTCTGTTGACAATCGCCATGATTATCAGCCTTATCCCTGCTGTATTTGCTGCTGATGTTCCGACGATGTCAACAACAGTTGATAAGACAGAGGTTCAGCCGGGTGATACGATTACGCTTACACTGTCGATCGACAAGACCATTACGAACCTGAATAACTGGGAGTGGGCAATTTATTTTGACAAGACTGCTTATGTCAAAACCAGCGGCGAGCTTGAACCTGGATGTATGTCGGGCACGGGCACTACTGGCGCAGTGGGAGATAATGTTGATATCCTTGGTAAAAATGCCATCCGGGTATCCGGCCTAAGCACTACAGGCGACCCTGTCACTCTTAACGCCGGCAAGATTGCCACTGTTACCTTTACGGCAACGGAGAACATCACGGCAGAAAACGCTCGCATTGAGGTCAAAACCGAAGCGCTGCCTGACTATGATACGCTTAAAGACAACGATGTCAAATTAACCGGCAACATCATTGATGTCACAGTGAAGTCCAGTGAAGCCAAGGGCTACACCGTGTCCATGGGTGCGGACAAGCAGGTAGCCTCCGGTCAAATCGTGGAGATCCCTGTGACCATCGGCAACAACGACGGCAAGAACGCCTACAACGCCTACGACATGACCTTCTCTTTTGACCCCACCATTCTGACGCTGAACATGGAAGCCACCAGCATCGAGGGTTATCGCGTGATTCCCGGCAGCGGCACCGTGCGAATCGTGCGTTACGGTAAAGCCGCCGAGCTGGGCGACGCGCTCACTCTGAATTTCACCGCAGCCGGTCAGGGCCAGTCTGCGGTCAAGGTCACGGCGGCGTATGTGGATACCAATACCAATGCCATCGAACTTGATGCCCCCGCCGCCATCGTGCTGAACGGTACGACCACCATCACCGTCAACGGCTACACCGTGACTCTGCCGGACGACTTCACTCGTACCGATGCAACAGGCTCCGTGATCGCAGCAGGCGGCACTCTGACCTTCAAGCCCGCAGACCCCAACTATGACTATACTGTCACCGTCACCGTCGGCAACGGTGAGGCAACGACAGTTAGCCCGGACGAGGGTGGCATCTACACCGTGCCCAATGTCAACGGCAATGTGGTCGTCACCAGTACCAAGACCCCCAAGACCTTCACTGTCGCCCAGGGCGACGATACCACCGGTGCTGCGACTGCTACTTACCAGACTGACTACACCTTCATGCTGACCCCTGCGGATGGCTATGTCTACAAGATGGCTGTGACCATCGGCGGCAAGGCATACACCGGCTTTAAGGCCCAGGTAAATGACGACGGCACCACCACCTACACCATCCCCGGTGCGGATGTGACCGGCAACATCGTCATCAACAGCAACAAGCAGGTCAAGCCGCTGGAAACCTACAAGGTCACCTTTGCAGGTACCGGCGCAGGTGATGCTACCGGCAAGAGCACCGTTCAGGAAAAGGCTAACTACACCTTCACCGTGGCCAAGCAGAAGAACTTTGAGTACACCATCACTGCCACTATGGGCGGCAAGAATGTGGCTATCACCGAGGGAGCCGACAACACCTACACTATCGCCAATGTCACCGGCGATCTGGTCATCACCATCGAGAAGAAATCCACTCTGACCATGGAGGTAGCTGTTTCCGAGTATGTGCAGATGGATAACAAGACCGTGTTTCTGGTAACCGTGACCGGCACCCCCGAAGAGGGCAAGGCTTTTGCCTACGGCGATAATGTCATGTATAAGACTACCGCTTACGGTGAGAATGTGTACAGCTGGCTGGTGATTGTGGACAAGAATGAGGCATTCACTGTGGCTACGGCTGAGGCCAATATCACCCAGGCCAGCGCCACAGCCGAGGAAGTGAAGCAGAGCTATGATGTCAACGAGACAGGCGTTGTGGACATCAACGATGCGCAACTCACCTATGACATCTACAGCGGCAAGTACACCGACTTCGAGAAAGTCTCTGTGCGGAAGTTCCTGCGCGCGGATGTGAACTTTGACAAGGCCGTCAACTCCACCGACGCCGTTGCGGTCGTCAAAAATTCTAAGTAAACCAAGGCGAATCCATAGCTTCCCCTCCCTTTTGGGAGGGGAGGCAATTCGCCATATTTTGGGGCTTTACCATTGCCTCCTGTTTTAGGAGACGATGGTAAGAATCCAAAATAAGCATTTGGAGGATACCCGTATGAAAAAACATAGCGGCCTATATAGCGCCGTGAGTATTTTGCTGGTCATTGTGCTGGTGGCAGGGATCAGCCTCTCACTTCTTTCCTCCGGTCGGACAAGGCCGGAGAATCCCATCAGCACTCAGCCGGATCGGCTCCAGGCAGAGTCGCTGCAAGGCTCCGGCAGCACTGGCGGACAAAGCTCCGGCAAGGATAATACAGAGAATACGGATACTGCCCAGGACCCATCAGAGCCGCAGAAGCCCGACGAGCCACAGAAACCTGATGAGCCACAGAACCCGGATGACACGCAGAAACCCGATGACACCAAGCCGGATCCATCGGGCCCCACAGACCCCACGGATAACCCCGGCAAGGGCGACCAGGGCGGCTCCAAGTCAGACGATAACAAAGGCGGCTCCGAGGATTCCGGTGACCATGGTGATGGCACCGGCGGAGACGACGGGGACCACGGCGGCAGCGGAGGTGACCACGGCAGCGGCGGTGAGGAGGATGATACCCCCCGCATTTATACGACACTGAAAACCCAGCAGCTTACCAAGGCAGAGCTGCCCGACAGCAAGCTGACCTTTGTGGCCTATCCCCTGGGTAAGGGCGATCTGCATATCCGTGTCCGGCTGAAAAATGAGACCAATTCCGGAAACGGATTGCTGCTTACTTCTCAGAATAACCAGGACTACGAGGCACAGCTGGATTTCAACGCAGATAACCTCTTTGTGCTGTCTCTTTATGATGGGGAGACCTTTCTGGGACTTGTCCAGTACCGGGTGGGCTATTACGCGAATCTTGCGGACGATACCCACCCGACGGTGGGGGACTATCCACCCTCCATCGTTACAAATCTGGACGGGGCCAGCCTGGACATGAGCTCCCAAACCTTCCCCTTGACGGTGATTGCCCGTGCCAACGCAGAGCTGGGAGCCGGTGTGATCTATTCCAATCAAATTCGGGTCACGCTGGACGGCAAAACCGTGGAAAAGAGCTACGGCGATTCTCAACCCACCTACGAGTTGTATTTCGATCCCCCTCAGTTGGGCGATGAAGAGACCCACATCGTCCGGGTGCTGGCCTGGGATGGTAACGGAAACTCCACCATGAAGGTCTACACCGTCACCTATCACCAGATCAGTGAGGGCGACCCGGCAGGCTCGGTGGATGTGGTGCTGGATGCGACCACCATCGGCCTGGGCATTCTGGATACCGGTACGCTGGACATCGTGGAGGGCGAAACGGCGGCGTCCGTGCTGCTGCGCTTCCTGCAGGAGCGCGGTTATGAGCCGGATTACCAGGGGTCTGCTACCATGAACTTCTATCTGCGCCGGATTAGCCGGGGCGACATTGCCTACCGAGCCAATGTCCCGGAGCATCTTTGGGAGCTGATCCTGCGGGACGGCATCACCACCAATGACAACTATGACCGGGACAGCATCGGGGAGTTTGACTATACCCAAGGCTCGGGCTGGATGTACTCCATCAACGGCACCCTGTATGAGGGTACCGGCATGAGTGGCTACAAGGTCCGCAACGGCATTACCATTTATGTGCGCTTCACCCTGTCCTACGGCAAGGACATCGGCGGCTATGATTCCACCGGAGGCGGCTACGGTTCACTGAGCAGCTACTGCGGCCTGTGGATCAACGGCAGCTACCAAGCCCTTGGCCACGACTTCGTGGAGACGGACCGTTTGGAACCCACCGAAACAGAGGATGGTTACATCCACTATCGCTGCTCCAAGTGCCATGAGGAGAAAACAGATATTCTCCCGGCCACCGGCGGCGGAACGGAGCCAATAGAGCCTGCCCCTACGGAGCCCGGTCCCCACGGAACCGACGCCCACAGAGCCAACTTCCGAATAGGACCGGCTGATGCGGCGGAGGATGGGAAACGCTCTAACGGGACACGGGAACGGTAAAGTAGAAGGGCGTTGAAACGAACGATGGAGGATACTGCATGAAAAGTGCAACACGAATATTAGCGGCACTTCTTTGTGTGCTGCTTCTGCTCCCAACGGTGGTCTTTGCGGAGGCGCAGCCTTCTTTGGAAAAACAGATCGCACAGAGTGCGGAGGGAATGTCCGCTCTGGGCGGCAAGAAGGGTGAATTGCTGAAAGACCGGGAACTGTTTCCTGCAGGCGATTCCGTCTGCGATTGGCTGGCCATAGCTATGGCACTGTCCGGCACAAGGGAGAGCTATTCCGACTATTTGGCGGAACTGAAGGCCCATGTGGAGGACGCATACGCCAAAAACGGATGCCTGGACCGCAACAAGGCCACGGAATACCACCGGATTTCTTTAACGGTGCTGGCACTGGGGGGCAACCCCACCAACTTCGGCACGAAGCCCGACGGCTCGGCCATTGACCTGATCGCAGAGGGTACTTACAACTATGCCCGTGATCCGGGCGCTCAGGGCTTAAATGGCTGGATATGGGCGCTGCTGACCTTGGATGCCGGGGACACAGAGGTCCCGGCAGACGCCCTGTATTCCCGGGAGGACATGGTAAATGCCATTTCCGTTGCTCAGGAGCCGGACGGCGGCTTCGGCCTGATCCCCGGAAAATCGGATGTGGACATCACCGCTATGGCGGTGCAGGCCCTAGCTCCTTATCGGGACCAGATGGAGACCGAGATCGACGCAGCACTTTCCTATCTTTCCGGCCAGCTGACGGACACTTGCGGGTATATCGCCTACGGCGATGAAAACGCGGAAAGCACCGCCCAGGTCATCCTGGCCCTGTGTGCGCTGGGCATTGACCCGGAGACGGATAGCTGTTTTGTTAAGGGCGAGCACACCCTGCTGACGGAGCTTTCCCAGTTCCGAGAAGCGGACGGCACCTACCGCCATGTGCTGGAGGGGGCCGGCGACGGCCTGGCAACGGCCCAATCCGTCCTGGCCTTAGTGGCTGTGCAGCGTGTGCGGTCCGGGCAGCCGTGGGTGCTGCATTTTGACGGCACTCAAGCGCCCCGTGAGGCATTCGGCACAAACGGAATCATCATCTGCGCCGTGATCGGTGCGGTAGTCGTAATCGCCGCCGGTGCGATCTACATCATCGGCAGAAAGAGGAAAAAAGCATGAACAAGCTGACAGATCAAATTCAGGCAGAGGTCAACAAGGTCGTTTTGGGCAAGGGGGACATCGTCCGCAAGGTGCTGCTGGCCATCCTGGCACAGGGCCATGTGCTGCTGGAGGATGTCCCCGGCGTAGGCAAGACGACGCTGGCCAAGGCATTTTCCAAAACGCTAGGTCTGGACTCCAAGCGTGTCCAGTTCACCTCCGACACCCTGCCATCGGATATTATCGGGTTTTCCGTATTCGATAAGGCAGACGGCAAGCTGAAATATCAGTCTGGAGCCATTATGACCAATCTGTTGCTGGCGGACGAGATCAACCGTACCTCCAGCAAGACCCAATCCGCTCTGCTGGAGGCTATGGAGGAGTTGCAGGTCACCGTGGACGGCGTGACCCGGCCCCTGCCGAAGCCCTTTATCGTGCTGGCAACGGAAAACCCGGTGGGTTCTGCGGGTACGCAGATGCTGCCCGCATCCCAGCTGGATCGTTTCATGCTCCAACTGAGCATGGGCTATCCCAATCGGGCCAGCACGGCGGCACTGCTGAAGGATCGCCATCATGTGGACCCGCTCTCTGCCTGCCAGACAGTGACTTCCCCTGCCGAGCTGGAAAAGCTCATTGCAGAGGTCAGCAATATCCATGTGGCAGACCGAATTTATGACTATATTGCAGAGCTGGTGGATCTGACCCGCTCCAACGCCTATGTGACCCTGGGTGTCAGTCCCCGTGGCGCTTTGGCTGTGACCCGTGCGGCCAAGGCCAACGCCTACTTAGAGGGCCGGGACTATGTGATCCCTGACGATGTGTGCGCCGTGTTCCCGGATGTGTGCGTCCACCGTCTGATCCTCAACTCCAAGGCGCGGCTCCAGGACTATACAGCGGCACTGATCCTGCAAAATGTACTTACCTCCGTCCAGAAGCCGGATGTCCGGGAATTTTCCAGCAAATGAGAAAAACGATCTTAGGCAGCGCCCTGTGTTATCTGATCCTGCTGCTGGCGTTGGCGGCGCTGCTTCTTACAAGCGGCTCCTTCTGGGCGCTGGCCGGACTCTGCTTGCTGCTCCTGCTGCCCCTGGCCTCCTGGGCGGTCAATTTCTATGTCCGCAGGCACCTGCAGGCGGACATTCTGACCCCGGCCACAGCGGCAAAACGCACGGCAGTCAGCTGTCGGGTGCGTATCCGCAACGGAGCGTTTCTGCCCGTAATGCGCTATGGCTGTCAGGTCTCTATCCGCAATGATCTCACTGAGGAAGATCAGACAGTGACGCTGACCGGCAGCATCGGAGCCAAGGGTGAAAGCAGCCAAACCATCCTGCTGCAAAGCAGCTTCTGCGGCAGAGTGTATGTGCAGATCAGCCGGTTTACCCTGCTGGACTATCTGGGCCTGCTTCCCATGAAGGCCCTCGTGAAAGCGGATGCCCGTCTGACCATCCTCCCGGACCTGTATCCAATGGAGGCGGACATGACCGCCCGACCGGCCTATGCCGACGACGGCACTTCCAATCGACGGGGTGAGGACCGCAGCGAGGTGTACCAGCTCCGGGAGTATCGCCCCGGCGATGACATCCGGCAAATTCACTGGAAGCTGTCCTCCAAGTTAGATGAGCTGATTCTGAAAGAGGCCAGCCAGCCGGAGAGCCGTTCCCTTTTGGTATTCTGGGATAAGCGCACCGGCGGTAACCCCCAGCAGATGGACGCACTGGCGGAGGTCGTGTCCTCCGCAGGCATGGCACTGCTGCAAAGTGGTGTACCCTATACCCTGTGCTGGACGGACCGGGACGATCTGCAGGTCCAGGACATTTCAGAGGAAAACCAGCTTTTGCAGGCTATCCCGGCTCTGGTAAAGACCAGGGGCAGCGCTGAGTGCCGCCTGCCCAAAACTGACGGTTACAGCCGAATTCTCTGTTTCGGCACAGCGCCGGAAGAACAGCTGCTCACGGACGGACGGGTGCATTTCATCCTCTGTACCGAAGAACAGTACCCCGGTGCGACCACCTTTGCCCCGCAGAATTATTCCGAGGCCATGCAGCGACTGGAGGTTTAACCCATCATGCGAAAAAATGAAAACGGACTCCAGTGGATTGTCACCGAAACGGCACAGAAAAAGCTGCACTTTTCCTGGGGCGCTTGGGTGGTCTGTGCCGTTCTGACGGTGGGCTTCTGCTTGCTTTTAACCGCTGCATTTCCCTCTGTTCCCTACCCATGGTGGGCCATGACAGCAGCTGCGATTTTGGTGCAGGCGGCGTTGCTGATAGTATACCAAACCAGAATCGGGAACTGGCTCGTTCCAGCGGGCATCGGCGTGTTGCTTCTTCTGAGCTTGGCACTGAACAAGTTTGTCCTACCCGGTTTTGGAACACTGGCAAATGATTTCCTGACCCTGCTGACGAAAAAGACCGGGAAGATCTATCTGGACCTTGCGGCAGCGGATGCCCAATTTCTGCCTCTGGCGGTAACGGTTCTGCTACTGGCAGTGTCGCTGCTTCTCAGCCGCAGCGCATGGAGCGGACGGATGCTGCTGGCCTTGCCGATTCTGCTGCCCTGCTATGCAGCCCTGTTGCTGGGCTTGTTTCCCATAGGCATCGGCGGTGGGCTGCTGATTATTGGCACGGTGCTGCTGATGGTGCAGCACACGGCAGAGGGAGAAGCCCTTGCAGGCGTTCCGGCGCAGCTGATCTTGCCGGTCCTGTGTGCAGCGCTGTGTCTGTTGATTGGCCTGTCCTGCCAAGACAAGCTGAATACAGACATGGTCGAGACGATGCAAACCCAGCTTCACCAGCGGCACTACGACAGCGATACCAATTCCATGCCGGAAGGAAACCTCAAGAACTTACCCGCCTGGAATAAAAGCGACACCCCGGCGCTGGAAGTCACAATGGAGCAGCCGGAAAAGGTGTATCTGCGTGGGCAGGTCTACGACACCTACACCGGCGCCAACTGGAAAGCAGCCGATACCGAAGAAACCGCCCAATATGAAGACCTCTTCTATTGGCTCCATGAGGCGGGTTTCTACGGCCAGAGTCAAATTGCACTGGCGGATGGCTATACGGAGACGGCCACACCGCTGTCCATGACTATACGAAATCTCTCCGCCTGTTCCGCCCACGGCTACTACCCCTACGCCGTCTACGGCAGCGAAACGCTGGCAGCGGACCGCATCGGGGACACGAATCTGCCCCCGGCAGAGAGCCTGTATTATCTGAAAGGCAGCGTCCCGGACTGGTATCAGATCCAGCGGAACCTCTCCACAGCCCAGGGCCGGGAAAACATCGAGACCTATCTATCCAAGGAGCAGGCCTATGCCGACTATCTCCGGGCCGTGGACCTGCAAATGACCCAGGACAGCTGGGCCGTCCTCCAGCGGCAATTGAAGCTGGACACCCAGACCCGGACCATCAGCGACATCCGCACCATCATCTTTGACTATCTACGGGAAGCCATGACCTACGATGAGACTGCCCGGACCATGAACGGCAGCGGCGACTTCCTACAATATACGCTGGAGCGCAGCGGACACGGCTACAGCGTCCATTACGCCACGGCAGCGGTGCTGATGCTGCGCTACATGGGCGTTCCGGCCCGCTATGTGGAGGGATATTACCTCTCGGCAGAGGATGCCGCCCGCTACAAGGCCGGTGAGACCATTACCCTGACGGAAGAAAACGCCCACGCCTGGGCGGAATACTATGTCAGCGGTGTCGGCTTTGTGCCGTTCGAGGTGACTCCCGGCTACATAGACGACGAGGAACTGTCCCTGGGCGGCGACAGCCCGGATGAGAATACCTATGAGAACAACACCCAGCAATTTGTAGAGGTGGAGCAGCCAGAGGAGGTCAACGAGCACAAGCAGGACCGATTTACCTTCTCACTGAATGCCCACTACCTACTGCTTCTTCCCTTGCTGCTGATCCTGCTGCTGGCCGGGTGCATTTTCCATCGCCGCAGGGTGTTTCGGAAGAAGATGGCCGCTATCGACGCCGCAAACGACCGGGAGGCCATTGCCATGCGCTATGGCTATGCCGTTTGCCTGCTGCGCCACAGTACGGTGCAGTTCTCGGAGGATGCTGCGGAGGCCGCAGAACTGAATCAAAAGGCGCTGTTCAGCACCCAGGAGATGACCCCGCAGCAGCGCAAGCAGGTTGACTCATTTGCCGTGCGTGTACTGGATGCCTGCAAGGGCAGCTGGACAACCTGGGAGAAAATACGGTACCGGCTATGGAACTGCCTGTATTGAAAACAAGGAGGAAGGAAAATGCACAAAAGAGTAATGGCTCTGCTGCTGAGTCTGGTGCTTCTGCTCTCTGCCGCCATGCCGGTCACGGCGATGGCCGCAGAGGAGTACGCCGGTAGCTTTGTGCTTGTGGCTATGAACGCCAACAGCACCATCGTGGAGCCGACCCGTATCCAGTATAAATCTGGGCAAACCATTCAACAGGCGCTGGCGGATTCAGATATTGACTTTGTCGGCCTGGAAAACGGATTCGTCTATGAGATCAACGGCGTTTCCGCCAATTACCTGCTCTATTATGACAAGGGTGGCTATAAGCTGGACGCTCCGGCTTCTTCCGTCAAGGCCCTTTGCTTCCATGTATCTTCGACTTATTCGGACGCAGCTATCCAGCTGATTATCCAAATGGCGGATTACCTGGACATGACCAACCATGTGCAGAATTATCCGGCAGCGGCCAATGCCTACGCAACGGCGCTGAAGGGCCTGCGGACGGCAACTGCCGACTCGGCAGGACCATTGCTGAAAAACCTGAAAGACGCCATTGCCGAATATGCGGCCCTTCTGGACGGGACCAAATACACCGTCTCCGCCACAGCAACCCAAAACGGCAATGCGGTGGAGGCACCGATCCTCTCCCTTACGGATGTCTATGGCAATGTTACCACCGGCACCGGCAGCGTCCAAGTCATCGCCGGCGACTATAAGTTCTGTGTGTCCGACGGCGGATATAACCGCACAGAGGGAACGCTGACGGTCTCCGCCGACGCCCAGGTCGCTGCGACCCTGCCCTACGGCGAGTGGTTCGGCAATATCCGGCTGCTGGATGTCGATCAAGAACCTTACCGCGCTGCACAAAACCGTGCAAACCACACGGCGCAGTATTGGATCGAGGATACAGCCAATGCTCTGAGCAGCGTGTATCTGAATGCGGCGATGGGCAATGTCCCGAATACCAAGACCACCAAGCTCCGCACCATCTATACCGGCACCAACGGCAAGGATATGTCGGGCATATCCCGCAGCTGGAACAGCACAGCCACATCCCTTACTTATCTGCTGACCTCTGGCATGGAGGGCAAGACCTTCGCGCTGGAAGCACAGTATACAGGCTCGGACGGCTACACGCAGATTCAGTCCTACGATGTCACCGTGACCCGTGTGCCCACGCTGAAGGCTCTGGCAGCCACGGCGGAGGGGACCAAGCTGCCCCTGGAGTTTGCGCCCAACACCCGGGAGTACAGCCTAAAAACCGTGTCCTCCACTGTGGATATTGACGCCGCACCATTTGGTGAGGATTATACCGTCACCGGAACCGGGGCGGTGCAGCTGACCGGAGACACGCAGGATCACATGATTCAGGTAGCAGCGCCCAACGGGGAGCAGAGCACCTATACCCTCCACATTCAGAAGGTAGCTTCCGTACCGGTGACGCTGGCTGTGCCTTCCGGAACAACGGTGCAGGTGATCAATGGAGCAGGCTCCGAGATTGCCCCGGTGGACGGGATCTATCACCTGGTCCCCGGCGAGAGCTATACCTGCATCGCCACGAAGAACACCTGGTATCATACGCAGATCACCTTCACGGCCTCCAGCGGACTGAATGTGTCCGTCCCGGAGCCTGTCACCACCGACTGGCTGACCGATCTGGCATTCTACAACGGCACCTATGCTTCCAGCCGGATCGCCTACGCCGCCGACAAGACCTTCACGGCGGCAGACCACACCTACAACTATACGGTGTCCGACTGCAACAGCTCCGTTGCCATGCAGGCCACGGCAACCGGAACCGTGACGGCGCTGTATCGGACCCAAAGCACCGTGCCGGGGATTCATAATCTCGCACGGATGGAGACGATCACAACGCCTGTCAGCAAAACGGGTCTTGCTCAGAGCCTGACCTACGCCGTGGCCAAGGCCGGTTACGGCCAGACGGTGACGATCCGCATTTCCAAGACAGAAAACGGCACTACCTACTATCAGGACTACGATATTCAGCTGCTGCGGCAGCTGCACCTGTCCAGCCTGACTATTGCCACAAAGGATGAGACACTGCCCTTTGTAACTCCAAAGGGCGCAACGGCCCGCTTTGATCGAGATACCACGGATTATTATGTTAAGGTAGACCGGGAGACCGCCGCTCTCTACCTCTCCGGCACCTATCCCAACAGCAGAACAGACACCGCCTGCTGCGGCGGGTACTATGCCAAGGTCAACGGCGTACGCTATGACACGCTGGCCGGCGCGGAAGCGGTCCTGAACACAGACCTTTATAATGAGGATATTTCGGTACAGGTCTGCCACGCAGATACCGGCAGCATTGAGCTGACCTATACCGTCCATGTTCAGAAAAGTGACCCCATCCAACTGACCATCCAAACGACCCCGGCGGATGCCACGGTGTTCCTGACCAACGATCTGAACGGCAAGCGCATCGTGGAGAAAAACGGCACCTACAGCCTGACCCCCGGTGCCAGCTATTCCTACACTACCACCTGCGCCGGGTACATCGGTCAAACGGTGGAGCACTATACCGCCCCCGACAAGGACGGTACACTGACCATTACGCTAAAGAAGGCTCCAGCCAACGACAAGCTCATCAATTTCGATTCTGCGTGGCCCCACTTACGCCAAAACAATGAGAATAACGGTGTGGTGGACTACAAGACGCCGGTCTACGCCAAGGATGCCGAGCTGTACTGGGCTACCTCCATTGGATCCGGCTACGATGTGAACGCCTGCGGCTGCCCCATTTTGGTGGACGGTGCCATCTACACCTACTCCGGCTCCCGCATTTACAAGGTGGATGCTATCTCCGGCGAAATTCTCATTGATAAGCCCATGGATCACAACTCCAGCTTCGCCATCAACCCGCCCACCTACGCCAACGGCATGATTTTCGTGGGCCTGTCTGACGGCACGATCCAGGCGTTCGACGCCAATACCCTGGACTCCCTATGGATCTATCGGGACTCCATCGGCGGTCAGCCCAACAGCTCTATTGTCTATCACGATGGCTACATCTACACCGGTTTTTGGGTAGGCGAGATCAACGAGGCCCACTATGTGTGCCTGAGCGCCACCGACGAGGACCCCACGCAGACGATGGAAGAAAAGCTCCCCACTTGGTACTACACCAGCAAGGGCGGCTTCTATTGGGCCGGTGCCTATGTGTGCGACGACTTCCTGCTGATCGGCACGGATGACGGCGCTTCCGGCTACACCACCGGCAAGCCCAGTCTGCTGTCCTTTAACCCCAAGACCGGCGAACTGCTGTCCTCCTACAAGATGAATGTGACCGGCGACATCCGCAGCTCTATCACCCATTACAACGGCAAGTATTACTTCACCAGCAAGGGCGGCTACTTCTACGAGGCCACTGTGGACGAAAAGGGTACCATTGAGGATGTCCGCACATTGAAGCTCTACAACTATGCGGACGATCCCGCCAATCCCGCCATGTCCACCTGCACACCCACCATTTACAATGGGCGGGCCTATATCGGCATCTCCGGCACGGCACAGTTCGGCGCATACAGTGGCCATAACCTTACGGTCATCGACATCCCCAACTGGGAGATCGCCTACACTGTGCGCACCCATGGCTATCCCCAAACCAGCGGTGTTTTGACCACTGCCTATATGGAGGAGACAGGCTGCGTCTATGTGTATTTCTTCGATAACTTCACCCCCGGCAAGCTCCGGGTGCTGGAGGACAAGCCCGGTCAGACCGAGGTTTCTCTGAAAACCATGGAGACCTATACCGCCAGCGGAAAAACGGAGACCTATACGACGCCCTACAACATCTTCACCCCCAGCGGCGCACAGGCGCAGTACGCCATCTGTAGCCCCATCATGGATGAGTACGGCACCATCTACTTTAAAAACGACTCCGCCTACCTGATGGCCGTGGGCAGCACCATTGAACGCATCGAGGTCACGAAGCTGCCGGACAAGACGACCTACAATGTAAAAGACACCTTCGACCCCACCGGTATGCAGGTAACGGCCTACTACGCCAACGGCATGACCCGCGATGTGACAAAGTATGTCACCTGGTCCGATAAGCCGCTGAAGGCCAGTGATACCGACTTCCAGATCACCTTCCCCTACGCCATGTACCAAAACCGAGAAAACAGCGACACCCTGGAGATGGAATACGGCGTCCACTGCGATAAGCCCATGACTACCCTGACCCTGACCATTGGGGACCAGACCGAGGTCAAATACGGTGATGTAAATGGGAATGGTAAAGTCGATTCCACGGATGCCGCCATTGTCTACCGTTATGCAAATGGAAAATATCAGTTGTCTGCGGATCAACTTTTGGCAGCTGATGTAAATGGTGATGGTGTCGTGAATACGACGGATGCTGCATTGATCTACCGTGTAGCAAACGGAAAGCTGTCAAAGTTCCCGGTGGAACAATAAATCATAGTGGTACACGGAAATAACCCGGATATGAAATGACCTCCCCAGCTTGCCCACCGTGCGCATTGTACGGTGGGTAAGCCGCACTGACGGCAAAAAAACATTTCTGCAAGGAGAAGACGCCTATGAAAAAACATTCCATTGCGCTGCTGCTCCTGCTGGTGCTGCTGACCGGCTGCGGCGCAAAGACAGAGGAGGCACCATGGCAGACCGCCTACCGTGAAACGGGTAAATATCTACAAGAGCAAGATGCGCTTTCCGCAGGCTCTGTTGGCGGCGAGTGGGCGGTGATCGGCCTGAGCCGTGCCGGACTTCTCAGTGATGAGACTGCGCAGAGCTATGAGCAGACGGTAGAGGACTATGTCAAGCAAGCAGGTTCCGTGCGGCTGCACCACGCGAAATCCACTGAGAACTCCCGCGCCATCTTGGGCCTGACGGCTGCCGGATAAAATGCCGCCAACATGGCGGGCGTTGATCTGACGGCGGGCCTAACCGACATGGCCTATCTGCGGGCACAGGGTACCAACGGCCCCATCTGGGCGCTGATCGCGCTGGACTGCCATGGCTACGATATTCCCCAGTGCGCCGATGGCGAGGAGCAGACCACCTGCGAGGGACTGGTGGCAGAGATTCTCTCCTATCAGTGCAGCGACGGCGGCTGGGCGTTGATGGGCGACGAATCCGATGTGGACATGACCGCCATGGCCCTGACATCTCTGGCCTCTTATCAGGAGGAGACAGACATCAAGGCGGCAGTTGACGCGCCGCTGACCTATCTGTCCGATGCCCAGCAGGCCGATGGCGGCTTCATGAGCTGGGGCGCGGCCAACAGCGAGTCCTGCGCACAGGTCATCGTGGCTCTGACGGCGCTGGGCATTGATTCCGCAGCGGACAGCCGCTTCGTAAAAAACGGCGCGTCCCCGCTGGACGGCCTGTGCGCCTTTGCCTGCGAGGGCGGCGGCTTCCGTCACAGCGATGAGGTATGGCTACCGAGCAGGGCTTCTACGCACTGGCCGCCTGCGACCGCTTCCGGCAGGGCCAGACACGCCTGTTCGACATGACGGATATTGAGGTGAAGTGATATGCGGCGATCCAAACCTCTGTGCACATTGCTTCTGGCACTGCTCCTGCTGACCTGTGCCGGAGGGAAAACCGGCTCCTGTAGAGCCACAGGACAGCGATGTGGATGCGGACACAAAGTATACCTGCATCATATCCATCTCTTGCGAGACGATCTTGGACAATATTGATAAGTGCGTTGAGAGCAAGAAAGCCCTTGTGCCGGAGGACGGTATCATCCTTCCAGCCACAGAGGTAACGTTCAGCGACGGCGAAA
>ENA-UOJB01000385-UOJB01000385.1-human-gut-metagenome-genome-assembly--contig:-C48-NODE-385-length-52350-cov-9.301654_pt1 | contig 52350 bp, 74 predicted proteins | sample MGYA00242338_ERZ723885 | MGnify/ENA metagenome assembly ERZ723885
CCTCTGTCGAACTGCATACCTTCTACAAGGTCAAGTTCTGTCTTCATTGTCTTAGATTCTTCGATTGTTATTACGCCATCATTAGAAACTTTTTCCATAGCATCTGCTACCATCTGGCCTACTTCTTCGTCACCTGCTGAGATAGATGCAACCTTTGCAATCTGATCCTTGCCTGTAACCTTTTCGCTCATCTGTGCTATAGCTTCTACTGCACAATCAGTTGCCTTCTTCATACCTTTTCTTAAGATAATTGGATTAGCACCTGCAGCTAAGTTCTTCATACCTGCATTTACCATAGCCTGTGCAAGAACAGTAGCTGTTGTTGTACCATCACCTGCTACATCGTTAGTCTTAGTAGCAACTTCCTTTACAAGCTGTGCACCCTGATTCTCAAATGCATCTTCAAGCTCGATATCCTTAGCTATTGTAACACCATCATTAGTGATAAGTGGTGCGCCATATGACTTATCAAGAACTACGTTACGTCCCTTTGGTCCGATTGTAACTCTTACTGTATTAGCTAACTTATTAACGCCCTCTTCAAGAGCTTTTCTTGCTTCGATTCCGTACTTAATTTCCTTTGCCATTGTTATTACCTCCAAATAAAATCAATAATATAATCAACAATATAATGAATATTTATAATTAATCCTCAATTACTGCAAGGATATCATTCTGCTTAACTACGATATATTCTTCTTCATCAAGCTTAACTTCTGTTCCTGCATACTTAGAATATATTACCTTATCTCCAGGCTTAACCTGCATTGTAACTTCCTTGCCATCAACAACTCCACCAGGTCCTACTGCAACTACTTCCGCCTGTGATGGCTTTTCCTTTGCCTGTCCTGGTAATACAATGCCTGACTTTGTAGTTTCTTCTGCAACTAATGCTTTAATTACAACTCTGTCTCCTAATGGTACTAACTTCATAATATAATCCACCTTTCCGCTGTCTGACATGTATGTGGCAGCTATCTTTATCATTACTTTAATTTTGTCTGTTAGCACTCATTTCTTTTGAGTGCTAATCCCGATAACGATAAGATATCACCCAGCTAATAATTTGTCAACAACTAATTCAAATATATTAATGTTTTTACATTTTGATTATACTTTTTTTATTTTTTATGTTTTTTTGACTCTGCAACTCCCATTTTTATAGTTTTTCCATAATAGAAAAGATACTGCTGTGCGTATCCCCCAAGTTCTCCAAACCTGTTTTTTGCAAAATCCGCTATAACCTCCTTAGATGTATCCTTCTTATCAAAATAAAGATATTCCATTATCCTTTTTATCCATACATCTATAGGAAAACTATCTCTTTTTCCAAGTGCAAAAAGACTTACGCAGCTTGCAACTTTATTGCCTACGCCCTTTATTTTGCACATTTTTTCTATTCCTGCTGCCGAATCTGACTTTATAAGTTCATTATAATTAACACTTCCATCATAAACATGGCTGACTGCATCATATATATATGGAGCACGAAAGCCTGTTTTTAACTCCTTCAGGTCTTCAATAGTTGCTTCTCTTAGCTGATTAACATCTGGAAATGTATACATTGGAATTCCTTTTACCTTGCCTTTATAAGTACCATACTTTTCTGATATATCAGCTACTATCTTTTTAATATGTGGTATCTGCTTATTCTGTGAGATTATAAATGATATAAGTGTTTCAAAAAATTCCTGGTTAAGTATTCTTACTCCTGACATTGCACATATTGCTTCTTTTAGCTTATCATCCTTTGCAAGCAGTTCTTCTTTTATTTTCCCATAATCCCTGTCTATATCAAAATATTTTCTCCATAATGTATCATACATCTTCTCATCTGTATCGTAAAACACCAGATTACTATCATCCTGTCTTATATGTAAAAGCTGTCCATATGCTGTCAACACATATTCATTCTCATCAAGCATGTTAAAATGAAAGCATTGCCCACATTCCAGCGTTTCTTTAAGATTAAAATCTGACGGTGTATTTATCACATAATCGTTCATATTATTCCTCTTTTCTTAACTATCCTTAACTGGATATATATCAATTTTTTAATATTTTCTCAATATTTCTCCCATATTCTATTATAAATACTTTTATTTTTGCATATTACGTATTAAAATTGATATGTATATGTTCTTTTATATACCTTTATAATATGGTGTTGCCCACATGATATGAGATATGAGCATAAAAGTTTTATGATAATCCCATGATATGCGGATATTGGCAGGTATTATGTGCCAGTGGTACATATTTAACACGAGCAGAAGTGGCACATAGACGTGGACATCATAGTTTTTATCATAACAGATTATAACCAAACAACACACAATATTCAATTTATAACATAATTATTTATAGAAAGATTAATGACAATGCATTTTAAAAAAAGCAATTTTAGAAATATAAATTTTAAAAAAAAGACTTTTGCTATTATTTCAATTATTATAAGTCTTTTATTTACTGGATGTAATATCCCATTTTTATCAGAATGGCAAGATGGGTCATGTACCTCCATATCCAATACTGCATATGATAAATCTGCCTCATCAACTAGTGAAATAATTGATTATATCAATCAATGCTTAATAAATAATCAGACCGTATGCGAATTATTCATTGAAGACGAATCTCTTATAGATGCTAATTCATGGCTTGCTGCCATAGATGGCATAGAACAGTTAAAATGTGAATATAAACGTGTTAAAAACGGTTTTAATGTACGCATTACATATGAATGCTGGGATAGTTTTTCTATAATCAATGCATATAAAACCGGTTCAACAGATGGACTAAATGAACGCCAGCTTACATTATATACTAAATACATACAGATATTAAACGAGATTACATCTCCTGCTAATTCGGATATAGAAAACGAACTTGCAGTACATGATTATCTTGTCGAACACATTTCTTATGTTGATACTGGTGATTCCTCTTACAATGCATACAGTGCACTTATTAACGGAATCGCTGTATGCAGCGGCTATACCGAATGTTTTAAAACATTTATGGATATGCTTGGAATAGAAAATGGAACAGTGTCCGGTGAAGCTGGTGACGAGCAGCATATATGGAATACTGTTAAACTGGATGACCAATGGTATCATGTAGACGTAACATGGGATGATCCTATAGGTTCTTCTTTTGAATACACCGATCATTCTTACTTTAATATTACAGCCAAAGACATGTCCATTGATCATACATGGAACCATGACAAATACAGTGAATATGAGAATTGTGGAACAAAATATTCTTATATAAGATATGCTGGAGTAACCATGATAAGCAACACTTCACAGTTAAACCGTCTTATCCGTAATGCGGTTAAAAACAAACAGACTCATCTTGAATTCGCCTGCACATTCACAACTGATTTAAAAACAGCTGTGTCAAAAACCGGTGAAGCTTTATCATACACTTATAAAAATGTACCTAGAAATAATTACTCTTTATATACCGTAACATTCACTTACTAATATATGTCTGCAATATGCCTCTATGTTTCTAATATGTATTTTTTTAGGACATTTTTTCTTTCCTTATATTCTGGGCAGTACTTTTTCACCTCTGCCCAGAATTCCTTTGAATGATTCATATATTTTCTGTGTGCAAGCTCATGCACCACAACATAATCCATAAGCTCCTGTGGCATATAATACAGCTGGTAATTAAAGTTCAGATTACCCTTTGAACTGCAGCTGCCCCACCTTGTTTTCTGGTTTTTAATAGTTATATTTTTAACCGTCACTCCCATAATACGGCTGTAATATATAACACGTTTTTCAAATGCTTCTTTAATGCACTTAATCTCATCTTTAGTAAGTTCATCTTTTTTCTTTGCATTGGTTGATATTCCTGCTCTGGCTTTACTTCCAAGATAACGTCGCTTTTCTTCAATCCACAGCTTATGTTTATCCACGAATTCTTCAAGCTGTTTTTCACTTAATGTATACGGAGCTCTTAATATGACTCTTCCATCCATGTGGACTTCAATACCTATTGAACGTCTTTTTGACTTTATCACTGATATATAATCTTTATTCCATATGTTATCATATTCACCACTGCACATTTTATTTCACTCTTTTCTGCTTACTGGAGTTTCATATCTCCATCTTTAACCCAGCCTGCTTTCTTTAACAGCCAATTTATAAATGGACATATAACTGCAGGCAAAATAAAAGATACAAGTATTAATCCTGCCCAGTCCATCATGGTTATTGCGCTCTTAGTTCCTGCTGCAACATCATTTACCCAGCCTGAATATACACCTATCTGTCCTACAAAGCCACATGTCCCCATACCTGATGATACTGCTGTTCCATTCATCTGCAGTTTAAAAAGACATGTTGCAACAGGTCCTGTTATTGCTGATGTTACTATCGGTGCAATCCATATCCTTGGATTCTTTATTATGTTTCCCATCTGAAGCATTGATGTACCTATTCCCTGTGAAACAAGTCCACCCCATCCGTTTTCCTTAAAAGACATAACCGCAAAGCCAATCATCTGGGCACAACAACCTGCTACAGCTGCTCCTCCTGCAAGTCCTGTAAGTCCAAATGCTGCACAAATAGCTGCCGAAGATATCGGTAATGTAAGTGCTGCTCCGACAAGAACTGATACCACTATTCCCATAAGAAAAGGCTGAAGATTAGTTGCAAGCATTATAACCTCACCTATTTTCATAGCCGCTTTTCCAAGCGGTGGAGCTATCAATGCTGCCACCCCTGTTCCAACGCCTATCGTTATTAATGGTGTTACAAGTATATCTATCTTTGTTTCCTTCGATACTAATTTTCCTGCTTCTGCTGCAATAATAGCTACAAAATATACCGCCAATGGACCACCTGCACCACCTAATGCATTAGATGCAAAACCAACTGTTATAAGCGAAAAAAGAACAAGTGGCGGACATTTCAGTGCATACCCTATAGCCACCGCCATAGCCGGTCCGCTCATGGCTGATGCAAGACCTCCAACTGTATAATTAACACCACTTATTGTTGCAACTGTATTAGTAAGAAATCCAATATGAAGCTGTGTACCCAGAGTATTTAGTATAGTTCCTATTAATAACGAACAAAACAATCCCTGAGCCATTGCCCCAAGTGCGTCTATTCCATATCTTTTAACCGATACTTCAACATCTTTTTTCTTTAAAAACGCTTTAATTTTCTCCCACATGATTAATCCTCACTATAGTAAAATTTCAATTAATCATATCACATAGCTGTCCTGACTGCCAGCTAATTTTCAACTTTATATATAACCGTCTATATAACTCGTAAATATAGCTTTATATATAACTACATATATATCTGATTTTCAACACTGATATATAACATTTATAAATAGCATACACCCTAAACTCATGCAATGTTCAAAAGTATATTTTTATTTTTTCATATATCATTTGACAATATCTATTTGTTTTTATCCATAACCCGATATGATATCTGTGTCATCTAAAAATATATTACATATAATGTAATGAATTCTTTATAACTGGAGTATGTTTATGAAAATGCAGAATACATTTTCTCTTGCCATGTGCTATGTACCATGGCAGAAATGGGGAGAATTGTATGACCCATGCAGAGCTTTAAAATATGGTACTTTATTTCCTGTTCTTAACAAACCTTTTGGAGGTATCAGAACATGAATAATATTAATAGCATGAATAATATGAGTAATATGAGTAATATGAACAGTATGAATAATGTGAATAACATGAGTAATATAAATAATATGAACAGCCAGTCAATGAATGTTAATTGTAATACGCCTATGGATATGCAGCGCCGCTCTTCATGTACAAATATTCAACCTATGCCTTTATCGCAAAGAAATAATTCCTGTAATATCGTTGCCGACAAGCATGCACTAATGAAGAATATATATGAGCTTGGTTTTATATTAACTGAAACTAATCTTTACCTTGATACACATCCTAATGATATGGAAGCTATAGAATATTATGCCCAGATCAGGGATAAATATTGCAATTATATGACAAAATATGCAGATTATTATGGACCTCTTGATAAACTTCACATATCTAACGATAACTACTGGATGTGGGTTTCAACACCGATGCCTTGGGAAATGGAGGTATGTTGATATGTGGAATTATGAAAAAAGACTTGAATATCCCATTAAAATAAAGCAAACGAATCCTGCCTTGGCAGCAATGATCATCTCGCAGTATGGTGGACCAGACGGAGAATTAGGAGCATCTATGCGCTATATTTCACAACGATATTCTATGCCTTACCGAGAAGTATCAGGACTACTTACAGATATAGGTACAGAAGAATTAGAACCACACCTTTGGATATGATAGTTTCTACCTATTTATATGTGTATAGTATCACAGAGATTTTAAATGTACAATATCATTATATTCTTTCAATGTTATGCACATCTATCGCACTTGTTACAGTATTGCCAATACCGATAACTGCTCTGTCTCCATTAACCTGGATAACATCATATTCATCATAATAAAGATTAAATGCTCTATCTGTATCATAATCAACATTAAGAAGCACTCTTACCTTATCGCCTACTTTTATGTCAGTTTCAGATTCTTCATTGCTTTCACAATCTGAATTGTTGCCTGCTAATACAATACATCCTTCATTGACCCAGCCTGTTCCGTCGTCAATAAGATATGGATTGGAAGCCCATGGAATAACCCTTGTTATTCTTCCGCTATTAAATCCGGCTGATGGTGTGAGTGCAGCTTCTGATGTAGATGAGGCATATATTGCATTATATTCAACATAATCTCCTATCTCATGCTGCAGCTGCTCTGTATCTGTCTCATCAGCACCGGCATTATTATCTTCATCCGCATTATCATTATCTTCAACACCATCATTCCTGTGATCATATTCATTTGCTCTTGTAAGCATATCATAGACTTCATCTCTCATAATATCGTAATCTACCCTTGTGCCATCTGCAAGATAATAATCACTGCTTTCCTGTGACATAGCGAATTTATCCTCGCATATCTCTCCATCATCATTCCAATGTGCTTCCCAGATAAGAGCGCCATGCTCTATAAGCTCATCTACATTCATGTAGTCATTTAACCAGCTGTGACTTGCATAGATACCCTTTGCAGTTACGTCTGATAACGCATCAAGCCATGTAAGTGCAAACTCCTGTGTATCGTGGTAATCAATGTCATGCTCAGCCTTATAGCCGTCTGCATCTTCAATATCAAGCCATAATCCCATAACTGGATTGCACTTATTAAACCACTCTCTGATATGTGCTGCTTCACTCAGCGACTGTTCATTATTGCCAGCATACTGATAAATATATAATCCGTACTGAATACCTCTCTTCTCACATTCATCTATATATGTCTGTGCCATGCTGTCGCACTGTCCGCACTCGCTGTCATCTTCGCTTAAATCGCTGCCAAAAGCACAACGAATTATAACGTAATCAAAATTCTCCTTAATATAATCAAAATCAATATTTCCCTGATGCCTGCTTATGTCTATTCCTCTTTTCATAATCTTATTCCTCGCTTTCTTTTTCTGAATTATTATTAATATCTTCTACGGCTGCTTTCTTTTCCACCTGGCTCTTAAGGTTACTTACAATAGGCTGTAAGAATGGTGGAAGTGTTACACCGATATCATTTATATTCTCTAATATGCTTATAATTTCATTGCATATGAGCCATATAGCCACTACACAGGCCACTAAAAATGTAGATGGTAATGTTATTCCTGCAACATCTGCAGAATAAGAAAGGAGCTGGTCTACTATTACGCCAACTCCCACTAAAAGCCACATACATATTTTCTTTGCAATTCCTCTTATACCCTTGTAACTATCAATTTCCTGATTTCTGAATTTTGAAGCTATAAGGCCTGTTATATAATCAATGAAATTACACGTTACAAGAAGCAGCACTGGTACCGCTAACACTCCTAATGCACTCATTAATAAACTACCGATTGCAACTACTATTGCTTTAATTCTATCCATATTACTTATCCTCCTTGGTTTTTTCTGTTGTCTGCTCTGTTTCCTGCTTTGAATCATTTGCTTTTGCCGTTTCCTCTTTCTCTACGTATGCAATTCTAACAAGCTCATCAAACTTATTGTCAAATGCTGTGACTTCTTCATCATAAGCTGCCTTATCTGCATAATATACAGATGAATCCTTAATTGTCTTTGTAATGCTAATTCCTCCATCCTCTGATAATGATGAATTGCAATACATCACCTGCTTGCTGTCCGTTCCTGTACCTGTTTTGATTGTACCTGACAGGATAATTTTCTTTGTCATTTCTAACATGTCTTTGTCCTCCTTGGATATATGATATTTATAATCAGCTCTTTATGAGCATAATTATTGATATAAAAAAGCACTGATAAACAGTGCAAAAGTGTATACTTAACAGACATAACTTTATTAAATTTTTAAAAGCCATGCCTGGAGATTTCGTCTTTAATTTTTCTATAAAATATGTTCTTATGTTTCCTAAACAACAATATTACCTTTTATAGTTGCTTTACAAAAAATTTTATATCGGAAAGCAATTGTGAAGGATATGGATATAATTTTGCTATTTACAATAAGACGGCAAAAGTTGGCATATTAAAGTTCACGACTAAAATTGAACGTGCAAGTTCAGATACAAGCGACTTCAAATTCAGATATGATATTAATAAAGTATTTAATTTGTTTAACTTACAAATATCTGATGCAATCAAAATATTAGGTGGTACATGGCAGTGCTATAATGCAGAAGGGAAAATTATCAACAAACTAATAGGTTATGGCACATGTATCGACCAAACAAACAAGATGATAAGGCTTGCACGGTATTATAATACAGATGGATACTTGGGCGCATGGGCAGCTTCGGAATTTGTTAAAGGCTATTATATATATGGTGAATTTGTATTTTTACAGTAATATTAAATTGGAAATATATATAAAATTTTCAAAAACAATATTTCTTTTAATTACTCCTTAATATCAACATTCGGCTATTTAATTAAATTATTTAAGTCGCTTCAATTTGAGTTGCTTCAATGCGTCTCCAAGACGGTTTTCTTTTATATGTATCGCCCGATGTACGAACATATATATCTCTTGAAACTTCACCACCATGAGGTATATATATTTGACATGAAGCCCATGAAGATTCATATTTTGACAATAATGTTATAAGAACACCATATCCATATGCACCTTGAGGCATTCCGACTATGCTATTAGGATTTTGTGTAGTTATAGCGTGAATATATAATGGTTTATGAGAGCTAAAAAGCTCACTATCCATATTTATACTATTTCCAGAGCTAATACCATTGCTACCCATTGTTTCAATAATATTGTTGTTTAGCTCACTTATCATACTATTGTTATTCTTAATTCCATCCTCCATATGGTTTAATCGTGAGGCACTCCATGGTGTGCCTCCGCCTGGTCCGTTTTTCCATAATTGTTTTACATATTCTATAAAATTCATATCATCTGTTTCCTTTCTTAATAAAAATCTAGACCCACTCACTATTTCCAGGGCTATATTTATATGAGGCAATTATTGTGTTATCTATATATATTCTAAGATAAGTTCCATCCCAGCCAAATGAAATATCGTTATCTGAAGTCCTATTTAAAGCTGCTCCACACCAACCAATATTTTGATTATATAATTTAAAAGAATCTGTCTTTATCCCTCCTATAGCAGATAGAGCACAATCCTTATAATAGTTAGTACCATTATTGCAAATGCGAACATATCCCTTGCCTATTTTTGTATATTTTTGAGAATTTGGCTGATACCATAATGTTATACTATCTCTAAGCACTGAAACTTCTGTACCAGCGGATCCAGTTATAATAAGTCCATCTCCACTGCCATCATCACTATTAGATACCAATGTAAGTGTATTTATATTTTCTTTATTTCTTGCATGTATTCCGTGTGGATGTATTAGAGTATATGTATTATTGGTTGTATCAAGCATCTTAAGATATCCACCAAAAAGACATGCTTCAGAATTAAATGTATTACCTGACTCTTGCAATTGACCATACGAACACATTTTACCTTCTGCTGTTATAAAGAATGTATAATCAAACACATTATTCTTTTCCTTAGTAACTTGTAATATATGCGTTGATGGCTTTTCTGCTTTTTGTAACGATACATCATATGTCACATCATTATAATCGTATGATGAATATATTGACTTATCACCTATTTTCCAGCCACCGACTGTACCACCATCAACGACAATGTTTTTACACTTAGTTATCCTTCCATCTGACGTAAGCGTAAAGTTATCAGAGTCTATAGCAATTCTATTTCCCGACAGGTTAAGTCCACCTTTTGCCGTAATGTTAATAGTATCAGCAATAGCCTCAATAGCACTCTTTAGCTGACCATCCTTATTCTCTATTAATGCTTTCAAGCTTGCAGATGTAGCATAATCCCCAGCTTTGCTTTTACCGCCGCAGTTATACTTGTCTGACCTGGGCTTATAGATTCTATAATATCTGATGTCGTAGAGTAATTTTTTAATGCGGTATCAGTATAACCAGTAGCATTTGTTGTAGCTGTCCCTGCTGCATCATCTGCATACTTCTGTGTAGCATATGTTGCCTGTAGAGAAGCTGTTATTGAAGACTTATCATCCTTAATTTCCTGAACAATCCGGTTAACCATTTCGGTTGTAGTAGAATAGTTGTTAGCTAAATCCTTTCTAACGCTCGTAAGCTCACCTGTTATATTATCTACAGCTACATCATGCCGGGCGAATCTGTTAAGCATATAGGCTGTTTCTGTGTTTGATATCTCTTCCCACACCCAAGCATCATCTTTCTTTGTAAATCTCCAGGTCTTATTAGCCGTTGGATTATATGCTATGGCTCCTACATGTAGAGCGTATGCTGAATCATTATATTGCCACGTATCTGTTTCAAGTGGATACCAGTCTTCCGCAGGATATACTGGGACAAAAAACTCCGTCGCCGGATAATTATCAAGGGTTGGAATTTCCGATACCGTATATGCATTAAAATCTCCGCCTATCCGCTTATACGTTTCTGACACATATGTTTTAACACTATCAGCTGACAGCTTTATAGCTGATTCCATATCCTTTGTAACCGTATAATTCTTTAAGGCATCAGTTAATGCATTTGCTGCAGTACCTTCTGCTGCTGACTGTGCTGCACTTGCCACTCCATCTGCATATTCCTTGGTAGAATTTATTCCATCTGTAAAATCTGTCATAGTTGTATACGTTTTAGATATTGAAGATGTAATGCTTTCCTCACTCTGACTTATAAGAGATTTTGCAGATTCAGTTGTTATATAGTTATCCTTGATATCAACCTTAACCCTGCTAACTTCCGCTGTTATCCCATCAATAGCAACCTGAAAAGCTGCATGCTTGTTAAGCATATAAGCTGTCTCACTTGCAGATATTTCCGTCCATCCATATGTCCCAGACGACTGTTTAAGAAACTTCCAGGCACGATTAGAACTTTTCATATAAGCAACTGCTCCTGCGTGCTTAGCATACTCTTCTTGTGTATACTGCCATTTATCTGTTTCAAGTGGGTACCAGTCCTCTGCTGGATATACTTTCACAAAGAATTCAGTTGCTGGATAATTGTCCAGCGTTGGTACCTCTGTAATATCATATATCTCAAATGTACCATTAAGCTGCTTAGTAACGTCCGACATATCTATCTTAAAGCTGTCTAATGTTGTCTTAACATCATTAAACTTGCTTTTTACAGAATTGCCTTCCTCATCAATATCCGTCCACCACAGTTTATGCTCTATGAATGTCTTAGCCTGCAGCATAGTAGAACCCCATGCATCAGAACCACCGCTAACATAATTATTAATAGTCTGAAATGTACTCTCCAATGTCTGATCTGTTGTATCTACATGTATCTTACTTGCATTAAAAGTATTGCTCTTATCTGCGTTCATAACACTAAATACACTATCTATATCCAGCTTCTTTCCAGATATGGCGGCATTATCAGATACCATATCATTTCTGATAATTGCTTTCTTAATGCCAGCCTCTTGAACGCCATACAACGGGTCAAACATCAATTTTCCGTCTTTATCCCATATATATATATTATAATCACCGGCTGCATCCTTACCTAGCTGGATACGTACCCTATCCTTGTCACTTATCTGGATGGTATTATCCTTCCATGTAGACTTACCATCTTCACTATGTACGTTCATTACTGTTGTATTGATATCTATACCAGTTATCTTATCAAATGCCAGGTCTTTTATCATAGCGCTTGTTATCTGCGCATCACCAATTACAGATACAACCGAATTAGCAAAATCCGTTGTTATAGTTGTGCCGGTGGCAGAACCGAACAACAAAGTATTCACCTTTTCAACATCAACATTCAGGTCCTTAACACTTGCTTTTATCGCTTCAAAGTCAGTTGCCTTTAAATCTGCAAATTCACCGCTAAGCGACTTAAGGCTCTCAATCGTTGCATATGTAATCTCTGCCACGTTCGACTTAAGATAATTATTCCGGATATTCTCTAAATCATTGTTAATAGATACAATCGTTTCTGCCTGTACTGTATTAGCCTTAACCCATTCTGCATCAACTTTCTTAGCTATAAGCTCCTTTACCAATATCAAATCAGAATATATTCTCTCATTCTGCTGTGTTGTCGGTCCTTTAAAGTCAACTTCCTGCTCTGTCTGTGTCTTGCCATAAGATGTTATAGTCATAGTAAGACCACCATCATATTCCTGCTGGATGTTCATCACAGGCACCTTATAGGTACCTTCACCATCTTCCACAGTAATCATATCCCACGGATCCAGACGAACATCTCCTAATGTCTTAACAGATGCACCTCTGTAACTGAATCCACTAAGCTTCTTAAAGATATTATCTAACCTGTCCTGTGTCATAAATGGATTATCAAATGTAACACCAAGTATTCCACCGCCAGATGTTAAAGTTGTAGAGTTATCAACATTACATGATAACTTTTCCAGATTATAATTGCTTTCATCTTTCTCAAAGCTCATTATCCTTGTCACATCCAGCTTATAATCCACATCTGAATACCACTTAATAACAATAGTCCCTGTTCTGTCAGCGCATGCAAAGCCACCCACTAAAGAAGCGATATAGCCTATCATTTCCCGGTATGTATATCCCACCGGCTTTGTTGGCACCATAATAGAAGAATCAACATTACTTACATCCACAGGAACACCACAGCCGGCGCTTATCTCATTCAGAACTGCTACTGCACTTGCAGGATATGTAAGATTCGATACATATAGCCCTGTTGTTTTCATCATTCTGTCATAAGCTGTAAATGTTGTAGTCGCCTGGTCATTTGTTGGATGTTCAGCAGTAAAAAAGCCAACTGGAATGTATTCATACTTTCCACTTGGCAGCTTCAATCCTATCTCTATCGGTATTTCTGTATTCTCAAACAGCTCATTTATTCTCTTAATGGTAAGCTCTATCTTAGCAGCCACAGCCGAACCCAACTGAAGGTATTCTTCACTGCTGCTTGAAGTTTCATAGCTCAACTTTTTAAAGTTAGCATATATCCACTTATCATTTATCTTAAGTCTGCCTCTGAAGGTTCTTGATGGACTTCTTATCGTTGCCTTAAATGCATCTGTTACATTGTTATACATAGGCTATTCTCCTATCATAAATTCTAATGCTGCCATTTCCTTTGATGTTGGTGTATCGTACTTCTCTGTATCACACATTTCAAGTACACTCATTGGTACCATCATAATCTCAACTTCTATCTCAAGATTAGAAATATCATTAAGCTCCTTAAGCGCTTCCTTCTTTGTTTTCTCATCTTGAAATTCTATCTCATTATCTTTAAATACATACGCCCCATTCTTATCCTTGGATGCCTTCTCATCAAGGACTTTCTGATTCTGTGCTGCTGCAGTTTCACACTCTGCTATAAGCACCTTTAAATTCTTTGCAATAGCATAATTAAGCTTTACAGGAAAATGTCCGTTAATCCCCTGTAACTCTACTGCCTTGTTTCTTATATCACTAACCTTTAATGTCTGTTTCATATGCTCTCCTTACTGCTGAATAATCGACACACTTGCACTTCTGTAATAGAAAATACCATCATCAAGCTCCCCTATTACTTCCTTGCTTAGTGTACCTCTGTAACTTGTTATTGTTATATCCTGTCCATCATCATGAAATGTTATTGGGAAGAATCCGGCAACAAGCTTACTTTTAATAAGAACCAGCTCATCTTCCTGAAGAACTCCCCAGGATATAGATAAGGTCTTCTTTTCAGCAACTACATCACCTAACATTGTTCCGTCAAGTGCTCGTCCTGTTGAAGAAGACCATATAATCTCATCATCCACTTTGATGGACACAGGAGCCGGAAGCTCCTGATTGTCACATCTTAGTATCAATTCATCACATCCTTGTTAAGTTATAATCTCACATTTTCCTGTCTGCTTTGTATGCTCGTTAATCTTATCAACTACATACTTTTTAAGACTCTTTCCATCTAGCTGTATATCAAGATCTAATGTTTCCAGTATCTTAAGGATCTGCTTAAGAATACTTATAGCTTCGGCTAACAGTTCAGCACTGGATGCCATATCTGCTGCCTTTTGTGCCATTTCAAGCAATTTATCCTCAGGTGCAACAACTTCTCCCTGGTGTTTATTATCACCAATCATTGCAAGCTGTGGAGTGTTTGGCTTTACATATCCACCTTCTGCAAGGTATGGGATACTACCAAATCCAACTTCCGGTAAATCAAACCCGAAATGGTCACCACCTATAACCGGTACCCAGTCAGGTACATCAAAGCTTAAAGCATTCACCCTGCGGACTATCCAGTTAATACCACTTTCTAATCCATCAAGCATACCATTTATAAGTCCGATTACCATATTAATAGGTCCTTTGGCTATGTCTGCAATTAAAGAGAATATTCCACCAAAGGCATCCACAATGCCATTCCAGGCTCTTGACCAGTCACCTGAAAATACCCCAGCAATAAAGTCAATCAATCCACCAAATATCTGCTTTACGTCACCAAATATATTAGAAACATTTTGCAAATAAGCATTCATTATATCGCCTATAAAGCCGAAGCTATCTGAAAAATCTATGTTAAAAATATTCTGTAACCAGTTATCAAATGAAGAAAATGCAGACTTTATATCCTGCCATATGCCTTTGAACCAATCACCTGCTTTGCACCATTTATCAGTAATCCAATCCCAACATTTTCCTGCTGCATCCTTAACTACATCCCAATGTTTTACTAATTCGTATATAGCAACTCCTAACGCTGCTAAAGCTACAATAACTAATGTTATAGGACTTGTTAATACAGACATAGCAACACCAAATGCTGTTGTAGCTGCTGTGGCTAACCATGTAGCCGCTGTATGTGCTGCTGTGGCTGCTGTATCTGCTACTTTAGATGCCGTTGATATTCCCCATTGTATGGCCTGAGAAACTAATTCCTTTGTTGCCAATGCCATATTTACAATAAAATCTTTTGCATACATAGCACAAAGCTGAACTGTTTCAAGCTTATCTGCTATCTTAGCTGTTACACAGCCCCAAGTTGCATCCTTAAGTTTACTGAGCAATCCGACAACACCGCCAGCATTCATAAGAAACTCGGCTAAGTCTACCGCTTTCCAAGCTGCTGCAAATGCTCCTATTGTTATCACTATTGCATCAAATGGACCTTGATTATCCTTTATCCAATCAGATATACCATCTAATGCAGATGCCAATCCTTTCAGAACATCAACAATCACTCCACCAGTCCAACTCGCCACAGGCTCAAGGAAATTATCCCAGGCCCACATCCACAATGGCTTCAATGCATCTAACGCGCTATTCAGTACATCTAAACAGCCTGCTAATACATCAAGAAATGCCGGAAGCAAATCTTCTATAGTCCACTTAGCCAAAGGAACAAATATATTGTAATAAGCCCATTCCAATCCAGCGAACAACTTATCTGTTAATGGTTGTGCAGCTCTCTTAAGGTTATCAAGAGATATTATCAGATTATCAAAGGATATTGCTTTAAGTGGCTCTAATGCTTTCTTGACTTTATCTGCCATATCAGATATTGCACTAGAAACATTAGATGTACTTCCACTCACATCTGGTACAAGGTCAACGTTTCCGATTCCTGAAGATGTTCCACCTGTACTACCGCTTGAATCAGAACTATCATCTGTTGGCTCTGTCAACTTATTTATCTGGTCAAAGCCTGCAAGCGACTTTTCTATATCTTTAGCAGTCTTCTTGGCTGCACTTCCTATATCACCTACATTATCCGCTGCGCTGGATGCATCATCTCCTATACCAGCTATATCCGAACTTATCGAACCCATAGAGGTTGATACATCTGCTCCTGTGAGCATTTGCACAAAACTGGCAAAGCCATCCGCAACCTTCTGTAATCCTGCCAGCAAGTTGTTAAAGCCACGCAGAATAGGTGTAAACAATGCTATGAAACCTTTACCTAGACTAGCCTTTAACTGCTGTAACCTTAATATAAGTATTCTTGTCTGATTCGCCCAGGAATCCTGTGTTTTAACAAAGTCTCCTGTGGCATTGGACAAAGCACTTGTAACGTACTGATAACGCAGCATTACTTTTTCCTGCTCTGTCATCTTGGCTGTTGTCTTTCCAAAGCCGTTATTAAGTGCATACTGGTCTAAGTTAGTCTGAGTCATAATCACGCCCAAGTCCTTGAGCGTTTCAGTCTCACCAGTCCAGATAGATTTCAGTTTTGTATTTGCTTCATCCGTACTAAGATTGTAAAATGATGCAACATCACCGGTTAATCCTGTAACATTTTCAGCCATATCAAGTGCCGCTTTACCTGTGATACCCATAGCATTACTCATCTGACCAAACACACCCATGTACTTCTTAGCCGATAATTCCGATAAGCCAAAGTTAGTCATAGCATTGGAAGCCCACTGGTCTGCCTGCCAACTTAAGTCCTTAAATGCTGTATCAACAACATTCTGCACTTCTGTTACATTGGAACCTACTTCTATGCAGTCTTTCGTTAACTTAGTAAAAGCTGCTATACTTAATCCAGCAGCTATCTTCTTTCCCATCCCAGAAAAGATGGATGTTGCCTGCTTAGCTGCCTTATTGGAAGCTCCTGTGAGTTGATTAACTATCTGTGAACTGTCTATGCCAAGTTCCAGAGCTATCTGTCCTACTACATCCGACATACTCCCTCCTTTCCGGCATTTAAAAAGACCACTTTCTACTTAGAGAAAGCGGTCTTAGCCCAATTTTGGAAGTCACTCCAATACTTATTGTAATTTGCAGGATCTTCCATTAATTTTCTATTCCTTCTTAATATCCAGTCATTACGGATTTTCTTCTGTTCCTTAGTGAACTCCTTTATAACCTTAGGATCTTTTTCTGCTCTGATTCCTACAATTCTCCCAAGTGGTGTTTCAGGCATTATTCCTGACAATAAAGAACAGAATTCAGCCCATGACATATCATCTTCTGTTCGCAATCGTATGCCATACTGGGACAGGAAGCTGGCTTCTATCAGCTCCCAATCATCCCATAGGTCATAATATGTCTCATGCTGAGGGTGTCTGCTCCTCGCCGTATGTTCCCATAGCAACCTGCATGATTGTATTATACATTTCCTTATATTCAGGAATAGGAAGGTCTAAAGCTTCAATCTTATCTGAAGCATCTTTTCCTACAAGCATTTCAAGGCCTTTAATCATAAATGCCATATCGTCCTTGTTTTCCTTGCTTTCTGCTTCCTGTGCCATAGCCTGTATATTAAGAATTGTACTCTTTCTGTTATTAACAGTAACAACCAAATCTTCTGTAATACGAATCATAGGTAACTGATTCGTAATCTTCATAGATATGTCTATTACTTTAAAATCTGTTTTTGCCATTTTTCATATCCTCTCTTTCTTTAAGCTGCTGCGTATGCTATATATGTCGGCTTACCGTCAGACTGTGCTTCCCATTCAAGCGCATCAATACTTGTAGAATCTCCACCGAGAGATGTTACATTGATTACCGCCGGTATAAGAAGCTGGTCAAGGTTAGGGAATATAACAGATACCCATGTGTTGCAATCCTGTCCTGTCTTCATGAAAAGGCTTGCCACATAATCATTCCCTTCGTCACCATAGTTACGCTTACCACCGAAAGACATACTAAGTGACTTACCTGTCATAAGTCTTCTTACCCAGCCTTTCTGATCCATCGGACTCCATTCTTCAATGGTTCCATCTACAGACACGCTTAAACTCTCTGCATCTTTTACAACCTTTGTTTCTACTGTTTCTGGCGTATCTGCATTCTTTCTTCCAGTTATACATATTCCAAACTGAATTGTATGCACTGGATTAACACCTGCTAATGGTGTTGCTTCCGCATTATATCCAGCTATCTTTGTATTCTGTCCCATGTCTTTTACCTACCTTTCATAATAAATATCTAATTCTATTACACTCTCAAAGATACCTTTATCATCTGTCCCTACATCAACAGGCTCATCAACAAGCATTTTAGTGAAGAACACTTTAGTATCATTGATTGTAATATGGTTCATATCCCTAAGCATATTGTAGAGCTGTTCTGACGTCTTCTCTGTGTCTCTGACACTGGTATTCCAGTGGACCAATATACTTACAGACTTAATACGATAAGAGCTGTTATTTAAGCCTCCTACCGCCATCTGCACAGGTCTTTGCTTGTTATTATTGTAAACACCTATGCTCTTATTCTTTTTGTCGTCTAATTTTCCGCAATACACGTTAGTATTGTCTACAATACCAAGACCTGCTATATAATCTCTTACATCACCTATTCCTAACATCACAACCCCGCATTCCTCTTATACAGCTTAGCAAAAGCATTCTTGGCAAAATTCTGTTTCTTACCGCCTTTAAGGTAATCATCAAGCCATCTGCCTTTTGCATTGGCATTACCCTCGTGCCTCTTACCGCTTTCATCAGTCCAAGGTGACTGGTGGAAGTTGTATTCCGGATGATAGTACAATCTTCTTGCATAAGGCGTGCTTGATATAAGCTCCACCTTACCATTTGCAATATCCTGTGTATATACAAATGTGCTCTCATTCTGTAATGTACCTGTATCTCTAGGCATTACCTGCCTTTGAACAACATCTGTATGTATAGCTTCTGCAGTCTGTGCCAATGACACCTGTGCTGCTGCCGTAAGTCTTCTCACCACAGGCATATTAAGCTTAACTGTTGACTTAACATTCTTTGCCATTACATCACATCCAATCTTACATAATTAACCGTACCATCCGGATTACGACACTTCGTACCCTTGTATATATGCCTTGTTACACCGAACACCTTTATATCACCTTTTGTAATAACAGGAAGCTCCGGTGCAATATCTCCAGGTATCAAAGCACATCCTTCAAGTTGTATAAGAACCTTTTCTGCTGTTAATACTGTCTTACCGCTGTCCTGATAGTTACATAAGCCATCCCACATAACAGGCTCAAGAGGCTCTCCGTAGACATTTCTGCCTTCCTGCTCTATCTCTACATGTATTTCTGTCTTACACATGCTCTTTAATATCAAGCAAGGGTATCTCATACTCACACCCCCAGACTTAAGCAGCACAAGCCTGTCTGGCAAAGCACCCGGTATGTATCACGCTTTACAGCAATTCCATTCTGCACAAGAACATTCCAACTGCTGCCAAACTGCATAGATACTCCATTTACAGCATAATTCTGCAAGACACAATTAATTATGTCTTCATTCTCATACTCAAAATCAGCCATATCGCAGCATACATCTATGATTATTGCCTGCTGGAACTCTGTCAGATTGTCAAAGCCTCTTGATGTTATACGATTAAAAGTAAGCGAGTCGATATGACGGCTCGCCTGTTTTAATCTTCGTTCTATCTGTTCATCCGGGATAAGATTATGCTCGCTCAGGTACTGTTCTTTACTTGCATATACCATAGGCTCACTCTTCAATATCTTCTGCAGGATCTACATCAACGAATACAGAATCAACCTTACCATCCTTGCCATTAGGGAATACAAATGTATCACTTAACTGGCGATTCTGATAAAGATATCCGTCTCCTTCTGTATGTGCTCCTGGTGCGAAGAAATAAATAGATGAAATCTTAGGTACTGTCTTACATGTCTGTCCACATGCGACAAATACATTAATCTTGCGTGAGCCCTGAACAGTTTTTTCATAATATGTGGCTATATTAGTCTTTGTAGGCTTTGCCACAACTGTATAAGTGCTGTCGCTCTTAGTGTAGTATGTCTTTCCTTCTGCCACATCTGTATCTGTTGTTATGGCATACTTTGACTTAAGCGGAGCAAAGCCGCCCTCTGCAACATCCCAATCGAATCTGTCATAGAATCTTTCATCATCCACAACTTCCATAAGTGTCACACCATCAATATCAGTTACACGTGTTTCAATGCCAAGACCACCTTCTGCAATCTGTGTCATTTCAATCTTACGTGTAAACTCCTTTGATACCTCAAGCTTATCCATAATGTCAGAAGATACATACATAATGAGGCTTCCATTTGCCTTATATCTTCTAAGCTTGCCTGCTGCCAGAATATGCTTAAGCTTAGCAAATACATTCTCTGATGTATATTCTGTGGAAGCTGTTTCAGTATGATATAATTCTGTCTTCTGTGCAGCCTGTGCTACCTTACTGAAAAATAATGCATCTGTCTCTGGTACTACCTGTGTCTGTTCAAATATGTGTGAAATATTCTGAATAGATGCTGTCTGATTTGTTTCATCAACATCTGCCTTATCAACCATAAACTGTACATCTCTGTCATGTGTTACTGTGTAAGGAACATCTTTCTGGTTATATTCTCCTGTGTTCCATCCACCTGATCTCTTATGGTTCTTATAACCACTTACACTCATCTGTGTAAAATGGAAAGTCTTTGCATCTAACCATCTGACATTGTTTGTGATAAATGGTGATGTAAGTGTGCCCTGAATAAGAATTGCTAATAATTCAGGACTCCACTGTTCTGCATAATTTAAATTTGGCATATTATTTTACCTTTTTAACCTTTCTTAATTGAATCTATTCCATCTCTTTGTAGGAACACTTACATTGCTACCTGCAGAAGACTGCTGTCCATTAGTCTGCTGCCCTGCGCCAATCTGGAATCCAGCATTATTCTCCGTACTTGGCTTAAGTGCAGGTACATCCTTTAGAACCTGTTCAATTGCAGCTTTAACATTGTCCTCTGATATCTTTCCATCTGTACCCTTTGCCTTACTGAAATCAGCCATCTTAAGCACGTATTGTACTGTCTTGGCATTAATACCAAGTGTCATTGCTACCTGTGTAGCCGCAAGCTCTATACGAGCCTGTTCAGCATCTTTCTGCGCTGTTGTTACTTCATTCTGAAGATTAGCATTAGCGTTCTGCTGCTGTTCTACCTGCTGCTGTTTATTCTGCTTAAATGTTGCAATAGCCTGGCTTACTTCCTCCTCGGATAGTCCCTGCTGCTGGAAATAGCTTTTAAGCACAGCATTTTCTTTCTTGGCAGTTGCGGTGTCTAACATGCTCTGTATTTTGTCATAGTCAATTCCAGCTGCCTGCTGATTATTCTGACCACCCTGCTGTCCTGCCTGTCCGTTATTGTTACTTCCAGCGTTCTGGTCGCCGTTACCATCTCCGCCCTCAGCGAAGAACTGTAAATTAATAGGTAATGTCTTTCTCATACCTGTCTCCTTTCCGTTTACCGCCCGTCGGCATTTTCCTAAAGTTTATTGCCATTAAGTTTTGGGCATATAAAAAGGACACCCATTACTGAGCGTCCCTAATATTGATATTAAATTGTGTTTATGCAAAAGCTATATCAAGCATCTTAATTATCATATCCGCTGCTCTTTCTGCTCTTGCATTGTAAATCTTATAATCTGGGTTATGTATTAAATCACCCTCTCCTTTATGAATGAAAAAGTGTGCCAGTATATAGGCTAATTCATAATCAACCTCTTCCAATGTCATATTACTTTTCATTCCTATCCTATTACCCTTTAAATAACTTGGCGATGCCTTAAAGTCATAGCTCCTTATTTTCATATTATTCTGTTCTGCAATCTGTGTAAGCACCTTGAATATTAAGATTGGATTTTTCATTGTAGCCTTGTTAAATGGCTCCTGCGGTTTTATTATCTCTGTACTCTTTTCCTTTGCTCTGAAATAAAAGTCTACCAGATAATCATATACTTGCCACGCTTTATCTGTACTAAGCGATTTAGCGTGAAGAAGTGCTCCTTTTTCTGTCCAAAGATACAAGTGACTTGCCCTATTTGCAACCAGGTAAGGATTTCTTACCTGTTTTTTAAAAGCTTTAAGTTCATCTCCCACAAGTACAATATAGTGTTTTCCTTCTACAAATCTATGTTTATTTGCATTAAAATTTGTTTTTATAGTATCTGTAGTTGTTTTATATGCTTCCGCTAATTGTTTACTTGTTAAAACTCTAATTCCCTTAACTTCCAGTATCTGTGGTAATTCCATTTTAAAATTCTCCTTTCATAATTACCTTGAAAGAAGTTCCCCAAAATGATATGATATATTTATCAGTGGGAAACCTCTGTATTTAAAGGATTAGTTGTGTGGGTCGCCAAACTTTCAACAACTAATCTTTTTTAATTTCTGACTTTAATTTCTGAATACCCCGGCGGATAGCTTCTGCCTTTTCAACTTTTTCCTGTTCACAATATTTTTGTATAATTTGTGAATGTTCATTATCTAAACGAATGGTTATCCTATCCGATTTGGGATTATCAGACTTCGGTCTTCCTGTTCGTGGACTCATATTCTCACCTCACTTTTTGTCTGCCGCTAAATTGATTATAATTGTTGTCTGCCAATAAGTCAAGTGTTTTATTGACATTTCCATTGTCTTATGATATGTTAAATGTGTACTTAGGTACAAACTCTAATGAGCGTATAGCTTAATGGATAAAGCAATTGTCTAACTAACAATCAGATGCGGGTTCGAGTCCCGCTACGAAAACAACAAGCATCCTGATGAGGATGCTTTTATTTTTTGAAATTTGAAACTTTATAGCTGTCTTGAATTTCACGACTCATTTTTTGTTTTCTTATTAAATATTGATATTTTCTCAATTCAATTGACCTTCAAGCATAATATAATGCTTTCCTTCTACATATCTCTCTTTATTATACCTAAAATTATAACCGATTATATCAGGCTTTACTCCATACGCTTCTGCAATCTGTTTTGTAGTTAATACTTTAATTCCTCTTACTTCTAGTGTCTGTGGTAATTCCATTTTAAAATCTCCTTTCATATTACCTTGAAAGAAGTTTCTATCTGCATTATAATATTTACAGAAGATAACTTCTAACCTGAACAATCGTTAGTGCTGTGGTAGGTGCAACGATTGTTCTTATTTTTTATCCAACTTCTTAATTCCCCGACTAATTGCTTCCGTTCTATTTACATTTTCCCTTTCACAATAATCTTCTAATATTTTTTTATCCTCATCACTTATTCGGATGCTTAATTTATTGGGTCTTGGATTATTAGTTGGTCTGCCTGTCCTTGGACTCATATTCTCACCTCACTTTTGTCGGGCATAACTGTATTATATATTATGTCGGGCAAAAGTCAAGTACTTTTATTTAAGACATTCTTATTTTTGACCAGTTTCATATTTAAATCAATCTATTTTCATCATATTTCCACTCTAGTAGAATGTAATTTTTTACAATTAACAGGTCCAGAGGTTATTAATTTTTTCGATATATCGTATGCTCACCTTATCACTTTATTAAAAGCTTGTAAACCGCTGTATTTCTCTATATTTCTCGTCAGTTTATACTTTTTTATTATAATTTTTATGAATAAAAATCTAGCAAGATACGCATAATGTAATACACATTAAATTAATACTAAATTATAATATTTTATTAAAGAATTATAAAAATCATTTTTGCAGCCTACCTCTGCAATCAAAAAAGACGTAGCCTTTCGCCACGTCTTAGCTTATTCTTGGGGATGTCAGGAGCTTTCCCTGACAGTACTTCTCCCCTATGTTCAATTAAATATTTCATATATTCCTTTCTCTTGGGCATAAAATAGCACCCACAGCGTATTGCCATGTGTGCTTATTTGTCATTGTGTTATATTGTTCTATACTATATAATCAATTACAGAGGTGATTGATTATGAAAGATGTAACATTTAAAATATTAAAAATAATGATAAACTCTTCTCTTAGAAGTTCAGAATTATCACGATATACCAACAACATTGTAACAATAGATTCTCTGATTAAACGCAATTTAATTTGCCAACATTGTAACAATTATGGTGAACCTATAGATTGTTTTAGTCTTACTGATTCTGGGCGTGAATATGTCCGCCAGCATGTTGACGAACAGCATAAATTTATTGTAAACTTCTTTAGTCAGTTTGTTAGTGGTTTTCTTGTAGGTGTTCTTACTACTGTTATTGCTGCTTTAATCCTAAACTGGCTTACAGGAATAATCTAATTACTGCTATTGTAATACATATTCCTGTGAGTAGTCCTATTGGATATGCTATATTCTTAATTACCTGTTTGGTAATCTCTTTTATTGTATCTTTCATATACTGTCCTTTCTGTTGCACCGGTGCAACTTGGGTATAAAAATAACAGCTCTATAGCTGTTTATTTAATCTAATCTTCAATTCTCTTAATATCATATGCTACTGCACACTGATGTTCTATTTTACAACCTCTAGCCTTATCCCAGCCTTTAACAAAATATACAACATCAGCCTGTGATAGAAGTTCTATTGATTTTCCTAAAAACCACAATGGCTTAGCTTCTACTGGTGCTCCTTCAAAAAAAGACTCTATAACTTCTACTTTCTCACCTAATAGCAGCTCTGCATATTCTATTGCCTTTTTCCTTGTTTCTTTTATTTCCTCGTCTGTTTTACCTGCCATAGGCTGGCTAATAAATAATTTTTTCATACTGTCTTGTCCTCACTTTCTTAAAATTGGGTATAAAAATACCACCAATCTATCGACTGGTGGCTGTTAATCCCATATTATTTCTGGTCTTGGCATTTTCTTTGGCACTACTGTTCCATATTTCTCAATTGTATAATCAAAATCATCTTCTATGCATTTCAACAATAATTCAGCATATTCTTCTTGGTCAAAATATAAATCAGGAGGGAACTCTGGAGAATATTTAAAATGATTCACAAATTTTATTCTTGCATCTTTTAGTTTCTTTATCACCTTGCTACCTCCTTCAATTTCTTTTCAAAATACACTAATGATTTGGGGAAATATTTCTGCATCTCTTTATAGTGCACCTCGTCAAATTGTGCTTCAAACATATGTGCAAAAGCTTCCGATGTAATATTTTCTTGATTGTCCCAATAATCAATACTATGCCCTGCACAACCTCTAATATTCCCTTTTGTTAATCCATCTAATAAGTCCGATACAGCAGAATGTCTTCTTATATCTTGTAAATCATTACTAATTGCTCTATCTACTTTGTCATATGTTTTTAAATTATGCTCTTTTCCATATTTTATTCTATATTGGAATGTGTCCTGTTCTAGTAATTCTTTAAAATGTTCGTCCCTCGATACCATACCAAGTGAATCATCTATCAAATGTCCATGTTCATGATACCAAGTAGTCCCTGCACCTCTTATATTCCTCATATCAGCTTTATAATGCATAGATATTTTCTTTGTTTTGGTATTAAAATGTGCAGTACCTTCATACATTGATACATCTATTGTTTCACCACCTGCATACTTAGCAAATAAATGCTTAGTGGCTTTATTTCCATGTGAAAACTTTTCTTTAAGAATATTATAATATTCTTTCTCTATATCTGAATCATTCCTTAACTTACATTTTAATGTGCTTAAGTCTGATTCCATTATATCATTCTTCTGTCCATTTGCAACAACATTCTCCCATTGTTCCTTCCTCGCTGCATACACTTTCTTGTTATCCGGGTCTAATGAGTACTTAGACAGCCTGTCAAACTGCTCAACCATTCTGCCTGCATACTGCTGCTTCTGGTCTTGCTTGTAATCTTCTTTGACCTTTTCTAACTCTTCCTTTGTGAACTTGCTGTCTGGCTCTTCATCCAGTTCAGGAAAGTATGTTGTATGTACGTCTTTGCAGTTAGGTCGTCAAGGATGGTAAAGACCCGCTGCTATTGCCGAAGACATTAACGGATAATTACCATCACTTGCATCACCTCCACTCCATACATCATCTATCAGCACCTTACCAACAAATGGAAGGCACTTAGGACAGGCATTAGCACGCTTATTCATAATAACTGTACTAATTCCCCAGGACTGTCTCATCTCTCCCTCTCCGGTTAGATATGCACGCTTATTGGCTGTCTGAATTGCCATCTTAGCATAATCTTTCATAGTATGCCTTGCGCCATTCGCATATTCAATACAGTTGATACCTGCTTTAAGGAAATCCTTTGTCGCCATATCAACTGCCTTCTCATATGTTCCTGCACCTGTATTCGCATACACCTGAGCATTGAATATTATCTGCCGGTATTTATCTTCCGACATTCTAAGCATTGCTTTTTCCGCCCTGTTAAAATCTGACTTCGTAGCTTTAATCAGGGCATTAAGCTTTCTTGTGTTAAGCTTGAAAAAAGCACCCTCAGTGCCTTGTGACACCTTGGATGCTTTTAATCCCTTTTTCAATGCTCTTAATATCTTCTGTTCCTGCTCTGTGCCGCCTGTCTGCCTTGCTGTAAATATCATTGCATCAATTGAACTGTTTATATCGCTGAATCTGCCCGCAAAACGTGTCTTGTTATCTGCTTTATATTTTTCTAAGGCTTTAAGCTGTTCTACCTGCCATTGTGTCCAGTTGAATCCAAGTTCATCTTCTTCCGCTCTGTGTCTGTCAAGATTTCGTATCATTGAAGCTATCAGCTCATCTTCTATAGCTCTAAAGGCTTTCTCTATGTCATAATCTGTGTTAAGTGCCATAAGCTACCTCACTTGTTATCAAAACCTGTGAAACTGTTATCAGCGCCATCAACTGAGAAGCCATCTGATTCCATATTAAGTGCCGGCTCTTCCATATCAGATATACCCTGCTCAGCCTTAAGCCTTGCTATCTCTTCCTGCTTCCATTCATCATCCTTGGTATCTCCATACAGCTCATCAACAGATGCCTCTATGCTCATAATACCGCCCTGCTTAGCCTTGCTGACCGTTTCTACCTGGCTTTCAAAGGATGGGTTAGCATATTCGCCAAATGTCACATCAATATCTATATCCTTGATAGCTGTCTTATTAAGCGTGTCTATGGCATTAAATGTTGCTGTAACGAGCTTTGGAAGAACCTTCTGAAGCTGCTCTACAATGTTATTTCTGCTGTAAAGCGTTGCTTTCTCTTTCTCCCTCTGTGCCTCCGCATTATCCAGCTTCTTAACATCTATGCCTAAAGTTGATGGGCTCATAATCCCCTGTAAACAAAGGTCCAGCGCTGTGATATATGTTGCAAGATAGCTTTCGTGTGGGATATCGCCCTGTACAAGCTCTATCTTATTAACTGTACCTTCTGCCATGCTGCCATCTGTTTGTATATAGGCATTATCAAAAGCATTAGGCTTTAGCACTTTTCCATCTATTGGACTTCTTGGCAGCATATTCTCCGGTATATATTCCTTTGTTCTATTCTTCCTTAAGGCATCCATCCATTGTGACCATGCTTCATCCAGCGCATCAAAGTTATCTATCTTTGCATCAAATATGCTCTTGCCTCGTCCTTTATACTTAGCTGACTTATAAAACATAAGGGGAACAGCCATTATAAACTTGTCATTCCAGGTAACATCACTAAGATGTGCCAGCTCCGGTATAACACTTAAATCATATTCCATGCTGCCTCTTGTAAGCTCATAATGTATGTAGCCTATGCCATAATGTTCAAGTAATACATATTCCTGTCTCTGAACATTATACACAGTCTTAAACACTATCTCCTTAACTCTTCCCCTGTCCCTGATAATCTCTGTCTTATCACCAGAGTAGAATTCCAATATAGGATACTTGCTAAGGTTCGTATCGAACGATATCTTGAATGCTCCATCACCGATATAAAGCGTTTCTGTTATTGCCTGCTTAACAAGCTCAATGAAATCATTTTCCTCTGCTATCTTATCCCATTCTGTCTGCCTGCTGCCAGCATCTATTAAATTCATATCATCTGTTACTATACTGGCCAGCATATCACATAACATAGCAGGGAGACCTACGTGTATCTTTCTTATCTCCATACCTATTGTACAGGATGCAGACCAGAACCTTGTCTTGTCACCATCTATCTGGCTGTATAGCTGTGACAATTCTTCACTCTCACCTCTGTACCATATCTTGTTCTTTATGGCATTTCCCTCGTAATCAAGAGTTTCCTGTATGCTTATGGATCCATTAACAGCCGGCTGGATGTGCAGCCACGTTCTTATTCCTGTTTTTATCTTCTCTGCCATACTTGTAAATATGTTCACCTCTCTCACTCTCCTATCTGGAATTATGTCTTATTCTCTATACCTATCCTGCTTCGATAAGGAATCCAGCCATACTGTACGCTGTTTACCATATGGTCATTGCCATCCTCAGGCTCACAGTCCTTATCTTCAAGCCACGAATACGTTTCTAACTCTGTCTTGTAATTCGTGCACGTATCGACAATATAAAAGCTTGGCTCTCTGCCCTTCTTGTCGTTAAAGGACATCCAGCCAAGCTGTAAGTTAATTCTATCTATTATGGTTACTTTCTTATACGCATTGTTAAATATATACTGGCAGTCAATGTGTTCTCTCTTGTACTTGGCAAACTCTGTTATCGTTGCCTGATCAGCGTTATCTATAAACACATTCTTTGACATTCCACCCCATTCTTTTCTGTTACGCTCCAGGAAGTCTATGTAATTCCTTACTGTATCAGATGGAGCTATTGGTATATCAATTTCTGCATTGTTATACACCTTTTCATCCAGCACTATCAGCTTGCCCTTGTTTGTTATTCCCATATAAGACATTGCAATAGTATCTGGGCTCTTTGTTGAATATGCTGTATCAAGACCGCTTGTATATATTACAAACCACTCTGTCTGCTTATCGTCATATTCTCGTTTAATAAATGCCTTTGCCTGTTCCTTTGTAATAACATGTCGTTTGCAGAAATTAGAAAAGACAAGACCTGTAGCCTTGCCTCGTAATCCTAATATCTTGTTTTTATATATCTTAGTGCCAGGAGGATAGCTCATTTTTTTCTGTTCTATCTTCTCTGGTGTCATGGATATATTATCTTCAAATGTGAAGAACCAATATACCCAGTCTTTAATAGGCTCACAACCGTTAAGGTCCTTCCATATCTCTTCCGGCACATCTGCCTTGTACTTATCAATCGGTCTTGCGTGATTGATGTACTCTGAATATATGGGTAATGTAGGTGCATCCGGATTAAGCGTACCTACAAAGTATTCAGAACGTCCGAATATCTCTCGTATGAAGTCTATGTTAGCTGTATTGCACTCATCTACCCACACACATCCAAACTGTGAACCCAAGGCATTCTTCCACTTGCTGGCATTATCGTAACCGAGAACATATATTATCTTGGTACTGCTTCCAGTTTTGAACTTAATATGTGGAAGTTTATTCTCTTTATCACCATTACCACAGTATTCAAGATTGGGAAATATCTGCAGCAATCCCATATCAGCATTTATTATATTCTTCTCAATAACACCTGTTGTATTACCGGCTATAACATGCAGCTTCATATCTGATTCAGCTACATTCATAATGAACTTAACAGCTACTGTTGTTGTCTTTCCGGAGGCAGTTGAACCCTCTAAGAACTCTGCTCTTGCTGGTGTGTCTATGTAATCCCAGTACTTATCACTTAGAAGCATCTGGCTCACCCCTTGCTTTACGCTGTGCAAGAAGCTCCTGTAATTCACTCCTAGTTGTATCGTTTACATTGGCTTCTATCTTGTCTGTAAATATACCTAAATGCTTGCCAAGAAGCTCTAAGGCCTTAACCTTGTCACAGGACTTAACTTCTAATCCATCTCTACCCTTCTTGATAACAGCAAGAGCTCTTTTCTGTTCCTCTGTAAGTTCTTCTGTAAGCACCGGCTCTACTGTTCTATACATAACAGGCTTACCATCTTTATCCAGTACATCCACAAGTGCTCCACCCGCTTCTACTTGCATCTTCTTTTCAACCACGTGTGCATAATCCGCATTATTAGAAAAAGCTATCAAGGCAAGTTCCTTGATAACTCTCTCCTGGGTTATCTCTGTACTCCTTGATAGCTCTTTTTGTCTTTTTGCTATATATTCCTGCACCTTAACATTTCTTAACAGTCTTGATGCCGTCTGTTCTGCTGTTTTCGGTGAATACCCTGCCCTGATAGCTGCCTGTGTGGCATTGAGGTCTATAAGGTATTCTTCACAGAATCGCTTCTGTTTATCTGTTAATGCCATACAAAATCAGCTCCTTTCAACTATTTTCTATATCCTTATCTTCTATTTTTAATATTTTTAATGCACTTTGCGTATTTTTTATTTTTTGATCTAACTTTACAATTTTATCAATCTCTTTATTATATGTATTACATATATCTTTATTTTGACTAATAAAATCTTCCATATATTTATACTTTATTTGTTTTAAATATTTATCGTCTACTTTACTTTCTTTATAAGATAAAATAAGCCAAATCAACGATATACCTAAAACTATTCCTAAATAAGATATTTTGCTATATATTGTAGGAATTGTTAATAATATTAATATACTTATTGATACACTAATTGCATTCATAAATGATGTTGAAAGAATACGATATATTTCACTCTTTTCATCTTTATTATAACCATATATCGATATCTCTCCTATATAAACAATAACCCAATCATAGGCATAAGTACACAATGAGACAGCCAATATTAAAATAATAGTTCTTATCAATTCCTTATCATAATATATATGTTCATCCCATAGATAGAATAAAATCACAGTTGGTAAGATGCTTGAAACTACTATACTTAAAGCTTGTCCTCCCTTTTTTATAACAAAATCTGCTGGCAATTTTTCAATGAATTTTTCAATAATTTTTCCCATTCTTAATCCTCCTAATTGTATTTATAATATAACTAACCACATAAAAAAATCAACAAAATAAGACACCAACTTTCGTCAGTGCCTTAAGAGGGGATAATTATCAATTTAGGAGTAATGGTGCCAGCTCTCACCAGCACCACCGGGGATATTATTGAATTCAGACTTGCGTATGTCTGTGAAACAATGCACCTTACATCTGTTCCACGATAAATATTACCACATATAAAACGAACAGAACGAACAAAACGAACAGACTTTTATTTTTCTTTCAAAAATCTTTCAACAGCCATCCTGCATCCATCTGCGGTATAATGCTTCCCCATGCTGTGTGCAACTTTTATCCAGGAATATTTGTTAATGTATCTGTACGTAATCATCCTCCTCATAGTGCTGCTCTTTATCTGGTATATGTAATGCTCTGCAAGTGCTATCTGCTGTTCTATCTTCTCCAGAACATTTTCCTGCTGCGACTTTCTTAACATCAATAATGCCATCTGAGTATCATACTCCGAATATGGGAAGCCTTCTATCTTGAAATGCTGCTTGCCACCATTTCCACCTGATACACTATCTATTACAGTATATCCTTCCTGCTCCATCTTACTTATCCTTTTCTCTATCTGAGATATAGATTCTTTTAATGATTCTCTCTCCTTTACCAAGTCTTCATACTGTATCAATATTTCTTTGATATTGTACTGTTCTTCCACTCACTACACCTACCTATCGCTTGTACTTCTGTTCTGTACCATCCGCCATTTTTATTGTTATTTCTAATGGATACCCTTTAGCGTTATTGCCTACACTTAAATAACGTGCCTTTATTATTTCCAATGGCTTACAATGTCCCTTTTCACAATGCTGTGCTTTAGTTTTATCATTATATTCTGTTCCACATATCTCACATATGTAATGTTTAACTTCTTTCAATATAATTACCTTCCTTTCGTCTCTCTCCACCAAGTAAAATCCCAGCCATTATTATTTAACTGCTGCCAGCTCTTCAATATTCAGGATTTCTAAAACATAATACTGTTTACCTGGTTCAGCTCCCCACTCTGTTTTTCCCTTTCCAATCCGTAGTCTGCATCTTGCTTTTATCGCTTTAGAATTCTTTGAATAGCCATTACGGAAAATAATCTCCTGAACACTGTCTTTTCTTATCTCCTCAGGTACTGCCTCGCCTTGCAATAACTCATATTCGCTTTTATGTGAAAAAATACTTGATGGATATATAGTTATTGCTCCGAACAGATTCTGGAGTCTTATTTCGTAATATTCTTTTATTTCCCTATATTCTTCTTTTTTCTCACCTGAAGCAATCATATCAAACCACTTCTTTTTGATTGGCAATGTTAGCATTATGAATCACCCCGCATTTCCTTTTCTAATTTATCTGCATCAATCAGTCTCATGTTTACCACCTCTCTTTACAATCCTAATCGCCCTTTCTAAACCTCTTTGGAAGCTATCATCATATTCTGCATCAAGACAAGGGCTTACTTCTTCAACATACTTGTTAAAATCTGCATATGCTAACTTTCTCTCCTCTTCTAGCTGCTCAACAACCTTATCTGCATCATAGGCTGTTGGCTGCTCATCTATATCATGGCAGAATGCCTCTGTTATCTGTCTTGCTACATCTCTGCCTTCTTCATTTTTAAAGAGATTCATTGCATCTTGAAAGCCATTCTTTATATATTCTTTAAAAGCATCTGCATCAATTAATCTCACTTTCTTTACCTCCAATCTTCCGGCATAGTCACCTGCGCATTGCAATCCTTAATCAGCATCATTGTATTTGTGCTTGGTATCCAGTTCTTTACATACTCCACAGCTTCCTCGTATTTAAGCCTTGGTGTATTAGCTCTTGAATTGACATTAAAGTAATCCTTATAATCGTGATTGATTTCTGAGAACACCTTCCTGCCTATCTCCCTATATGCATTAGACTTCTTTCCACCTACCAGTTCTATAACCCTTGATGATATAAGCTCACTCAAACTGTGCTGCTGTCCATAATCTATGTTCATAGTGTTTTCTAACTTTGTAACCCTGTCAGAGACATCATCTATCATACATAACTGTATTCTCATCATTTCCTGTGTTGAAAGCGGCTTCTGATAACTTCCTGTCTTTCGTATGCTTGGAAGCACCTCTGATGTAACCCAGTCTGTAAATCTCTCTGCGCTGTCTTTACGGCTCTGAAAGATTGTCTTATAAAGGTTGGCTTCATTAATAAATGCAGCTTCCTGTTCTCTGCCTAATCTGTCTATGACCTTACTTGTAGTAACCCCATCTGTTTTAAGTCTTGCTTTAACTCTGCTTACCTGTTCAAGCTCTAATGCTCTACATACATCCGCCAAACAAAACATAGGCTAGCTATCTACTATAACCGTCCTTATCTGTCCGAACTCATTGTTGTTAAATATCTGTAGTTTCATTCTCCTTATACCTCCAATATTCTTTCACAGGTGTTTCGTCCTTCCTTGCTCCTGGAATTATGAAACACAACCTGTTGTATGTCGCTGCTGTGATTAGTTCTGTACCGTCTGCATAAACAAGCTTCATCTCCAGGTCATATCGGAATCCCAGTTCCTTGGGAAATGTATCCGGGATCCGATTCCACTGTCTCTCCTCCGGCTCATTATCCAGGAACTCATATATGCTCATCTGACCTTCGCATTCATATCCATCTGCCATATCAGCACCTCAGTTCTTCATCATCAGACCTTATGTGGAATTCAATACCGGTTTCTGCTGTCATAGCCTCTGCTATATCCTTCCACTTCACATATCCACCAACAAGGCTCTCTGTATATTCGTTGAATTTCCGGATAAATCTGTTCATACGCTTAGTTCCAAATCCAAAATTATCTCTAAGCACGTAGGAGCTCATCAGAAGCACTGTGTCCATTATTGTCTGTTTAATTGTTTCTGCAAAATGCTCAAGCTCTGTCTGAGATATCTTAAGTGGTACATCATACGCTTGTCTGAACTTAAGCTCCTCTTCAAGTCCATCTATACCCTTTTCCCTGGCAACTCTCAGGGCATATGACATACCTTCCCTTCGTGCCTGCTCCTCTTTGCTTAACTTAGCCATTACTTATTCCCCGCTTTCCGCTGTGCCAACTTCTTTGCCTGCTTTGCAGCTTCCTCTTCAAGCTGTGCAACACGCATATGGTTATAACAGCAATAATATTTAATTTGCTTATCAGCTTTTCTCTTGTATGTGTAACTGTCCATGTTGTACTTAAGTGCATCTATAACCTTTCCGCACTTGTCACATACATAGATCTTTTCAACTGGGAGTGTTCGCCTTTCCTACTGTCTTGGCTTTCTTATCCGGCTTAACCTTTGACTCGGTTGTCTTCTTAGTTGCCTTAATCCTTGGCTTTGCTGCACTTGTTTTAGGCTTGTCCTCGACTTGACTTGTACTAATCTTTGACTTAGATGGACTAAGCTCAACCGCACTAATCTTGCTCGCACAATCCACAACTACTGTCTGTGATACTGGATGAATGACAGGATCCTCATCCACACTGCACTCTTTAACCCTGCTCTTAGAATCAGCAGGCTTTGGATCCATACTACCAGTAATGTCTTCCACCATAGCCGTTATACACTCCCTAAGGTTGCTGCTTTTATCTTCCAGATACTTTCCAATCTGGCTCTTTATAAAGTCAGATGTATCTGTGGCTATATCCTTAAGTCCTGGAACATTCTCAAAAGCTGTGTACCCGATATTACGTCCATCTTCTGTCAGCTCCGCCTTGTATAACACCTCTGGATTTATCTCCTCATAGGCAGACTTCACCTGTAAAAGCCTGTCAGTTTCTGAAACAAGATCCTTACCGAACCTGTTAAGATACTCTAAATCTAACATGCATACTCCTTCCGTCAATTACTAAGCAGCGAATCATAAAACTCATCTGACCGCTGTTCACGCTGACTGTAATTTGTAAATTTATTTTTCTTTGCGCGCGCAGGCGCTATATTATTTAGTTTTTGTTTTTGTTTATATATGGCTACGGTTTCTCCTACGGTTTGTACTTCGGTTTGTACTTCGGTTTCTCCTACGGTTTTCCCTACGGATTTGAAAGTACAAATTTTATATTTATTGGGACTTCCTTTTTTTCCTCTCTGAAATTCTATCAGCCCTGCTTCTATTAATTTATTTCTGTTTTCGACTAACGTAGCCTCTCTTGACATCTGACAACGAGACATTACTCGCTGGTTATCTACTTGTATCCACTCGCACCACCCTGCCATATTATTGATACTTAATAACTTGTAGTACAATAATTGCGCAGCACTCGGCAAGTAATGACTTTCGAGCCACCTTTCAAACCCGTTCAGTTGTTTTATATAGTCGATTCTCTGCTCTGTATTCACGGCTTCACCTCTTCCAGCACCACTTCTATACGTGGATTATATTTATCTATGAAGAAATGGTCCTCAAAGCCTACTATGTTATTCCAGCCGTCATTATCAAGCACCTTACACTTAACAAGTGCATCCTGTATGAACTTATGTGCAACCCCTGCTATATTATCAAGGTCACGCTTTCTGTTATGCTCATAGAATGTGTATTTAATCCGGACTGGATTATTTATATGGGTACGCTTAAGATTAAGCCTTATAGCGTTAGATATGATCATCTGATACTGCTGCTTCATATCGTTGCCAGTACTATGCCGGTTATGAAAGCTTCTTTCTGCTTTCAGGTATTCGTTTAATCCTGGAAGCGTACCCTTGATTGTAAATGTATAGAGCATTCAGCTCCTTTCCGCCCTGTGGAAGTATGTACCACAGGGCTTATATGTATTTCTGTGACAACGTAGATGTGTGATATTATAAAGTCACAGATAACTCCTTCCATATCTTTTCCTAAATGCTTCTCTAGCTGGATCATTCTCATATCCATATAATTTATGATAATATTCTTTCTCCCAGGCTAACTGACCAGCAATCTTACTAAGCTTTTCAGCAGCGCTATTATTATGTATCTGCCTAATTCCACCAGACATATTGTGTTCATCATCACATACAGGTATTTTAATGCCATCCTCTTCTGCTAATTCCCTAATTCCTATGCCGAATAATAAATGATGCTCTGTCTGTGTAGGCTTTCCACATAATGCACAATATCCTGAATATCTCGTTACTACACTATCTGTTTTCATCCTATACCTCACCTATCAAATCACTTGACCATATTGGCGCTTTAAGAACCTTTGTATGTTTACAATAATCACATTGCTCACACCTTATAGGATCTATTTCGTTATTCTTAAGTGCTAATATCTTAGGTACATTACTTTCAACCTCTGCTAAAGCCTCATCAAGAAACGACTGCTCACATGCTATAACCTGTATATCTGGCTCTTTCTCTTTTGATACTGCTGCTATAAAGAATGGGAGCTTTTTCCCTGTATTAATCTCAACAATCTTCTGATAAACAGCTCCCTGGATGTAATATCCCCACTCATGCAGAAAATTCATATTGCCAGCATCAGCATGATAGAAAGTTTTTGTTATACTCTGACAAGTCTTAAGGTCAACAATACACTTATCCTTGATATAACTATCAATCTTAATTTTCCATTTAGCACCGAACATATCAGCGGTCATTATTACCTGCTTTTCACCACTCATGTAAGCCATAAATAAATCATCACGTTCACATCTATTAATCATTTCATTGGCCTTAATATATTTAGCCATAAGGGAACCATCTTTCTTAAACATGCAGGAGTGCTGTGCTTTGAATGTATCAAGAGTTCCTTCAAAATGTGCATCAACATAAGAACCAACCATAAGTGCATCAGAATCTTCCATATTCTCAACCCACTCTTCATTAAGCTTTGCCAATGCATAAGCTTCACATCCCGGACGGCCAAGTGAACCAACAAAATTCTTATACTGCGATACACTTAAATACTCCTTATCGGCTTCTGTACTATAATAATTCTCACTTGTTAGTAACATCTGCAGTACCTCCCATAGGATTAGGAACTTCATCTTCTACCGGAAAATAATCTTCAGCTTTAGCCTGTCCGTCTTTAAGGGCCTTATATACTCCCTTTAGGTTAATAAATTCATCTTCTCCGAAATCCGCACAATTACGTTCCGCATACTTTTCTATCTGTTCTCTTGTAACTTTGAATTCAACTTTAAATGCATTAATAAGCTTAGTTACTCTTTCATTAATAGGCTCCTTGCCTATTCCTTTCCTAACTGTTTCCTTGCACTCTCCAACAGCCATATCTACAACATCTCCTGGTATAACTCCAAGAATACATGCCCTCATTCGTCTTGCACCAAAGTTAGCTGTCGCCTCATAGATATCTCTACTATCTGTAAGCTGATATGTACCCTTCTTAGTGTCTCTCTTATGCTCTACTGTAAATATCTTGGTTACTCTTGTATTTGATTCCAGATCCCATGCATATGCCATCATCTCTGATGCACCATTCTTCTGTTCAAGCTCTATAACGCCATAATCAATATTACCCCAGTTCTGAGCAAGCGCTTCTGCAAGCCTTATAGACGGTCCCATAACCGTCTGTCCGCCTCTTGGATAAGAATATATAGCCTGCTCTGCTAAAGTTGCCCTCTGGCACGTTCTCTTGATTCTCTCCATTGCATCATATTCATCTCTTGGGAACTTCTTAGCCATTACTATTGCCCCCTGAACTTCCTGTGCCTGTCTGCTTATCATCATCTCTGTCTGTGATGTTTTAGGAACAGCCATCTGCTGTCCCATTGGTATCATGTTATCCATTTATTTTTTCCTCCTCGTTAATTCCTAATATAATCTTTACCTCATCTGATGACACATACTGTTCTTTACTAAATTTATCTTTTAATATGCTAATCTGAATACTTTTCTTTATGAGTTTCTTATACTCTTTGACTGATATTGTTATGTTTTTTCTCATCATTCATTCCTCCAAATATAAACTGATACTGTCCGTTCCTAGACATCCTAAACTGTCTTAAGTAACGCTGCCTTTCATCCTGGCAATCACATTTCTCTCCAGGATCCAGTCTTGCGCCACAATGTAAACATTTGTAATTCCACATTGCTTTTTACTCCTAAATGTTCTACACTATAATTGATGTTTTTATTAAGTTGCGGTGTTGTTAGTGCTACTAGCTCACCGCAGCTCTTTTTATATATTTCTTAATCTGTAATCACCTATTGGAACACCTGCTTTACACTCCAGCCTGTGAAGCCTTAACATCCACTTGGATGCATCTTCGATTCTTCCATCTGCAATAGCTGCATTGATTCTCTTGTTAAATGCAATTATTTCCCCGGTTATCCTCATTGTTTTATTTTCTCCTTTATCATTTTCTGCTTAATAACACTTCTGGCATATCTTTGAGCTGCTTCCTTAAGATCAGCAACTGCTTTAGCCCTTTCGTCCTCTGACAGTTGTGGTGAATGCACATTCACAACACACCCATCAGGGAATACTGTTGTTTTTAAATCGTATTTCATACATACCACCTCTTACGTTTATACTTACTGTCTTATATGCTTCTGCTGATTGTCCTGATTACTGCTTTTAATCACAATATGACCTGTGGCAATGTGGACAGCCTGTTACTAATGTTGAGCCGGCCTTTTCAACTGAAATACCAGTCTTATATCCGCCGTGGTCAATCTCTTTATAGATATCTTCGTTACAGTTCCAGCACCTTCCACCCATTGGTGCAAAGTGTGGATAACCTTTCTCCTCACAGTACTTATCCTGTGCCGCTCTTGCTTCACTTGAATTAAAATGCTCCATAATATCACCTCTTCTTATCATCTCTGCATAAAACTAATATTGTTATGCAGATGATTGTTGTTATTGCTACTGCTGTTACATTCATCTTTTTGCTCCTTGCGTAAATATCTTGTTTAATCTTGTTTTAACTCCTATACTTTAATCACAGGCTATTGCCGTAGCCGAGTATTTTGAAAGGAGTTTGTTTATGCCAATTACATACACTATCATCAGCAACTTTACTGAAATTGGAACTTGTGAAGGTCTTCCCGTAACCGAACAAGGACAACCTTTTGTTTTAATACATCCTTCATATCTAGGTGTAGTATCTGTTGGTGACACTCTTGTTTCTCCTGATGGACAATACCTAAAAATCTATATGGATGACTATGTTCTTGAAAACAATGAATTGAGAGCAATAAAATTTTTCTATGAATAGCTTATTCTTCCCTGTATTAAGTCCTTGTTATTGAAATACAGGGAAGTTTCTCTCCTGCTTTCCATCCATTCTTATGGTTAAATACCTTTGCCTTTTGATAGCCATCATCATATGGAACTTTTACAATAAATGGCTTTGTGATTTTCTCTCCATCTATTTCAAGTTCTTCTTTATCGTAATTAATTTTTATGCTATTCATTCTTAACCTCTTAAACTAATAATCATTAGCGCAGCTATTGAAAAATATATTGGGAAGTTAGGATGCCTCTCTCTGAATGGTATCCTTATAACTTCATAATGCTTAATGCCAGATACTTTCATTTTCTTTATAGCTGATACCGCCTGTATAAATGTCTTGGCTTTCTCTTCTATGAATGGTTCGTAGCTACGGATAATGTACTTATATGTCTTCTTCGCAATTGCTCTCACCTCCTTGTTATATTACTTGCTTAAAATAATTCTTGAACTTATGTTCAATTTTTGTTAACATTAACTTGTCCTTATCGGGCAGGAAAGGAGACTCTATATGCTACTTATAGAAAAACTTATCTGCCCTGTTCTTTTTAGTTAAGGTTGCAATCGTGGTTACCCAAAGCACGTTAAACTGGGGTATAATGTAATAATTGATATGGCGTAACAAATGCTCGCAAGAGTAACGGGTTGGAACTGGTTAATAAATCCTCACCATATCGGGATGTTCCTTGCTTTCCACCAGCTAATGGGCAGGTAATTAATGCTGAACTAAAACAGCATAAGTGGTGGAATACTTGATAGAAACACTTAGCGTTATTATGTGTGATGAAAATCTGCAAAGTATAAAAAGTAAAAAAATTTAGCACTAAACTGTTAGAGATAACGCCTCTGACAGTTTTTTGTTTTATTACGAATTTCTTATAAAAAAATACTTTACTATTTCCTTATCTTCTATTTTCAACAACTCTTTCGCTTTGTATATTTCACTCTGTGTCCATTGTCTTACGCCTGTAAGTTTTAGCGATACACTTCTTTCAGATAATCCCATTTTTTTTGCAAAACTAATTTGATTTCCATATATCTCTTTAATTCGATTTTTCAATTTTTGATTATCGAATTTCACATTTAAGCCTCCTTATTTTGTTGCATAACGCAACTTTCTTTGTAAAAAAAATATATTTCAAATTCTGTAGGCTTAATTTTTAATAAATCACATATCTTTTCAGCTTCATCTAAGTCCATCGGTCTTATATTATTAATTTTTTGATTTGCTGTGGATTGTGCTATATTAAGTACTTTCGCTACATCTTTTTGGGTGAGCTGTAATTCAGCCATACGTCCTTTGATTTTATTAGTATTAATCAACTTTTAAACCTCCTTTCGACATTCGCATTGTAGCATTACGCAACTCAACTGTCAATAGCATTGTGCAACAATTTTTCTATTTTTTTATTTTATATATTGCGCTGTGCAATAGTTTGATATATAATACGAGCATAAGGAGGAGCTTCTTAATGAATAATATTGAAATAGGAAAAAGAATACACAACGCACGTACTTTAAGAAAATACACGCTTGATGAAGTAGCTAAAAAAATTGGTGTTGCTAAATCTACCATACAACGATATGAAAATGGTAAAATAACAAAAATTAAACTACCTGTTATTGACTCTATTGCCAATGCTTTAGCTGTAAACCCAGCTTGGCTAGTAGGTAAATCCGAAGAAATGGAAATACATACTCCAACTAATTCTTCAAGCAAAATCCTACAATACTACAATAAACTTAATGAACTTGGCAAACAGGAAGCTACTAAACGTGTTGAAGAATTAACATACATTCCTTTATATAATCAGGATGCTAATTTATTAGATGCAGCCCATTCTCTTAATAACGCAACCAGCGAAGAGAAAGCAAATGATGAAAATATTATGAATGATGAGAATTTCTAATCTGAAGAGGGGATATATTTGAATTACGAGGAATTACTTATTGAAGCTGATAACAATAATCTGATTACTAAGGAGAAACCTCTTCTTGCTAATGCTGGAAGAATAAAGGGTAATCGTATTGCTATCAAAAACGACTTACCTACGCAGAAAGAAAAAGCCTGTGTACTTGCAGAGGAGCTTGGACACTTCTACACTTCCACCGGAAACATATTAGATATGTCTAATACTGCTAACCGGAAACAGGAACAACGTGCCCGCCTTTGGGCTTATAACAAGCAAGTTGGACTAAGCGGTATTATTGATTGCTACAAAGCTCACTGCCGCACATTACACGATATGGCAGAACACCTTAATGTAACTGAAAAGTTTCTTAAAGATGCCATAGATTGTTACCGGTATAAATATGGTGTATGCACTAAAGTTGACAACTATGTTATCGGCTTTGAACCAACCTTTTATGTGTTGGAGATGTGGAAATAAATTTAATTAAACTATGATTAGGAGGTATTACTATGAGTGAAAGAGAAAAACTAACGCAGGCTGATGATAATTTTTGTGAGGCACTTTATCAAGATTATATGAATAGTTTAGATAAAAATGAAAGTTACTCTCTTGAAGATTGTAAGAAAGAATGGGGCTTGATTAATATATCACCTTCGTGTTGATGAGAACAGATATATAATCAATATTGACATAATAATACTATTATATTAATATATATTTCAAGGTATGGCTAACTTGTTTGGCTGTGAATAGAGGACTTGAGATATATAATCTCAGGTCCTCTATTTGCATTATTGTTCATTGACAATTAAATACTTACCATTTTTTTCATCATCCAAAAAGTTGACATATTACATAAAGATTATGTATACTCATTATATAGCCTTAATAATACAAAAAGGGGAGATACTATGGCAACTAAAAGCATATTAAAAACAATTGATATTAAGGACAAGTCAATTGGTGAATTATTAATTAATGCTCTTGTAAAATCAGATACTGTTCCAAGCAAAAATGTTGATTTATCAAAGGAATGTACAGAACTTAAAGGCGATTCTGTCAAAGACTTCTTAAGGAGTACTAATGGACTTACTAAAAAATAACTCAAAATATATACAAATAAATTTAAGCGAAATTATTAACGCTATAGGAGAGGATGGTGCTAAATCAATCCTCTCTTCTTTTTCATGCCCAAATAAGGATGTTGAGAATTTTCTAAAATATAAAGCTATTGAATTTTCCAAACGTGATTTTTCCAAAACACATTTAGTTTTCTGGTCAACATTAGACGAAAAAGAAAAATATCTTGTTGGTTATTATACTATTGCCCCAAAATTCATTTCTATTTCAAAAGGTAATGTTAGCAACTCACAATACAAGAAACTTTCGCAATATGGAGAATATGATACATATTTAAAAAAATGTACTATATCAGCAATATTAATAGGTCAGTTAGGAAAAAATTATACAGATGGGAATGACACTCTTATAACTGGGGATGAACTTTTAAAATTGGCATTAGATAAAGTAAAAAGTATACAATCAGAAATCGGAGGTCGCTACACATACCTTGAATGCGAAGATACACCATTTCTATTATCTTTTTATGAAAGTAATGGGTTTTCACAATTCGGAAAAAGACAACTTGATGCAGATGAAACAGACATTAATGGTTCGTATTTAATTCAACTATTAAAAAAAATATAAATAAAAGCCCCTGTGCTACCAACACAAGAGCTTTTACTGCGACTTACAATTAAGCTGTGCTCAAATGATATAATCGCCCTAGACAAGCCATATTATATCATTCATAGCACCGCTTTTGCAAGTGGTGTTATTTTTGTACCCATTTTTGAGTTGCACCGGTGCAACTTGCATATATTTTACAGAAAGGATGATTAATATGGTATCTTTTGACAGCATTATTATCTATCTTAGAAAGTCCCGATCTGATGATCCTGCGCAGACTGTTGAAGAAGTACTTGCAAAGCACGAACGTATACTTCAGGACTATTGTATGAAAGAATATGGCAAAGCTATACCAGAAAAACGTATATACAGAGAAGTTGTCTCCGGAGAGACTATACAGGATCGCCCTGTTATGCAGCAGCTTCTTAAAGAGCTGGAAACAGGTAATATATCTGGTGTACTTATCGTAGAGCCGCAGAGATTATCACGAGGTGACTTACAGGATTGTGGCCAGATTATCAATTCATTCAGATACACTAATACTGCCATTATTACTCCGGGAAAAACATACAATTTATCTGATGAATATGACCGCAAGTTCTTTGAGATGGAGTTAACTAGGGGAAATGATTATCTTGAATACACTAAGAAGATACTAAACAGAGGCCGTGTAGCTTCTGTAAGACAGGGTAATTATATATGCTCTGTACGTCCATATGGCTACAAGAAGATAACTTTAGGATCCGGTAAAGATAAATGCCACACCTTAGAGATAATCCCAGAGGAAGCTGATGCAATAAGACTTATGTATCACTTATATCTTGATGAGAATATGGGATTTACTAACATTGCAAGAACGCTTGATAGCCTGCACATAAAGCCTCTTAAGTCTGATAACTGGTCTGCTGCCACCATCAGGGATATGATAGACAATCCAATATATATAGGCAAGGTTGTCTGGAACAGCCGTAAAGTTGTAAAGAAATGGGAAAACGAACAGATAACGAAAGTGCGCCCACGTAACAAAGGTGATGATGTTATATGTGTTAATGGCCGGCACGAGGCAATAATAGATGAACACACCTTTGACGCTGCCAGAAATAAAAGAGGTCTTACTCCTAAGGTTAAGAAGTTCAAGGAACTGCGCAACCCACTTGCTGGTCTTCTCTTCTGCGGTACATGCGGCCACGGTATGTCTATGAAAAAATATGTTGATAAGAGAAGCCATACTGGAAAAGTCACTACTGTTATGCTCTGCAATCAGCAGGCAGTATGCCACACCAAGTCTGCACAATATGAAGACATTCTGGCCAAGATTAAAGTATCTCTTTCCAATGCTATATCTGACTTTAAGATAAAGCTTAAGGAACAGGAAAATAATAATATTGATATGCACGAACTCCGCATAGCAAGTCTTGAAGAGGAGCTTAACAGATTGTACAACAAGGATGTAAGACAGAAGGATGCATATGAGGATGGCATATACACAAAGGAAGAATATATTGAACGTAATTCTAAGCTTCAGGAGCGTATTCTTAATGTGAAGGAAGAGATTGCTGATGAAAAGAATAATGTTCCGGTTAAGATTGACTATGAGGATAAGATAATGACCTTTAAAGACTGTCTTAGTTCGCTTGACGACTCAGACATATCCGCAGCAGATAAGAACATTCTTTTAAAGAGCTGCATTGATAAGATAATCTACTATAACGATATGCCGTCTAAGCCGGGAATTGGAAGATATATAGAGAATTCTTTCAGATTGGAGATTTTCTTAAAGCTGTGAACCCGCTGTTTATGGGCATTTAACATCATATCCAAGGGTTAGGAGCTAATGAATTAGGACACTTTGAAATGATCAGCACAATGGTTCATCAGCTTACAAGAAATCTTTCAATGGAACAGATTAAGGGAACTCCTTTTGAAGCCTACTATGTAGATCATACAGCAGCCGTATGGCCTCAGGCCGCTGGTGGAATTCCATTCAATGCCTGTGAATTCCAGTCAAAGGGAGATGCTATAACAGACATAACTGAGGATATGGCAGCAGAGCAGAAAGCTAGAACAACATATGATAATCTTATACGTCTTTCAAAAGATGACCCAGATGTACTCGATCCTTTAAGATTTTTAAGAGAGCGGGAAATCGTACATTTCCAGCGTTTTGGCGAAGCACTTTCTATTATACAGAGCAAGCTTGATTCTAATAATTATTATTTTTATAATCCTGAGTTTGATAAAAACTGTAGTTGCAAAAAGTAACGTTATTATGTGGCTGCCGATTTGACAAACACAACTAAAATAGTTTATTTTTAATAATAGGTTTAATTCGGCAGCCATTATAACTATATCAGATAAGAAATGGAGTCTTAGTGTGAAAATAAGATTTTTCACACGCAAGATTTGTGCTTCGCACAAACTTGAGATGCGCTAAGAAACAGCGCAAGAATGGAGGATTACTATGAAAGAAAAAATATATAACGTACCTGTCAATGATGCATTTTTGGCAGACACTGAATGTCCTGTATGTGCTATGTTTGAACAACTTGAAAATGATGCCATAGAATATACTATGGGTCCAAGCTATATGGAAGATGATATACGTGCTGTTACTGATAAAAAAGGGTTCTGTCAGAAACATATCAAAAAAATATATGAGCAGAACAACCGTCTTGGTTATGCACTCGTTATGAAAACACATATGGATTATGTCATTAAAAATATTGAAGCTTTTAATCAGGATAAAGGTTCTGGAAGAAGTCTTCTAAAAAAAGGAAAAGAAGCTTCTGTGTGCAGTTATATAGAAGAACTTGATAATTCCTGCTTTGTATGCGATAAAATAGCTGATACTATGGAACGTTATGTTGATACTATATTTTACATGTATAAACATGATAAAGAATTCAAAGACGTTCTTTCCAAATGCAAAGGCTTCTGTACAAGTCATTATGGACTTCTTATGAAAAAATCAAGTGAAAAACTTGGAGGAAATGATTACACAGAATTCACGAATCTTATCACTACACTATATCTTGATAATATGAAAAGAGTGCGTGATGATGTTGAATGGTTTATCAACAAATTTGATCATAAATATGCTGATGCACCATGGAAAAATGCGAAAGATTCTCTAGTACGTGCAACATTAAAGGATACAGGATGTAAACTTTAAAATTAAATAAAGGCTCGACATTAATACATCCTAATGGATGCCATAATGTCAAGCCTTTAAGAATTGTTAAAGCTCTACGACAAACAATTGACTGCTTTTATCACAAATTTTTATATTTCCAAGGTGCAAATCCCATTTTAGATATGTGAAGTCTTAATTAATAAGTCATAACCTCATATCCATCATCTGTAACGTGAACCATTATCTCCCACTGTGCTGAATATGAATCATCTTCTGTATATATAGTCCAGCCATTGTCATCATCAACATATACGTCAGGATATCCAGCATTAATCATTGGCTCTATTGTAAATACCATGCCTGGTGCCATAACCATGCCTGTTCCCTTCTTGATTACATAACTCACAAAAGGTGTCTCATGAAATTCCAGACCTATACCATGTCCTCCGACCTCACGTACTACAGAATAACCATTTTCCTTTGCATGTTTACTTATAGCATCAGCTACATCACCAAGATGTCCCCATGGTTTAACCTGTGCAAGTCCAAGTTCAACACATTCTTTAGCAACATCAACAAGCTTTTTATGTTCTGGCGAAACATTTCCTATACAGAACATTCTTGATGAATCAGAAAAATAACCATTAAGAATAGTCGAACAATCTACATTTACAATATCTCCGTCAGCAAGAATAATATCCGATGACGGAATGCCATGGCACACTTCGTTATTAATGGATGTGCATACACTCTTTGGAAATCCCTCATAGTTAAGAGGGGCTGGAATGCCTCCCATAGCCGTTGTCTTTTCATACACCATTTCATCTATTTCCTGCGTTGTCATACCAGCCTTTATATTTTCTGCAACATAATCAAGTACAGCTATATTTATCTTACTGCTCTCTCTCATGCCCTGAAGCTGTTCTTCATTTTTTATTATGCTTCTAGGTGGAACCTTATGAAACTTCTTTTTATACATCTCTATTTTTTTATCAAAATTCATATGACACTCACAATAAGGTTTCTTACTTCCACACCAACATGGGTCATTTCTCATTAACTTCTTCATTTTATTATTTACTCTCCAATCTGTTACTGTATTATATTACAAAATAAACAGCATTAATATGTTACTGCTGCAACACCTCAACCACTGCTGGAAGAAACTGTTTCTTTCTTGACACAACGCCAGGAAGAGCCACATATTTATCACTTATATTATCAAGATTAAATGCATTTTTTAATACTGTTACTGCATTTTTACCAGCATACATAACGTATGATGTTTCCTTCATAACATCTGTTATAAGCAGATATGCAATATTAATCTCACTGCTATGTTCTGTTACATGTTCCATATAATCTTTTTCTTTTTCAATGATTACCTGAATTTCATCATAACTCATGCAATTCACCTGACCAACACCAACGGACAATTCTCCGATTGAGAATTTTTTAAAATCTCTATAGAATATTTCTTCCTCTGTTTTTGATGAAAGATTACTTCCTGCCCTAAACATCTCTCTGCCATATTTTTCAATATCTATATCTGCTATTTTGGCAAGGGCATTGCATGCTTCAACATCATATTCAGTACATGTTGGTGATTTTAATATCAATGTATCAGATATGATAGCTGAACATAACAAAGCAGAAGTCTGCTTATCTATATCTATATTATATTCACAGTACATCTGATATATAATAGTTGCCGTACATCCTAATGGCTGATTTCTGAAAAATACTGGTGTTATTGTCTGAATACAGCCAAGCCTGTGATGATCTATTATCTCTAATATATCTGTATCCTCAATACCAAATACCGCCTGTGATTTCTCATTATGATCTACAAGTATGACTTTTTTCTTTCCTGCCTTAATGATGTTACGTCTTGATATCATGCCAATATATCTTCCTTCTTCATCTTCAATAGGGAAATCCCTGAAGCGTTTATTAGCCATAATATCCTGGATATCTTCAACAAAATCATTGATTTTAAACTTAACAAGAGCTGTATCTTTCATAAAAAAACTGACAGGTATTGCCTGATTAAGAAGTCTTGCAACAGTATATGTATCATATGCTGTTGATATTATAATACAGTTATGTTGTTTTGCCATCTTTACTATAGTATTGGATACTTTTACACCTTCACATATAATAAGGCAGCCGGCTTCCATTTCTATTGCACACAGCTGTGATTCATATCTGTTACCGAGTATAACTAAATCACCTTCGTCAATCATGTTTTCCATCATATCAGGATTAGCTGCAGCTATAAGCATCTTTCCTTTATCAAAACATTTATCTGGATCTCCTGTTATTATTTCTGCATTTAATGTATCAACAATATTCTTAAGACTTGTATGTGCAACTGAAAGTATGTCACTGTCATACATTTCAAAATAAGATTTTGCTACATCTCCAATAGTAACCAGTCCCTTAAGATGGTTATCCTCCAATATAGGCAGTGTAACAACATCCAGCTCTTTCATGAGTTTCCATGCATTTCTTACTGAATAATCCTCGTCTATTCCTTCGATTTTCCTGATATCTATATCCCGGACCTGAGGTCTTACATCTTTTATATACCCTGGTGCCTTTACATCACACCTTGAGAGCACAAACTGCGTTTCTTCATTCATATGTCCTGCTCTTTTAGGCACATAATCATTAGTTCCTGTCACAATATTTTTTAATCTGGCATAACATATTGCCGAACATATTGAATCAGTATCTGGATTCTTATGTCCTATAACATATATCTCTTTCATAGACTTCCCTCGCTTATCATATTTTATATAACTAACCTTCTCTATTAATCTGTTTTATACAGCTATTATAAAATATAATACTTAACCAAACCAAACCATTTTTAAATAATAGCACATCCCGTTATTATTATCAACATTCCATTGATTTTCAACATTTTCGATATTTAAATGTTTTAATAGTTTTAAACATCTTCATATCTTTGTTTCCATGTTTTCAACATATTCATGCAATCCTCTGACATTTTATCAACTTAAAGCAAAAGGACCTGGTTATACCAGATCCTTTTTGATTATTTATACTTGTTATATGACTGTCATATCTTAATACTTACATTTCTTTGTCAGTTTCTGAATATCACTATCTTAGTTTCATCTGTATATCCTAATGATTTCATGAAGTTCTTCATATCAGCAATAGCTTTCTTGTATACATAATAAGCATCATAACACTTCTGGAATGCTTCAAGTGACTTATCAACATCACCATCCTCCTTAGCCTGCCATGACTCACATGCATACTTATGAATAAGTCTGTGTGATGAATCAAGCTGTTTAAACTGACTGCTTCCTGTGATTCTAGGATCAGTCTGTGCATGCATCCACTTGCCAAGCTTACAGCTATCCTGATTATTAAGCTGAGTTATCTTTAATTTTTCGAAATCTACAACATTGTTATATACTCTCCACATCAGGATAAAGTGATCTATCTCAAATATTCTTAACATATCCTGTGTTGTAACAGCTCCTGCTTCCCTGAACATATCACTTCTACATGTATCAATATATCTTCCTATCTTATAGATATGAACTCCTGTATCTGTACATTCCTTTGTGAGCATACCATATGTATCTGCTATATTACCAACCTGATCTGTAAATTCTCTTGTTGTTTCTGACTGTCTGTCAATATCATCAAATATTCTTTCTACTGAATCATTGATAGCTGTCATCTGGGCATTCATATGTTCAATATCTCTTAATGATACTTCTACTTTTTCATTGCCCTCTGAAAGCTTCATAGTAGTTTCTTCCATAGATGTAGCAAGAACTTCTATATCACCCTTGAGTTCATTAACATACTTAACTATATCTTCTGCTGATTCTGCTGTGTTACTTGAAAGCTGTCTTACCTGGTCTGCTACTACTGCAAAACCTTTACCCGCTTCTCCTGCTCTTGCGGCCTCAATAGATGCATTAAGCGCTAAAAGATTACTCTGGCTTGCGACCTTTTTAACAATATCAACAATCTCACCAATCTTATTAATCTTCTCATGAAATGCCTGAACCTGAGTATTGATATCAGCTATCTTTTCTGATGATTCATTAACAACTCTTATACTATCATTCATATTAGTTGAACTGCTCTGAGATGCATGAAGCATATCATGTGTGTTATCTCTTATGTCACTCATAGCTTGTGATATATTGTTAATAGAGTCCTTAAGTACCTTACTTGAATCATTCATATTGCTGATTGACTTCTGCTGTAAAGAAACCTGATCCAACATATTCTTAACATATGAGTTATCTCCTATGGATTCCATAGCCTCATTGAGTCGCATAATATAGTTGTTGTTAGCCTTTTTATAAGCTCCAACTATCTGATTCAGCTTATCAGCATATATAGGATCACTGAATCCCTCAGATGATACCATACTAAAATCACCGGCTATCATCTTATCCATAGCCTGTAATAACAATTCCCTGTCCTTATTAGCTTCCTGTGCTGTTGTTTTTCTGCCAAACATAATAAACAAACCTCCTATAATTGTACAATTATTACTTTATATTAACATGTTATATACAGTAATATATATATGATGTAAATGTCAAATTTCAAAATCTTATTGTGTCTGCACACATACGCATTTATACTCATTGACACACCAAACACATCGATGAGAGTCAAAGTCCTCTTTTAACTCTCTCCTTATCTTATTACTTATATTAACATAATTCTCTCTTATATCCAACATATTTATCGACATTTTTAACAATTTTATATATATTTTTACAAACATTTTATCTTTACTACGTATTTATTTCTGTAACATTTAACTCCGATTATGAATAATATAGAATTGAATATATTTTGCATATTATTATGATTATCAGTGTTAAATAATTCATAATTTCATCGGCTCTTATCCTTTAACTCTGATATTAATAATACTTGCAGAAATGGAGTTTTATTTGAAATATTTACGTCATATTCTTGCACTATTGTTATGTGTCACACTTATGCTCCCAATGACAGCATGTGAAAAAAAAGAAAATAACGGATTTGTGGATATTACTCTTAATGAAGTTGCACACTCAATATTCTATGCACCACAATATGCTGCTATAGAACTTGGATACTTTAAAGATGAAAATATCAACTTAAATCTTGTCACTGGCTTCGGAGCTGATAAAGTCATGACTGCTCTTGTCTCTGGTGAAGCTGATATTGGTTTCATGGGATCCGAAAGTTCTATATATGTATACCAGGAGGGTTCTACTGACTATGCTGTAAATTTTGCACAGCTTACCCAGCGTGCTGGCAACTTCCTTGTATCAAGAAATGAAGAAAATGGATTTAAATGGGATGACCTTAAGGGAAAAACTGTACTTGGCGGAAGAGCTGGTGGCATGCCTGAAATGCTTTTTGAGTATATACTTAAGAAAAATAATATCTCCCCTATAGATGATCTGAATATACTGCAGAATGTAGACTTCGGTTCAACCGCTGCTGCCTTTACATCTGGAATAGCTGATTATACTGTTGAGTTTGAACCTGCTGCAACACTTCTTGAGCAGCAAAAAGAAGGATACGTAGTGGCATCACTTGGTACTGACAGCGGATACGTACCATATACTGCTTATTGTGCCAATAAAAGCTATATTAAAAAGCATCCTGACATAATACAAGGTTTCACTAATGCCATACAGAAAGGTCTTGACTATGTAAACTCACACACCAGCAAGGAAATCGCCGAAGTCATAGCACCACAATTTCCTGAAACAGATCTTGCAACTATAACAACCATTGTTGACCGCTATAAATCACAGGACACCTGGAAAGGAGACACTATCTTTGAGCAGAAGAGTTTTGAACTTCTCAAAGATATATTAAAACAGGCTGGTGAACTTGGTAAAGATGTTCCATATGAGCAGCTGGTGACTACTGAATATTCAAGGAAGGCAGCTGGAAAATAAATTGTATAGGTGACTTGTTGTTTAGCACACATTCTTAACGTAGGGACGACAGCATATATGAGAAAAGCAGGTGCGCATACATCAACGATGCCAGAAGCTTCAATT
>ENA-UOJB01000417-UOJB01000417.1-human-gut-metagenome-genome-assembly--contig:-C48-NODE-417-length-49030-cov-8.915120_pt1 | contig 49030 bp, 42 predicted proteins | sample MGYA00242338_ERZ723885 | MGnify/ENA metagenome assembly ERZ723885
GGCGTTGCCGTCGGCCGTGAGGGCCGTGAGCTTCGGCAGCTGCTCGATGCCCGACAGGCTCGTGAGCCGGTTGGCGCTGACATCGAACACCTCCACACCGCAGGCGGGCAGGCTCTCGAGCGAGGTCAGCGACTGAAACTGCACCGAGACCGCCGTCAGGCTCGGAAAATACGCGAGGTCGGACAGGTCGCGGATGTCGCCGCGCCGCACGGTGACGGTCTGGCCGGAGGGGTCGATCATCTCCGCCGTCTCGACGCCGGCGGCCGCCGCGTCCACGCCCTGCTGCGGGGCGGCGAACCAGTACCGGTCGCCGCAGACGTACAGCGCCGTGAGGCCCTTGAGGTCCGCGACCGTGAGCTCGCCCGCGGGCTTGCCGGCATAGTCGCGCGCGGCCTGCTCGAGCAGCGGGTTCTGGAACTGGGCGACCGTGTCGTCCGCGAGCGTCTGCACCGCGACGGTCTTGACCGTGAAGCGGTAGAGCAGGCCCGTGAAGTGGCCGACGATGCCGGCCGCGATCAGGCAGCCGACGAGCACGACGGCGATGATCGCCGCCGCGAGGCCGCGGTGCCTTTTCTTCAGCCGCGCGGGCTTCGGCGCTTTGGCAGGCTTTTCGCGCCTGGCCCGGCGGGGAGATTCGCCGCGGGGCGTTTTCTCCTTCGCCTTTTTCGCGGGCGCGGGCGCGTCCGACAGCTCCGGCGGCTCGCCGGCGAATTTGCCCGCATCGAGCAGCTCGGCCGAGAAGAGCTTGTCGTAGAAATATTCCTCGCTCGGATAGGTATACTTCATGAGCGCGAAGAGGTTGCCGATCTGCATCTCCATGCCGGGAGAGAGCTCCGTCGGCTCGAGGTAGACGTTGATGACAGGCTTGCGCTTGGTCAGGGCATAGTGCATCTCCTTGCGGCAGTTGTCCGAGCGCAGGTACGCCGGGGACAAAAACGCCAGCACGAGCTGCGCGCGCTCAAGATGCGACGCGATGCTCTCCGGCCACTCGCTGCCGGCCTCGATGCCCTCATCGTACCAGACGCGAAAGCCGCGCGACTGCAAGGTGCTGATGATCTCGAGCACGGCCGCGTCGTTCTTGTGCGCGTAGCTGACGAAGAGATACGGCAGCGTGCCCTCATAGGGGCGCAGAAGGGTTTTCACGAAACCACCTCCGGAAAAATTTCAAAAATGGACTGAATTTTGTTCGTGTATCACACACATTCGTGCCCGGCAAGGGCTTTGAGCCCGGCGAGGTACGCATACGGCACGCGCAGCCCGCCCCGGCCGGAGCCGAGGGCGATGTCCGGCTTGCGCAGACCGTGATAGTCCGAACCGCCGGAGGGCGCGAGACCGAAGCGCGCGGCCAGCGCCTGCGCGGCCGCCGTCTGCTCTGGCGTATAGGTCGTGTAGCGCACCTCGACGCCGAGGGCCCCGGCGTCCGCCGCAGCGGCGAGCATGGCGGTGCGCTGCGCATCGTCAAAGCGGTACTTGAAGATGTGCGCCACGACCGGCACGCCGCCCGCCGCGCGCAGGGCGCGGATGGAATCCGCGAGCGGGATGTTATAGCGCGGGACGTAAAACGCCTTGCCCCGGCCGAGCAGACCGCGCATACCGTCGGACACCGAGGGGATGCACCCGCGCTGCACGAGCAGCGCCGCGATGTGCGGCCGGCCGAGCACCGTCTGCCCCGGGAAGGCCGCGTGCAGGTCGTCCATCGTGATGGGGTAGCCCGCGTCGTGCAGGCGCTGCACCATGGTCTCGTTGCGGGCATTGCGCTCGTCGGTCGCGCGGGTCATGAGCGCGCGCAGCGCGGCATTGCCCGTGTCCATGAAGTAGCCGAGCAGGTGCACCTCCTCGCCGCCCCAGACGGTGGACAGCTCCACGCCGGGCACGACCTCGATGCCGCAGCGCTGCCCCGCCGCGAGGGCCTCCGGCAGGCCGGCGAACGTGTCGTGATCCGTGACGGCCACGGCCCGCAGGCCGAGCGCCGCCGCCTGCTGCACGACGGCGGCCGGCGTGTCCGACCCGTCGGACGCGAGCGTGTGCGTGTGCAGGTCAATCCGCTCCATGGCGCACCTCCAGCCCGTCCGGCAGCGCGTCGCCCTGCCAGAGGACAAAGACCGTGCCGTCCGTGACGCGCACCGTAGCCGCCGCGCCGGTGAACGAATTGCTCACGCCGAGCGGCATGGCGCAGCGCAGCTCCGCGTCCGTGATCTCGTAGAGCAGGCCGCGCAGCGTGACGCCGCGCGCGGCATCGCCGCTGCTGAAGACGGACACCGTGCCCTCCATGCCGGCGGGAAAGGCCAGCGTGCCGTTTTGCACCGCCGTGACCACCCAGCCGCAGCCGATGAGCCAGCCCTGCGCGCCCGCGTCCGTGAGCCCGCGCAGCGTCTGCAGGCTGGCGATCGTCTGGTCGAGGCGGCCGCCGAGCGCGCCCGCGATCACAAACTTCCGGCGGCCGTGCGCCAGCGCCCAGCGCACGGCGAGGCCGAGGTCGGTGTCATCCTTCATGACCGGGTGCGTCTCCACGTTCGGGTGGTCCGGCCGGTAGCCGAGGGAGTCAAAGTCGCCCATGACGAAGTCCGGCTCGATGCCGCGCGCCTTCAGCGTGCGGTAGCCGCCGTCGGCCGCGATCACGTAGTCCCCCGGCCGGGGGCTCAGGCGCACGCCGTCAAGACTGGCCGCGCCGACGATATAGCAAATGTTTTCCAAATTCATTCCAGCTTTCCTGAATTTTCGCCCGCTATTGTAGAACATTCCGCGCGGCGAGAAAAGAATTGCATGTAAACAGTATTTGTTAGATTTTAAACTCGCCAAAAATCAAAAATTTTATTTCTATTGTTACTGATATATGATATAATTCCGACGTTGGCAGCACGCCGGATCTCCCCCGCGCCGCTGCCGCCCCCACCTCTGCGGCCCCGCCGCAGTCAGAAAGGAGACACGACCGTGTCAGAAAAGGTTTTCAACAAGGTCCTTGCCGCCAACCGCGGCGAGATCGCGGTGCGTATCTTCCGCGCGTGCTATGACCTCGGTATCCACACCGTGGCCATGTACTCCAAGGAAGACGAACTGAGTCTGTTCCGCACCCGCGCCGACGAGGCGTATCTCGTCGGTGAAAACAAGAGCCCTCTGGGTGCGTATCTCGACATCCCCGAGATCATCGACCTGGCCAAGCGCCGCGGCGTCGACGCCATCCATCCGGGCTACGGTTTCCTGTCCGAAAACGCGGACTTTGCCCGCGCCTGTGAAGCGGCCGGCATCACGTTCATCGGCCCCCCGAGCGACGTGCTCGGCAAGATGGGCGACAAGCTCTCGGCCAAGCAGATCGCCATGGAGTGCGGCGTGCCGGTCATCCCCGGCTGCTCCGAGCCCCTGCGCGACGGGCAGGAGGCACTCGAGAAGGCCATCAGCTTCGGCTTCCCCGTCATCCTCAAGGCGGCAGCCGGCGGCGGCGGCCGCGGTATGCGCCTGTGCGAGATGCCCGAGGACGTCATCCCCGCGTTCGAGCTCGTCAAGAACGAGGCGCGCAAGGCCTTCGGCAATGACGACATCTTCATCGAGAAATACCTCGTGCAGCCCAAGCACATCGAGGTGCAGATCCTCGCCGACCAGTACGGCAACGTGCGCCACCTCGGCGAGCGTGACTGCTCGCTGCAGCGCCGCTACCAGAAGGTCGTGGAGTTTGCGCCCGCGTGGAGCGTGCCCGAGAGCATCCGCGAGCAGCTGCACGCCGACGCCGTGAAGATTGCCGAGGCCGTCGGCTATGTCAACGCCGGCACGGTGGAGTTCCTCGTCGACCGCGACGGCAACCACTACTTCATCGAGATGAACCCCCGCATCCAGGTCGAGCACACCGTCACCGAGATGGTCACGAGCATCGACCTCGTGCGTGCGCAGATCCTCATCGCCGAGGGTCAGCCGATCAGCCACCCGGAGATCGGTCTCGGCGACCAGAACAACCTCAAGGTCAACGGCTACGCCATCCAGTGCCGCGTGACCACCGAGGACCCGGCCAACAACTTCGCGCCCGACAACGGCAAGATCGAGGCCTACCGCTCCGGCGGCGGCTTCGGCGTGCGTCTCGACGGCGGCAACGCCGGCACGGGCTCGATCATCTCGCCGTACTATGACTCGCTGCTCGTCAAGGTCACGAGCTGGGACTGCACCTTCCCCGCCGTCTGCCGTAAGGCTACCCGCGCCATCAATGAGGAGCACGTGCGCGGCGTCAAGACGAACATCCCGTTTGTGACGAATATCCTCACGCACCCGACGTTCATCGCCGGCAAGTGCCACACGAAGTTCATCGACGAGACGCCGGAGCTGTTCGAGTTCACCGAATCGCGCGACCGCGCGACCCGCGTGCTCAAATACATCGCCAACATCCAGGTCAACAATCCCGACGCCGAGCGCCACCAGTACGACACGCCGCGCTTCCCGAAGGCGCAGCGCGAGATCTCGAAGCAGGACGGGCTCAAGCTCCTGCTCGACACCGACGGCCCCGAGGCCGTCAAGGACTGGGTCCTCGGCCAGAAGAAGCTGCTCATCACCGACACGACGATGCGCGACGCGCACCAGTCCCTGCTGAGCACCCGCCTGCGCACCCGCGACATGCTCAAGGGCGCCGACGGCACGGCCGACATCCTCGCCGACTGCTTCTCGCTCGAGATGTGGGGCGGCGCGACGTTCGACACCGCCTACCGCTTCCTGCACGAGTCCCCGTGGGAGCGCCTGGAGATGCTGCGTGAGAAGATCCCGAACATCCCGTTCCAGATGCTGCTGCGCGGCTCGAACCTCGTCGGCTACGCGAGCTATCCGGACAACCTTGTGCGTGCCTTCATCGCCGAGTCCGCCCGCGAGGGCATCGACGTGTTCCGCGTGTTCGACTCGCTCAACTGGCTGCCGAACATGGAGACCGCCATGGACGAGGTGCTGCGTCAGGGCAAGTTCCTCGAGGGCACCGTGTGCTACACCGGCGATATCCTCGACCCGACGCGCGACCGCTACACACTCGAGTACTACGTCAACTTCGCCAAGGAGCTCGAGCGCCGCGGCGTGCACATGCTGGCCATCAAGGACATGTCCGGCCTGCTCAAGCCCTACGCCGCCAAGAAGCTCGTGAGCACCCTCAAGCAGGAGATCGGCATCCCCATCCACCTGCACACGCACAACACCACCGACAACCAGATCGCGACCTATCTCATGGCGGCCGAGGCCGGCGTGGATGTGGTCGACACCGCCATCGGCCCGCTGGCCAACCTCACGAGCCAGCCGTCGATGAACGCCGTCGTCGAGTCCCTGCGCGGTCAGGAGCGCGACACCGGCTTTGACCCGCAGCGCCTGCAGGAGCTGGCCGATTACTGGGCCGACGTGCGCCTGCGCTACGAGAGCTTCGACAAGGGCCTCAAGGTCCCCGTCACCGATATCTACCGCTACGAGATCCCCGGCGGCCAGTACACGAACCTGCAGCCGCAGGTCGAGTCGCTCGGCCTCGGCCACCGCTTCGCGGAGGTCAAGGAGATGTACCGCACCGTCAACATCATGCTCGGCGACATCATCAAGGTCACGCCGTCGTCCAAAATGGTCGGCGACCTGGCGATCTTCATGGTGCAGAATGACCTCACGCCCGAAAACATCGTCGAGCGCGGCGAGACCCTCGCCTTCCCCGACAGCGTCGTGAGCTACTTCAAGGGCATGATGGGCCAGCCGCCATGCGGCTTCCCGAAGGATCTGCAGCGCGTCGTGCTCAAGGGCGAGAAGCCGATCACCGGCCGCCCCGGCGACCTGCTGCCGCCCGTTGACTGGGATCAGCTGCGCAGCGAGATCCGCAAGTTCTACCCGAACTACGAGGAGCCGCGCTCCCTCATCTCCTACGCCATGTACCCGAAGGTCTATGAGGAGTACATCCGCCACCGCAAGGAGTATGGCTACATCATGCGCATGGGCAGCCACGTGTTCTTCAACGGCATGGCCGTCGGCGAGATGAACAAGATCAACATCGAGGACGGCAAGACCCTCATGATCAAGTACATCGGCCTCGGCGACCGCAACGACGACGGCACGCGCAACGTGCAGTTCGAGCTCAACGGCATGCGCCGTGAGGTCGCCGTGCCCGATCCGACCGCGACCGACACGGCCAAGACCGTCGTCATGGCCGACCCGAACGACAAGAGCCAGGCCGGCGCATCCATCCCCGGCATGGTGTCGAAGGTCAACGTCAAGCCCGGCGATCAGGTCAAGGTCAACGACGTGCTCGCCGTGATCGAGGCCATGAAGATGGAGACGAGCGTCGTCGCCCGCATGGACGGCACGATCGACGAAGTCTTTGTCAAGGGCGGCCAGACGGTCAAGGCCGGCGAGCTGCTGCTGACGATCAAGTAAATCCCCGGTTTTCCAAGCGGAGCGCACCGTCGTGCGCTCCGCTTTTGCGCGCGAAAAAACAAAGGCAGATGGCAGTTTTTCAAGCCTTCTCCTCAAAGGGGAAGGCTTGAAAAGGCACTCCGCTGTGTTTTTGTCCATTTTGCTGCTTTTGTCCCCATCCGCGCCGGAAAGACTGGAAATGCCCGGAGCATTATGTTATAATCTTTGAACCATCATGATGAGACTGGGTCAGTGTCGCCGCAGGCGCCCAGATCTGAGAGGAGTTTTTTCCGTGCTTGTGCCCTATTCCTGGTTCCAGATCCTCTGGTACTTCTACATTTACGGCTTTCTCGGCTGGTGCTCCGAGGTGGCCTTCGCCGCCGTCGCGCACGGCAAGTTCGTCAACCGCGGCTTCGTCAACGGCCCGATCTGCTCCATCTACGGCTTCGGCGTGATGAGCGTACTGCTCGTGCTCGGGCCGCTCAAGAGCAGCTTCTGGCTGCTGTTCGGCGGCAGCGTACTGTTCACGAGCGCCATCGAATACCTCACCGGCTGGGTGCTCGAAAAAGTGTTCCACGACAAGTGGTGGGACTACTCCAAGCGCCCGCTGAACATCAAGGGCTACGTGTGTCTGGAGTTCTCGGTGCTGTGGGGGCTGGCGTGCGTGTTCGTGGTCGATGTGTTCCAGCCGCTCGTGGCCAAGGTCGTCGACCTCATCCCGAAAAAGCTCGGCTGGGCACTGCTCGGCATGTTCAGCGTCCTGTGGATCACGGACAACATCATCACCGCCATGGAGATCCGCAAGCTGCCGAAGAAGCTGCGCGCCCTGCAGGCCATCGAGGATTCGCTCACGGCCATCTCCGACGAGATCGGCGAGGAGATCTATATTCGCGCCTCGGACGCGAAGGACCGCGGCATGGAGGTTTACACCGACGCGAAGGAAAAAGGCGAGCAGATCGCAGAAAAGCGCGCCGAGAACTCCCTCATGCGCCGCAGCGAACTGCTGCAGCGCCGCGAGGAGCTGCTGGGTCAGCGCAACATCGTGCACGAGCGTATCGCGCAGGCGTTCCCGGCGCTGCGCGAGGGCAAGACCAACGGCCCGGCCTTCACGCGCGTGCATGAGCACGCGCAGCGCCGCAAGCAGCTGGCCAAAGCCCTGAAGGCAAAGGCCAGAGAACTCAAGAACAAGGCCAAGGACCGCTCCTGACCTGACGCGGGAAAAGGAGATAACTGAAAACCATGAATCTCTATCTGATCGGACATGATTACCGCTACGCGGCGGAGCAGATGCTGCTGACGCTGTTTCCGGATGAGCGCCCGGTGTATCCGGACGGACGGCCGACCGGCGACCGCGCGGAGCTGCGGCTCATGTCTGGCGCAAAGGTGACGACCGCGACGTGCGTGCTCGTCTATCAGGGCCGGACGGCCAACGGCCGCACGAGCGTGCCCAACGAGGAACTGACCGACCCCAACGAGACCGACCGGCGGCTGCAGGGTGCGGTCAAGCGCGCGTTTTACCGCGCGGCCATGGGCATCGGCCTGCCGCACCGGCCGTGGGGCATGCTCACGGGCGTGCGCCCCGGCAAGCTCATGACCCCCCTGCTCGCGCAGGGCATGGGCGATGTGCAGGCCGCGCGCTATTTCGAGCGGCACTACGACGTCGCGCCCGCGCGCGCCGCGCTCGTCGTGCGCACCGCCCACGCTACGCTGCGCGCCATGGACTCGCTCGGCGAAAAGGACGTGTGCCTGTACGTGGGCATCCCGTTTTGCCCGACGCGCTGCGCCTACTGCAGCTTTGTGAGCCAGTCGGTGGAAAAGAGCATGGCGCTCGTGCCGGAATTTCTGCAGGCGCTCGCGCGCGAGATCGCGGCGACCGCCGAGGCCGTGCACCGCGCCGGTCTGCGCGTCGTGTCGCTCTACATCGGCGGCGGCACGCCGACCACGCTCTCGGCGCGCCAGCTCGACGCACTGTGCACGCAGCTCGACGCAGCATTCGACCTCAGCGCCCTGCGCGAGTTCACCGTCGAGGCCGGCCGGCCCGACACCATCACGGCCGACAAGCTGCACGTGCTGCGCGCGCACCGGGTCGACCGCATCAGCGTCAACCCGCAGACGCTCGACGACCGCGTGCTCGAAACGATCGGCCGCCGCCACACGGCGCAGGACATCTATGACGCGCTGCAACTCGTGCGCACGACCGGCGGCTTTGCCGTGAACATGGACCTGATCGCCGGCCTGCCCGGCGACACGCCGGACGGCTTTCGCACCACGCTCGAGCAGGTGCTCGCGCTCGCGCCCGAAAATATCACCGTGCACACGCTCTCGCGCAAGCGCGGGGCAGACCTCTCGCAGCAGACGGCGCCCGTCCCCGACGGGGCGCAGGTCGGCGAGATGCTCGACTTTGCCAATACCGCGCTCAACACGGCGGGCTACGCGCCGTATTACCTCTACCGGCAGAAGTTCATGTCCGGTGGATTTGAAAACGTCGGCTGGACGCGGCCGGGACAGGAGAATCTCTACAACATCTGCATCATGGAAGAGCTGTGCAGCATCCTCGCCATGGGCGGCGGCGCCTCGACGAAGCTCGTGTGCCCCGGCGGCCGGCTCGAGCGGCACATCGACCCCAAATATCCCACGGAATACATCGCCAATATCGACCGCATCTGCGCGGCCAAGGCAAAACTGGAGGCATTTTTCCTATGAGCTATCAGATCCAGGAGATCAACCGCCGCATCCAGGCTGACCCCAAGGAATTCGTGGATGCGTGCGACGCGGCCTATGCCGAAAAGATCGAGCGCGCGGCCCGCGCCATCGCCGAGAATGTGCGCACGTGCCCGATCGTGCTGCTGTCCGGCCCGTCCGGCAGCGGCAAGACCACCACGGCCATGAAGATCGCCGAGGCCCTGCGCGGGATGGGCATCGGCAGCCAGAGTCTCGCCATGGACGACTATTTCCGCACCGTGAACCCGCGCACCGCGCCGCGCACGCCGGAGGGCGACATCGACTTCGAGTCCCCCGCGTGCCTGGACATGGACCTGCTCGGCAGGCACCTCAACGCGCTCGCCCGCGGCGAGGAGATCCACCTGCCGCGCTACAATTTCGTCACGCGCGTGCAGTCCGGCCCGATCGGCCGGCCCATGCGTCTCGGCAAGGACGAGGTCGTCGTGTGCGAGGGCATCCACGCGCTCAATGACGACATCGCCGCCTACTGCCCGGATGCGTTCCGGCTGTATATCAGCGCGCGCTCCGTCGTCGTCGACGGTGACGGACAGGAGATATTCAAGGGCACGTGGATGCGCCTGCTGCGCCGCCTCGTGCGCGACAGCAACTTCCGCGGCACGCCCGCTGCCGCAACGCTGGATATGTGGGCAAACGTCCGCCGCGGCGAAAAGCGCTTCATCTCCCCGTTCAAGGAGCGCGCGAACCTGATGTTCGACTCGTCGTTCCCGTGCGAGGTGTCCATTATGAAAAACTTTGCCGCGCCCCTGCTCGCGGCCGTGCCCGAGGGCGCGGAGCGCTATGCGGAGATCCGCAGCATCCTGCCGGCGCTCGAGCGCTTCGAGACGATCGACCCCGCCCTGCTCGCGCCCGAGAGCATGCTGCGCGAGTTCATCGGCGGCGGCGTGTACAGCTACTGAGCGGGCGGCGCTGAATCCTGCAAATACAAAAAGCCTTCTCCGCTGGGAGAAGGCTTTGCGTTTTCCTGCGCCGCACGGCGGTTTGGGTGACAGACGCCGCGAAAACGGGTGATGCGATTTGTCACCGCTGCACAGAATCCCGAATCGTGTTTTGGCGCAATTTACAAATATTATGAATCCTGTTCCAATTTCATAAAGGATCTGCTAAAATGAGGATGTCGGGATCCGGACACACATTTCATTCAACAGGAGGTATCGTATGGAACCATTTGCGCTTCTGAAAATGATGGGAACCTTTGTGGCCAATGGCATGACCGGGCGGATCGTCCTGTATCTGCTCCTGCTTGCCGCCGGCGTCGGCGTGCGGTGCGTTTTGCAGCGCCGGCGCGATTTCCGGGCGGCCGTGGGCATCAGCGTCGGGCTGTGGCTCGTGTGCGAGATCCTCGTGGACATCGGCGCGGTGCATGAAATGTCGATCGGCCTGTTCAGCGCCGCCGCCGCTCTGGGTGCGATGGGCCTGATGTTTGCGCTCGGCCTGCTGCTGTGTGCCCTTGTCTGCCGGCTGCTGCGCCGGAAGCAGCTCGCGTGACCCTATGGCAAGCGCCCCCGCGGGGATGTTCTCCCGCGGGGGCGCTTTTCCGTTCTCCGCGCCGTCAGCTCAGCCGCTGCACGAGCGCGTCCCACAGCTCCAGCAGCCGGAAGCGCACGACATAGCCGCCGTCGGACTCCGTGACGAGGCGCACATCGTCGTCCGAGAGCGCCTGCACCGCCTGCTCCGACAGGCCCGCCGCCTGCGCGCACAGCGGCGGGAAGATGACGCACCACCAGTTGTGCCCCGCGCCCGCGCCGAGCGTCACGCGCAGGGAGGTATACACCCCCGCCGGGAGGGCGAACGTGCCGTAGTCGCGCGTCGGGTAATGCTCGGGGCCCAGCGCCACGCGCACCGGCCGCTCCCCCGCCGCCGCCTGCGCCGCGCGGGCGATGCCGTCGAGGTCGCCCGCGATGAGCTGCTGCGCCGCATCGACGTCCGTCACGCCCTGCAGCTGCGGCTCGAGATAGGCCAGCACCGCGTCGCGCACCTGCAGCTTCACGGCCTGCTCGGCGTCGTCGTCCGAGACGGCGATCACGTGCAGCCGCACGAGCCGGGCCGCGAGCAGCTGGCTGCGCGCCTGCGCCCACGTGCCGGTCAGCAGCGTCACGCACACGGCCAGCAGCAGCGCCAGCTCCCACGGGCGCAGCGCGCGGCCGGGATCGGAATTGATGGAGAGAGAATGGGTATGCATCGTATGTCCGCCTTTCTGTGATGAAAAAACTGCCGGTACCGGGCATCTGTGCTCAGTATCGGCAGTTTTGTTCGGTTTTAATCCGGGGACGCTCAGATCTCCAGGCGGCCGATGGTCTCGGTCAGGAAGCACTCGGCATAATCGCGCGCGAGCCGGCGCTTGGCATACGCCGCGCTGTCGGCATCGGCAAAGATGCCGAACACGGCCGAGCCCGTGCCGCTCATGACCGCACCGAGCGCGCCGCCGTCGAGCAGGCGGCTCTTGATGGCCACGATCTCGCCCTCGCGGTGGGTGAGCACGTCCTCAAAGACGTTGTACATCCGGCGGGCGAGCCGGGGCATGTCCCCGTCGGCGAGCGCGGCGCAGATGCCCTCCGTGTCCGGGCGGCAGCGCGAGGTGCGCGCGTCCACGCGGTGGAACAGCTCCGGCGTCGAGATCGGAAAATCCGGCTTGCAGATCACGACCGGCATGCGCGGCATGGGCGTGACGGGCGTGAGCCGCTCGCCGCGGCCCTCGGCCAGCATCGTGCCGCCAGCGACGCAGTACGGCACGTCCGAGCCGACCTGCGCACCCATCTCCTCGAGCTGCGTGCGGGTGAAGCCCGCGCCGGTCAGCCGCTCGAGCGCGCGCAGCACGGCCGCCGCGTCCGACGAGCCGCCGCCCAGCCCCGCGCACACGGGGATGCGCTTGTGCAGCCGGATGTGCACGCCGCAGGTAAGCCCCGCGCGAGAGAGAAACACCTGCGCCGCGCGCACGGCCACATTGTCCGCCCCGCAGGGCAGGTAGCTGCGGTTGGTCTCGGCGCGGCAGACGCCCGTGTCGTCGAGCGTGACGGTCACGTCGTCGTGCAGGTCGACGCTCTGCATGACCATGCGCAGGTCGTGAAACCCGTCGGAGCGCGCACCGAGCACGTCCAGCGACAGGTTCAGCTTCGCCCACGCGGGCTCCATCGTCGTGCCGGTCACAGTTTTTTCAGCTCGAAGAGCAAATCCATCAGCTCCGCGCCGTCGTCCACGTACGGGCCCTTGCGGCCGTTGGCCTCGGAATACGGCAGGCCGGAGCCCTCGCTCACGCGGCTGTCATAGAGCACGAACGGCACGGGGTCGGCGCCGTGCGCGCCGTTGGCCATATACGTCATGTGGTCCGAGAGCAGCAGCAGGCGGAAGTCCTCGCCCGCGGCGCGCAGCGCCTCGGTCACAGGGGCGACGACGTCGGCGCTCAGGCGCTCGATGGAATAGATCTTGTGCTCGAGGTCGTGGTTGTGCGTGGCCTCGTCCGGGCCCTCGAGATGCAGGGCCACAAAGTCGTGCTTTTTGAGCACGCCCAGCGCGGCGGCGACCTTCGCGGCGTAGTCGGTGTCCCACTCGCCGGTCGCGGTCGGGACGGTGACGGCCTCAAGCCCCGTCAGGATGCCGATGCCGTGGCACAGCGGCACGGCCGAGACGACACCGCCGTCCGAGCCGTAGTGCTCGGGGAAGTTCGGCAGCGCGGCCGCCGTGCCCTCGGCCCAGAACCAGACGCCGTTGGCCGGGAGCTTGCCGGCGGCGCGGCGCGCGACGTTGATCGGGTGCTGGTCGAGAATGTCGAACGCACGGCGCATGAGCTCGCGCAGCACGTCGGCGTTCGGGCAGCCGGTGGGCAGGATGGGGCCGATCTCTTCGCCGAGGTGGTCGTGCGGCGGGGCGAGCTGAATGCCCTTGATGTCCACGTGGCTCTGCACCGCGAGGTGGCGGAACGACGAGCCCTTGTGGATGACCATGCCGGCCTGCTCGGCCAGCGGGCGGAAGTCAGGGTGGTCAAAGAGCATCGTCACGAGCTCGTCCGACTCGCGGCCCTCGATGCTGCCCGCGCTGTGGGAGATGATGTGCTTGTGCTCGAACGGCACGTCCTCATCGGCATACGTGACCATGTTGCAGCGGTAGCACGCATCGCCGGGGGCGAGCCGGATGCCGGACGCCGCCGCCTCGAGCGGGGCGCGGCCGAAAAAGTACTTGCGCGGCGAGCAGCCGAAGATGGACATGATGGCCGTGTCGCTGCCGGGGGCGAAGCCCTCGGGCACGTTGCGCACGCTGCCGAGGATGCCGTGGCGCGCGAGGGCATCGATCGCGTCTTTTTTCGATGCTTCGAGCGGCGTGCGGCCGCCGAGCGTGTCGAGCGGATGGTCGGCCATGCCGTCGCCGATGACGAGAATGTATTTCATACTGTATCCCTCTTTTCGGAAGATTTTTCGCCGCGGGGTGCCCTGTGGGATGCCGGGACCCGCGGTTTTTTCTGCCCCACAGTATATACTATTTCCCCCGGTTTGTGAAGCGGCATGGCGCGTTCCGGGGCATTTTGCTGCTATTTGTAGAATTCAACAAAATTATTCAAATCATTAAATTAGGTATTGGCAATTTTTCGTCATCATGATATAGTAGAATACTGTTAAGTATCCGCTAAGTTTTCGCTAAGAAATTGCCCCGGCATTGCCGGGGTTTTCCGCAGATCGGGAGGGACAGCAAATGTCGATCGGACAATATCTGCTCGGCGGCGCGGCCGGACTGGTGTTCGGCCTGCTCGTGGCCGCCGGCAACACGCTGCTGACGCGCCGCAGCCTACAGCGCGCCAAGCAGAGCCAGGCCACCGTCATGGGCACCAGCGGCCTGCGGCAGGTCATCAACCTCGCCGCGCTCGTGCTCGTGTACCTGCTGCGCAAGGTCGTGCCGCTGCCGCTGGCCGGCACGCTCATCGGCACGGCCGTCGGCCTGTCGGGCGGCAGCATCGCCGGCGTGTGGATCCTCGCGCGGAAAATGGACGACACCATCCCCGCCGAGGGCGTGGAAGTGCCGGACGCGGAGACGGCCGAGCTGCCCGAAAACACTGCACAGGAACGCACGCCGGATACCGACCCGGCGGACGAACGGAGGGACGACACCAATGGGTGAGACGAATGTACTGTTTTCCATCGGCCCGCTGGAAGTGACCGGCGCGGTCGTGACCATGTGGGTCATCATCGCCGTGCTGGCGCTGCTGTCGTGGCTGGCCACGCGCAGGCTGCGCGACGTGCCCGGCCCGCTGCAAAACGCCGCCGAAATGGCCGTCGAAAAGCTGCAGGGCTTCTACGGCGGCATCCTCGGCCCGGCCAATGCCCGGCGCTACTTCCCGATGATGGCGACGTTTTTCATCTTCATCGTCGTGTCCAACTACATCGGGCTGCTGCCCGGCGCGGGGCAGGTGTTCACCGTGCCGACGGCCACGCTGTCCGTCACGGCGGGCCTGGCCATCATCGCCTTCTGCATGACGCACACCGTCGGCATCCAGCGCCGTGGGCTGGGGGGCTATCTCAAGAGCTTCATCAAGCCCTTCCTGCTCATGCTGCCGCTCAACCTCATCGAGCAGATCGTGCGGCCGTTTTCCCTCGCGCTGCGACTGTACGGCAACCTCTACGGCGAGGAAATGGTCACGCACGAGCTCGGCAACCTCTTCCCGCTCGTGCTGCCGCTGCTCATGCAGGTGCTGAGCCTGCTGTTCTGCCTGATCCAGGCCGTCGTGTTCACGATGCTGCTGTCGATCTATATCGAGGAAGCCATCGAGGAGTGACGCCCTGCATCCCATAACCACGCAAGGAAAGAAGATTCGATCGTTAAGAAACATTAGGAGGAAAAGAGTTATGTCAACCGGAATCATTGCGATCGCCGCCGCGCTCGCCATCGCCATCAGCACCATCGGCCCCGGCATCGGCCAGGGCCTTGCCGCCGCCCACGCCATGGACGCCATCGCGCGCCAGCCCGAGGCCGCCGGCACCATCCGCTCGAACATGATCATCGCCATGGGCCTGCTCGAATCGCTGACGATCTACGGCCTGCTGATCGCGTTTCTGCTGATCGGCAAGCTCGGCTGAGAAGCCCGGAACAAGGGAGGCACACGCTTTGAGCATCAACATCTCCGAACTGATCTGGACGGTGATCTGCTTTTTCGTGCTGCTGGTGGTTTTGAAAAAGCTGCTGTTTGACCCGCTGGTGTCGTTCATGGCCGCGCGCGACGCGCGCATTCAGGACGGGCTCAGCGCGGGGCGCACCGCCCCGCAGCAGCTCGACGCGGCCGCGCGCGCACGCAGCGAGGCCCCGCGCAAACAGGCCGCCGCGGCGGGCGCGCTGCGGGCCGAGGCCAAGAGCGCAGCCGAGCGCACGCGCGCCCAGGCGCTGCAGAGCGCGCACCAGGAGGCCGCACAGGCCACGCGCGCCATGCGGGCGCGTGTGCGCGACGAAGAGACCGCCGCGGCCGCCGCCGTGGACGCGAAACTGCCCGAGCTCGTCACGGCGCTGACCGGCGGGCTGCTCGGCAGCGACGCAGCCGAGCGCAATGCCGCGCAGATCCGCCAATGGGTCGCCCCCGCGCATGAGGGCTGAACCATGAATGAAATGAATCGAAAGGGGGCGCCGACGCCATGGAATTTCTGAGAGCCATCGGCCCCGTCTTCAACTTCCTGCTGCTGGCAGGCGCGCTGTTTTTCCTGACGCGCAAGCGCATCCGCAAGCTCTTTCAGGACCGGAAGGAGCGCATTGCCGACGCGCTCGGCCGCGCGGCCGACGCGCAGGATCAGGCCCGCCACACCGCCGAGGACATTGCCGAGGCGCAGCAGGCGGCCGACGCGCAGGCGCAGTGCCAGCTCGCGGACGCGCAGCGTCAGGCCGAGGCCAACACCGCGGCCGCCGACGCCGAGACCGCCCGTCAGGCCGAGGCCGTGCGCCGCAGCGCGCAGCAGACCGAGGCGCAGCTGCGCAGCGACATGGAAGACCGCGTGAGCGACGCGGCCATCGGCCGCATCACGGCGGCCGCCGCCGGCGTGCTGGCGCAGGATGCGTTCGCACCCGCGCGCGCAAACCTCGTTGACGACTTTCTCGCCCACATCGGCGAGCACCTGACCACCCAGCCAAGCGACGCGCTCGCCCTCGCCGAGACCGGCACGCTGACCGTGACGGTCGAATCGGCAGAGCCCCTGAGCGCCGCCGCGCTCGACGCGCTCACCGACACGCTCACGCGCGCCTACGTCCACGTCACCGTCATGACGACCGTGCGCCCGGAGCTGATCGGCGGCGTGTGCCTGCGCATCGGCGACACGCACTATGACGGCACGCTGCGCCATGCGCTCGACCTGCTCGAGCAGGACGCGGCCAACAGCGTCCTGCACACCACGCAGGAAACGCCCGACCTCGCCGCGTGCATCCGCGCCAAGCTCGCGGACACGCACGTCGGCATCGACGTGTTCCAGTCCGGCGTCGTCACGAGCCTGTCGGACGGCATCTGCCGCATCCGCGGTCTGGCCGACGCCATGGCCGGCGAGCTGCTGGCCTTTGACGGCACGCTGCGCGGCATGGTCATGGACCTCGGCCGCGAGGACATCGGCGTCGTCCTGCTCGGGCCCTACGGCCACCTGCAGGAGGGCGACCGCGTGCGCCGCACGGGGCAGATCATGTCCGTGCCCGTGGGCGAGGAGATGACCGGCCGCGTCGTGGATGCGCTCGGCCGCCCGATCGACGGGCTCGGCCCCATCCGCACGACGGAGCGCCGCGCCATCGAGAGCCCCGCGCCCGGCGTCATCGCGCGCAAGGGCGTGAGCGTCCCGCTGCAGACCGGCATCAAGGCCATCGACGCGCTCGTGCCCATCGGCCGCGGCCAGCGCGAGCTCATCATCGGCGACCGCCAGACCGGCAAGACCGCCATCGCCATCGACGCCATCCTCAACCAGAAGGACACCGGCGTGCTGTGCATCTACGTCGCCATCGGCCAGAAGGAATCGACCGTCGCGGGCGTCGTGCAGAAACTGCGCGACCGCGGCGCCATGGACTACACCACCGTCGTGTGCGCGCACGCATCCGAGACCGCGCCCATGCTCTACATCGCGCCCTACGCGGGCGCCGCCATCGGCGAGTACTTCATGTACCGCGGGCGCGACGTGCTCATCGTCTATGACGACCTGTCGAAGCAGGCCGTGGCCTACCGTGAGATTTCCCTGCTGCTGCAGCGTCCGCCCGGACGCGAGGCCTACCCCGGCGACGTGTTTTACCTGCACTCCCGCCTGCTCGAGCGCGCCGCGCGCCTGAGCGAAGAAGCCGGCGGCGGCAGCATGACCGCCCTGCCCATCATCGAGACGCAGGCGGGCGATATCTCGGCCTATATCCCGACGAATGTCATCTCCATCACCGACGGGCAGATCTTCCTCGAAACGGATCTGTTCCACGCCGGTGTGCGCCCGGCCATCAACGTGGGCCTGTCCGTGTCGCGTGTCGGCGGCGCGGCGCAGCTCGGTGCCATGAAGCAGGTCGCCGGCCGGCTGCGCATGGACCTGGCGCAGTACCGGGAGCTGGCGTCGTTCGCGCAGTTCGGCTCCGATCTCGACAAGGCCACGCGCGACACGCTCGCGCGCGGCAGCCGCATGACCGAGCTTTTGAAGCAGCCGCAGTACGCGCCCATGGACGCGGCCGATCAGGTCGCGGTGCTCTTCGCCGCCGGCGAGGGATACACGGACACGATCGCCGTCGAGGACGTGCCGCGCTACGCCGACGCCCTGCTCGCGCGCATCCACCGGACGTATCCGAAGCTGCACGACCTCGTGCACAGCGGCAAAAAGCTCCCGCCCGAGGCGCTCGAGCGCCTGCGCGAGCTCGCAGCCGAGACGCTGAAAAATCTATGAACCACCATCCCCGCCGCCGGCAGAGAGGAGTTGACGCCCCTTGACGAACCTGCATAAGATCCGCGCGCGCATCCGCAGCGTGAACAGCACGCAGCAGATCACCCGCACGATGAAGATGATCGCGGTGTCGAAGCTGCGCAAGACGCAGACGAGCCTTGCGGGCGTGCGCCTGTTCGCGGACAAGAGTCAGGCCGTGCTCAACGCCCTGCTCGCCGGCGACGCGAACTTTGAGCACCCGTATCTCACGCCCCGGCGGCACGTCGGCCGCGTGTGCTACGTGGTCTTCTGGGGCAACCGCGGGCTGTGCGGAGCGTATAACCAGCTGCTGCTGCGCCACCTCGAGGGGCTCGTGCGCGCCGAGGCGCGCCCCTGCTCCGTGATCGTGTGCGGCCGCTGGGGGCGCGACGTGCTCGCGGGCACCGACCTGCCCGTGCGGCAGATCTTCTCCGACCTGAGCGACACGCCCACCATGGCCGAGGCGCTCGAGATCGCCGAGGAGCTCAAAAACCTCTACCGCACCGGCGAGGCGGACGAGATCCACCTCGTCTACCAGCACTTTGACTCCGTGCTGCACCAGACGCCGGTGCACCGGCAGCTGCTGCCCGCTGCGCCGGAGGCCGACGCGCCCGCCGCGAACAACAACTACCTGTTCGTGCCGGACGCGCAGACCGTGCTCGACAACGTGCTCGAGCTGTACCTGAACAACACGGTCTACGCCGTGATGCTCGAGGCCCGCGTGGGTGAGCACGCCGCGCGCATGACCGCGATGACCGCCGCCACGGACTCGACGGCGGAGCTCATCGAGGACCTGAATCTGGAGTTCAACCGCGCGCGTCAGGCCGCGATCACGACGGAGATCTCCGAGATCGTCGGCGGCAGCGCCGCGCTGAAAAAATCGGACAAATCGGACTAACACCGCGGCGGCAGCGCCGCGTCCCACGAAGGGAGAACGTATGGAAAACGGTATCGTCAAAAGGGTCATCGGCCCGGTGGTGGACGTGCAGTTCCCGGCCGGAAAGCTGCCGGAGATCAACAACGCCATCGAGGTGCACGCCGGTAAGCGCCGCATCGTCATGGAGGCGGTGCAGCAGCTCGGCGACAACGCGGTTCGCTGCATCTCGCTCTTTTCCACCGACGGGCTGCAGCGCGGCTGCGTCGCCGTGGACACCGGCTCGAGCGTGAAAATGCCCGTCGGCGAGGCGACGCTCGGCCGCATGTTCAACGTCATCGGTGAGCCGATCGACGGCAAAGGCCCCGTCAACGCCACGGAATATCTGCCCATCCACCGCGAGGCCCCGGCCTTCACGGACATCGCCCCCGCGACCGAACTGCTCGAGACCGGCATCAAGGTCGTCGACCTGCTCGCGCCCTATGCCAAGGGCGGCAAGATCGGTCTGTTCGGCGGCGCAGGCGTCGGCAAGACCGTGCTCATCATGGAGCTGATCCGCAACATCGCCTACGAGCACGGCGGCTACTCCGTCTTTGCCGGCGTAGGCGAGCGCTCGCGCGAGGGCAACGACCTCTGGAACGAGATGAACGAATCCGGCGTCATCAGCAAGACGGCGCTCGTCTTCGGCCAGATGAACGAGCCGCCCGGCGCGCGTCTGCGTGTGCCGCTCTCGGGCCTGACGATCGCGGAAAACTTCCGCGACGAGTCCGGGCAGGATGTGCTACTGTTCATCGACAACATCTTCCGCTTCACGCAGGCGGGCAGCGAGGTGTCGGCCCTGCTCGGGCGCATGCCCTCCGCCGTCGGCTATCAGCCCACGCTCGCCACCGAGATGGGCAAGCTGCAGGAGCGCATCACCTCCACGCGCAACGGCTCGGTCACGAGCGTGCAGGCGATCTACGTCCCCGCCGACGACCTGACCGACCCTGCCCCGGCCACGACCTTTGCCCACCTCGACGCCACGACCGTGCTCGACCGCAGCATCTCGGAGCTGGGCATCTACCCGGCCGTCGATCCGCTCGGCTCGACCTCGCGCATCCTCGAGCCGGACATTCTCGGCCGCCGGCACTATGACACCGCGCGCGCCGTGCAGCGCGTGCTGCAAAAGTATAAGGACCTGCAGGACATCATCGCCGTGCTCGGCATGGACGAGCTGAGCGTGGAGGACAAGGCCGCCGTCAACCGCGCGCGGCGCATCCAGCGCTTTTTGTCGCAGCCGTTCCACGTGGCGGAAAACTTCACGGGCATGGCCGGCAAGTACGTCCCGCTCGACGAGACCATCCGCGGCTTCGAGGCCATCCTCGGCGGCGAGTGCGACGACATTCCCGAGCAGGCGTTTTTGTTCTGCGGCTCGATCGACGACGTGCTGCGCAAGCGCGACGCGCTGCAGTGAGGTGCGCCATGGCGGACACACTGCATCTGGAGATCGTCACGGCCGGCGGTGCGGCCGTGGACACGCAGGCCCAGCAGGTCACGCTCCCCCTCGCCGACGGGGAGGCCGGCATCCTGCCGGGCCACGCGCCGCTGCTCGGCGCGCTCGTGAGCGGCGTCGTGCGCTATACTTCCGGCGGCGCGGAGCACTACTGCGCCGTGAGCCCCGGCACGGTGAACGTCGCCGCCAACACCGTGACCGTGCTCGCCCGCACGGCCGAGCCCGCACCGGACATTGACCTGCCCCGCGCCGAGGCGGCGCTGCGCCGGGCCGAGTCGGATCTGGAGGTGCGCGGCATGGAGATGAACGTCTCCACGGCCGAGGCGGCCCGCGCGGTAAAACTCTGGCGCGAAAACGGATAAAAACCCGGCCGGAAGCCCCCGCACTGTCCCATGCAGCGGACAGCCGCGGGGTTGCAATTTCACCTGGGATATGAGAAAATGTCTGCGTATTCGCTTACGCAGACATTTTTGCGTTCCCCGCCCTGCGCAACGGGGAAAACGCACTGATTGAGCGTGGAGGGTAGCTGGTATACAGCCAGAGCACAACGCACGCCGCCGCAGGTGCGCGCAGTCCTGGCCTCCCCTGTGTAAGGGGAGGTGGCGCGGCGCTTTGCGCCGTGACGGAGGGGTTGCAGACACCCCCACGCTTTTATCATCAAACAGGAGATGTGACCCATGGCCCAACCCACTCGCGGCCGCAATTCGCAGGCCAAAAATCATCTGATCACCATCGTGCTCGCGCTCATCATCGCGGTCCTCGCCACGTGGTTCGGCTACGGCCGCGACCACGCAGCCGCCGACCCGAGCGCCACGGCTGCGCCCGGCGTCACCGCGACGGCCATGCCCGGCGACGGGCTGACCGTGACGTATCTCGATGTCGGCCAGGGCGACTGTACGCTGCTGCAGTGCGACGGGCAGGTCATGCTCATCGACGCGGCCGAGGGCAACCAGGCCAACAAGATCACGGCCTACCTCAAGCAGCACGGCGTGACGGCCATCGACTACCTCGTCTGCACGCACGCGCACGCCGACCACTGCGGCGGCATGAAGGCCGTCATCGCGGCCTTCCCGGTGCGCACGCTCTACAGCTCCGTCACCTCGAGCAGCAACGGCGCGTTCCAGCGCGTCATGCGCGCGGCCGAAACGGCAAACCTCGCCATCACCGTGCCGAACGTGGGCGACACGTTCTCCCTCGGCAGCGCGACCGTGACCGTCCTCGGCCCGCAAAAGCACTACAGCGACGTCAACAACCAGAGCCTCATCCTGCGCGTGGACTACGGCAGCAACGCCTTCCTCTTCACCGGCGACGCCGAGTACGAGAGCGAGACGGACGTGCTTGACGCGGGCGAGGACGTCCGCTGCGACGTCATCAAGGCCGGCCACCACGGCAGCCGCACCTCCACGGGCTACCGCCTGCTGTACGAGGCGCAGCCGAAGTACGCCGTCATCAGCTGCGGCGCGGACAATGAGTACGGCCACCCGCACGACGACACGCTCAGCCGCCTGCGCGACGCGGACGTGACCGTCTACCGCACGGACCTTAACGGCACGATCGTCTGCCGCTCCGACGGGGTCGACCTCACCTTCACCACCGAGAAAGAAGGCTGATCCCCTTGCACCGCACCCTCTCGGCGGCGGGCGCGTTCTGGCTCGCCGCGTTCACGTATTTCATCTGGGGCTTCACGTTCCTCGCCTCGCGCATCGCGCAGGACTACGGCACGCCGTTCGTGCTGCTGTTCTGGCGCTTCGCACTGGCATTCGTGCTGCTGAATCTGCTGCGCCTGACGGGGCGCTTCCCCGTGCGTCTGCGCGGCCGGAAACTCTGGCCCGTGCTGCTGGCCGGCCTGTTCGAGCCCGTGCTCTACTTCCCCTGCGAGCAGTATGGCCTCAAGCTCACGAGCACGTCGTTTTCCGGCGTCATGGTCGCGCTCATCCCGCTGTGCTCGCTCGTCTATGGGGCGGTCTTTCTGCACGAGAAGGCCACGTGGCGGCAGGTCGTGTTCTCAGTCCTCTCCGTCGCGGGGGTGATCGTGCTGGCCGTCTACGCCACCGGCATCGGCGCGGGCAGCTTTCTCGGCTTTCTCATCCTGCTCGGCACGGTCTTTGCCGGCGCGGGCTACATAGTGGCCTGCCGCGCGTGCTCGGGCAGCTTCACAGCCTTTGAGCGCACGTACATCACCTGCGGCATGGGCGCCGCCGCGTTCGGGGTGCTGTCCGTGCTCGAGCACCGGCACGACCTGAGCGCCGTCGTGCTGCCGATGACGCACACGCCGTTTGCGCTGGCCATCGTGTTTTTGAGCGTCGTGGCCTCGGTGCTGTCCTACCTCGCGCTCAACCGGGCGCTGGAGGTGCTGCCCGTCGCGCGCACCGCAGCGCTCATCAACTTCTCGACCGTCGTGTCCGTGCTCGCCGGAGTGCTCATCCTGCGCGAGCCGTTCGGCTGGGTCAGCGCCGCGGCCTCGGCCGCCATCCTCGTCGGCATCTGGGGCGTGCAGCGCTTCGCCGCGCCGGCACTGCCGGACGCTGACAAGCGCACCGAGCCGCTGCCCCCGTCGTGAGCAGGCCGGTCGTTTGCCCCACTTCCAGTCTAGTATGCTTTTGCATTACTTGTCAAACGAGAATTGCTGATTTTGCATAATTCTAGTTTTCCGCAATCTTTCCACACAGTTTTCCACATTTTCGCCGGTTTCCCACAGCGGCTTTCTTTCCCCCTGGCTTTCTTTGAGAGAGACAGGGTAAGATATGCTTTGCCGTGTGTTCCTGCTGCAGGGTAAGACACGGTGTGGTACGGTACGGTACTGTACGGTATGGTACGGTGCCACGTGACGTACACACACCGTACCCGTGACACAAGCGCCCCGCCGCGCCGGGCATTTCCGGCCGCAAACCCGATAAATATTCATTTCAAAGGATGACCCCTATGCAATCTACCGAACAAAAGATCGAACGCGCCGCGCTGGCTGGTCTCGCCGCGGCGAGCATGGACGAACGCGAGCGCTCGACGGACATTTCCCTTGCCGAGCTGGCCGCGCTCGTGGAGACAGCCGGCGGCCAGCCCGTCGTGACGCTGCTGCAGAATAAGCCCACGCCTGACCCGCGCACCTTCCTCGGCGAGGGCAAGGTGGCGGAGCTGCGCGAACGCATCGTCGCCAACGACTGCGACCTCGCGGTGTTTGACAATGAGCTCTCCCCGTCGCAGATGCGCGTGCTGGAGGAGGAACTCGGCGTGCGCGTGCTCGACCGCTCGGGCCTGATCCTCGACATCTTCGCCCAGCGCGCCCAGACGCGCGAGGGCCAGCTGCAGGTGGAGCTGGCGCAGTACCAGTACCTTCTGCCGCGCCTGACCGGTATGTGGACGCACCTCGTGCGGCAGACGGCCTCCGGCGGCTCGTCGCCGATCGGCACGCGCGGCCCGGGCGAAACGCAGCTTGAGACCGACCGCCGCCACATCCGCCGCAAGATCCAGAAGCTGCAGGCCGAACTCGAGGACGTGCGCAAGATCCGCCGCACGCAGCGCCGCCGCCGCGAGAAAAACGCTCTGCCGGTCGTGGCCCTCGTCGGCTATACGAACGCCGGAAAATCCACACTGCTCAACTGCCTGACGGGGTCGGACATTCCGGCCAACGACCGCCTGTTCGACACGCTCGACACCACGACCCGCCGCTGGCGCATCGACGCCGCGCAGGAGGTGCTGCTCTCGGACACGGTCGGCTTCATCCGCAAGCTGCCGACGCACCTGGTCGAGGCGTTCAAGGCCACGCTCGAGGAGCTGACGTATGCCGACGTGCTCCTGCACGTGATCGACCTCTCGAACCCCGAGTGGGAGGCGCAGGCGGAGGTCGTCGACCGGCTCATCGACCAGCTCGGCGCGGCGCAGACGCCGTGCATCCGCGTGTTCAATAAGTGCGATGCCTATCTCGGCATCCTGCCGCACGGGGAAAACATCGTGTGCATCTCGGCCCGCAGTGGTGAGGGCGCGGCGGAGCTGACCGAGTGCGTGCGCGCCATCCTCGGCCGGGCCGACCACCATGTGACGCTGCTGCTGCCGTATGCGCAGGGCGCGCTGCTCGAAACGCTGCACCGCGACTGTGCCGTGCTGCACACCGACTACCGCGACGACGGCATCGCGCTCGAGGTCATCATCCACCCGGAGCAGTGGACGCGGCTCGAGCCGTTCGTCATCGCGGGCGAGGAGGGGTAATATGGACAGCTACCGCATTCCCACGAAATCCGGCGCGTCGGAGTACGTGGACAAGCGCTCGCGCTTTCTGGGCCTCGTGCGGCCGGTCGGCTCCGAGGACGAGGCGCGTACAATCATCGCCGCGTGCAAAAAGCAGTATCACGACGCGCGGCACAACTGCTGGTGCTACCTGCTGCGCGACGGCACCGAACGCTACTCCGACGACGGCGAGCCGCAGGGCACGGCCGGCATCCCGATGCTGGAGGTGTTCCGCCGCGCGGGTGTGACGAACGTTGTCTGCGTCGTCACGCGCTACTTCGGCGGCGTGCTGCTCGGCACGGGCGGCCTGCTGCGGGCGTATACCGCCGCCGCGGCCGATGCCCTCGCCGACGCCGGCATCTCGGAGGTGCGCCGCTGGCTCGCCTGCGAGGTCAGCACGCCCTACGCGCTCTATGAGCCGGTGCGCGCGGCCGTCGCCGCGCTCGGCGGCGTTGTGCAGGAGACGCAGTATGCCGCCGCCGTGACGGTCTGCGCCCTGCTGCCGGAGGAAGCCGGCGAGGCCTTTGCCGCGCAGGTGCGCGACCTGACCGCCGGCCGCTGCGCCGTGCGCCCCGTCGGCGAGACGGAGCGCGCCGTCCCCCTCGCCGGCGCGGGCTTGTGAGCGCGTGTGCACAGTACCTGTGCGCGCCGCACGCCGGAGTATAGGAGTATAGAAGTATATAAGTATCGCAAAGCCCTCCCAAATCGGGAGGGCTTTCGTGCCGCTGCGCACCTTTTGCCTTCCCCCTTGCGGCGCGAATGATCGACGGTTTTGAAATATTTGAGCCGCAGGGAAGCCCGCGGGGGCAAGGCCCGCCTCGGATGAAATCATGCATCGCCCGCAGTGCGAATTTTGACATGTCAATCCCTCAGTCAGCCTGACGGCTGCCAGTTCCCTTTACATAAGGAGAGCCCAGAGGTGCGCGTCGAACGCACACGGAATCCCAGCCAAAATATTGCATAAACATTCTGTTTGGCGAATATCTATCCGCATCCATTTTCTGCGGACCTTTACCGCGCTTGCAGGCCAAAAACGATCGTGAAAAAATTGGCACTCGATTTGGAAACTTTTTTTCTGCATTTTTTCAAAAAAAAGAGGGAAATGCACGGCAATGTCGTATCAGAGTATTGCAGCCGGAAATGGCGCAAGGCGCTCCGGCCGCAACCATGGATTTTATGTGGAAACGGAGGGATCCCTGTGCCCTGCCCAAGAGAAAAACGCGAGGCCGCCGAGGCGCTGCTCATCGGCCCGCACGGCCTGCTGAGCACGCAGTCCACCGGCCGCCCGACGCCCGAGCTGCCGTGTGAGATGCGCACGTGCTTCCAGCGCGACGTCGACCGCATCACGCACTCGAAATCGTTCCGCCGCCTGAAACACAAGACGCAGGTGTTCCTGCGCCCGGAGGGCGACCATTACCGCACGCGCCTGACGCACACGCTCGAGGTCGCGCGGCTCGCGCGCACGATCGCCCGCGCGCTCGAACTCAACGAAGATCTCACCGAGGCCATCAGTCTCGGGCACGACCTCGGCCACACGCCGTTCGGCCACGCGGGAGAGCGCGCGCTCAACGCGAGCTAGACCGGCGTCGGCTTCCGGCCCGATGAGCAGAGCCTGCGCGTCGTCGACCGCATCGAGCGCGACGGCCGCGGCCTGAACCTCTGCAACGAGACGCGCATCGGCATCCTCAACCACACGACCGGGCAGCCGCGCGGCACGCTCGAGGCCGACGTCGTGCGCCTGGCCGACCGCGTGGCCTACATCAATCACGACCTCGACGACGCCATGCGCGGCGGCATCGTGCAGCCGGAGGACGTGCCCGCCATCGTGCGCGAGCGCGTGGGCGAGCGCAACAGCGTGCGCATCAACTCCATCCTCACGGACATCATCGCCCACAGCGGCGACGGCGAGCTGCGCATGTCGCCCGATATGCGCGAGGCCGTGGACGTGTTCACGACCTTCATGTACGAGGGCGTGTACTACAACCCCATCGCCAAGGGCGAGGAGCGTAAGGTGCAGAATATCCTCGGGAGCATCTGGGAATATTATGTCAACCACATTGACGAGCTCCCGGTGGTCTATCAGTCCATCGCGGACGACGAAGGGCCGCAGCGCGCGGTGTGCGACTATGTGTCCGGCATGACCGACAGCTATGCGCTGGAGGTGTATTCGGAACTGTTCATCCCCGCCGCCTGGACCATTAAATAAGGAAGTACATACAACGGAAACCACAGAAAGAAGGTGACGCACGTGGCCTTTCCGGAATCCTTTCTGCAGGAGCTCGCCGAGCGCAACGACATTGTCGATGTTGTGAGTGGCTACGTGCGCCTGACGAAAAAGAGCGGGTCGAACCTCTTCGGGCTCTGCCCGTTTCACAGCGAAAAAACGCCGTCGTTTTCCGTCTCGCCGGATAAGCAGATCTACCACTGCTTCGGCTGCGGAAAGGGCGGCAGCGTCATCAGCTTCATCATGGAGATCGAGAACCTCTCGTTCCCGGAGGCGGTGGCGTTTCTGGCCAACCGCGCGGGCATGCAGCTGCCCGAGCAGTCGAACGACCCCGGCGCGAAAAAGCGCCAGCGCCTGCTCGCGCTCAACCGGGACGCGGCGCGCTTTTTCCACGCGCAGCTCAAGACCCCGGCCGGCCAGCCGGCGCGGGACTATCTCGCCCGCCGGCAGCTCACGGCGCAGACCGTGACGCGCTTCGGCCTGGGCTTCGCGCCCGACACGTGGGACAGCCTCGTGCGCGCGATGAAGGCGCTCGGCTACTCCGAGCAGGAGCTGTTTGACGGCGGGCTCGTGCGCCACGGCCGCTCCGGCGGCGTGTACGACACGTTCCGCAACCGGCTCATGTTCCCGGTCATCGACGTGCGCGGCAACGTCATCGGCTTCTCCGGGCGCATCCTCGGCGACGGAGAACCCAAGTACATGAACAGCCCGGAAACCATCGTTTTCAGCAAGAGCCACAATTTGTTTGCGCTCAATTTGGCTAAAAAGTCGAAATGCGGGTATATCATACTGGCAGAGGGCAACATCGACGTGGCGAGCCTGCATCAGGCGGGGTTTGACAGCGCGGTCGCCTCGCTCGGCACGTCGCTCACGCCGGAGCAGGCGCGGCTTCTCTCGCGCTACACGAGCGAGATCGTCATCGCCTACGACAACGACGGCGCGGGGCAAAAGGCGTCGCAGCGCGCGATCGGCATCCTCGAAAAGCTCGAGGTGCGCGTGCGCGTCCTGCAGATGCAGGGGGCGAAAGACCCCGACGAATATATCAAGACCTTCGGCGCGGACGCATTCCGAAACCTGCTCGAACAGTCGGAAAACCACATCGACTACCGGCTCGGCGCGGTGCAGCGAAAATACGACCTCCAGGTCGACGAGCAGCGCGTGGCCTTCGTCAAGGAGGCGGCGGGCGTGGTGGCCGAGCTGCCCGGCAGCGTCGAGCGCGAGGTGTACGCCATGCGCGTCGCGGAGACGGCGGGCATGCCCGCCGCAGTCGTGACCGACGAGGTGCAGCGCCAGCGCAAGCGGCGGCTCAGCCGCGCGCGCAAGGAGCGCGAGCGCGACCTGCTGCGCCCCGCGACGGCGATGCAGCCGCCCGGGCGGAGCATCCGCTTCGACGATCCCCGCTCGGCGGCCGCCGAACAGGGCATCATTAAATTATTGTATCTCGACCCCGGCCTGTTCCGGGATCGGACGAATGTGCCGGACGCGGCGCAGTTTTCCTCGCCGGAGCTGCGGCACATTTACACCGTCCTGCTCGCCCACGGCGGCACGGGCACGGTGCAGATCGCGGCGCTCTCGGGCGAGCTGAGCCCGGACGAGCTGGCCCTGCTGACCGGCATCATCCAGCAGCCGGCGGAGCTTGCCAACGGCGCGCGCGCGCTCGACGACTACATAAGCATCCTACAGACCCAGGCCACCGCCGGCGCAGCGTCGTCGGAGGCAGACCTGCTGGCCTTTGCAAAGCAACTCAAAGAACATAAAGGGTATGGTGGTAAAGATGGAACAGAAAGAACTTAACAACCTCTCGGCTGAAGAACTCGACGCCATGGCCGACGCGCTGCTCGCAGCCGACGACGCCAAGCAGGCGGAAACCAAAGCCGCTCCCGCCGCGGACGAGCCCGCGGAGGACAAGCCTGTAGCCGAAAAGCCGGAATCGGAAAAGACCACGGAAGAAAAGCTCAACGAGCTCGTGGAAAAGGGCAAAAAGGCGGGCAAGCTCTCGAGCAAGGATCTCATGGTGCTCGAGGACATGAACCTCTCGAGCGAGGAGACGGAAAAGTTCTATGACCAGCTCGAGAGCCTGAACATCGACGTGCTCAGCGACGACGCGCTGCCCCCGGTGGACGAGGACGCGCTGCCCGAGCTCGAGGAGCTCCAGGAGATCGAGGAAGTCACCGAGGAAGAGATGAACGAGACCGAGGCCATGGCCGACACGTTCTCGACCGACGACCCGGTGCGCATGTACCTCAAGGAGATCGGCAAAGTGCCGCTGCTCACCCCGGAGGAGGAGCAGGAGCTGGCCAAGCGCATGGCCGAGGGCGACGCGGAGGCCAAGCACCGCATGGAGGAGGCAAACCTGCGTCTGGTCGTGTCGATCGCCAAGCGCTACGTCGGCCGCGGCATGCTGTTTCTCGACCTCATCCAGGAGGGCAACCTCGGCCTAATCAAGGCCGTCGAAAAGTTCGACTACACGAAGGGCTACAAGTTCTCCACCTACGCCACGTGGTGGATCCGGCAGGCCATCACCCGCGCCATCGCCGACCAGGCGCGCACCATCCGCATCCCCGTGCACATGGTCGAGACGATCAACAAGGTCATCCGCGTCTCCCGTCAGCTCCTGCAGGAGCTCGGCCACGACCCGAGCGCCGAGGAGATCGCGGCGGAGATGAACATGCCGGTCGACAAGGTGCGCGACATTCTCAAGATCGCGCAGGAGCCGGTCTCGCTCGAGACGCCGATCGGCGAGGAGGAGGACTCCCACCTCGGCGACTTTATCCCCGACGAGGACGCCTCCGAGCCGAGCGAGGCGGCGAGCTTCTCGCTGCTCAAGGAGCAGCTCATGGAGGTGCTCGACACGCTCACCCCGCGCGAGAAGAAGGTGCTCGAGCTGCGCTTCGGCATCGTCGATGGCCGCACCCGCACGCTCGAGGAGGTCGGCAAGGAGTTCAACGTCACGCGCGAGCGCATCCGCCAGATCGAGGCGAAGGCCCTGCGCAAGCTCCGCCACCCCAGCCGCAGCAAGAAGCTGCGCGATTTCCTGAACTGAGTCCGGATAGGACAGCGCCCTCCGGGCGCGGCGGGTCAGCCCGCCGCGCCCGGATTTTTGCTGTGCGTCCAGACCTTCCTGCAGAGAAAGCGATCCGGCCTGCCCAAAAATCTCTGCGCCGCCGACGGTGCGTTGATGCCGTCCCGCGCCCGGTTTTGCCGCCGCAAATCCGCCCGCTCCCCCGCCCCGAAACGGCCGGAAAAATAATTATGAACAATCTATCAATAATATAGGAAAAGGCCTTGACTTTCCGACCGGCCGGGTGTAAATTAGCACTCGAAGGTCAGGAGTGCCAACAGTCGGCAGCTCCGAGTGCCAGCGGAGGAGATCATGGACATCAGCAGCCGCAAAAAGAAAATACTTGCCGCGGTCATCGAGGAATACATCCGTACGGCGGAGCCGGTCGGCTCAAAGGCCATCGCCGCGAGCGCGGACCTCGGCTGTTCCTCGGCCACGATCCGCAACGAGCTGGCGGAGCTGGTCGCCATGGGCTATCTCGAGCAGCCGCACACGTCGGCGGGCCGCGTGCCCACCCCGCTCGGCTACCGGATGTACGTCAACGAGCTCATGGAGCACAAGGACCTCACCGCCGAAGAGACGCAGGCCATCACGCAGAGCCTGACGGGCCGCCACCAGCGCGGCGAGCTCATGACGGACGCGAGCCGTCTCGCCTCGCAGCTGACGAACTACCCCGCCGTGACGCTCACGACGAGCGCCGGCGTAACGATCCGCCGCTTCGACCTCATTTATCTCGACGCGAACAGCTTCATCATCGTGCTGCTCCTGAGCGACGACACGGTGAAAAACAAGCTCGTGCACCTGCCGGTCTCGGCCGAGCAGAGCATGATCCAGAAGCTGGCCACCGTCTTCAACGCCCACTTCACCGGCATCCACGAGAGCGACATCACCCCGGTGCTGATCCGCTCGGCGGAGCGCGCCGCGCAGGACAACCTCGGCATCACGGCCGTGATCGCGGCCTTCGCCATCGAGGTGCTCACGGGCGCGGGCGCCGCGCAGACGTACCTCGTCGGCGAGTCGCAGCTGCTGCACCAGCCGGAGTTCCGCGACCCTGACAAGGCGCACCGCCTCATGAGCTACCTGTCCGACGGCAGCAACCTGCTCGACATCCCGATGGAGCAGCTCGGCGGCGACAATGAGGTGCGCGTGCTCATCGGCCCGGAAAATGTGGCCGAGGAGCTGCGCGACAGCAGCGTCGTGCTCGCAACGTATGACGCGGGCGAAAATATGCGCGGTCTGATCGGTGTGGTCGGCCCGACGCGCATGGACTATTCCAAGGTCGCCGCGAAGCTCAGCTTCATTGCGGCCGGCCTTTCCAAGCTGCTCGGCGGCGGCACGCTTCCGCCCCCCGGGCTGGATAACAAGCTGATCATTAAGGGAGACGATACAGATGAGCACGAAAACGAACGACCCGAAGCAGACGACGCCGGAAACGGCTCCGGCCGCTGAAGACGTAAAGGCCGACACGGCCGCCAAGACCGAAGAGGCCGAAGAGGCCCCGGTCAAGAAGGCTGAAAAGAAGGCCGACAAGAAGGAAGCCAAAAAAGAAAAAGAATCCAAAGAAAAGAAAGAGACGAAAAAAGAGATCGAAGCCGATCTCGCGGCGGAGAAGGACAAGTACCTCCGCCTGCTCGCCGAATATGACAACTACCGCCGCCGCAGCACCCGCGAGCGCGAAGCGATCTACGCGGACGTCCGCTGCGACACGCTCAAAAAGTTCCTGCCGGTGTACGACAGTCTGTCCCGCGCTCTGGCGCAGACCCCGGCAGACGATCCCGCCCGCAAGGGCCTTGAGGGGATCATGAACCAGTACAACACCGCGCTCAATCAGCTCGGTGTGACGGCGATCGAAGCCGTCGGCCAACCGTTTGACGCCAACCGCCACAACGCCGTCATGCACATCGAGGATGATGCTTACGGCGAGGGCGTTGTCGTGGAGGAGTTTGAAAAGGGCTTTTGCATCGGCGACCGCGTGCTGCGGTATTCCGTCGTGAAAGTCGCAAACTGATCCCATATAAATTCGTATACACAATCTGCTTTCAATACAGGAGGAAATCATTATGAGTAAAATTATCGGTATCGACCTTGGCACTACCAATAGCTGCGTCTCCGTCATGGAGGGCGGCGAAGCGACCGTTATCCCCAACGCGGAAGGTCATCGCACCACCCCGTCCGTCGTCGCGTTCTCCAAGACCGGCGAGCGTATGGTCGGCCAGGTGGCAAAGCGTCAGGCCGTCACGAACCCGGACCGCACGATCAGCTCGATCAAGCGCGAGATGGGCTCGGATTATAAAGTCGAAATCGACGGCAAGAAGTACACCCCGCAGGAGATCAGCGCCATGATCCTGCAGAAGCTGAAGGCGGATGCCGAGGCCTATTTGGGCTCCACCGTCACGGAAGCAGTCATCACCGTTCCCGCCTACTTCACCGACGCGCAGCGCCAGGCGACGAAGGACGCCGGCAAGATCGCCGGCCTCGACGTCAAGCGTATCATCAACGAGCCGACGGCGGCCGCACTGGCCTACGGCCTCGATAAGGAGACCGACCAGAAGATCATGGTCTACGACCTCGGCGGCGGCACGTTCGACGTCTCCGTGCTGGAGATCGGCGACGGCGTCATCGAAGTGCTGGCCACGGCCGGCAACAACCGCCTCGGCGGCGATGACTTTGACCAGTGCATCACCAACTACCTCGTGCAGGAGTTCAAGAAGAGCGAAGGCATCGACCTCTCGGGCGACCGCGTGGCCATGCAGCGCCTGAAGGAAGCTGCCGAGAAGGCGAAGATCGAGCTGTCCGGCGTGACGAGCACGAACATCAACCTGCCGTACATCACGGCGGACGCGACCGGTCCGAAGCACCTGGACGTGACGCTCACGCGCGCCAAGTTCAATGAGCTGACCGCCCACCTCGTCGAAAAGACCGCAGGCCCGGTGCGCCAGGCCATGAGCGACGCCGGCATCAGCGCGTCCGACCTGACGAAGGTCCTGCTCGTCGGCGGCTCGAGCCGTGTCCCGGCCGTGCAGGAAATGGTCAAGAAGCTCACCGGCAAGGAAGGCTTCAAGGGCATCAACCCCGATGAGTGCGTGGCTGACGGCGCTGCCATCCAGGGCGGCGTGCTCGGCGGCGACGTGGCGGGCGTGGTCCTGCTCGACGTGACCCCGCTGTCCCTCGGCATCGAGACCCTCGGCGGCGTGTTCACGAAGCTCATCGAGCGCAACACCACCATCCCGACCAAGAAGAGCCAGGTGTTCTCCACCGCGGCCGACAACCAGACCTCCGTTGAGGTCAACGTCCTGCAGGGCGAGCGTGAGATGGCCGCTTACAACAAGAGCCTCGGCCGCTTCCAGCTCGACGGCATCGCCCCGGCCCGCCGCGGCGTGCCGCAGATCGAGGTCACGTTCGACATCGACGCCAACGGCATCGTGAACGTCTCCGCCAAGGACCTCGGCACCGGCAAGGAGCAGCACATCACCATCACCTCCTCGACCAACATGTCCAAGGAGGACGTGGAGAAGGCCGTCCGTGAGGCGGAGCAGTACGCCGCCGAGGACGCCAAGCGCAAGGAAGAGATCGACACCCGCAACCAGGGCGACCAGATGGTCTACCAGACCGAGCGCACGCTCGAGGAGCTGGGCGACAAGGTCGACGCGGCCGAGAAGGCCGAGGTCGAGAGCAAGCTCAACGAGCTCAAGGAGACCCTCAAGGGCAGCGACACCGCAGCCATCAAGGCCGCGACCGAGGCGCTGACGCAGGTGTTCTACAAGCTCAGCGAGAAGATGTACCAGCAGGCCAACCCGCAGGGCGGCCAGCCGGGCGCAAACCCGGGCTGTGACCCGAACTGCCAGAGCGGCGACTGCTCCAAGGGCGGCGACGGCCAGCAGTACTACGACGCGGACTACACCGTCGTTGACGACGACAAGAAGTAAACACCCCGCCCCCGTCACGGGCAAAGCAAAGCGGGCGCGCCGAACAAGCGCGCCCGCATTTGGAGCTTTCTGACCCCCGCGCGGGGGGAATCCATAGACAGTTGAGGTTCATGTATGGCTGAAAAACGAGATTATTATGAAGTGCTCGGTGTCGAAAAGGGTGCATCCGAGGACGAGATCAAAAAAGCCTACCGCAAGCTGGCCAAGGCCAACCACCCGGACCTGCATCCGGGCGATAAGGAATGCGAGGAGCGCTTCAAGGAGATCAACGAGGCCTACGAGGTGCTGTCCGATCCCGACAAGCGCGCGAAGTATGACCAGTTCGGCCATGCGGCGTTCGACCCGTCCGCCGGCGGCCCCGGCGGCGCCGGTTTCGGCGGCTTCGGCGGCTTTGGCGACATTTTCGGCGGCGGCTTCGGGGATATCTTTGGCGATATCTTCGGCGGCGGCTTCGGCGGCGGGCAGACCCAGCGCAGCGGCCCGCGCCGGGGCGAAAACCTGCGCGTGCGCCTGAACATCACCTTTGAAGAGGCGGCGTTCGGCTGCGAGAAGGAGATCAACGTCGGCCGCGTCGAGCAGTGCCCGGACTGCAAGGGCACCGGCTGCGCCCCCGGCACGACGCCGGAGGTCTGCCCGGACTGCAAGGGCACCGGCAGCGTGCGCACCACGCAGCGCACCCCGTTCGGCATGGTGCAGACCAGCGGCGCGTGCAAGAAGTGCGGCGGCCGCGGCAAGATCATCCACCAGCCGTGTCCGCGCTGCGGCGGCCGCGGCGCCGTGCGCAAGAATCAGACCATTAAGGTCAAGATCCCGGCCGGCATCGACGACGGGCAGACGCTGAATCTGCGCGGCAAGGGCAACGCCGGGCTGGACGGCGGGCCGGCGGGCGATCTGCTCATCACGGTCTTTGTCAAGCCGCACCCGCTCTTCGAGCGCGACGGCAACTCCGTGCTCATGGAGATGCCGGTGTCGTTCGCGCAGGCCGCGCTCGGCGCTGAGATCGAGGTGCCGACCATCGACGGCCGCGTCAAGCTCACCATCCCCGAGGGGACGCAGCCGGGCAGTGTGTTCCGTCTGCGCGGCAAGGGCATCCCGTACCTGCAGAGCAAGGGCGGCGGCCGCGGCGACCAGTTCGTCACGATCACGGTCACGGTTCCGAAGAACATGACGGCCGAGCAGAAGGAGCGCCTGCGCGCCTATGCCGAGGCGATGAACGAATCGGTCAGCGAGGGACGCAGCAGCATCTTCGGCAGCAAGAAAAAACGCTGAGTAAATAACATAGAAAGCCGGCCGCAGTGCCACACTGCGGCCGGTTTTTTGCGCACCAGTGGGACAATGCGGCGGGCAAATACGGGCTTTGCGCGCCGCGGGATTTCTGCTATAATGGGCGCAGACTTTTTTCGGGAGGTGCAGCCATGGACACGCACAGACTTTCCCAGACGGTGCAGCCGCTGCTCGGCTGGTTTCAGGCGCACGCGCGCGCGCTGCCCTGGCGCGCCGACCGCGAACCGTACCACGTGTGGCTCTCGGAGATCATGCTGCAGCAGACGCGCGTCGAGGCCGTGCGCGGGTACTACGCGCGCTTTCTCGCGGCCGCGCCGGACGTGTTCGCGCTCGCGGCGCTGCCGGAAGCGCAGCTGCTCAAACTCTGGGAGGGGCTGGGGTACTATAACCGCGCGCGCAAGGCGCAGGCCTGCGCGCAGGAGATCGCGGCGCGCGGCGGCGTCTGGCCCGACACGGTGGAGGGCCTGCTGGCCCTGCCGGGCATCGGCCCATACACGGCCGGGGCGATCGCCTCGATCTGCTTTGAGCGGCCGGCCGCCGCCGTGGACGGCAATGTGCTGCGCGTGTGCGCGCGCGTGCTCGACGACGCGACGCCCATCGACTCTGCCGCGCACAAGGCCGCGCTCACCGCAGCGCTGAGCGCGTGCTACCCCGCCGGGCACTGCGGCGACTTCACGCAGGCGCTCATGGAGCTCGGCGCGACCGTCTGCGGCCCGAACCGCGCGCCGCAGTGCGAGGTCTGCCCCATCGCAGCGCTGTGTCTCGCCCGTGCGCACGGCACGGCGGCTGCCCTGCCGGTCAAGGCGCCGAAGCGCGCCAAGCGCGCCGAGGACTACACCGTGTTCTGCCTGCGCTGCGGCGACCGGCTCGCCGTCGAGCGGCGGCCGGAGCACGGCCTGCTCGCCGGGCTCTGGGAGCTGCCGAACACGCCGGGCCTGCTCGACGAGCGGCAGGCGGGCGAATACGCCAGCGGGCAGGGCCTCGGCGATGTGCGGCTGCGCAGCGCGCGCGACGGCAGGCACATCTTCACGCACATCGTCTGGACGATGCGCTGCTACACGCTCGAGTGCTCGGCCATGCCGCCGCGCTACCATTGGGCCACGCCGGACGAGCTGCGCGAGGAGATCTCGCTGCCGACGGCGTTCCGGCAGTTTGTGGACGCAGAATAACAAAAAGCCGCCCCTGTCATATTCGACAGGGGCGGCTTTGCATTTGCTCGCCGCTCAGCGCCAGAAGTCGTCGTTCCGGTCGCGGTACTGCGGCGGCAGGGGGTACTGCATGCGGCGGAAATAGTCAAACACCGTCTCGCGCGTGACGCGGCGGTCGTCGCGTGACGAGCGGTTCACGCGCCGGATGCCGAACACGTACAGCGCGATCAGATACGCATAAAACAGCAGCGTGAAGCGGCTGTCGCCCTCCTGAGCGAAAGCCAGAAAGTCGTAGCACCCGTGCAGCAGTATCGGCACGACGACGCTCAGCGCAAGGTAGGCCTTCCTGTCCTCATCGCGCCCCCAGTAGTCGGAGAGCTTGGCATAGCCGTAGAAATAACCCATAAACACGCCGAAGATCGCGTGGCCGGGCACGGCCGTGACCGCGCGCACGAGGCCGGTGGCGAAGCCATAGCTGTAGACGTACTTCACGTTCTCGAACGCGGCGAAACCGAGCGCGACCATGACGGCGTAGACAATGGCGTCAAACTGATAGTCGAACGCCGGGCTGCGCCACGTCGTGCGCAGGAAGAGGAACTTGCACGTCTCCTCCGTCAGGCCCGCGACGACGAACGCCTCGAGAAAATAGCCGAGGTAGACATTGCGCACGTTCAGCCGCTCGATGACGGCGCTGAGGATGAGCTCGACCACGATGGCCGGCAGGCACGAGAGCGCGCCGTAGCCCAGGAGCTTGGCGAGCAGGGCCGGCGGCTCTTTGTCCGTGCGGTCCTTTCGGTAGATATACACCACCAGCACAACGGCCGGCAGCAGCGCAATGAACATCAAAGGATCGATCATGGGGAAAACCTCCGATCAGGAATATGCGGGAGTAGGATTCTACATTGCCGTTCGTCAATGCCTCCCCTGTGTAAGGGGAGGTGGCAAAATCTCCGATTTTTGACGGAGGGGTTGTAAATACAAAGTCTGTGCAAGGCCGGATTTATCAATCCCTCAGTCAGTCTGACGGCTGCCAGCTCCCCTTTACACAAGGGAGTCAAGGGGCACAATACCAGCGAAAAAAGCACCCACGCGCCGGTCAGAACAGCAGCCAGATCAGCAGCGGGATCGTCACGGCGGACAGGATCGTATTGAGAAAAATGCACTTGGACGCGAACGCATCCGACCGGTCATACTGCAGACACAGCGCCGTGACGACCATGGCCGACGGGCACGCCGCGAGCAGCACCGGAATGCCGAGCAGTGCTCCGCTGACAAACGGCCGCAGCACCAACCACGTCAGCAGTGGGCACACGAGCAGCCGCACCGCCGACACCACGTAGACCCGCCAGTCGGCGAGCGCGGCGCGCACGGAGATCGCGCCGAGCGACGTGCCGATGATGAGCATTGACAGCGGGATCGTCGCACCCGCGAGCGTGGAGATCGTGTCGGCAATGACGGCGGGCACATGGATGCGCGAGAGCAGCAGCACGACCGACAGCAGCGTCGCAATGACGGGCATATTGAGCACCTTGCGCCAGTCGAAGCGCGCGCCCGCGCCGCCAGAGAGCTGCGCCGCGCCGATGGAATAGAGCGCGAGGTTGAACGGGATGTTCGCCAGCGAGGCGAAAAAGACCATCTCGTCGCCAAAGATCGCCGCGACGACCGGCAAGCCCACAAAGCCCACGTTGCCAAACGCCGTCACGAGCCGCGTCGCACCCACGTCCTCGCCGCGTGTGCGCAGCAGCCGCGGCAGAAACCACGCCGCGGCGATCTGCAAAACGGTCGCAGCCGTCAGCACGAGGACGTAATCGACAATGTCGCGGCCGGTGAAATCCGGCACGCTCAGCACGGAATTGAGGATCGTCGCCGTGAGCAGGACGTTCATCACCAGCGGCGTCACGCGCTTATTAAACTCCGGCCCTGTGATGCCGATGCGCGCACAAAGGTAGCCAAGGAGCATGATGAGCACCAGCATGGCCATCTTGGCAAAAACAACGGACAGATTCATTTTTCTCTTTTTCTCTCTTTTCTCGGATTCTCTCGTCGGGCGGCGCATGGTGCTGCCTACCCAGTGTAGAATAGTATATGCCAGACATCGTGTCTTGTAAAGCGGAATTCTCAACGGGTACTTGCCAAATGCCGCCCGGCCTGTTACACTGGCAGGAAAGGGGGTGTGCGCATGAAGAAAACCGTCATCACCGTTATCCGCATCATCGTCATCGTCGCCATTCTGGGGCTGCTGACCTACGGCGGCTTCGTGGGGATGAACCGCGTGTCCGGCACTGGGGACTACACCATCGACCAGTACGCCGCGACCGACGACGGCGGTCTGCTGACCGTGACGAAGGGCGGCACGGCGCTGCACGTCAAGTGCTCGGCCGACCAGCTTGCCGTCGTTGAGACGCAGCCGGACGGCACGTTCCACCTGTCGTTCTCCTACAGCCAGATCACGAACAAAGGCACGCTCAAAGACATCACGCCCGCCGGGTAACAACCGGCCGGGCGCGATCCTTAACAATTCTGAATTTTACGCGCACGCTTGCAAAATGCCCGCCGGAGCGCGTATAGTAAAGGCAGTAATTAACAGATTTTCGGAAACCGAATGGTCTCCCGGAGGTGACTTCGTATGCAGACAACCGACCCCCGCCGCACCCCGCGGCCCGACAGCGATGCACGCACGCCGAAGCCGGACGCGGCCGACCGGCCGCGCCCGGCCAGACGCCGCGCGCCGCAGCGCCGCGGCCCGAGCCAGTCGACGCTGGTGTTCGCGGCCGTGCTGGTCGTGATCGTGCTGGTGGCCGTGCTGGTGCTCGTGCTCGTGAGCCGGCATGACCGCGCGCCCAAAAACGATCCCGCCGCGCAGGCCACGCCCACCGCGCAGGTCACGGAGCAGGACACCGTGCTCGCGGAGGCGAAGCACCTCGCCGCGCAGTATGACTATGACAAGGCCATCGCCGCCGTGACGGGCTTTGCCGGGTGGGAGAGCGTGCCGGAGCTGCAGCAGGCCAAGGCCGATTTTGAGGCGCAGAAGGCGCAGGCCGTGCGCTACGCCGACCCCACGACCATTCCGCACATCTTTTTCCACACGCTCATCGCGGACACTGCCCGCGCCTTTGACGGCGACCCCGAGCAGGGCGGCTACAACCAGTTCATGGCCACGATCAAGGAGTTCAACGCCGTGCTGCAGAGCCTGTACGAGCGGGGCTTCGTGCTCGTGGACATCCACGACGTCGCCGGGCCGCAGCAGCAGGCCGACGGTTCGACGAAATACGTCGCGGGCGACATCTACCTCCCCGCCGGGAAAAAGCCCATCGTCCTATCGCAGGACGACGTGTGCTACTACGAATATATGACCGACAGCGACAGCGACGGCAAGCCCGACAAAGGCGGCGACGGCTTTGCCTCGCGCCTGCTGGTGAAAGACGGCAAGCTCACGTGCGAATACGTGGACGCCGACGGCCAGACGCTCTACGGCAGCTACGACCTCGTGCCGCTGCTGGATGATTTCCTGGACCAGCACCCGGACTTTTCCTATCGCGGCGCGCGCGCGACCATCGCCGTGACCGGGTATCAGGGCGCGTTCGGCTACCGCATCAGCAATGATTATAAGGAAAAGCTCGGCGACGAGGCCTTTGCGCAGGCGTGCACGGACGCGCGCGCCGTGGCCGACGCCCTGCGCGCCGAGGGCTACACGATCGCCAGCCACAGCTACGGCCACCTGACCTACGGCGACATTTCGCCCGAGCGTCTGGCCGGCGATGCGCAGAAGTGGAACGACCAGATCGCGGCCGTCATCGGCGAGACCGACGTGCTGCTCTACCCCTTCGGCAGCGACATTTCCGGCGTGGAGGCCTACAAGGGCGCGAAGTTTGACACGCTCTACGGCCTGGGCTTCCGCTATTTCTGCAACGTGGACTCGGCCGAGCACTGGGTGCAGATCCACGACGGGTATGTCCGTCAGGGCCGGCGCAACATCGACGGCTACCGGATGTACTACCAGTCGAATCTGCTCGACGACCTGTTCGATACCAAGACCGTCTGGGACGATGCCCGCCCGACGCCCGTGCCGAAGATCTGACCGGCAGCGCCGCAAGCTCCAGCCCAAACACGACAAAATCCCCTGACCAAACGGTCAGGGGATTTTGTTTGGGATGGGAAAAATAAAGGGGGGAATTTATCGACCAATCAGTCCTTGCGCTCGTCGCCCCAGAAGAACAGGGCCACGGTGCCCGGGCCGGTATGGCTGCCGATGGTGGTGCCGACGCTGTAGATCTCGACCTTCCCGTTGAGCTTCGGGAACTTCTTTTCGATCTCGTCGGCCACGGCGCGCGCGTCGTCATAGCACGCCGACTGCGAGATGTAGCACTTGCCGGAGTAGTCGAGGCCGCCCTGCGCATGCTCTTCCATGCGGGCAACGATCTCTTTCATGACGCGCTTCTTGCCGCGGATCTTGGAGCGCGGGATGAGCCGGCCGAGGTTATCCATGTTCAGCAGCGGGCAGATATCCAGCAGGCCGCCGAACACGCCGGCCACCTTCGAGATGCGGCCGCCCTTGACATAGAACGTCAGGTCCGTGGAGAAGAACCAGTGGTGCAGCTCCAGCTTGTGCGCCTCGGCCCAGTCGCGCACGCCGTCGATGGGCATGCCCTCGTCGCGCAGGTCAGCCAGGCGGTCCATCAGCAGGCCGTAGCCCGAGGACGCGCCGAGTGAGTCAACGATGTAGATCTTCCGGTCGGGATAGCGCTCGCGGACGATGCGCGCGGCGTTTTCCGCCGAGTTCGACACGCCGGACAGGCCCGAGGACAGGCAGACGTGCAGAATGTCCTTGCCCTGCTCGAGAAACGGGGTGAAATAGTCCACGAACTCCGAAATGTTCACCTGCGAGGTGCGCGTCTCGGCGCCGTTTGCCATGGCGGCGTAAAACTTGTCAAACGGCATCGTCTCGCCCAGATCGTCCGGGTAATCCACGCCGTCGAGCGCATAGTGGAAGCAGATATACGAAATGTCACGCTGCTGGAAATGCTCCTTGGTCAGGTCGGCGGTGGAGCAGCAGCTCAGTACGAAATCGGCCATTTTGTCGGTCTCCTTTGCATCCTTCGATTTGCCCGTCGGGCGGGCAGGTGTGATTCCTTCTCAACATGAATATGGTGGTATCATACCTGCCGTGCCGGCATTGCGCAACCTACAAAATGGAACCGGGGCGTAGAACACGGCCCTGCCCTGCTCTACGCCCCGAAAGACGCATTCTACAAATCATAGAATGTCTGCAATATCAATGCTTTGCGCGGATGTTGAAACTGAAATACACGACGGCCTCCGCCGGGATGAGGATGAGGAAAAGCTGCCAGAAATTCATCCCGAAGCGCAGCAGCACGAGGTAGCCCACGGCGAACACGCTCGCCACAAGGCCGAGCACGACATAAAGGTTTCCCCGTCCGTTAAAAAACACGCTGTTGAGCACAAGATACGTAATGAGCGCCGCCGGCACGAAGCAGGGAAACACGACCCACTCCACCTTGCCCAGCCACAGCCACAGCACCACAAACACCAGCACCGCCAGCGTGACGATGCCCGTGAGAGCGACCTGAATGATGGAGGCGTGACTGCGGTCGCGCACGTCGGCGGGATCGGGTGCCGGCTGCCAGGCATCGTGCTCGTCGAGCAGATAATCGACCGTGACGCCGAAGATCTCGCTCATGCGCTTGAGCACGGCCGCGTCGGGAATGGCCTCGCCGCGCTCCCACTTGGAGATCGACTTGTCCGAATAATTCAGTTGTTCGCCGAGCTCGGCCTGCGTCATGCCCGCGGCCGTGCGCAGGCGGATCAGGTTGCTGGCGAAGATGAGTTTCAGTTCATCCATGACGGCGACCTCACGATGGTTTTATCTTGTCTATTTTACGCACTTGCGCGCGCGTTGTCAACCGTCACGTGCGCCAGACGATCTCCTCGGCCGTGCGCGCGGCGGTCTGCTCGTCGGTGAGCAGGCGCACGAGCTCGAGCGCGAACGCCATCGCTGCGCCGAGGGCGCGGCCGGTCGTGATCGGCCCGTCGGTAACGACGTCGGCATCGACCATGTGCGCGCCGGTGCACCGGTTCTCAAAGCCGGGGTAGCACGTGGCGCGCCGTCCGGCGAGCAGGCCGTACTGCGCGAGCACGCTCGGCGCGGCGCAGATGGCGGCCGCGCGGCCGCCGTGCTCGAGCGTGCGGCGCACGAGCGCCTCCACGGCCGGGCTCTTGGCCAGATTCGTCGTGCCCGGCATGCCGCCCGGGAGCACGACAAGCTCCGGCGGCGCTGCCAGCAGCTCCGGCAGCGTGCGGTCGCACGTGATGGGCACGCCGTGCGCGCCGACGACGGTGTGTGCGTCCTGAATGGACACCGTGTATGCCTCCAGGCCGGCGCGGCGGAGGATGTCGAGCGTGACGAGACCCTCGCACTCCTCAAACCCCTCGGCAAACAGCAGATAGCATTTTGACATGATGATGTTCCCCTTTCCTTCAAACAGCCGCTTACATAAGCGGCGCGACAAGCTTCAGCAGCGCGGCCGCGATGCGCGTGTGCAGCGGGATGCGCGCGAGGTCGCCGTGCGTGACGATCTGCGACTGGGCGCGTGTGGCGTCAAAATCCGCCACGATGTCCTTGATACACGGGCAGTCATAGAGATACACCGCGTCCTCAAAGTGCAGGTACAGACTGCGGTAATCGAGGTTGATCGTGCCGACGACGGCCTTGCGGTCGTCGCTGACGAACACCTTCGCGTGCACGAAGCCGGGCGTATACTCATAGATCTTCACCCCGGCGTCGAGCAGCTCGCGGTAGTGCCCCTTGGCGAGGGCGAAGGCGAACTTCTTGTCCGGCACGTGCGGCAAAATGAGCTCCACGTCCACGCCGCGCTTGGCCGCGAACGTGAGCGCCATGACCATCGTCTCGTCGAGGATGAGGTACGGCGTGAAGATGCGCACATAGCGCTCGGCGTGGTTGAGGATGTCGAGATATACGCACTCGCCCACGCGCTCGTCGTCGAGCGGGCTGTCGGCATACGGCAGGACGTAGCCGCCCGCGCCCGGCAGCGGGCGCAGGGGCACATTGAGATAGCGGCCGTAGGAATCGGTGTCCGGCTCGCGCTCGTCCATGCCCCACATCTGCAGGAACATGAGCGTGAGCGAGCGCACGGCCTCGCCCTCGAGACGCACGGCCGTGTCCTTCCACACGCCGTAGACGCTCACGAGATTGGCATATTCATCGGCGAGGTTCACGCCGCCGGTGAAGCCGACGCGCCCGTCGATGACGGCGATCTTGCGGTGGTCGCGGTTATTATAATACGTGCTCACGAGCGGGCGCAGCGGCGCGAACATCTTGCAGCGGATGCCCAGCGCCTCCATGCGCTTGGGATAGCCGTACGGCAGGCGGTAGAACGTGCACGTGCCGTCATAGAGCACGCGCACCTCGACGCCGGCGCGCACCCGCTCCTCCAGGATCTTCAGGATGCGGCCCCAGACGTCGCCCTCCTCGATGATGAAATATTCAAGGAAAATGAAGTGCTCGGCCGACTGCAGCGCCTCGATGAGCGCGCCGATCTTGTCCTGCCCCATGGGGTAGTAGGTGACGGCAGTGTTTTCATACACGGGGTAGTCGCCGGAACGCAGCGTGTACTCGGCGAGGTTGTGCACCTCGGGCAGCTCGGTGCGCAGGTGGGCCATGAGCTCGGTCTGGCGCGGGACGTACTGCACGGTGCTGAGGATGCTCTCCTGCACGCGGCGGTTGGCGTAGCGGTGGCCGATATCGAGCTGCACGAACAGGTACAGCAGCACGCCGAACGCGGGCAGCGCCATGACGAGGATGATCCAGGTGATCTTCGTCGTCGCGCTGCCGGACTTGTTGACGAGGTAGATGATGACCGCGACGCTCATCACGCGCAAAACGATCGTCAGCGCGGGGTAGTAGCGGCCGAGATAGTGCGCGCCGAGCACCATGATGGCGATCTGCAGCACGAGCAGCAGCGTGATGACCATCGTACGGCCGAACACAATGTCGAGCAGCCGGCGCTTGCCGCGGTGCAGCAGGCGGATCTCATTGTCGTCCTCAAACCAGTCTTTGCGCACGCGCGCACCTCCTTTCGTGTTGTTATCTATCTATCATATCCGAAATCACGGAAACGGTCAAGGGACATTCCGGTCGATTTTCCTGCGGCGCGCCGCGGCGGGAAAACAACAGCGGCGTCACGGAAACAGCTCCGTGACGCCGCCGCGTCGGTGCGCGCACTTAACGCTTGCGCTTGTTTTTCTGATACAGGGCCCACAGGCCGTTGAGCAGCAGGTTCTTGTCGTACGTGATCTCGCGCCGGCAGTACGGGATGATGCAGCCGCCGAGGCCGCCGGTCGCAATGACGGCGGCGGGCTCGCCGAGCTCGGCCTCCATGCGCTCGATCATACCGTCGAGCATGGCCGCCGTGCCGTAGACGCTGCCGGAGCGCATGGCCTCAACCGTGTCGGTGCTGATGCACTTTTTCGGCGCGTCGAGCGAGATGTGCGGCAGCTGCGACGTGCCGTTTGCGAGCGCCTCGAGCGAGATGCCCACGCCGGGGATGATCGCCCCGCCGAGCACGCGCGCCTCACGGTCGATGACGGTCATGGTCGTGGCCGTGCCCATGTCGATGATGATCAGCGGCGGGTCGTGGATGGCCAGCGCGGCGGCCGCGCCGACGACGAGGTCGCTGCCCATGGTGGCGGGATTGTCGAGCGCGATGTTCAGCCCCGTTTTCATGCCGGGGCCGACGACGAGCGGGCGGATGCCCGTGATCATGCGCACGGCGGCGATGAGCGCGCCGTTGATCGGCGGCACGACAGACGACAAAATCGCGCCGTCGATGTCCTCCGGCGCGATGCCGGAAAACTCGATCACCTGCCGCAGCGAGATGGCGTACTCGTGCGCGGTCTTGTCGCGGTCGGTCTCCAGACGGGCAATGTTGCGGATGCCGGACTCGTCGAGAAAACCGATCACAATATTCGTATTGCCAACGTCCAGAGCCAGCAGCATATCAGTCCACCGGGCCTTTCTTGCCGGCCGCGATCAGCCGGGTGATGGTCGGGCTCAGGACGAGGTTCACGCCCAGCTCGAGCAGGAAGTTCACGCCCACGAGACCCGTAACGACATACGTTGCCACAGCCGTGCCGCCGGCCCATGCCTGCAGCTGCGGCTGATAAAACAGCACCATGGCGAGCACGAACAGCCCGGTGTTGACGACCGGGGCGGCCGCGGCCGCGACGATGACGCCCGCGAGCGGGTGCTTTTTGCCAATGGCGCGATAGAGCAGACCGGCCACATAACCTGCCGCCGTGCCCTTGATGAGGCAGACGAGCACGGTCATGACCGGGCGCGCGGAAAACATGATGTAGCCGCCCTGATCGGCGCCGGTGACGACGGCGATCGTGACGACGACGCCAAACACGAAGCCGAGCCACGCGCCGGCGCTGACGCCGTAAACGGCTGCGCCGACCACGATCGGGATCAGCACGAGCGACACGGCGAACGGGCCGACCTTGATGAAGCTGCCGAGCAGCTGCAGCACGACGACGATGGCGGTGAAGAGTGCAAGCCCAGCCAGACGCCGGGTCTTACCATTGCTGTTGTTCATTTTTTATACCTCCTAAGCTGCTGTTCCCGCTCCGGGCGGGATATAGCGCAGGAGTATCTTACCCAATCCGGCACAAAAAATCAAGAGCGGACGCGCAAAGTTTGCACGTCCGCCCATGACAAAATTTTATGACGGGATCACTTCAGTGCATCCACGGTCGCCAGATACAGGGCATCCGACCCGTCGGACGGCATGCTGAAGCCGGTGCGCGGCGAGAAGCTGAAGCCGTTGAGCGTCGGGCCGTCCTGCAGGCAGGAGCGCTTGAACTGCTGGCTGAAGAGGCGGCGGCAGTAGCTGCGCAGCCACTTTTTGAGCGTCGCATGGTCAAACTCGTCGCCGTAGGCGATGTCGGCCAGGCGCAGCACCTTCTCGGGCGCGAAGCCGTGATCGACCAGGTAGTACAGGAAGAAGTCCTGGAGGTTGTACGGGCCGACGGAGTCCTCGCTCTTCTGGGCGATCTCGCCGTTGCGCGTCGGGGGCAGCAGCTCGGGGCTGACCGGCGTGTCGAGCACGTCGAGCAGGGCCTTGGCGAGCACTTTGTCGTCCGTCGTCTCGGCGACGTAGCGCACGACCATCTGCACCATGGTCTTGGTCGAGCCGGCGTTGACGTCGTACATGGAGATGTGGTCGCCGTTGTAGGTGCACCAGCCGTCGGCAAACTCGCTCATGTCCTCCGTGCCGACATGGATGCCGCCGTCGGCAAAGCCGTTGGCCACGTCCATGAGGATCTGGGTGCGCTCGCGCGCCTGCGAGTTTTCGTACACGACGTTGCGGTTTTCGGGGTCGTGGCCGATGTCCTTGAAGTGCTGCATGACGCTCTCGCCGATGTCGATGACGCGCACGGTCGCGCCGAGCTGCTCGGACACGATGATGGCGTTGGACTTCGTGCGGTCGGTCGTGCCGAAGCACGGCATGGTCACGGCGGTGACGTAGTCGGCCGGCAGGCCCATCATCTTCACGGCCTCGGCGCAGATGATGACGGCGAGCGTGGAGTCCACGCCGCCGGAAATGCCGACGACCGGGTGCTTGAGATTGGCATACTGCATACGGCGCACGAGGCTGGCGGCCTGCATGTGCAGCAGGCGCTTGGCCGCGGCGTGATAATCGGCCGGGTCGTCCGGGCGGTAGGGGTACTTGCCGAACGGGCGGGTGAGTACGGTCTCCTCGACGCCCTCGCCCCACTCGGTGACGACGTAGGACGCAGCATCGCCGGTGAAGGTCGCGTCCTTGCGGCGCGCGGCGATGAGCAGCTGCACGTCCAGCTCCGTCACGACGTCGGAGCAGCCGTCCTCGGCGCTCTCGAGCACCTTGCCGTCCTCGGCGACGAGGCACAGACCGGAATACGTCGCGTCGGTGCTCGACTCGCCGAAGCCGGGAGCCGCCAGCACGACGCCGGCGTGCAGCCGCGCGCTCTCGGCGCGCGCGGCGGTGGTCACGCGGCAGGCGGAGTCCGTCGCCATCGGGAAGCCCGCCATCTCGACGAGCACGGTCGCACCGGCGAGCGCGTGGCGCACGGCCGGGGACACCGGGGCGGACACGTCCGCGCCGACGAGCACGGCGACGTTCAGCTCGCTGACTGCGCTGTGCTGGAACAGCTGCTGCGGGTGGAAATCGACCGGGCCGAGCGAGCCGATCTGAATGTCGTCGAGCAGCGCGCCGGGCAGGGCAAAGTGCTTGTCGCCCGGGCAGCTAGCCGGCACGACGCCGAGCAGCTCACCGTTGCACACGGCAGCCGCCGCGTCATACACCTTCGCGCCCTGCGCGACCGGCAGACCGACGAACACGAGCATGTCCTTGCCCTCGGACGCCTGGACGACCTTTTCGAGCGCGGCCGCCGCGCCTGCGAGCAGGGTGTTCTGATAGAACAGATCGCCGCAGGTAGCGCCCGTGAGCGTCAGCTCCGGGAACACGAGCACCTTCACGCCGAGGCGTGCGTGCTCGTCCATGGCGCGGATGACGGCATCCGCATTGAACATTGGATCTGCTACCCGGATCTCGGGAGCAGCCGCTGCAACCTTGATAAATCCGTGTTTCATGTTGATTCTTCCTTTTCTCTAATTCTAATTTGCTTTTTCAAACGTAAAGAGCGCCGCGTCGTAAAACTTCAGCACCGCGCCGCGCACGGGCACGTATTCCTTTTCCGACGCCGTGACGGTGACGGTCTCGTCGCCCGCCTCGGCGTGCGCGGTCTCGTCGAGCACGGGCAGGACATTTTCATTGAGCTCCTGCGCGAGCTCGTCGAGGTGCTGGGCGTAGTACTCACTGTCGTGCGGCGGGGTGTAGCCCGGCACGGGATTTGCGCCCCGCGTGAGGCAAAACACGATCATCAGCACCGACAGCAGCAGCACGAAGCCGCCGCCCACGGGCCCGAGCCAGCGGGCGATCTGCGCGCCGGGCTCTTCCTTCACGGTCGGGTCCGGCGGCGGGACGATCTTCGGCATGGCTTAAAACCGGATGCGCGTAGCGATGTAGTCCTCGAGCTGCTCCATGGGGATGCGCTCCTGCTGCATGGAGTCGCGGTCGCGTACGGTCACGCAGCCGTCCTCTGCGGACTCAAAGTCGAACGTCACGCAGTACGGCGTGCCGATCTCGTCCTGGCGGCGGTAGCGCTTGCCGATCGAGCCTGCCTCGTCATAGTCGCACATGAAGCGCTTTTGCAGCTTGTGATAGAGCTCGGTCGCGGGCTCGGAGAGCTTTTTCGACAGCGGCAGCACCGCGCACTTGAACGGTGCGAGCGCCGGGTGGAAGTGCATGACGACGCGGGTGTCGTTCTTGGCCGCGTCCACGACCTCCTCGTCATACGCCTCGCACAGGAAGGCGAGCGTCACGCGGTCCGCGCCGAGCGACGGCTCGATGACGTAGGGGATGTAGTGCTCGTTTTTCTCCTGGTCGAAATAGTCCATGTCCTGACCGGAGAACTTCTGGTGCTGGGTCAGGTCGTAATTCGTGCGGTCGGCGACGCCCCAGAGCTCGCCCCAGCCGAACGGGAACAGATACTCAAAGTCGGTCGTGGCCTTGGAGTAGAAGCTCAGCTCCTCCTTCTCGTGGTCGCGCAGGCGGAGGTTCTCATCGTGCATATTCAGGCCCTTGAGCCACTCGTGGCAGAAGCTGCGCCAGTAGTCGAACCACTCGAGATCGGTGTCCGGCTCGCAGAAGAACTCGAGCTCCATCTGCTCGAACTCGCGGATGCGGAAAATGAAGTTGCCCGGCGTGATCT
>ENA-UOJB01000428-UOJB01000428.1-human-gut-metagenome-genome-assembly--contig:-C48-NODE-428-length-48359-cov-20.780474_pt1 | contig 48359 bp, 45 predicted proteins | sample MGYA00242338_ERZ723885 | MGnify/ENA metagenome assembly ERZ723885
CCACCTTTACCGACCTGCCCATCATCTTCAAGGACGGCAACCCCAAGCCCATCCCGGGCTATCAGGCACGCATGGATGCCGCCCGCACCATGTACCACGAGCTCAGCCCCGAAACGGCGGAGTTCATCGACTTTATGCAGGACAATGAGCTGTTTGACGTGGAAAGCCGCCCCGGCAAGATGTCCGGCGGCTACATGACCAGCCTGCCCAGCTACAAGGCGCCCTTCATCTTTGCCAACTGGAACAACACCTCCGGCGATGTGGACGTGCTGACCCACGAGTGCGGCCACGCCTTTGAGGGCTATGTGGCCGAGCGCGACCCCAACGTGCCTGCCGATCTGGAATGCCCCGCCATGGAGAGCGCCGAGATTCACTCCATGGCCATGGAGTTCCTCACCGCGCCGTGGCACCACCTACTGTTCGGCAAGGATACCGAGAAGTATGCCCTGCTCCACGCCGAGGACAGCTTTGTGTTCCTTGCCTACGGCTGCGCCGTGGACGAGTTCCAGCACATCATGTACCAGAACCCGGACCTGACCCCCGACCAGCGCAACGCCGAGTGGCTCAAGCTGGAAAAGAAGTACCGCCCGTGGATCGATTTTGACAATCTGCCCTTCTACGGGCGCGGTGCCGGTTGGCAGCGCCAGCTGCACATCTACGAGTGCCCCTTCTATTATATCGACTACTGCCTGTCCACCATGGCAGCGCTGCAGTTCTTCCTGCTGAGTCTGGACGACCACAAGGACGCATGGGAGCGCTACCTCAAGCTGGTGCGCCGCGCCGGTCTTGCCAGCTACACCGAGCTGCTGCAGACCGCCGGGCTGAAGGTGCCCTTTGAGGAAGGCAGCGTCAAGGGCATTGCCCAGCAGATGACCCGCTGGCTGGAAGAGCATCAGGTGGGCTAAAGTCGTTTCGTGTCAGCGGCAGAGCGTTTCGTGACAGTTTTCTTGCTTTTTCTGTCGTGCTGCGATATACTGAAGCCAGAGATCCCCCTTCGAAAATGGAAAGGAGTGCTGACTTATGAGATCTTCCCGTTTGTTCCGGCGCGTCGTTGCCGGTCTGTGCGCTGCCGCCGTGCTGTGCGGCGGCATGGCCGCTTCGGCTGCTGCGCCCGCACTGCCCGCCGCCCCTGCTGCAGTGGAGGCTACCAACGCCGCCCCCAGCGATGCCGAACTCAAGGCCGCCTTTTCCAAGTTCACCGTCACCTACGACGAGGAGACCGGCGGCTGGGATCTTTCCTCTCCGCAGGAGCAGGCCAGCATGGATAAAAAGTCCTGCGGGCTGTACCCCTATATGTTCTTGCAGGACGATAGCATTGCCTTTAATATGATCCTGACCTATGTTGGCAGCAAGAAGCTGGACATCAAAACGGTCAACGTATCTGCTGATGACGAGCTGTACACCTTTACCTGTGACGAGGAATACGGCGGCGGCTACGATCAGGATCTGGGCTGCTGGTTCGACATGGAGCTGTTCCAGCTGAGTGACGAGGAGGTCAGCCTGCTGAGCGAGTGGCTGAACGCCAAGAGCGTCACCGCCGTATTCGTTGGCCGGGACGGCACCACCCAGAGCTATGCCCTGACCAAGGAGAACCGCACCGCCATTCAGGAGATGGTCACCGCCTACAACCTGATGCTCTCCTCCACCGTAGAGCAGTGCGAGCCCATCCTGACCAGTCTGGCAAAGTAAACGCAATTTATAGAGTCCCCGGAGCGTCTGCGGATGCTCCGGGGACTTTTTGCACTAATTTTTTATTTTTTGCAAAAAAAGCTTGCAAAGCCGGCTAAGCTGTGCTATACTTATTGGGCTGTGATGTGCTGCTATAGCTCAGTTGGTAGAGCGCATCCTTGGTAAGGATGAGGTCTCCAGTTCGAATCTGGATAGCAGCTCCAGCTTAACCGCCCTGAAGTCTTAGGACTTCGGGGCGGTTTTCGTTTATCCTTTCATCCATACTACAAAAATACCGCCGCACAGCTGTGCGGCGGTATTTTTTAATCCTCGTCGGGGATATTCTCTGCGTCCAGCAGATACTCGGTCTCGGTCTGCTGTTCCATCTGCTGCTCTGTCCAGTCCAGCTGCACAGCGCCGCTCAGGTCCAGCGAATAGTCCTCGGTGTATAGCAGACTGCCGGTGTTCAGGCTGCTTTCTGCCGGGCTGCGGGCATCCCATGTAAAGTGCAGATTTTCCGGCGGCACGGTGCACTGCTTTGCCAGTGCGGTCAGGGTGTAGCAATCCCGGGCAAAGGCGGCGGCGCTGTCATACGGGCCGAACAGCTCCACGGTCAAGGTCAGGTAGGTATCCCCGGCGGGCAGGGCGGCGGCCTGCTGCAAGGTTTCGGCCTGCGGGCCGCTCAGGAACATTCTGCCGCTGATATCCCGGATGGGAATATCCTGCGCATCCTGCTTGCAGGCGGTGTACAGTTCGTCAATGGCCTGTGCGCTCAGACGGTTCATCGTCTGCTGGTTTTCGCCGCTCAACTCGTCCCACAGCATGGGCAGCATCGCCATGCAAAAGCAGCCCGCCATCAGCACCAGACAGACCAGCACGGACACAAAATCGTACTTCCAGCGGCCGGGGCGGGCGGCAAAGAAGAGCACCTCGCATCCCAGCAGAACCAGCGCCACCGCCGGGGCAATTTTCAGGGTCAGCTGCACATCAAAGCCCGGCACGAAGAAATACAGCAGGAAGAACACGCCCGCCGCAATGAGGCACGCGCCCAAGGTCAGGCTGCCCACCCGGCGCAGGGGCTTTTCTGCGGGTCTTTTTTCTGCCGGTTTCTGCTCCGGCGCGGGCGCACGGCCCGGCTGTGCCGTCAAAGGGGTCTTATTCTGCTCGGTCATCGTCATCCTCCGCAGGGGTCTCGTTCTGTTCTGCGTCGGTCACCGGTTCCCCCAGCAGTGCCGAAAGCTCCGGCATGGCAAAATGGGCGTCCGTATCCGCAGTGTCCGCGGCATCCTCTGCATCCTCTGCCTGCGGCGCAGCCGTATAGGCGTGGAAATCCTCGGGTTCCTCCTCGGCGGGCTGCTTGCCCTTTTTGTTTTTCGGGCCGCGCACCAGCCACATACCGCACACGATCAATGCCACGCAGACCACGATCTGCGGCAGGGCGTCCAGCATCAGGTAGATGGCGCGGAAAACCGGGTTATCCTGTCCCCAGCGCCACATCACATCGCCCAGCACCCGCATGATGATGTTGTTGTAGAACACGATCGCGCCCAGCGCGATGAGCCCCCAGCCCACCAGCTTGTGGCTTTCGCCCATGAACTGGGTCATGCGGGCATCGTGCCAATTAAAGTGCACCAGATAATCGTCCTCCGGGGCTTTTTCTGCCGCCAGCTGTGCGCGGAGGTTCAAGGTATCGAAAAAGCTGTACATATACACAACGATGCAGCCGACTACCAGTGCGTCCAGCCCCGTGGTGCTGCCTAGGATAATAAACAGGCAGAACATGGTGATGAGCGAGAGCCCCCGCTTCATATAGCCCTGATACATCTGCCCCGCACCGGGGATGCAGGCAAACAGCAGGGTCAGGATCCCGTTTTTCTTCATAATCAGTTCCCTCATTTCTCAGTGGTGTCTGCACTGTGGTGCAAAAGCGCGTCCAGTGCATCGGATAGTTTTTCGGTCAGCTGCTTTTTGTCCTCTATGGGCTTGCCCAGCGGGGCGGTGGATTGCTGCGGCGCTTTGTCGTTCACCGGCTTGCCCAGCAGCTCCGGTTCGGTCTGTTGCGTGGTCTGCGGCAGCCATGTGTTCAGCTGCTGCCCGGTGTGCAGGATCTGTTCCAGCGTACCGGCGCGCCACAGCGTCAGCGCCAGCACGGCGGCTACGGTGGCCACAGCGGCGCGTCCCCATGTGTTCTGCATCAGCCGTATCCAGATGGTGCCCATCACCGCGCCCCGGGCGGAGCGCGGCGGCTGCTCCAGCACATCATCGGTCAGCAGGGCGGTGTAGCGGTCCATGCAGCGGTCGCAGTAGGCAAGATGCTCGGCGGCTTCCAGCCGCTGCGTTTCGTCCAATTGCCCGCCGACCAGTGCCTGTAAGCCTTCCTCACTCAGACAGCCTTTTGCGTCAAACAGTTCCATGTACGCTCCTCCTTTCACAGGGTATGCGGTCGTTTTGCAAGATCTGCTGCGCCAGCATCTTTTTGGCGCGGTAGACCTGCGCTTCCACCGTTTTGGGCGGACGTCCGCACAGTCTTGCAGCTTCGGCCATGGTATGCTGCTCCAGCAGCACCAGACGGCAGGGCGTGCAGTAGGGCTCGCGCAGATTTAAGATCATCCCGGTAAGCTCCTCTTCGCCCAGTGCTTCCAGCACCTGCTGCTCCGGCTGCATGCCGGGCGGCGCGCCCTCCAGCGCCAGCACCTCGTCGCCGGGGGTGTTCATCTTGCGCACCCATGCGCTGCGCAGATAGTCCTTGGCTTTGTTGGCCGCGATGCGCGCCAGCCACTGCTTTTCAAAGCCGGGCGGGCAGCGGTCGATGGCCCGCCACGCCGCCAGAAAGGTCTCCTGCGTCAGGTCCTGCGCTTCCTGTACATCCGGCACCAGCTGGTGGCAGACCGTGTACACGAGCGCCTGATATTTCTGCACCATCGTGCTGAATTCCTGTGTTGTCAACGCGCTGCACGGCCTCCTTTCCGGTTCTGGATGCGGTACTCTGCGCCGCCCTTCTGTCTTTAATACGAAGGAGCGGCGGCAGTTCCTGCAAAAAACTGAAATATTTTCAAACTTTTTCTTCTGCCGCAGATATGGTACAATAGCAGTATAGCACACAGGGAGGATTTTCGCCATGGCTTCTACCACCCGTCAGGCGCTTTTACAGGCGCTGAGCGCCGCCGAGGGCGCATATATTTCCGGCCAGCAGCTGGCGCAGCAGCTGGGGGTCAGCCGCGCTGCCGTGCACAAGGCGGCAGCGGCGCTTACCGCGCAGGGCTATGCGCTGGAAGCCGCCTCCCGCCGGGGGTACCGTCTGCTGGGCGGCGACCCCTTCTGCACCGAGGCGGTAGGCCCCTACCCTGCCCCGGTGCAGCTGTACGACACGTTGGAAAGCACCAACCGCACCGCAAAGCTGCTGGCGCTGGAAGGCACCGCCCACGGCACGCTGGTGCTGGCTGGCGGGCAGACCGCCGGGCGCGGGCGGCTGGGACGCAGCTTTGCCAGCCCGGCGGGCAAGGGGGTGTACTGCTCGGTGGTGCTGCGCCCGCCGCTGCCTGCCGCCAACGCCCAGACCGCCACCATCGGCGCGGCAGTGGCAGTGTGCCGGGCGGTGCAGATGCTGTGTGGGCTGGAACTTGCCATCAAGTGGGTGAACGACCTGTATTACAAGGGCAAAAAGGTGTGCGGCATCCTGACCGAGGCCGGTACAGACCTTGAAAGCGGCCAGCTGGAATGGCTGGTGGTGGGCATCGGGCTGAACCTGACCGCCACGGCAGAGGACTTTCCCCCGGAGCTGACCGCCAAAGCAGGCAGCCTGTACCCCGGCGGCCCTGCCCCGGTAAGCCGGGCGGCGCTGGCGGGTGCCATCGGGCGGGAGCTGTTAGCGCTGTGCCCGGACTTTGCCTGTCTGGACGAGTACCGCGCCCGCTGCTTTGTGCCCGGCCACTGGGTGACCGTGTGCACCGGCACCGAGACCTACGCCGCACAGGCGCTTTCCATCGACGACACCGGGCGGCTGGTGGTGCAGCGGGAGAGCGGGCGCACCGAGGCGCTACGCTGCGGCGAGGTGACCATTCGCCCCACCAAGACGGAATAAACGGATACAAAAAGCCCGCCGGGCATTGCGCACGGCGGGCTTTGGTTTACAGTTTACTCTGCCTTGGTCTCGGGCTTTGCCTCAGCCTTAGCTTCCGGCTTTGCTGCGGGGGCAGCAGCGGGAGCGGCGGGCTTCACCACGGGCTTCGGGGGATTGGGGTCATCCTTCAGCGGGAACAGGATGATGTGCTTGGGGCACTTCTGGGCGCACATACCGCAGCCCTTGCACTTGTCGTAATCAACGCGTGCCACGCCGTCCACAACATGGATGGCGTCGAACTTACAGGTGCGCTCGCACATGCCGCAGGCAATGCAGGAAGTGGTGCACAGCTTGTTTGCCACAGCACCCTTGTCCTTGTTGGAGCACATGACCACCGGCTTGCGGGGGCCGGCAGCATCGATCATGATCACCTGCTTGGGGCAGATGTTGGCACAGGCACCACAGCCGGTGCACTTGTCCTTGTCCACCTTGGCCACACCGTCTACGATGTGGATGGCGTCGAACTTACACACCTTGGTGCAGTCGCCCAGACCAATGCAGGCGAAGGAGCAGGTCTTGGGGCCGCCGTACAGGGCTGCCGCAGCAGCACAGGTCTGGATGCCCTTGTAGTCGTAGGCGGGCTTGCAGTGCTCGGAGCTGCCCTGACACTGCACAACAGCCTTCTTTTCTACGGCGCTTGCCTCGCCGCCCATGATCTTGGCAATGGCAGCGGCAGCCTTGGGGCCGCCGGGTGCGCACTTGTCGCAGGGCACGCCGTCCAGAACAACTGCCTTGGCGTAGTCGGAACAGCCGGCGTAGCCGCAGCCGCCGCAGTTTGCGCCGGCCAGACAGGCAGAAACTTCCTCAATGCGGGGGTCTTCCTCCACCGCCATGAACTTTGCGGCAGCCACCAGAACGATAGCACCCACAGCGCCCACGATGGTGCACAGGATAACAGCAGATACAATATTCATAGTCCTGTTCCTCCCTTACAGCGTAACATTGAACAGGTTTTCGATGATGCCGCCGAAGCCCATGAAGGACAGGCTGGTGATTGCAGCTGCGATCAGGGTGATGGGCAGGCCTTTGAAGGGTGCCGGGGGATCGCAGGCTTCCACGCGCTTACGCACGCCGCTGAACATGACCATGGCCAGCATAAAGCCGCAGCCTGCGCCGATGGCGCAGATCAGAGCCTCGATGTAGGCGTAGCCGAAACCGTGTGCAGCCACATCTGCGCCGTAGTCGCCCACGACCAGAATGGTAACGGCCAGCACGCAGCAGTTGGTGGTGATCAGGGGCAGATAAACGCCCAGCGAGTTATACAGTGCAACGATGTACTTCTTGAGGAAGATCTCGATGAACTGCACCAGCACAGCGATGACCAGAATGAACACGATGGTCTGCAGGTAGCCCAGACCAGCCGGGTCCAGAATGAAGATCTGGATGGGGAAGGTAACGGCCGTTGCCATGAACATGACGAAGATGACAGCACCGGACATACCAACAGCGGAATCCAGCTTTTTGGAAACGCCCAGGAACGGGCAGATACCGTAGAACTTCACCAGCACATAGTTGTTGACAAGGATCATGCTGAAGAAGATCGCAGCGAGTTTGACGAGCATCTTATTCCGCCTCCTTCTTCAGATTGTCAAGATCACAGCAGCTCTTGCGCTCGATGCGGGCGTCCAGCTTGCCTTCCAGCCACACACAGCCGGCCATCAACAGGCCAAAGCAGAAGAATGCACCGGGAGCCTGCGTCATGATGGACACCTTGGCAACGCTTTCCGGAATGATCTGGAAGCCCAGCCAGGTGCCGCTGCCCAGGATCTCACGGATGGAGGCCATCAGAGTAGCGGTGAGGGTGTAGCCGAGGCCCATGCCCACGCCGTCCAGTGCGGAATCCACCACATTGTTCTTGCAGGCGAACATCTCGGCACGGCCCAGAATGATACAGTTGACAACGATCAGGGGCAGGAACACGCCCAGAGCGTTGTACAGGCTTTCCATGTAGGCCTGCATGAACATCTGCACGATGGTCACAAAGCCTGCAATGATAACGATGTAGCAGGGCAGATGCACCTTGCCGGGGATGACTTTCCGCAGCAGGGAGATCATGATATTGGAGCACACCAGCACGAAGGTGAAGGCGGCGCCCATGCCCAGTGCGCTGGAAACTGCCGTGGTAACGGCCAGAATGGAGCAGGTGCCCAGAACCAGACGCAGAACAGGGTTTTCTTTGATGATGCCGTTGGTAAGGATGCTTACCTTGGACTTATTTTCTTGTGCCATTTCTTACCAACCTCCTTTTATGCCAGCTCGTTGAAGCAGTTGATACAATCATTGATGGCAGCAAACAGAGCGGTGGACGAAATGGTTGCGCCACTGTACGCATCGAAATCCTGATTCATCACAATGTTCTTGGTGCCGTCCATGCCGTTGAACTGTGCCAGGAAGTCATCGGTGGACACATTGGAGCCAATGCCCTTGGTCTGGGTAGAAGCGTCCACCCAGATGCCGGTCTCGGCACCGTTGGCGTCAAAGCCCATGATGACGGTCAGAATGCCGCCGTCAAAGCCCTTTTCTTCGGCCTTGATGGCAATGCCGCCATCGGGAGCCTTTACCACGCCGGTAACATTGGCGGTGGTGTAGTCGGTCACTTCCTCCAGCGTAGCTGCGTCCGAAACAGAGGGCATCACGCTGACATAAGCAGCCAGCGTGGTGCGGCGGGTGTTCTCCTTGATAACGGGAGCGGTCATGCCGTTCACCAGAGCCAGCAGCAGGCTGACGATCAGAGAGATAACGGTCAGCACAACGATCGGCTTACCGGTGGTTTCCCAGCTGGAATTTGCAGTCTTACTCATTTGCCAGCACCCTCCTTCGCTTTCTTTGCAGGCTTCACATAGCCATACGGGGTCTGACGGGTCAGATCATTGATGTACGGGACCCACAGGTTCATGAACAGCAGTGCGAAGGACACGCCCTCGGTGTAGCTGCCCCAGTAACGGATGGCAAAGGTGACGATGCCCAGTGCCACGCCGTACACCAGCTTGCCCTTCAGGGTGAAGGGGCTGGTAACGTAGTCGGTAGCCATGAACACAGCGCCGAACAGCAGGCCGCCGCTCAGCACGGCAACCAGTGCGCTGTGCAGATCCTTGGTAGCGATCAGGTAGAACACGAACACGCTGCCAACGTAGGAAGCAGGGATGGCGATGCTGATGGTCTTGGTAGCCACCAGATAGATCAGACCCAGCACGATAGCCAGTGCGCAGGTCTCGCCCAGCACACCGCCGTGGATGCCCATGAACAGATCCAGCAGGCTCAGCTTGGAGGGATCTGCCACAGCCAGCGGGGTAGCCTTGGACAGCTGGTCCACCGCTGCATCCGGGAACACCCACTTATTCATGGAACCGGCAAAGCTGATAAACAGCACGATACGGCCCACCAGAGCGGGGTTTGCAAAGTTCATGCCAATGCCGCCGAACAGCTGCTTGACAACGATGATAGCCACCAGATCGCCGATGATCAGCTGACCGATGGGCATACCCACGGGCACGTTCATGGCCAGAATGATGCCGGTGACCACAGCGGACAGGTCGCTGATGGGGTTTGCACGCTTCAGCAGCTTGCAGTACAGCCACTCAAAAACCACACAGGCCACCACAGAAACGGCGGTGACCAGCAGGGCGCGCACGCCGAAAATGATCGCAGAGGCAACCACGCAGGGGCACAGTGCAACGATCACGTTAGCCATCAGGCTCTGGGTGGTCTCGTCACTGCGGACGTGCGGGGAAGCCGAAACAATAAGCTTCGTATCCATTACTTATTGCCTCCTTTTTTGATTTCACCGAGGTAGAATGCCTTTGCCAGGCTCATCATCTGGGTCACCGGGCGCTTTGCCGGGCAGACGAAGGAGCAGCTGCCGCAGTTGAAGCAGTAGTCTGCATGCAGCTTGCCCAGCTCCTGCACATCGCGGGCGGCGTAGGCCTGATTGACCTCCACGGGCTCCAGACCCATGGGGCAGTACTCCACGCAGCGGCCGCAGCGGATGCAGGGGTTGACCTGCGGGGGCTCTGCAGCAGCGGCGCTGAGCATGATCAGGCCGGAGGTGGTCTTGGTGGTGGGGTAGCTCAGGTTCTCCACAGCGGGGCCCATCATGGCACCGCCGGCAACCACCTTGCCCAGCTCGCCCTTGACGCCCACATAGTCCAGAATGTCCTGATAAGCGGTGCCCACGGGCACAACAACGTTCTGGGGCTTTGCGCAGGCATCGCCGTCCACGGTGATGGTACGCTGGACCACCGGCATACCGGTAGCCAGATACTTGCCCAGCGTGGAAACGCTGGTCACGTTCATCACGATCGCGCCTGCATCGGCGGGCAGACCGCCGTGGGGCACCTCACGGCCGAGGCACTTCTCAATGAGGATCAGCTCTGCGCCGGTGCCGTAGACACTGGGCAGGGGCTTGACCTCGATGGCGCTGTCGTCCTTGGTCTTTTTGCACAGCAGGTCGATGCACTCGGGCTTGTTGTTCTCAATACCAATGATGCACTTCGGGATGCCGGTATACTGCAGCACAGCCTTGATGCCGCGGATGATATCATCGCTGCACTCCAGCATCTCCTGCGTGTCGCTGGTCAGCCACACCTCGCACTCGGAGGCGTTGATCAGTAAAGTATCCACCGACTGCTTGGGCTGCAGCTTCACATCGGTGGGGAAGCCTGCGCCGCCCAGACCGACCAGACCGCACTCGCGCACGGCGGCAAGGAAGCTGGCCTTATCGGTGACTTCCGGTGCCTTGACAGCCGGGTCTACGGTCTGCTTGCCATCGGTCTTGATGACAACAGAATCGCACATACGGCCATTGGACAGACGGAAAGGTTCCACTGCAGCTACCGTACCGGAAACGCTGGAGTGGATGTTTGCGGAGACAAAGCCGCCCGCCTCACCGATCTTGGTGCCGACGAACACTTCATCGCCTTTTTTGACCAGAGCCTTGGCGGGTGCGCCAATGTGCTGGCTCATAAGGATGCGTACCTGCGCGGGCAGAGGCATCGGGATAGGTTTGCTTGCAGCAGTTGCCTTGTCATGCGGCGTATGCGCGCCAAGCGCCGCACGTTTCAGCTTGTTCAACATGGATTTCAAATCCCCCATTCTGCTTGAATTGCCATCCCCACGCCCATGCAGGCGCACTGGTACAGGGACAGCAGCTGCTTAACACACTTATTGTATCATTTTGGCGCGGGAAGTCAACGACATCACGGCTCAAATGATGAATTTTCCTGAACTTTCTTATTCGTTTTCGCAGATTAGTTTTAACTAACTGCCGTATTTTTCTTTTTGTTCTCCCTCTTCTGCCGTTTGCCTTTACTGTGGGAATATGCTATACTATACCTAACATGACAGGCGGAACGTCCCCCGCTCCGCTCCCGAACTTCACAAGGAGGCACCAAACCATGAAAGTTCTCAAAGCTCTGCTCGCCGTCCTCACCACACTGGCTGTCGCCCTGACCGCCATTCTGCTGCTCTGGCAGGATAAAAGCGCCCCGCGCTATATCAAGATCTACGAAAACGAGCAGTAATATTTTTCTTGCAAAAACAGCACCCCGGCCAAGCGGTGATATATACCGCCCGGCCGGGGTGTTTTTGCGCTATCCGGCAGACCACACAAAAACGCCGCCGACTTTTTGTCAGCGGCGTTTGCTCGTATCAGTAGGTCATCACGACCACCATAAAGGGGCAGTTTTCCATTGTCGCATGGTCGGTGTTCTGCACAACGCCCACGCCCACAAGAGTGGCTTCCTTCTTGACCAGTGCATTGTTGCGTTCTACGCTTGCTTTCTCTGTCTCGTCTTTCCACTTCTTGCCTGCCCACGTTTCGAACTGGATCGCATCCGGGTAAGCGCCCTGCAGTGCACCAACACCGATCGATGCTTTTTCGCCCACCTTCTTCTTGCGGACTTTTGCACAGGCAGCACTATAATCCGTGTTGGTACTCGGATTCTCGCCGTACTTGCCATTGACGCCATCCAGCTGCACCTGTGCCATCTCCTTGGCGAACACACAGGCCTGCTCGTTCAGCTCCAGCGGGGTGTTATTGCCGTTGTTCTTGCGCACTGTGTTCAGTGCTTCCACCACCGCAGCCACCTTCTGCGCCTCGGTCTTTTTGTCGGTGGGGTCTTTGCCGGTCTCGCTGCTGCCCGGCTTATCCGGCGCATCCGGCGCGGAAGGGCCGGAGGGCCCGCAGGCTGCTAAAAGCAGCAGCGCCATTGCAGCTGCAAGAGCCGCTGCCGTCCATCGTTTCCAAAGCTTCATCTGTGGTCCCCCCGCTTTCTTCTTATGGGAGTGCGTTGCTCCCCGGTTTCATCTTATCCCCTGCTGCGGCGCGCTGTCAATGGGCAGATGCGCCAAACTTTGGCAGAAAGTTTCGGCAAAGCGTGCAAAAGCAGGAATATTTTGAATGCGCGCCGCGCCTTCCGGGTTGCGGCACCCAGCATCCGCATCGTGCCTTGGGCGGCACTCGCATCTTGCTGGCCGCTGCCCCAACAACTCCTCCCTGTTTCCGCCACTGGCGGCGGTCGTCGTCGTTGCAGTGGAAAAATTATTTTTTATTCGCAATTCCGGAAAATCTGCCGATTTTCCGGAATTGCTTTTTCACAGGCGCGTCTGCACGCGGGCTTTTCTGCACGCAAAAAAGGCTGCCGCACAGTCTGTGCAGCAGCCTTTTGGGCTTAGTAATCGTTTTCGCAGCCAAGCAGGAATTTCATGTAGGCAAAGGTGCGCTCACGCCCCAGGTCCCGCACCATGCACAGCAGCTTTTCCAGCAGTGCCCGGGTCTCCGGGTGCATCAGGTAGTGATCCTTGCTGCGCTGGTAGTACTCCCACGGGGAGGCATCGGTGTACTTATCGCCCAGATAGATCTGGCTTGCCGCCACCCGGTCGCACACCATCTCGCAGACGTACCGCAGGGGGATCTTCATGCCGGTCAGGCCGGTCTTGGTGGTGCTGTAATCGATCCAGTATTCCAGATGATGCTTGTTGCGCCCCTTGTGGTGCAGCCACGCCGAGGTGTAGCCCTTGGCTGCGCGCTCGGCTTCGTTGGGGCTGTGGTCACCCTGATAATAGATGCACCCGGGGATGAACTCGGTGGGGCTGTACTTGCTCAGGTCGTGGGCAAGACCCTGCTCATACAACCCGCATTCAAAGCAGTATTTCATCACCAGCAGCTTGTGCCGGGTGATAGTCTCGAAATGACCTTTGATGTTCATGCTGTTATTCCCTCCACTGCACCGTGATGCGGCCCTCTTTCAGCCCGCGCAGATCATCGCTTTCGGAAAAATCCTCCCGGTCCATGGTCAGGTTGGGGTTGTAGTAGGGGTCGTGCAGGATGTTCTCCTTGCCGTGCACCTCGTACAGACGCTGCTGCTCGGCGGCAAAGCGTCGTGCCTTTACCGGGTCTTTTTCGTCTCCGCCGCGGCTCTTGCTCTCGTAGTGGGTCAGCTGGGCGTAGGGCGTCCACGCAATGCGGTAGCCCGCATCCCGCACCCGCAGGCAGAAGTCCACATCGTTGAAGGCCACCGCAAAGGCTTCGTCCAACCCCTTTACCTCGTCCCACACGCTGGTCTTTACCAGCAGGCAGGCACCGGTCACAGCAGAAAAGTCCTGCACCGTGGCGGTGCGGAACAGATACCCGCTGCCGCCGGCCTTTTTGTACTTGTGGCTGTGCCCCGCGTAGCCCCCCAGCCCGGTAATGACGCCCGCGTGCTGGATGGTCTCGTCCGGGTAAAAGAGCATGGCACCGCACACTGCCGCCCCGCCGGGGTGGGCGCATTGGCGCAGAAGTTCCGTGAGCCATTCGCCGCTGCGCACCTCCACGTCGTTGTTCAGCAGCAGCAGATATTCGCCGGTGGCATATTTGCGGCCAAAGTTGTTGATGCCGGAAAAGTTGAAGCCCTTTTTCGGGTAGGTGACCACCCGCAGACCGTCATAGCGCTGCTGCGCCTTTTTATAGTAGGCAAAAGTGGCGGGGTCGGTGGAGTTGTTCTCCACCACGATGACCTCAAAGTGCTCCCAGTCGGTCTTTGTCCAGATGCTGTGCAGGCACTTTTCCAGATCCTCGGTGTGGTCCTTGTTGGGGATGAGGATGCTCACCTTGGGTTCGCCCACAATGTCCCACTTCACCCGGTAGGTGCTGGGGAACAGGCCGTCCTCCACCGTGCCGGTGCGCCCGGTGCGGGTCAGGTGGTCAGCCAGCGCCTTTTTGGCCGCTGCCGCCACATAGGGCTTGGCGTCTGCGCCGCCGGAGGTAGACCCCGCGTGCACCCGCCAGTAATAGAGCACCTGCGGCACATGGGCGGCACCGCCGGTCTTTTCCAGCAGACGCAGGAACAGATCATGATCCTGACTGCCGTCGCATTCCGGGCGTTCACCGCCCAGCTGCTCCCACAGCGCTTTTTGGAACACCGCCAGATGGCAGATGTAGTTGCAGCACAGCAGGTAATCCGGGGCGTAGTCCGGCTTGAAGTGCGCCACCATGGGGCGGCGGATGCTTTTGGTGAACAGTGCCTCGTCGCTGTACAGAAATCCGTCCGGTTCGCCGCGCTGCCGCAGCTGTAAGATGGCCTTGCCCATGGTGTACAGGGCATGGGGTGCCAGAATGTCGTCGTGGTCAGCCAGCGCCAGATACTCCCCTGTCGCCAGCTGCGCGGCGGCGTTGGTGTTGGCCGCAATGCCCTTATTTTCGATCTTTTTGTATACGATCTGTTGATTCTTTTGCTGATATTCCTTTACGATCCGCTCCACGTCCCCGTGGGCGGCGTCCGAAGCATCGGCAAGGCAGAGCTGCCCATTGGGCGCGGTCTGCCCCACAAAGGAATCCAGAAATTCCCGCAGGTATTTTTCCGGGGTGTTATACAGCGGGGTCAGCACCGAAATGGTGGGCAGACCGCAGTCTGCCGCCGTTTTGCCTGCCATCTCTGCGCGCTGCGCTTCCAGCACCTTTTTGGCGGGCAGGTAGCGCGCACGCTTGCCAAAGCAGCGGCGCTTCACAAAGCCCGCGCCGCGTTTGACCATGGTGGGCAGGCCCTCTTCCTTTGTCAGCTGCACGGCATAGCCGGCCAGCTCCTTGGCGCGTTTCAACCGTACATTCATATCAGACCTCGCCGCGCTGGGTCGCCTTGTAGGCGGCGCAGACTGTCTGGGTGTCCCCGTTCATTTTCAGGTGACCGTGGCTCAGCCATGCCACCTTGGTGCACATCCGCTCGATCTGCTCGATGGAGTGGGACACCAGAATGACCGTGGTGCCGCCCGCCATCAGCTCCTGCATCCGCTTTTCGCACTTCTGCTGGAACAGGAAATCGCCCACCGACAGCACCTCGTCCGCAATGAGGATATCGGGCTTGGTGATGGTGGCAATGGCAAAGCCGATGCGTGCCACCATGCCGGAGGAGTAGTTTTTCAGCGGCACATCCAGAAAGTTTTCCAGCTCGCTGAATTCCACGATCTCGTCAAATTTTTCGTCCAGATACTTGGGCGAGAAGCCCAGCACCGTGCCGTTGAGGTAGATGTTTTCGCGGGCGGTCAGATCCATATCAAAGCCCGCGCCCAGCTCGATGAGCGGGGCGATGGTGCCGTTTACGGTCACCTTGCCCTTGCTGGGCTTGTACACCCCGGCAATGGTCTTGAGCAGGGTGGATTTGCCCGAGCCGTTCAAGCCCACAAGGCCGTAAAAATCGCCGGGCATAATGTCCAGACTGACGTCCTTTAAAGCGTAGAACTCGTCGTATTGCAGCCGCCCCTGCACCATAGCCAGAAAATACTCCTTCAGGCTCTCATGCTTTTCCTTGGAAAGGTTGAAGCACATGGAAACATTGTCCACTTTGATGATCGGTTCCATTGTTCACCCTCCTTAAATGTGCAGCACAAAGTGGTCCTGCGTTTTGCGGAACACCTGCAGCCCCACTACCATGGACACTACGGCGCAGATGCCGCAGACAAGGAACATATTCCAATCCAGCGGGATGCCCCACATCACCGTGCGGCGGAAGCCCGTGATATACCAGTACATGGGGTTCAGCTTGATAATCTGCTGCATATTGAACCCGCCGATGGAAAAGGTCATCTGGGTGGGGTCGTAGAAGATGGCGGAGAAATACAGCAGCGCCGTGACGAACACGCTCCAGATGTGCATGATATCCCGGAAGAACACGGTAGCCGCCGCTAAGAACATACCGACGCCCAGACTGAAGAAGAACAGAGTCACCAGCGGGTACAGCGCCTCAAAAATGGTCAGGTGGAAAGGTGCGCCGGTAAAGATCATAACCAGCAGCAGCGCCACAAAGCTGAAGATGCAGTTCACCATGGCAAAGCAGCACTTTTCCAGCGGGAAGATATACTTGGGGATATACACCTTTTTCAGCAGCGGGGCGGCGCTGAGCACGCTGCTCATGCTGGTGGAGGTAGCCTCGTTGAAGAAGTTGAACAGCAGCTGACCGCACATCAGAAAGACGGCAAAGTTGTCGATGCCGCTGCCCCGCATATCCATCAGGCTGCTGAACACCGCCCAGTACACAAGGCACATCAGCAGCGGGTTCAAAACGCTCCACACCACGCCCAGCACGCTGCGGCGGTATTTGAGCTTGAAGTCACGGCTGACGAGGTTCCACAGCAGATAGCGGTAGCGCCAGAAGCCGTTCCACATTGCTTTGAGTTTTGCCACGGGCGATCACCACTTTTCAAAATACTCGAACTTCTGGGCGGCAAAGGGCTCGTGCAGCTTGTCCTTTGCGCTGGTCTTGTGCTCACAGCCGCAGTCCGGCCACTGCACGTTGACGGTGGGGTCATCGTAGGGGATACCGCCCTCGCTGGTGGGGTCGTAGACATCGGTGCACTTATAGCAGAACTCTGCCACATCGCTCAGCACCAGAAAACCGTGGGCAAAGCCCTCCGGGATATAGAACATCTTCTTGTTGTCCTCGGAAAGGGTCACGCCCACCCACTTGCCAAAGGTGGCGCTGTGGGGGCGGCAGTCCACGGCCACATCGTACACCTCGCCCTTGGTCACGCGCACCAGCTTGCCCTGGGTGTGGTTCTTCTGGAAGTGCAGCCCGCGCAGCACGCCCCGGGTGGAGCGGCTCTGGTTGTCCTGCACAAATTCCTTGTCGATACCGGCCTCTGCGAACTGGTCCTTCTGGTAGGTCTCCATAAAATAGCCGCGGTCGTCGCCGAACACCTGCGGCTCAATGACCACCACGCCGGGGATCTCGGTCTGCGTAAAAATAAACTTACCCATGATATTGTACCTCTCTTTTTTTCTGAAAGCTTTTTCTTTATCTGGAAAAGTCTGGTTTTGAACAGGCTTTTACGCTTTTTTATGGTGCCTTGCCGTTTTGCGGCGCTTTTTCAGGCGGGAATGTACCCGCAGCACCAGTACGGTAACCACGGCTGCACCTATGGTGCACCCCACCGAGATGCCCGCCAGCAGCCATGCGCTGCTGCCCGGCTCCACGTCCCTGGCGGCTTCCAGCTTTGTGCCGACGCTCTGCTCCAGCAGTTCCGCCAGACCTGTGATCTCCGCCTTTACCCGCACGCTGGTGCTCTCCTGCTGCGCGCCGCCGTTCAGGGTGTACACCGCATACACGGCGGGCTCTGCGCCAAGCAGATACTGCTCCGGCAGCTCCAAGTCCACGGTCACGTCCTGCGCGGATAAGCCCTCGGCCAGCAGCAGCTTCACCCCGGGGTCGGCCACAGTAACGGTGCCAAGGCTCTGCCCGCCGCCCGCCACAGCCAGCTGTGCGGTGACCGTGCCGCCGGGCAGCTGGGTGTAGCTTTTATAGGTGGAAAAGGCGTAGTCCAGCAGGGTGCGCATATCGTTATATTTATCGGTGCTCAGCTGGCTTTGCATGGTCGCGCAGATCAACCGCACCCCGTCCTGCTCCGCCAGACAGACATAGCTGTACCGGGCGGTGTTGGTATAGCCCAGCTTGGAGCCCAGCACACTGTCGATATGGTAGCGGCTGGAGCCGATGCGGATCTTATCCTGCTGGGAGAAGTAGCGGGTCACCGGCTGGATGTTGGTGGGCTGCATGGTGTACATCTCGTTGCGGGTGAACAGGTCCTCAAACCCCGGCTGCTGCAGCGCCCAGCGCAAAATCTGTGCCATATCGTAGCAGCTGGTGTAGTGGTCGTCATCGCTGATGCCGTGGGGGTTTGAAAAGTGGGTGTGGGCAAGGCCAAGCTCCTCCACCTGTGCATTCATGGCCGCCACGCCGTCCGCGATGGTGCCGCCGCCAAAATACTCCGCCAGCAGGTTGGCGCCGTCGTTGGCGCTGGCCATCTGGGTGGCGTACAGCGCATCCGCCAGGGGGACTTCTTCCCCCTCCCGCAGGGCGATATGGCTGGAATCCGTGCCCGCCAGCGAATAGACGTCCTCGTGGGTCACGGTCAGCTTTACGTCATCCCAGTCTCCCTGCGCCTTTTCGCAGGCAAGACCAAGGGTCATCACCTTGGTAATGGAGGCCGGGTGCAGTTCCTCGTCCATATTCTGCTGCGCCAGCACAAGGCCGGTGTCTGCATCCATGATGCAGTATGCCCGGGTATTGGCCAGCGCCGGGCCGGCTGCTGCCGCGCCGGGCACCAGCACAGCGCCTATCAAAAGCAGCACAGTGCACAGTGCTGCGGTAAATTTTTTCATCTGATATTCTCCGCTTATCCGTTTTATGCCGACAAGACATCATTTGAAGTATACCACATTTTTTCCCCGCTGAAAAGAGATTTACGCATTCCTTTGTCCCAGCAGCACCGGCTGCAGCTGCTCGCCCCGCAAAGCGGCGTCCACGGCGGCGGGCAACAGGGCAAGGTCGGCCTTCAGGCTCTGGGGCTTGGCAAAGGGGTCGTCCTGCCCGTAGGGCACAAAGTAATAGTGCTTGCGCTGGCACAACCGCGCCATATTTTCGCCGGAGGCGCCAAGGCCGTCGTTGGTAGAGACTGCCAGCACCACCGGGCTGCCCACCCGCAGCAGGCTTTTGGCGGCAAGGGTCACCGGCGTATCCGAAAGTCCCGCCGCCAGCCGCGCCAGCGTTGCGCCGGTGCAGGGGGCGACCACCAGCGCCTGCGCCAGCCGCCGGGGGCCCAGCGGCTCCACCGCCTGCAGGGTGTCCAGCACCGGATGCCCGGTAACGGCCTGTAAGCGCTGCCGCCAGCTTTCCCCGGTGCCGAACCGGGTATCCTGCTGCACGGCAAAGCTCATGACGGGCAGCAGCGTCCAGCCCTGTGCCGTCAGTGCCTGCGCCGCGCCCAAGGCGTCCTCCAACGTGCAAAAGCTGCCGCACACCGCAAAAGCAAGACAGCCCTTTTTCTCTGTGGTCATATTGTTCCCTCCCGCTCCTGCAAAATGGCTTGCACCGTGCGCGCCAGCGCCTCCCCTGCCGTTTCCGGTGCCCAGACCGTCGGCAGGCTCAGCGCGTGCAGCGCCGTGTGTCCCAGCCGCCGGGCGGCAGCAAAGTCCGTGCCGCCGGGCTTTGAGGCCAGATCCACGATCAGACACCCCTTCGGCAGCGCCGCCAGCACTGCCGCCGTCAGCACCGGCGCGGGGATGGTGTTCACCACCGTATCAAAGGCGGCAGCTGCGGCAGCAAGGTCTGTCAGCGGCACCGCCCGCAGCCCCTGCTCCTCTGCCATAGCCCGCTGCACCGGGCGGCGTGCCGCCACGGTCACCCGCGCGCCCAGTGCCGCCAGACGCACCGCCAGCGCCCGCCCCACCGGGCCAAAGCCCAGCACCAGCACCGCCGCGCCCCACAGGGTGCGGCTGCGCCGTTCCAGCAGAATGCCGATGCAGCCCTCGGCGGTGGGGATGGCGTTATACACGGTCAGCTCCGGGCGGGCAAAGTAGTCCACCAGCTCCACCCCCGCCGCCCGGGCGATGGTCCTTGCACTCTCCGTCACCTTACCGCCCAGCGCCAGTGCCCCGGGCTTTGCCATGCCCAGCAGCTGCGTCAGCGGCAGACCGGACTGTTCCAGCGGGAGCGGCAGCAGGATGCAGTCTGCCTGCGGCAGCTGCTGCACGCCGCCCACCGTATACCCCGCCCGCGCCAATGCACGCCCTGCCGCCGCCTGCCGGGCATCGCTGCCCACCACCGCAAACCGCTTTGTCTGCCTCATGTTGTCATCTCCCCTTTTCCGCTGTGCACCATCCTATGCAGGAAGAGGAAACCGCGTGAGCGGAAAGATGCTGACCGGCAGAAACAAAAAAGCTCCCCCTTTCGGGGGAGCCATCATCGCGCAGCGGTGACCGAGAGGATTCTTATTTCAGCGCTTCTTCCAGCACCTTCAGCAGGTGCGGGATATCCAGCGGCTTTGCGATATGGCCGTTCATGCCCGCATTCACGGCGTTCTGCTTGTCCTCCTCAAAGGCGTTGGCGGTCATGGCAAAAATGAGGATGCCCGCCTTGCGGGGGTCGGGCAGAGCGCGGATATGCCGGGTGGCTTCGTAGCCGTCCATCCGGGGCATCTGGATGTCCATCAAAATCAGGTCGTACTGCCCGGGCACGGACTGCTCCATCTTTTCCACTGCTTCAACGCCGTCTCCGGCGGTATCCACAAGGAAGCCCGCTTCCTTTAAGATCTCTATGGCGATCTCCCGGTTCAGGGCGTTATCCTCCACCAGCAGCAGGTGCTTACCGTCAAAGTCTGCCTTGGGCTGCGGGGCAGTCGTCTGCACCGGCTGCACCCGGAAGGGCTCTGCCAGTACCTTGCGCAGCTCCGAGAGGAAGAGCGGCTTTTCGCAGAAAGCGGTCACACCGGCGGCGCGCGCCTCCTCCTCGATATCCGCCCAGTCATAGGCGGTCAGGATGATGATGGGGCAGCTGTCCCCGATGACCTTGCGGATCTGCCGCACGATCTCGATGCCGTTCATATCCGGGATGAGCCAGTCGATGATATACACACTGAAGGCATCGCCCTGCTCCACGGCGTACTTGGTGCGGATGACTGCCTCCTTGCCGGAGATGGTCCACTCCGGCCGCATGCCGATCTTGGAAAGCATGGTGCTGACGCTCAGACAGGTGTTGGTGTCGTCGTCCGCCACCAGCGCCCGCAGCCCTTCCAGTTGGGGCAGCTGCTTGATCTCCGCCTTCTGCCCGCTGAGGGTAAAGCAGAGGTTCACGATGAACTCGCTGCCCTTGCCCGGCTCACTTTCAAGGGCGATGGTGCCGCCCATCAGGTCTACGATGTTCTTGGTGATGGAAAGCCCCAGACCCGTGCCCTGAATACCGCTGACGGTGGAGCTTTCCTCCCGGGTGAACTCCTCAAAGATGTGCTTCTGGAACTCCTTATTGATGCCGATGCCGTTGTCCTTGATGCGGAACTCATAATTGCCGCAGCCCTTGGGCGCGCCGGGCTTCTGAGCAATGCGGATGCTCACCATGCCGCCGGTGGGGGTGAACTTGATGGCATTGGAAAGGATGTTCAGCAGCACCTGATTCAGCCGCAGCGGGTCGGTGATGATATCCTCGTCCACCACATCCATGGTGTCGATGAACAGCGCCAGGCGCTTGGAGCTGATATTGGGCTGGATGATGGAGCGTATATCGTGCACGAGATCCGGCAGATGCACCGCCTTTTCCTCGATCTTCACCTTGCCGCTCTCGATACGGCTCATGTCCAGCACATCGTTGATGAGGGAGAGCAGGTGCTGGCTGGAGGTGGAGATCTTTTTCAGGTAGTCCAGCACCTGTTCTTTATTATCAACATGGGTCGCCGCCAGCGAGGTGAAGCCGATAATGGCGTTCATCGGAGTGCGGATGTCGTGGCTCATGTTGAACAAGAACTCCCGCTTGGCGCGGTTTGCCGCTGCCTCGTGCCGGACGGCAAGCTCCAGCTTGCGGTTCTGCTCTTCCAGCTGGGCGTGATACTTCTGCTCCTGCTCCCTTTTTTGCTGCTCCGCAAGCTTCATGGAGCGGCGGCGCAGTGTTTGCAGCACTGCCACACAGATCAGATAGAAGATCAGTGCCGTCAGCAGTGCGCTGCTGAAATTGCGGAACACCGATTTTTCGTCGATATAGAGATACAGATCAAAATTCTGTCCGTTGCTGTACATCCCGAAATAGCAGCCGGAATTTGCCCAGTCGCGGGTGTGGGTCAAAGTATCGGGCGCACCTGCTTTGCGGATGCCCTGCACCAGCGGGCTGTTCGTGGTGTACAGTCCGATGAGGCTCGGGTCGTTTGCGGCGATCACCTTGTTGTCCTGCACGATAAAGATGGTGCCGCTGATGTTCTTCGGGTAGCCGTCCAGCACGCTTTGGATGGACAGGGCTGCGCCCTCCACAAACTCCGGCGGGGTCACCCGGTACGCCAGCAGCACGGCGTCCCCTGCTGCGGCGCGGCGGGTGGCAACATCCACCGCTGTACCATCCTGTAACAGAATGCGCTTGAGGTAGGTCTTTTGCGGGTTTTGCAGCACGTTCAGCGCGGCTTGCTCCCGCAGCGATTCCGCAAACTGCGCATAATCGATATTACCATCCGTATATTCGCACAGTGATTCTCCATTTTTGTCCAGTACGGCAATGCCGGTAAGCCAGAGGGATTCCGTTTCTGCCCGGAGGCTTTCGGGGTCGTAGAGATCCAAGGTATCATTTTCGGCCAGCTGCCGCACCGAGACCGCCATCCGGCGCAGCGACTTTGCGGTGATGGTATCGTTATATTTTTCGTAGCTGGTGGACTGCACCTTTACAAAGTTGATGGTGCGGTCAAAGTATTCCTCGGTAGCGCGTATGGACTCCCGCCCGGAGAAGAGGGTCACTGCCAGCAAAAGCAGCATGCCCATCAGCAGGTAGAGCACCGCCACCCGCATCCCGGAGGAGAACGGTTTCTTGTTACGGTTCAAGGGCGTCCACCTCCAGATATTTTTCCGGGTCCGGCAGATACTTGCCTACGATCTGCTTCATCGTGCCGTCGGCGCGCATGGCGGCAAAGGTCTCGGTCAGCTTTTCGTCCAGCCCGCGGGTGTCGTTCAGCGCAAAAGCCACGCCGATGCCGGTGACCAGCAGCGGCTCCTCCAGAATGCGGAAATTGGCATTGCAATCCTGCATATACCGCAAAATGGCGGCCTCGTGGGCGGCAATGGCATCCACATAGCCGCAGTTCAGCATAGCGTACTGCACACTGCGGTCCTCGGCGCTCAGCAGTTCACCAAACTGCGGGATGCGGGGGTCGGTGCCGGCGAGGAAGATTTCCTCCGGCTTGGTGGTGCTTTGCACCATCATGGTCTTGCCCGCAAGGTCGGCAAGCGTTTCAATGCCGCTATCGGCATTGACCGCCACCACCTGACGGCTGACCATATACGGCCCTACCCAGCGGTACAGCTGCTCCCGCCCATCCATGGAAAAGCAGCCCCAGATGCAGTCGATGGCACCGCTTTCCACAAGGTTTGTTTTCTGCTCCCAGTCAATGATTTCAAACCGCACCGCATACCCCATGCGGGCAAAGGCCTCGGTGGCAATGTCCACATCAATGCCGGTGGGGGTGCTGTCATTGTTCAGGTAGATAAAAGGCGGGTAGTTATCGCCGCCCACCGTAAGCTCGGGCAGCGCTGCCGCCGCCTGTGTTTTGCCGCAAGCGGTCAGCCCGACTGCCGCTGCCGCCGCGCACACCTTTAAAAAGGTACGGCGGGGTATTTTATAGTTGGATCGCTGTTCTGTCACGCGTAGATGTCCTCACATTACCATTGTAAAATTTCCTGTTTCAGTTCCCCCTGCACGTCCAGCAGGCACTGCAGCAGCAGCGGGTTGAAGGCTCCGCACTCGCCGTTCGTGATCATCTGGACAGCCGTTTCGTGCGGGAAAGCCTTTTTGTAGCATCGCTCGCTGGTCAGTGCGTCATACACATCCGCCATGGAAACCAGCTGGGCGCTGATTGGGATATCGTCCCCCTTCAGCCCGTCCGGGTAGCCTTTGCCGTCCCAGCGCTCGTGGTGCCAGCGGGCGATCTCGTAGGCGGTCTGCAACAGCGGCTGGTCTGCAAAGCTTTCAGTCTTTTGCAGCATCTCTGCGCCCAGCATACTGTGGGTCTTGATCACCGCAAATTCCTCTGCGGTCAGCCTGCCGGGCTTGTTCAGGATGGCTTCGTCAATGCCGATCTTGCCGATATCGTGCAGCGCCGACGCCAGCGGGATGTTATCCTGCTGCTCGGGAGTCAGGTCGTAGCGGCTGGTCAGCTCCATCAGCCGGTGCAGCAGCGTCTCGGTGATGATGCGAATGTGCCGCACATGAGAGCCGGACTCGCCGTTGCGGAACTCCACGATCTGGCTCAGCACACCCACCAGCACATCGGTGTTCTTTTCCCGCGCGCGGATCTGGTCAGACACCATCTGCACCAGCCGCCGCTGCTTGGCGTACAGCTTGATGGTGTTGGACACCCGGCGGTAGACGATCTTGGCGTCAAAGGGGCGGTTGACATAGTCGCTGGCACCCAGCTCGTAGGCCTTGCGGATGGCTTCCTCCGAGTCGTCACTGGAGATCATGATCACCGGCACGTCCTCGATGGTGTGGTTGGTGTTCATGGTGCGCAGCACCTCAAAGCCGTCCATGACCGGCATATTGATATCCAGCAGCACCAGCGAGATCTGCCCGGCGTTTGCCCGCAGCAGCTCCAGACACTGTTTGCCGTTCTCGGCTTCCAGAATGCGGTAGTCATCGCCCAGAATGCCGGCAAGCATCATGCGGTTCATCATGGAATCGTCCACCAGCAGGATCACGGGCTTTTCCCCTAAGACATCCTTCTGTGCAGCCAACCGGCTGTCCTGTGTGTCCACCGCCACGGCGTCCTTGTGGTTTTTGGCCTGATACATTATAAAATCTGCCCGGCGCACCACGTTCTCCATAGGGTCGGCAAGGGTCTGCATCGCGCCGCCGATGCTCAGCGACAGCCGGAAGTGGGGGTAGCCCGGCACCACCGTTTGCTGCACGGCGGTGCGGATCTGCTCCAGCTTTACCTTGAAATAATCCGCCGGGATGCCGGGCAGCACCAGCAAAAACTCGTCGCCACCGTAGCGGATCAGCAGATCTGTTTCCCGGATGCAGCTGCGGATGGCCTTTGCAGCGGTTTCCAGTGCCAGATCTCCGGCGTGGTGGCCGTAGGTATCGTTGCAGATCTTGAAATCATCGATATCCATCAGGGCAATGCCCGCCGGGCCGATGTTATTGCGCACCACTTCCTCGTAATAGCGGCGGTTGTAGGTGCCGGTCAGGGCGTCGTGGTTCAGCCGCTGCCGGTAGCTCTGTTCTTTTTCCATGTTCCGGGCAGTAGTCTTGGCAAACTGCGCCTTCTGCTCCTCCATCTGCTGCATCGTCCGCAGCAGATTATGGTTGGCGGTTTCCAGCGCCTCCCGCTGGGTACGGTTCTGCTGTTCCAGCTTTTCCCGCAGTTCCATATAGGGGGTGATATCCGTGATAGTGCCCACGATATAGCCTTTGCCGTACCATTCCACCCGGTTGGCAGCGTTGGTGACCCAGCGGTAGCCGTTTTTGCCCAGAATCCGGAAGATGCTGTCACCATTCTTGGCGTAAGTCGCGCTGTTTTCCGCATTCCGGTAGCGCAGCCCGGCCGCCAGATCATCCGGGTGTATCAGCGCTGTATAGCGGTTATCAAACCTTGCCGCAAATTCTTCCTGCTCCCAGCCCAGTATCTCCAGAAAACGGTCACTGACATAAGCAAACGGATAGCCGTTTTCAGGGTCCTCTGCGCAGCAGTGAAAGCCGCCCGGTATATTCTGTGCATAGCGTTCCAGCCGCAGAAATCCTTTTTTTATTGTCTCGTCTGTTTCCATTTTACCTTTCCTGCCTTTTTCTCCGCGCACCGCACCCCGGCAGCACGCGGTCCCCCCTGTTACCGCAATTTCAAATTTTACCTTCCTGTACGCCCCGCTTTTGGGCGTATTATAACAGTATGATTTTATCATCAAAACTGCCTAGATGCAAGCATTTTTTGCCAACAGAACGGCAAGTAAGGCACATTAGAAAAAGTTATAAGGGCGAGCCCAATGAAATCATTCCGCGCAGCAAAAAAGCCGCCGCACAAAAAGTGCAGCGGCTTTGCGGGGCGTCACCTCACAACCAGCGCTCTGCGATGATCCACCACATACCGGGCAGGTTGATCCGACCCAGCAGATGCTCCAATACGATCAGCATGGTATTCTCCTTTCAGACCGTCCGTTTCAGCCGAACAGCCCCTTCAGTAAAAACAGAAGCAGCTTAGTAAAGCTGCCGCCGCCCAAAAGGCTGAGCAGCGGCCCAAGGCCTTGAAACATGGGAGGTTTGCTCCTTTCGTTTCATTCCGTCCCGACTGCTGCCGGGTGCCGGTCTGCCTTATATACGAACCAGCCCACCGCAGGATTGCAAATGCCGTGGTGGTAAATGCTGGAAAGAAAACCCTCTCAGTCATCGCTGCGCGATGACTGAGAGGGTTCAGCGGCTGCCGCCGTTTCCCGTGAAAAAATCGCTCAGAACGCTTCCATGCCGGGGTAGACGGCGCTTTCGCCCAGTTGCTCCTCAATGCGCAGCAGCTGGTTGTACTTTGCCACACGCTCGGTGCGGCTGGGCGCGCCGGTCTTGATCTGGCAGGTGTTCAGCGCCACCGCCAAGTCCGCAATGGTGGTGTCCTCGGTCTCGCCGGAGCGGTGGGAGCTGATGGCGTTGTAACCGGCCTTGTGTGCCATCTTGATGGCTTCCAAGGTCTCGGAGACAGAGCCGATCTGGTTCAGCTTGATCAGGATAGCGTTGCCCGCACCCAGCTGGATGCCCTTTGCCAGACGCTCGGTGTTGGTCACAAACAGGTCGTCGCCCACCAGCTGCACCTTGCCGCCCAGCTCGCGGGTCATCTGCTGCCAGCCCTCCCAGTCCTCTTCGTCCAGACCGTCCTCGATGGAGATGATGGGGTACTTCTCCACAAGGCTCTTCCAGTGTGCGATCAGCTCGGCGGAGGTGAACTCGGTGCCCGCCTTGGGCAGCTTGTAGAAGCCCTTGCCCTTGGGGCTCTTCCACTCGGAGGCGGCGGCGTCCATTGCCAGCATAAAGTCCTTGCCCGGCAGATATCCCGCCTTTTCGATGGCAGCCAGAATGGTCTCGATGGTCTCCTCATCGCTGGAAAGGTTGGGCGCAAAGCCGCCCTCATCGCCCACGGAGGTAGCCAGCCCCTTGGACTTCAGGATGGCAGCCAGCGCATGGAATACCTCGGCGCACCAGCGCAGCGCTTCCTTAAAGGAGGGTGCGCCCACCGGCATGATCATGAACTCCTGCGTGTCCACGGTGTTGGTGGCGTGTGCGCCGCCGTTCAGGATGTTCATCATGGGCACAGGCAGGCGGTTGCCGTTTACGCCGCCCAGAAAACGGTACAGCGGCATTTCCAGCGAAGCGGCTGCTGCGCGGCAGGCTGCAATGGACACCGCCAGAATGGCGTTTGCGCCCAGATTGGACTTATCCTTGGTGCCGTCTGCCTTGAGCATGGCAGCATCCACGGCGTAAATGTCGGAAGCATCCATGCCCACCACTGCGTCCGCAATGACCGTGTTGATGTTCTCCACCGCCTTGGTCACGCCCTTGCCCAGATAGCGGCTCTTGTCGCCGTCCCGCAGCTCCAGTGCCTCAAACTCGCCGGTGGATGCGCCGGAAGGGGCGCATCCGCGTGCCACGGTGCCGTCTGCCAGCGTGATCTCGGCTTCCACAGTAGGGTTTCCGCGGGAGTCTAAGATCTCGCGGCCTACAACAGATTCAATTTCCAGATAATTCATCTTGAAACCCTCCTGAATATCATTTTCTCTCCCGTACTGCCCGGGCGGGCAGACGGGGAACTGCTCTATTTAGATAGTTATACATAACTAACCATCAATATCCTACCACGCTTTGCGCCCCGGCGCAAGAGCCGGTGCGTATGTTTGCAGACCTAAATTTTTAACGGGAACGCAAACCGCCGTGGAAAACCTGTTTACAGTCTGCCCCCTTGCGGCAGCGGGGATACGTTATGCTTACCATGTGTTTTTTATATGGCAGATATGCCAAAAATTTTCTTTACTTTTTGGCGATTCGGTTCTATACTGGTTGCGGCGTTTTCGCTGTTTTCCCATTTATAGTCGTTATAGAGGAGGATTTTTGCAATGAATAAGGATCTGACGGTGGGCAAGCCGTCACAGGTATTGTGGCAATTCTGTCTGCCCATGTTCGGCAGCATCATTTTCCAGCAGCTGTACAACATCGCGGATAGTCTGGTAGCGGGCAAGTTCATCGGTGAGAACGCGCTGGCTGCGGTGGGCAACAGCTACGAGATTACCCTGATCTTCATCGCCTTTGCCTTTGGCTGCAACATCGGCTGCTCGGTCATCGTGTCCCGCTACTTTGGCGCAAAGGAATACCGCGAGATGAAGACCTCGGTCTACACCTCCCTCATCGGCTCTGCCGTGCTGTGCGCCGTGCTGATGGGCATCGGTCTGTTTGGCTGCGACGCCCTGCTGGAGCTCATCAACACCCCGGAGGAGATCCTTGCAGATTCTGCGCTGTATCTGGATATCTACGTTCTGGGCCTGCCCTTCATGTTCTTCTACAACATTGCCACCGGCATCTTCTCTGCCCTTGGCGACAGCAAGACCCCCTTCTACTTCCTTGCAGTCTCTTCTTTGTCCAACATCGGCGTGGACATCCTGTTTGTAGCAGGTTTCCAGATGGGCATTGCCGGTGTAGCATGGGCTACCTTCCTGTGTCAGGGTGTCAGCTGCGTGCTGGCCATGGTGGTGGTGTTCCGCCGCATCCGCGCTTTCCACACCGAGGGTCATGTGCAGCTGTTCTCGTGGAATATGCTGGGCAAGGTGGCCGTGGTGGCTGTGCCCAGCATCCTGCAGCAGAGCTTTGTCTCGGTGGGCAACATCATCCTGCAGAGCATCATCAACACCTTTGGCGCCAGCGTCATTGCAGGCTACTCTGCCGCCGTCAAGCTGAACAACATGGTCATCACCTCCTTTACCACCCTGGGCAACGGCATCTCCAACTACACCTCCCAGAACATGGGTGCAGGCAAGATGGACCGCGTCAAGGAAGGCTTTGGCGCAGGCCGCAATCTGGTGTGGCTGCTGTGCGTGCCGCTGGTGGTGCTGTACTTCTTCTTTGGCCGCTTCCTGCTGCTGCTGTTCATGAACGACCCGCAGGGCCCTGCCATTGACACCGGTATGCTGTTTTTGCGCATCCTCTCTCCCTTCTACTTTGTGGTGTCGGTCAAGCTGGTGGCAGACGGCATCCTGCGCGGCTGCGGCCTGATGGTGCGGTTCATGATCGCCACCTTCACCGACCTGATTTTGCGCGTGGGCATTGCCGCCGTGCTCAGCGCCACCGCGCTGGGCTCCACCGGCATCTGGATGGCATGGCCTGTGGGCTGGTGCATCGGTACGGCGCTTTCCATGGTGTTCTACGTCACCGCCATCCGCAAGGCACTGGCAGAGCCGTTGGCTGTTGCCGAGGCTGAGGGACAGGCCGCCGAAGTCCGCGCCGAGGCCGAATTTGCCGCCGACGCCGAGATGGAGACCCTGTAACCATTTTGCAACTTGTGAATTTGTTTCATGTCACAGATAAACAAAATGAACAATTTGAAATAGTGCACAAAATCACGCTTTAATTTTTGTATAAAGTATCAACAAAGCCGAGAAAATGCGCCCAAAAGTATGGACGGTTTGTGAATTGCGGATTTGAACCCAGATAGCTATAATAACAGACAAGAACAGAAGCAAGGCCGCTTTAGAGGGGAAGGGCCTTGCTTCCGTTTTTATCAATTTACTTTATAGAACACTCCGGAGGAGGAGATTTTTATGAAAAAGATGATCACTCGTCGTCAGTTCATGGCTGCTGCCGGTGTTGTTGCCGCAGCAAGTGCTCTGACTGCCTGCGGCGGTTCTTCCGCAAGCACGGCCGCTTCTTCTGCAGCCGGTTCCGCTGCTGCTTCCGGCAGCACTATCAAGGTGGGTGTGATGGGCCCCCTGACCGGTGACGCTTCCGTTTACGGTCAGGCTGTTGTAAACGGTGCCAGCCTGTACATGAAGCAGGTCAATGCCGATGGCGGTGTCAACGGCAAGCAGCTGGAGATCATCTCCATGGACGAGCAGGGCGATGAAACGCAGGCTGTGACCTGCTTTACCAAGATGGTGGATCAGGGCATCACCGCTCTGGTGGGCGATGTAACCACCGCTCCCACGCTGGCTGTTGCCGCCGAGAGCGCCGATTACAATATGCCTATGGTCACCGCTTCCGCTACTGCCGAGGCTGTTACCTACGATGCCGAGACCGACACCGTGAGCGGGAATGTGTTCCGTGCCTGCTTCACCGACCCCTTCCAGGGCGTGAAGATGGCAGATTACGCTTACGAGAAGCTGGGCTACACCAAGGCAGCCGTCATCTTCCTGAAGGGCAAGGACTACAACGAGGGTCTGGCCGAGAACTTTGCCAAGGAGTTTGAGGCAAAGGGCGGCACCGTCGTGGATCAGGAGAGCTACTCTGAGGGCGACGTGGACTTCAAGACCCAGCTGACCAGCATCCTTGGCAAGAACCCCCAGATGGTGTTCTGCCCCAACTACTATCAGGAAGTGGGTCAGATCCTGGCTCAGGCTGAGAGCATCGGCTTGACCGTTCCCTTCCTGGGCGGCGACGGCTGGGATGGTCTGGAGGGCTACGCCACCGCTGACCAGCTGAAGGACTCCTACTTCTGCGCCTGCTACGCTAAGGGCTCCAGCACCGCGTTTGAGGATGCCTACAAGGCTGAGTACGGCGAGGCCTACCCCAACGGCTTTGCACCCTTGGGCTACGATGCTGCCATGACCGTCGTGTACGGCATCAAGGCTGCCGAGGAGCAGGGCCTCGAGGCCGGCTCCGACGAGTACAAGCAGGCCGTCATCGATGCCATTGCCGGCGGCACCATCGAGGGCATCACCGGCACCTTTACCTTCGACGAGCACCACAACCCCGTCAAGAGCACTGCCATCCTGACCTACGTGGACGGCAAGCCCGAGCTGAAGGAAATGTTCTGATCCGCGCTGTTCCATCCACCGGTGATGGAGCCGCCCGCACAGAGCAAACCCCATGATTTTTTTGGAGAACGCCGGAACAGCTTTTTTCTGGTCAGGCGTTCTCCGTTTTTTATATCAAAAAGTGTAAACGCCGCAAAGAAAGGAAGTATCCAACCATGACAGTGTTCTTTAGCCAGCTGATCAACGGCTTGTCCCTTGGCAGCATCTATGCACTGATCGCACTGGGCTACAGCATGGTGTACGGCATTATCCTGCTGCTGAACTTTGCCCACGGCGATGTCATCATGGTGGGCGCATACATGTCCTGGTTCGTCATGAACCAGCTGGGTCTTGGCCCGGTCACCGCTGTGTGCGCCACCATCATCACCTGTACGCTGCTGGGCGTGGTGATTGAAAAAATCGCCTACACCCCCCTGCGCAGCGCACCCCGCATCTCGCTGCTGATCACCGCCATTGGTGTCTCCTTCTTTCTGGAGTACACCGCAGAGCTGATCATGGGCTCGGGTGCAAAGGTGATCCCCGCCTACTACACCAACCAGACCTTCCGTCTGGGCAAGGTGCCGCTGGGTCTTACCTCCATCATCACGCTGGTGGTCACCGTGCTGTCCATGCTGGTGCTCACCTTTCTGGTGCAAAAGACTAAGCTCGGCAAGGCCATGCGCGCCGTCTCGGAGGATATGGATGCTGCCCGCCTGATGGGCATCAATGTCAACAGCACCATCTCCTTCACCTTTGCCGTGGGCTCGGCGCTGGCGGGCATCGGCAGCGTGCTGTACTGCTGCTCCTACCCGCAGGCTACCCCCACCATGGGCTCCATGCTGGGTCTGAAGGCATTCGTTGCCGCCGTGCTGGGCGGCATCGGCTCCATCCCGGGTGCCATGGTCGGCGGCATTGCCATCGGTCTGTGCGAGTGCTTTGTTTCCGCCATCGGCCTTTCCGCATGGAAGGACGCTGTTACGTTTGCAATTCTGATCATCGTGCTGCTGGTCAAGCCCACGGGCTTCCTTGGCCGCAAGGTGCAGGAAAAGGTGTAAGGGGGCATAACGATGAATACCAAACGCAAGACCATCAAAATGCCCGTGCGCTACCTGATGAATCTGGTGCTGGTGGGGCTGCTGTTCGTGGGGCTTTCCTATGTGACCGGCAATATGCTGTCCACCTACCAGAATAAGGTGCTGCTGACCGTGGGCATCAATATCATTCTGGCCGTCTCGCTGAACGTTGCCACCGGTTATCTGGGGCAGCTGCCGCTGGGTCACGCCGGTTTTATGGCCGTGGGTGCCTACGCCTGCGCCCTGTTCACCAAATCTTCCAACCTGCCCAAGGGCGTGGCCTTTGCCATCGGTCTGGTGCTGGCATGGGTGATCGCCGGGCTGTTCGGGGTGCTTATCGGCATCCCTGCCCTGCGCCTGACCGGCGACTATCTGGCCATCCTGACGCTGGGCTTTGGCGAGATCATCCGCATCACCTTGAACAACATCGATGATGTGCTGGGCTTCAAGTTGTTCTATGGCTCCAAGGGTCTGAAAAACATCCCCAAGTATTCCAACTTTACCAACGTGTTCCTGTGCGTGGTCATCACCTGTTTCCTCATCCACGCCATGATGAAGAGCCGCCACGGCCGTGCTGTGCTGGCCATCCGCGACAACGAGATCGCCGCCGAGAGCTGCGGCATCCAGACCACCTATTATAAGGTGATGGCCTTTGCCTTCTCCGCTGCCTTCGCAGGCTTGGCGGGCGGCCTGTACGCCTGCTACATCGGCGTGCTGAACCCCTCCACCTTCGGCTTTATGAAGTCCATCGAAATTCTGGTCATGGTGGTTCTGGGCGGCATGGGCTCCATGCTGGGCTCCATTCTGTCCGCTACCGTGCTGACCATCCTGCCCGAGGCTACCCGCAGCTTTGAGAGCTACCGCATGGTGGTCTATTCGCTGGTGCTGGTGCTGATGATGATCTTCCGCCCGGGCGGACTGCTGGGCAGCTACGATTTCTCCCTGAGCCGCATCGTGGAAAAGGCCATGAATGGCGAACTGTTCCGCAAACATACCAAAAAGGAGGCCGCTGACCATGAGTGAGTTCAAGACCAGACTGCACAGTGTGCCCTCCGGCGGTTTTCTGACCGACCGCGACAAGGACAAAAAGCCCATTCTGGACGTGCGTGAGCTGGGTATCGACTTCGGCGGTCTGACCGCTGTGGACAACTTTAACCTGATGATCGGCCGCAACGAGATCGCCGGTCTGATCGGCCCCAACGGCGCAGGCAAGACCACCGTGTTCAACCTGCTCACCAACGTCTACCAGCCCACCCGCGGCTCCATCCTGATCGACGGAATGCCCACTGCCGGCAAAAAGACCTATCAGGTCAACCGCATGGGCGTGGCGCGTACCTTCCAGAATATCCGCCTGTTCAAGGAGCTGAGCGTCATCGACAACATCAAGGTGGGTCTGCACGAGTCCATGAAGTATAATCTGGCGTCCTCCCTGCTGCGGATGCCGAACTACTGGAAAGAGGAAAAGCAGTGCACCGAACGTGCGCTGGAACTGCTGGACATCTTCCACATGGCAGACCTTGCCAACGCACAGGCCGGCAGCCTGCCCTACGGCGCACAGCGCCGGTTGGAGATCATGCGCGCACTGGCTACCGGCCCGAAGCTTCTGCTGCTGGACGAGCCTGCCGCCGGTATGAACCCCTCCGAGACGGCCGAGCTGACCGAGACCATCCGCCGCATCCGCGACGAGTTCAACATTGCCGTGCTGCTCATCGAGCACGATATGAGCCTTGTCATGGGCATCTGCGAGGGCATTGCGGTGCTGAACTTCGGCCGCATCATCGCCAAGGGCACCCCGGACGAGATCCGCGATAACCCGCAGGTCATCGAGGCCTATCTGGGCAAAAAGGAGGGCTGAGCCATGGCTGATACATTACTGAAGGTGGACGGCATCAACGTCTACTACGGCAACATCCACGCCGTAAAGGATATCTCTTTCACCGTCAACGCAGGCGAGATCGTCACCCTGATCGGTGCAAACGGCGCGGGTAAATCCACCACCCTGAAAACCATTTCCGGTCTGCTGAAGCCCCGCACCGGCGATGTGCTGTACAAGGGCAAGAGCATCAAGGGCGTGCGCGCCCACAAGATCGTGGAAAGCGGCCTTGCACAGGTACCGGAGGGACGCCATGTGTTCCTGCACATGACGGTGGACGAGAACCTTGATATGGGCGCCTACACCCAGCCCGCTTCCACCATTGCCGCCAACAAGGAAAAGGTGTTCACCCTGTTCCCCCGCCTGAAGGAGCGCCGCAAGCAGCTGGCGGGCACCATGTCCGGCGGCGAGCAGCAGATGCTGGCCATGGGACGTGCGCTCATGAGCAACGCTTCCATGCTGATGCTGGACGAGCCCTCCATGGGTCTTTCGCCGCTGCTGGTGCAGGAGATCTTTGACATCATCCGCGACATCCACAAGGAGGGCATGACCATCCTGCTGGTGGAGCAGAACGCGCAGATGGCGCTTTCGGTAGCCGACCGCGCCTATGTGCTGGAGACCGGCCGCATAGTCATGGACGGCACCGGTGCCGAGCTGCTGACCAACGAGCGCGTCCGCAACGCCTATCTGGGCGGGTAAACGGAAAAATAGTTTGATTTGCAGTTCCGAAACGCCCATGGGCGTTTCGGAACTGCTTTTTTCTGCTATCACTTTACTTTCGTAAAAAATTGTGCCATAATGGGTGCAGTATTCCGGCTTTGCAAAAGCCACGCCCCGGCTCGGGAAAGCGGGACGCAAACCACACAGAATGAGGGGTAAACGTTATGAGCAAGATCATCATCCCGGCAAACTACACACCCGCGCTGAACCTGTACGACACGCAGCGCGCCATCGGCACGGTGAAGCGGCTGTTCGCTGATACCCTGTGCGCCACGCTCAACCTGTATCGCGTGTCCGCACCGCTGTTTCTGGAGGCTTCCACCGGCCTGAACGACGACCTGAACGGCGTGGAGCGCAAGGTTACCTTTGACATCAAGGACAGCGGCACCGAGGCACAGGTGGTGCAGTCGCTGGCAAAATGGAAGCGTCAGGCGCTGAAGGACTACGATTTCCGCGTGGGCAAGGGTCTGTACTGCGACATGAACGCCATCCGCCGGGACGAGGAGCTGGATAACCTCCACTCGGTCTATGTAGATCAGTGGGACTGGGAAAAGATCATCACGGTGGAGGACCGCAACGAGACCTACCTGAAAAACGTGGTGCGCTGCATCGTGTCTGCGGTGTGCGCCACCGAGATGAACCTGCACGCCATGTTCCCCCAGCTGCAGGAGCTGCCCCTGCACACCCCCAACGTGACCTTTGTCACCACGCAGGAGCTGGAGGACAAGTACCCCGATCTGACCCCGAAGGAGCGGGAGAATGCCTTTGTCAAGGAGAACGGCACCACTTTCCTGATGAAGATCGGTGCACCCCTGCGCAGCGGCAAGCCCCACGACGGCCGCGCCCCGGACTACGACGACTGGGATCTGAACGGCGACCTGCTGTTCTGGAACGACCCGCTGCAGTGCAGCTACGAGCTGAGCAGCATGGGCATCCGTGTCAGCCCGGAAAGCATGGATAAGCAGCTGACCATGGCGGGCTGCGATGACCGCCGCACCCTGCCCTTCCACAAGGCAGTGCTGGCTGGCGAGCTGCCCTACACCATCGGCGGCGGCATCGGCCAGAGCCGCCTGTGCATGCTGCTGCTGGGCAGCGTCCACATTGGTGAGGTGCAGGCCAGTGTCTGGGACAAGGCCACCCGCGAAGCCTGCGCCAAGGCCGGCATCCCGCTGTTGTAAGCGGAACGTTTTTTCAGCGGAAAATATTTTTGATTTGAATACAGCCAAGCCTGCGGGCTTGGCTGTATTTCGCTTTTTCTTTTATAAAAACCAAGAAGGGACAGCCCGCGGGCTGTCCCTTCTTCTGTTTTATATCTTATTAGTTCTGCTTTTTCCAGCGGCGCATGACACCCATGCCCAGTGCATAGGGGCCGGTGTGCACCGCAATGGTGCAGCCGATCTGCAAAAGCCCTACCTCACACTGTGCGCCGGGGTACTTGGCGCGCAGGGCGGCACGGGTCTGCATCCACAGACGCTTGCCCTCATCGGCATCGTAGCCGTAGCCCACCGTAATGCGGTAGTCGTCCGGGGTGCCGCCGTGGGCATCCAGATAGTTCATCAGCTGTTCCAGTGCCTTTTCAAAGCTCTTCTGGCGGCCGCGGGCCACGCCGCCGGAGAAAATCTCGCCGTCCTTGAACAGGATCATGGGCTTGAGTCCCAGCATATTGGCGGCGCGGCCGGTCACCTTGCCGATGCGCCCACCCTTGATGAGGTAGTCCAGATCACCCACGGTAAAGAAGATCTGGTTGGTGGATTTTTCTGCTTCCAGCCAAGTCACAGTCTCGTCCAAGGTGCAGCCTGCATCCCGCATGGCCACGGCATTTTCCACCATGGTGGATTCGGTCACGGTGGCGGCGGCAGAGTCGATGACCTCGATGCGGGCATCGGGGTAGTCCTCCAGCACCAGATCCCGGGCGTTGCGGGCGCTGCCCACGCAGCCGCTCATCTTGCCGGTGAACACCAGACACAATACCGCCTGACCCGCCTCGGCGTGTGCGCGGAAGGTCTTTTCAAAGTCCTCGATAGAGGCCAGACTGGTCTTGGGGTAGGCCGCCGGGTTATCCACCATGAACTGATAAAAGTCCCGCACAGGGATCTCCAGCCCTTCCTTGCGGTAATGCTCGCCGTCCAGCGATACATAAAAGGGCACGACCTCGATGCCAAGCTGCTTGGCGGTGTCCAGCGTCAGGTCGCAGGCGCTGTCGGTAATGATATCAAACATCTGTGACGCTTCCTTTTCTGAAACTCGGGGGCTGCTTTTTGCGGCAGCTCAGCCGCGGTGGATGTAGGCCTCGCGCTCTGCGCCCACCGAGATATAGGTGATCTTGCAGCCCACAGCCTTTTCCAGGTATTCCACATAATCGCGGGCCTGCTGGGGCAGGTCCTCCCACTTGCGGGCTGCGGTGATATCGCAGTGCCAGCCGGGCAGGTACTCCACCACGGGCTGAGCGGTATCCAGTGCCTCACCCATGGGGAAGCGGGTGGTGGTGGTGCCGTCGGTCAGCTTGTAAGCGGTGACCATGGGGATCTTTTCCATGTAATCCAGCACGTCCAGCAGGGTCAGAGCCACCTCGTCGCAGCCCTGGCAGAACACGCCGTAGCGGCTTGCCACCAGGTCGATGGGGCCCACGCGGCGGGGACGTCCGGTGGCTGCGCCGTACTCGTGGCCAGCCTCACGCAGAGCGTGCTTCTCTTCCTCGGTCATAGCCAGTTCGGCGGCAAAGGGGCCGTCGCCCACGCAGGAGGAGTAAGCCTTCATGACGCCGATGGAGTTGTGCAGCTTGTGGCCGGGGATACCGGCACCGATGGGTGCATAAGCACCGATGACGTTGGAGGAGGTGGTGTAGGGGTAGATACCAAAGTCGATATCGCGCAGGGCGCCCAGCTGTGCCTCAAACAGCACCTTCTTGCCGGCGGCATCGGCATCGGCCAGATACTGACCCACATCGCAGATATAGTCCTTGAAGATGGCGGCATACTTTTCCAGCCAGTTCCACATCTCGTCCACGCTGATGGGTGCTGCGTTGTAGCTGCCCTCCATGACCAGATTCTTGGAATCCACCATGGTGACCAGACGCTTCTTCACGGCATCGTCCAGATGCAGCAGATCGCCCATGCGCAGGGTCTTTTTCATGTACTTGTCGCCATAAGCGTAGGCAATGCCGCGCTTGGTGGAGCCGAACTGTGCGCCGGTCTTGGACAGGCGTGCCTCCTCCAGACCATCCTGCTCCACATGGTAGGGCATGGTGATGGTTGCGCGGTCGGAGATCTTCAGGTTTGCCGGGGTGATCTCAATGCCCTGCTCGCGCAGCTTATTGATCTCGCCGTCCAGATGATGCGGGTCGATGACCATGCCGTTGCCCATAACGCACACGACGTTGGGGCGCAGGATGCCGGAGGGCAGCAGGTTCAGCACGAACTTGCCGCGCTCGTTCTTGACCGTGTGGCCTGCGTTGTTGCCGCCCTGATAACGTGCAACGATGTCATACTCCTGGCTGATCAGGTCGACCATGCGGCCCTTGCCCTCATCGCCCCAGTTGATACCCGTAATTGCAGTAAGCATAATAAATGACCTCTTTATCCTTTTTTCAAAAGACAGCCTTTTCCGTGCACCTTGCCCGGGATACGCTACCTTGGGTAAAACGCACCGGTTTGCTGCCCTTGCGGCACACACCAATGCTATTATAGTATAGCACAGTCTGCCGCGCAAAAAAAGGGGGAATGCACCTTTTTGCGGCGGATTCCCCCTATAAAATCCCGTTCTCAGCTGCGCTCCCCGGTCAGGTCGGTGCGGCGGGTCACCTTGTGGATGGTGCCGTCCGGCTCCTGAATGGACGTGCGCTCCAGCTGGCTGCGCAGGCTGGCTTTGATGTCGGCCAGATACTCCTGCCGCAGTGCCTGCTGCTCGGCTTTTTCGGCCTCGGTCAGGCCGGTAGTCTTGCTCTTTTTGGCCAGCGCATTGATGCGGGCGATCTTTTCTTCCGTCATAAGGGGAACCTCCTGTATTTCATCGTAAAATATGCTATAATGTAGGCAAGACCATTATAGCAAAGGATGATACCAATGGCAACACAACGCAACTATGCCCAGCAGATGGACGCCGTGCTGGCAACCCTTGGCGATACCCGCCCGCGGCTTTTGCTCCACGCCTGCTGCGGCCCCTGTTCCAGTGCCGTGCTGGAACAGCTGTGCCGGTATTTTGAGATCACGGTGCTGTACTATAACCCCAACACATGGCCGGCGGCAGAGTACTACCGCCGGGGCGAGGAGCTGCAAAAGTTTGTAGCAGCCGCCCACCCGCTGGGGGTGACCGTGGTGGAGGACACTTACGACCCGCAGCAGTTCTACACCGCCGTAGCCGGGCTGGAAAACGAGCCGGAGCGCGGCAGCCGCTGCACCGTCTGCTACCGGCTGCGGATGCGCCGCGCGGCGCAGTACGCACGGGACAACGGCTTTGACTGGTTCACCACCACCCTGTCCATCAGCCCCCACAAGGACGCTGCCCGCATCAACGCCATCGGGCAGGAGCTGGAGGCAGAGTTCGGGGTAAAGCATCTGCCCTCGGACTTCAAAAAGCACAACGGCTACCTGCGCAGCCTGCAGCTTTCGGAGCAGTACGGCCTGTACCGGCAGGACTACTGCGGCTGCGAGTTCAGTGCAAAAGCAAGAGGGATTGAAGGATAACGCAAAACGATTTGAAATGCGCTGCGCGTTCGCTTTGCGCGTCATCAGCGGAATCATTATTTATAATTTCGGGGTTCAGGAAAGTCTGCGGACTTTCCTGAACCCCATTTTCACAGAAAGGGTTATAGGGAGGCGGCGCATCATTCCTCCGGCAGTTTTGCCACCAGCAGGGTAAAGACCACCAGCCCCACGCAGGGCACGATGTTGGAAGCCATACCGGCGGCAAGGCCGACGCGCTCGGCCACCATGCCGATGACCCACGGCATCAGGATGGCACCGCTGGAGGCTACTGGCAGCATGATGCCCATGCTGGTCACGCTGGTCATGCGTCCCGCGCTGGCCACGGCGGTGGGGTTCAGCCCGGACATGGAAATGGCAAAGGCAAACAGCAGCGCAATGGCTGCGCCCTGCGTGTGCGCCATGACCAGCAGCACATAGAACACGGTGCACAGCACGCTCATGCCCACCATGGCCTTGCGGGGATTTTTTAAGGGGAACACAAAGGCAATGAGCAGCCGTCCCACCAGCGTAGCGCCCCACATCACGGTGACGGTGTAGGCCGCCAGCGTACCCGCAATGATGCCGCTGCCCTTGAAGTAGGTCACCATCCAGCCGTTGACGCTCTGCTCGGCGGCGTTCTGGAAAAAGAGCAATCCGGTCAGCAGCCAGAAACGGGCAGAGCGCAGAAAGCTCCAGTCGATGGCTTCTTTCTCTGCGCTGCTTTTACTCTTGCCGCCGCGCAGCGGGGTAAAGACGTACACCAGCCAGAGCACAAGGCCCACGGCTGCCAGCAGAAAGACCGCCAGCTCGGTGCTTACCCGGGCTGCTGCCGCGATGAGGAAGGGGCACAGCAGTGCGCCGCAGGCGTAGCAGCTGTGCATCAGGTTCATGCCCCGGGTGCGGTCGGCGGAATGATCGCTGACCAGAATGGTACAGGTGTTGATAACGCTGCCCTTAGCGATGCCCACCACAAAAAAGGCCGCTGCCAGCAGCGCCACTGCGCCGGTCAGCCCCATGACGGCGTAGCCCACCGCATAGCCGATGGTCAGCCGCAGCACACTGCGTTTCATGCCCAGCGCACTGGGCAGCATGCCCATCAGCAGCCCTGCCAGCAAGTTGCCCACGCTCATCAGGGAGAGCAGTGTACCGGTCATGCCGTAGGCAAAGCCGTAGCGCTCCTGCAGCAGACTGACCACCACACCTGCGCTGATGGCACAGATGCCGCTGAAGAAAAAGGTCGCAAAGCCCGCATTGCGCAGGCGCGTGTTCTGTTGTTCCATGGTGTTCCTCTCCTTGCGGAAATATCCTTTCTCTATTTAACCATTTTTTCGCATCTTTGCAACCGGATTTTCTTACAAAAAGCAGCAAAAAAACTGCCGCACAAAACGTGCAGCAGTTTTTTCTTTTATGATAAGTATTTCTCAATCCAGATCTTCGGCTTCCAGCACCGCAACGCCTTCGCTTTCAAAGGTCTTGCGGAGGGTTTCGGCCAGACCCGGGTTGGGTGCCTTGTTGTGGATGCACAGAATGATCTTACCGTTCAGGCTGGCAGCCTCCACGCCCACGGATGCACCGTCCGGCGGTACCCAGACACCAAAATCCGTGGTGTACTGTGCCAGCTCCGGGGTGGCAGGCATGAGCGGATTGCCCAGATAGCTGAGCCAGAAATCCGAAATGGTGCCGCCGATGTACTCGCCCATCTGGAACACCCGCTGCTTGATGCGCAGGGGTGCCTTTTGCTGGTCCACCTTGTACACCCAGCCCATCTGCTCGGTCATGCGGCGGCGCTTGGACTGCGGCTGCAGATCCCGCTTGATATCTGCATCAATATCTCCCACAAAATCTGCAAGGCGGGTCTGGGCTTGCAGCTGCACCGTATGCCCGAAACTGCATACGCAGTTGTACAGCGCGTTCGGCACACCGGCCACATCGCGGGTATCAGACGAGTAGGAATACTGGATCTTCTCCTTGCCCAGATACTCCCGCATGGCCATACACAGCAGACCCATCAGAGCGCTTACCGGCTTTGCGTTGTTCGCCAGCGCTTTTTCCACAAGGCTCTGCTTGCTCAGGCACACCCGGGTGCGGCGCAGCGCACCCTCGTAGGTCTGCACCACATCCCGCTGGATGACATCGCTCCCGTACTCCACAGGCGGGTACTCTGCCAGCATGGCCTCCATATCATAGGGCGGGTCGCACACGATCTGCGGCACCGCAAAGGCCGTGCCGTAGCGCAGGTTGCAGTACTGTTCCAGAATGCTGGTGAGCAGGGGCGATACCCCGTGGCCGTCCAGCAGGAAGTGATGCCAGTCAAAGTAGACGGTATTCCCTTCGCAGCTGACGCAGAACAGGTAGCCGTTCGTCTGTTCCGGGATATTGCGCATGATGCTGCCGGGGTACACAAGGCAGGGCTCCGTATTGGGCTCCAGCCACATCTCCCGCTTTTCCTGCACCAGACGCTGGGTATAATAAGGCGCACTTGCCAAGGCCGCTGTCAGTGCCCGCTGCAAAAGGGTGATATCCACCGCATCCCGCAGCGAGAACTGATACCGGCACTGGATCTTTTCCCGACGGAAAAAGTACATGATTCCCTGAAAGTTATATTCCGTCGAGCGCTGCTGTGTTTGCATTGGTTTTTACCCCACGTTTGCTGCCAGATAATCCACCAGATCACCCATGGTGACAAAGTTGCGCAGCTCCTTTTCCGGGATGCGCAGGCCAAAGGTCTCTTCAAGATCTGCCACAATGGTCAGGATCTCCATAGAGGACAGATCCAGATCGTCCATCAGGACGCTGCTTTCGGTCACATCCTCCGGCGATACCTCTGCGACATCCTCCAGAATAGCCGTGATCTGAGAAATGATTTCTGCACGTTCCATCGTATTATGCTTCCTTTCTGTTGCGTTTTACTTGCGCACCAGCTTGCCTGCGCCGTTGCGGGGCAGCGGCGTTTCGCTGAATTCCACCACGCCAATGCGCTTGTACAGCGGGACGGTGCGGTTCATCTGGGCAATAAAGTCCCGCACCGTCTGCTGGTGCTCCTTTTCACAGTATACCACAACACCTATCTTTTTGCCCAGTTCTTTTACGATACATTCCTGTACGGCAGGACATTTTTCTAACATGCCCTCCAGCTCTTCGGGGCTGACGTTCTCGCCGCTGTCCAGAATGATCAGATTCTTCTTGCGGCCGGTAATGTAGTAGTAGCCGTCCTCGTCCACCCGGGCAAGGTCGCCGGTGTGGAACCAGCCGTCCTTGTCGATGACCGCAGCGGTGGCCTCGGGGTCCTTGTAGTAGCCCAGCATGATGCTGTCGCCCCGGATGCACAGCTCTCCGTCCGGCTCGAGCTTGTAGTCCAGATAATCGTTGCCCTGTCCCACAGCGCCGATGTGCTTTGCATCCTGCGCGTAGTTGATGATGCCGTCGCCGCAGGTCTCGGTAGCGCCGTAGGTCTGCACCACGAACATCCCGTTGGTGGCCATATCCAGCATCACCTGCGGGTCAAACATGGCAGAGGAGCAGATGGGCACCCACAGCTCGCCCAAGCGCTCCTTGCGGCCGCGCATCACGTCCTTGTGCAGGGATTTCATGATCACCGGCACCACCGCCATGACCTGACTGGGCATCCGCCGGATCTCCTTATAGAAGTTGCGGATATCGCCGCTGATGTTCAGCGCCCAGCCCCCGTGTGCCCAAGAGAACAGGCAGATGAATGCACCCAGATGGAACATGGGCAGCACCGTGTACTGGCTGACCACAAGCTCCGGGTCGTGCTTATACTCCATCATGCGCTCACCGATCTGCACATGGGCGCGCATCACGCTGAAGAAGTTGCGCTCGCTCAGCATCACGCCCTTGCTGCGTCCGGTGGTGCCGGAGGTGAACATCAGGATCATCAGGTCATCGTGGCCGATGCAGCGGGGCATCTCTGCCACCGGCTCATAAGCGCGGAAGCCGTCCATGGGGCGCAGGATGCTGCCGTAGGCGGCCTGCAGCTGCTCCTTGGTGCCGTAGTCGTCGCCGTCAGTCAGGATGGCGGCGGGTTCCACCAGCCTCAGCTCGTAGGACAGCTCGTCCCAGCTCTTGTGCTGGTTGAGCAGTACCAGCACGCCGCCCGCCAGAATGATGCCGAAGGTGTTCACGGCATATTCGTAGCTGTTTTTATTCAGCAGGCAGATCTTTTTGCCCTTGATATCCGGGATGGTGCTCTGGAAGTAGTTGACCGCACGGCGGATGTCCCGCGCGTAGTCCTTATAATGGACTACGGTCACCTCGTCCGTTTCCTTATCATAAAAGCGGAGCGCCACACGCTCCGAAAAACGCTGTTCCATATTCAGGGTGACCAGATCATACACGTTGTCCAATACCTTGATCATTGTATTTTCCTCCTGCGTTGTTATTTCATCCTGCGGCAGTGCGCTGTACTGTGCTCAGTATACAATATTTTCCAATGCAATGCAATACTTCTGCAACATTTAATTTCTCACTTTGACAACTTTCAATTGCGCATCTTGGGATACGCCCCGGCCAAATTCTACCTTTCGTTGCAATCCGCCGGTTTTCGTGCTACAATTTTTAGCGCAAAATACCAGTTCCGGTATGGTGCAGACTGCAAAACAAAATTGACAGTCTCTATAAAAAGCATTATACTAGCCATATATCATGGCAATGCTGTATAAAAACTGATCATTTGCGCCGTATCCGGCTTTTTTCTCGAGGGGTATTGGCCCGGCGCAGGGAAGGAATCTTTCATGGAAACAACCAAGCCCCGCACTGTCAGCTCCATCGGGATGTTTGATATGCTCAAGGGCGCTGGGATGCTGGCCATCGTGCTGGGACACACTGCGGAGCTTTACCCACTCCAGCTGGAGGGCGGCCTGTCGCTGACGGCCTTTGTCGGCTTTATCTACCGCGAAACGCTGATGGCGGCCTTTTTTATTGCCAGCGGCTACGGCTTCCGCAAGCGCTCCATCAGCAAGTGCATCCACCAGCAGCTCAAAAGCCTGCTCAAGCCCTTTTGCTACACTGCGGTGTTCACCACGGTGCTGCACTTCATCATTCATTATAAAACCTTTCACTATCTGCCCGGCTCCATGACTGAGAGCATCAAGGTGGCAGGCGGCTTTCTGCTGGGTCTGCCCCATACTGCCACCTACTTCGGGCAGGAGTTCTTTTCCTGTGGGCCCATGTGGTATCTGCTGGCGCTGCTGATGGGCTGGATCTTACTGGACGTTATCCTGAACATCTTCCCGGAGCGGTACATCCCTTGGGCGGTGGGCGGTGCCGCCCTGCTGGGCTGGGGTGCCAGCCTTGTATGGGAGCTGCCCTTCTGCCTGATCCAGGGCGCGGTGATCACGCCGTACCTGTACCTTGGCTACCTTGCCAAACGGCAGCATTGGCTGGATCAGCCTTTGTCCCGCCGGATGTCCTGCATCCTGTGGGCAGCCGTACTGCTGATCCCGGCAGCCGCCCTTGCCACCCGCCGCACCGACTGTGTATCCATGGCCGAGTGGTCGCTGGGCCCCATCAGCATCCTGCTGGACGGCCTTGCCGGTCTGCTGTTTATCCGGCTGTTTTTGCGCTGGAGCCAGCGCCGCAACCCGCTGGTGCGCTTTTTCGAGGCCATCGGCCGCCGTTCCCTGTACATCTTCTGCGTACATACGGTGGAGCTGATCGCCATTCCGTGGTATCTGTTCGCCGCCAAATACGCCGACCGCCCTGTTTTGGGCATCAGCCTGCAATACATCCTTTCGCTGGGCTCCATCTGGCTGATCTGCGCCCTGCTGCAGCGGCGGCGGGATCTGATCATCAAGTTGTTCCCCGCCCGGCGGCGCACCCCTCAGGTACATTACGCCCCGCGGCACTGATTTTTCTGAATGTTTTGGCTGCGGCGGTGCAGCTGTTATAGGATAAAGGAAGAGGAGGATCCCGTTATGAACCACGATGCCCCCATGACCCCTGCTGCCATGCAGGCGCACATTGCCGAGCTGGAGCAGCAGCTCAAGCTTTCGGACGAGGGTGTTTCCCAGCTGGCGCAGCGGTGTCTGGAGCTGGAGCAGCAGCTGCTGGCTTGCCAGACCGAGCTTGCCAAGCACAGCGCCGAGGCTGAGAATATCACCCTTACCCTGCCGCAGCTGTTCTACGACACCGGCAGCGGCTTTTCGCCCCGGGAATGCCTGACTGCCACCGAGGATGTCTACAACGAACTGACCCACGAGGTCTCGGTCACCTTTGTCCTGCCGGAGGACGCACGCGCCATCCGTCTGGACCCCGGCGAGCTGGCCTGCTGCATCACCGACCTTGCCATCTCGGACGAGCGCATCAGCTTCCAGTCGGTCAACGGCCTTCTGCTGCAGGAGGACAGCCTGCTGTTTTTGGACGTAGACCCCAACCTTTCGCTGCACTGCACCACCGGCTTTGGTGCCGGCATGAAGTTTGCGGTGAACTATCACTACTACCCGCTGGGACGTTTTCTGCACGAGCAGCCCGGCAAGTCTCTGCTGCGGGCGCTGAACGACCTGAAGCTTGAGAACGCCGCTGCCGCGCAGGAGGCAGAGGAAGTATTGCAGGCCAGCCGCGCCGAGTGTATGCGGCTGAACCAGCAGCTGCTGACCTTGCAGGGCATCCAGCACGAATATCAGGTTTCGCTGGAAACGATGCGCGCCAGCAGCAGCTGGCGGCTGACCGCCCCGCTGCGCAGACTGCTGAACCTAGTGCGCGGTCACTGAGCCCGCCCGATATTCTGCCCGGAGGAGTTGGATCATGTACACCAGTTACAGTACCCTGCAGCGCAAGCAATTGTCCAAGCAGGTCTATACCGATACCCAGAGCACCTATCTTCTGGTCTATGCGCCGGGGCGTCACAAGGCGCTGCAAGCGGCGCTGCAAAACCAGCTGCACCGCAAGTTCCGTCTGGTGACCCGGCTTGAGGACGAGCTGACCCCCGATGTGGCCGGGGTGCTGCTGGTAAGTGAGGATGTGGAGTGCACCCCCACCGCCCTGACCTATTTTGCCGCCGCCCTGCGGGAGGGCGCAGACCTTGCGGTCTGCGACGCCTCCTTTGGCTTTGACGGCTCTACCGCCCTGTACCTGAGCACCCGGCACCTGCCCGGCAGCAGCTGCGCACTGGTGTCCCACGCATTGCTGGACAAGGTACGCGCCGCCGCCCGGGGCAAGGACAGCGTTACCGAGCTGCTGCGTCTGGCCCACGCCATGGCGCAGCACAGCCGCTGCATCCCGCAGGCGCTGCTGCACTTCCGCCGGGAGCTGTGCGCCGACGATGTATTCTCCGCCAAGGGCCGCCGTGCGCTGATTTTGAGCCATGAGCTGACCATGACCGGTGCGCCCATCGTGCTGGTAAGTGCCGTGCCGGTGCTGCGCAGCTTAGGCTTTGAGGTGGTGGTGCTGGGGCCCTCGGATGAAGGCTCGCTGCCGCTGTTTCTGGACGCCGGGGCCGCTGTGGTCACCCGCCCGGACTGCGTTACTTCCAGCGCCCTGTGGGGGCTGGCCACCAGCGCAGACTTTGTGCTGGCCAACACGGTGGTGGAAGCACCGGTGGTGAACACCCTGAACGGCTCCTTTGTGCCGGTGCTGTGGTGGCTGCACGATGCCTTTGCGGGCTACCCCTTCATCTCCCACAGCATCCCCAAGGCGCTGGGCAAAAATATCCACGTCTGCGCCGTAGGCTCCCACGCCACCGCCGCCATGCATTCCGTCCGGCCGGATTTTGCCATCGAGCAGCTGATCTACGGTCTGCCGGACTATGCAGCCGAGCAATTCCCCCGCTATGACATCAGCTTTGCCGGGGGGCGTCCCCTCTTTGTGACGGTAGGCTCGCTGGAGCACCGCAAGGGTCCGGACATCTTCTGCAACGCCATCCGGCTGCTGCCCTCTGCAGTGCGGGAAAAAGCTGCCTTCCTTTTTGTGGGCAAAGCCGCCGACAAGGGGATGTACAACGCCGTGGACAGCTTGGTGCGGGACTATCCCCAGACCGTTTTCTACCGCAAGCGGCTGGAGCGCCCGGAGGTCAAATCCTTGATGGAGCAGTGCAACTGCGTGGTGTGCGCCTCCCGGGATGACCCCATGCCCACCTTCGTCACCGAGGGACTGATCTTCGGCAAGCCCTCCATCGTATCGGAGCACACCGGCACCGCCGGGCTGGTGACCGAGGGCGTGGATGGCTTCCTCTACAAGGACGACGACCCGCAACAGCTGGCCGACAAGCTGGCCTGGGCCATCGAACACCCGGAGGCGCTGGCCGCCATGCACGGCAGCTGCCGCTGCCTGTACGAGCAGCAGTTCTCCAACGAATCCTATGTCGCCACCCTGACAAGGCTGGTAAAAGAGCTGACGGACGGGGAAGAATCATGAAAAAACAATGCCGGACAGCTGCACGCTGCCCGGCATTGCTTTTTCACGGGAGAGATCTCCCCATTTTATCAAATCCCCCAAATTGCCCAACAAAGTTCCGCTTCCGTTCACAAAGGGCGGCGGGAGATGTGCTATACTGGTTCCAGAATTTCCGGTTGTGAAAGGAGTTTTGTTTCCATGAGCCAAGCCGCCGTGCAGCAGCCCTCCCGCAAAAAGGCCGTGATCTCTCTGCTGGTGCTGCTGGCACTTACCTGCATCATCGTGTTCACTTTTAAGGATCACTGGGCCGAGATCACTGCGGCGCTGGCGCAGCTTTCGGTGTGGCAGGTGCTGGCGGTGCTGGCGGTCGGCCTCAGCTACCCCCTGCTGGAGGGGTGCGTGGCGTGGGTCATCGTGCGCAGCCGTCTGCCGCAGTTCACCCTGCGGCAGGGGCTGGATGTTGGCTGGTGCGGCACCTTTGGCAACGTGGTCACGCTGGGTGCCGGTGCGGTGCCGGTGCAGCTGTACTACCTGCACAAGGCCGGGCTGCCGCTGGGCCCCGGCGCGGGGCTGATGACGCTGGAATACGTTTTCCACAAGAGCACGGTGCTCTTGTACGCCACCGTGATGCTGCTGTTGCAGCACCGCTGGCTTGCCGCCAACACCACCGGTGTCATGCGGTATCTGCCCATGGCATACGCTGTGGTAGCGGTAATTATCGTGGCGCTGGTGCTGCTGTGCGTCTCGCCGCTGGTGCAGAACCTCGCCCGCTGGCTGCTGGGCTTTTTGCCCAAGACCGAAAAGTGGCAGCAGCGCCGCGCCGACTGGCTGGAGCAGCTGGAAGTGCTAAGCACCGAGAGCCGCCGTCTGCTGGCGGATAAGCCCCGCTGCCTGAAAATTTTTGCCCTGC